>Ga0209228_1001196_pt1 | contig 13002 bp, 6 predicted proteins | sample METZYME_3_150m_FD_187547 | JGI IMG/M metagenome (GOLD analysis project Ga0209228, IMG submission 187547) | Marine microbial communities from oxygen minimum zone in mesopelagic equatorial Pacific - METZYME_3_150m (SPAdes) (version 2) | ecosystem: Environmental > Aquatic > Marine > Oceanic | place...
AGAAGAAGAGGCTGCTGAGGAGCCAGCAGAAGAAGAGGCTACTGAGGAGCCAGCAGAAGAAGAGGCTACTGAGGAGCCAGCAGAAGAAGAAAAGCAGGATGAGTAGGTATCAGCCTCTTTCTCTTGAAGAAAGGATACAGTTGGTCAGATGTAGGCGCATTTCTAATACAGACAGAGTTAACCCAAATTCCGGCGATCTTGCCGGAGTGAATTAGGAGGAATCAGGGAAGATGGCGACGAATCATGAAGAACTGCTCGAAACTATTGGTAGCATGACCGTTCTAGAGCTTTCTGAGTTCGTTGATGCTTTTAAAGACAAGTTCAACGTCACAGCTGTAGCAGCTCCGATGGCTATGCCTGGAGCAGCAGCGGGTGAGGACGCTGGAGCTGCTGAAGAGAAGGACGAATTTGATGTCGTCCTCGAAAGCATCGGCGAGAAGAAAATTCAAGTCATCAAGGTCGTGCGTGAGCTGACCGGTCTCGGTCTCAAGGAAGCTAAAGAAGTAGTAGATAGTGCTCCGGGCCCGGTGAAAGAAGCCGCTACGAAGGAGGAGGCTGAAGAGATGAAAGCTAAGCTGGAGGAGGTTGGGGCGGCCGTAGCGCTTAAATAGTGCTTTTTGACCATAACCAATCCTCGATTGGTAACGCTCGACATATTTGGGCCAGCATTGATTCTTGCCTGAAGAGTTGCCTGCCTCTGTGGGGGTTGCTCGCGGGTAGAGTATTGATGTGTTCGTCTCATCAACACCACACATACTGGTTGCCGATACAGGCGGCCTGGTAAGAAGGGGGGCAAACCTTGGAATTACGCAAGGATAATCGACCGATCCTCAGTTTTGCTAAGCTCGGATCGGTTATGCCGATGCCGAATTTGTTAGATGTTCAGCTTCACTCGTTTGGGAAACTGATTGGTTCCGGGAGTGACGATGGGGGTCAATGGGATTTCGGCCTAGAGCGCGTCTTTGGGGAAATTTTTCCGATCTCGGATATCAACCACAACTTCACGCTTGAGTTCATTAGCGCGTCGCTAGGGGATCCAAAGTATTCCGTTGAAGAATGCATCGAGCGGGATATGACCTATGCCGCTCCACTCAAAGCGATGCTCCGTCTTATTGTCTGGGAGATGCCTGAAGAGGAAGAGGGCAAGAAGAGGAAGAAAAAGAAGGGGCCTCCCCCGGAGGACCGTCGCCCCACCGATATTATTGAGAAAGAAGTATATCTCGGGGACCTGCCACTCTTAACCGATCTTGGGACCTTCATCATAAATGGGGCGGAGCGGGTGGTTGTAAGTCAATTACACCGATCTCCTGGCGTTGTGTTCGAAGAGAACATTCATCCCAATGGCACCAAGCTTTATAGCGGAAGAATTATCCCTTTCCGTGGGTCTTGGGTCGAATTTACGCTCGACATTAACGATATCTGCTATGTACACATCGATAAGAAGAAGAAGTTTCCGGCAACTGCTCTTCTCAGGGCGCTAGGATACAGCTCCGACGCTGAGATCTTCGAACTCTTCTATGACGTGACTCAGTTTAGTCTCACTGGAAAGAAGGCGATCTCGACTGATGAGTTGCTGGGTAAAGTAGTAGCTGAGGATTTCGTCGATTTGGAAGCTGTTGATTCAGAGACTGGAGAGATCCTCTCGGAAGGTGAGATCGTCATTCAGAACGGTGAGGAAATAGACGAGGAAGTTATAGAGATTCTAGAGCGCCTTAAGGTAAAGAAGCTCAAGATCTACACGACAGATCGTCAGACCCCTCGGGGCGACAGTCCTATGATCAAGAACACGATCAAGAAGGATCCAACAGAATCTGAAGAAGAAGCATTATATGCGATCTATTCACTTTTACGTCCTGGTGATGCGCCCAATGTCCAGACAGCTCGTCTAGCACTCGAACAAGTTTTCTTCAGTCCGAAGCGATATGATCTTGGTCGGGTAGGGCGCTATAAGATGAACCAACGGCTTGGCGTTGAATTGCCCAGTACGCAAACCATCCTAACCAACGAAGATTTCGTGTCCATTGTCCGGCACCTAATCGAGCTCAATGAAGGCCGAGGTTATACGGACGATATCGATCACCTTGGAAACCGCCGGGTTCGCACGGTTGGTGAGCTTATCGCGAACCAGTTCAGTGTTGGCCTAAGCCGGATGGCTAGGCTTGTCAAAGAACGGATGTCTATTAACACAGATCCATCTAAGATCACCATTGATGAACTGGTAAACGCACGAACAGTCTCCGCTGTGATCCAGGCTTTCTTTGGCTCGAGTCAGTTAAGCCAGTTCATGGATCAAACCAATCCACTCGCAGAGATGACCCACAAGCGTCGTCTCTCGGCTCTTGGCCCGGGTGGATTAACTAGAGAGCGTGCTGGCTTTGAGGTGCGTGATGTCCACTACTCGCACTATGGCCGGATGTGTCCGATCGAGACGCCTGAGGGCCCGAATATTGGCTTGATTACTTCTCTGACGACCTATTCCAGGATCAACGATCTCGGTTTTGTGGAGACACCCTACAGACAGGTCAAGAATGGTAAGGTCACAAGAAAGATTGAATGGTTGTCAGCGAACGAGGAAGAAGAGGTGCGTATTGCTCAGGCAAATGCGCTTCTGGGGCCTACGGGCAACTTCGAAAATGAGTTCGTGCTTTGCCGCGAGCGGGGAGATTTTCCACTGCTTCGCCCTGCCGATATCGACTATATGGATGTTGCACCAGACCAACTTGTGTCTGCCGCGGCAGCACTAATCCCCTTTTTGGAGCATGATGATGCTAACCGGGCACTTATGGGCTCGAATATGCAACGCCAAGCCGTCCCACTCTTGTATACGGATGCTCCACTTGTTGGAACGGGCTTGGAGGCGAAACTCGCATCTGATTCAGGGGCAGTCGTTACCGCTGACCGTGCTGGGAAAGTGGTAGAAGTTACGGCAAAAGAGGTAGTGATCGACACAGGAACAATAAAGCCCGGGACTGCTGGCCAACCCCTTGCAAAACTCACTCAGTTCGACCGGTATCCACTCAAAAAGTTTTGGCGCACCAATCAGGATACAGCGATCAATCAACGGCCCCTGGTACAGATAGGTGAAGAGCTTAAGGAAGGCGATATTATTGCCGACGGACCAAGTACTGATTTTGGTGAGTTAGCACTTGGTCGGAATGTTCTGGTCGCATTTATGCCCTGGTACGGATCGAACTTTGAAGACGCGATCTTGATTAGCGAAAAATTAGTCAAAGATGACGTTTTCACTTCAATCCATATCCAAGAGCTTGAGTTGCACGTAAGAGATACAAAGCGAGGCATGGAGGAGATAACGCGTGAGATCCCAAACGTCGCTGAGGAAAACCTTACAGATCTCGATGAACGAGGAATCATACGAGAAGGAGCACGGGTTCAGTCAGGGGATATTCTTGCTGGAAAAATCACACCAAAGGGAGAGACCGAACTCTCACCCGAAGAGAAACTTCTGACCGCGATTTTTGGTGAGAAAGCGAAGGATGTTAAGGATTCATCTCTAAGGGTTCCTCCGGGCATGACCGGAACGATAATCGATGTGAAAATTTTCTCACGCCGGATCGACGATCCGCTGCTTGAAGAAGACCACGGGTTGAAGATTGGAGATCTCAGGGATCTGGAACGCTACGAGATCAAGCGTATCCAACAGGCCCGTGACGAGGAACTTCGCGAGATTTTGGTTCGCCAAACCGTCAGCTTAATGTTAAAGAGGGGCACCGTTGATCCATTTATGGAAGAGGGTGCAAAGTTCACTAAAGAAGTCCTTGAACAGATCAATTTCCAACAGGTCGACCTAAGGACTTTCAAGGTCCAAAATAAGTCTGCAAGTGAACGCCTCCGGGGCGTAGTGGATGAAGCCGAGAGTCGGATAGCACAGATAAAGGAGAGCACGGAAGAACAAATCGACAAAGTCTTTCAGCCTGACGAACTACCTCCCGGTGTGGTCCAACTAGTTAAGGTCTATGTAGCTGAGAAGCGAAAAATCTCAGTGGGTGACAAGATGGCTGGACGGCATGGTAATAAAGGGATCATTGCACGGATCGCACCTGAAGAGGACATGCCATTTCTTCCAGATGGAACACCGGTTGAAATCGCTCTTAATCCACTAGGTGTACCATCTCGAATGAATGTCGGTCAGATCCTAGAAACCCATTTGGGGTGGGCAGGAAAGGTTCTGGGTTTTGAGGCCAAAACCCCTGTATTCCAAGGTGCGACCGAGAACGAGGTCGGAGGATTGCTTAAATTGGCCGGCCTTAAGTGGATTCAGGAGGCTTACGACCTAAAGGCTTCTCCTCCGGCAGGGCTAAAGGAGATCGAAACACTTGTGACGGCGACAGGACAACTGCCAGTTGCAATGGCTGGTCGAGGAGATGGAAATGGCAATGGTTCGGCCCCGGATGATGAGGTACATGGAATTGGGCAGTCATTAGATGCTTACCTCTCGCTTGATACAAGTAAGAAGCACAAGAGGTTTTTTGACCGGTTGGGAGCATTTCTTGTGGAAGCCGGAGATGAACTCGCTACCCGTAAGGGAGAGAAATTCACAACCCTCTTCCCGGCGATCCAGAAACTAAAGGGTCGTTCCGTGATTAAGTCCGGACTTGATGACGCAGTGAATGAGTTGATGGAGCACTGCGAGATCTTACCCAACGGAAAGATTTGGCTCAGGGATGGACGTAGTGGTCGCCGCTTCGATCACCCTGTTACAGTTGGCGCGATCTATATGCTGAAGTTAAGCCATCTCGTAGATGATAAGATCCACGCACGGTCCATTGGACCATACTCTCTGGTCACTCAGCAGCCCCTGGCTGGTAAGGCGCAGTTTGGTGGTCAGCGCTTTGGTGAAATGGAGGTTTGGGCGCTTGAGGCGTACGGGGCCGCACACACGCTTCAGGAAATTCTGACTGTCAAGTCAGATGATGTACAAGGCCGCTCGAAGGTTTACGAAGCGATTGTCAAAGGTGATAACCTTCCGAAGCCTGGTATACCAGAGTCGTTCAACGTGCTTGTTAAAGAACTACAAGCCCTTGGTCTGAGCGTCACCTTGGGTGAGGAGGAATAAATGATTGATTTTCCGAAGACTAGGGATCAGGAAAGCTCTGACTTTGAGTACATCCGTGTTCGGCTTGCTTCGCCTGATGAGATAAGGAATTGGTCCTTTGGCGAGGTAGTTAAGCCAGAGACGATCAACTATCGCTCATTTAAGCCAGAGCGAGATGGTCTATTCTGTGAGCGGATTTTTGGACCTGTGAAAGATTGGGAGTGTCACTGCGGTAAGTTCAAGAGAATTCGGTTTCGTGGGCATATTTGTGACCGTTGCGGTGTCGAGGTGACGTTGTCGAAGGTGCGCCGAGAGCGTATGGGCCATATCGAACTTGCGGTCCCGGTGGCTCACATATGGTTCTTTAAGACTCTGCCGAGCCAACTTGGTTATCTGCTTGGCATGTCGTTACGTGACCTAGAGAAAGTGATCTACTACGCATCGTATGTCGTTACTCACCCGGGTAAACAGGACATTGATGGGGTAGCTGTGGAGTTTCAACAGCTCCTTGATGAAGACGAATACTATGACTTGCGCGTTAAGGCACGTGATGAAGAGGACGAGGAGTTCAAAGCAGAAATCGGCGCGGAAGCTGCACGGACGTTACTGGGGCTACTTGATACACCCGATAAGAAAATCAAAGATCGAAATACAGATGGTAAGGGCCTTGACCGGCTTGCCGAATGGCTCCGACATGAAATCGCGACAGAGACTTCGCAGCACCGTAAGAAAAAGAAACTAAAGAGACTCAAAGTCGTTGATGCTCTCCGTAACTCTGGTAACACTCCTGAGAGTCGGAATCGCCCAGAGTGGATGATCCTAGACGTAATTCCAGTTATCCCTCCTGACCTTCGACCACTAGTTCCACTCGATGGTGGGAGGTTTGCAACTTCGGACCTCAACGACCTATACCGGAGAGTTATCAACCGTAATAACCGACTCAAAAAGCTGATCGATATGAAGGCTCCGGAGGTTATTCTTCGTAATGAGAAGCGGATGCTCCAGGAAGCTGTGGATGCTCTGTTCGATAATGGTCGGCGCTCAAAGGCTATACGGGGTCGTGGCAAGCGGCCGCTCAAGTCACTCAGTGACATGTTGAAGGGCAAGCAAGGACGTTTTCGGCAAAACTTACTGGGTAAGCGAGTGGACTACTCGGGCCGCTCAGTCATCGTAGTTGGGCCTGAACTCAAGCTCCACCAATGTGGACTTCCGAAAGCGATGGCGGTTGAGTTATTTAAGCCTTTTATCATACATGAGCTTGAGAAGCGTGGTGAGGCGGAGACCGTCAAACGTGCAAAGAAGATTGTTGAGCAGAATGATCCAAAAGTGTATGAGGTTCTTGAGGATATAATCAAGGACCATCCTGTTTTATTAAATCGGGCTCCGACTCTACATCGTTTGGGCATCCAAGCTTTCGAACCGGTCCTTGTCGAAGGTAAGGCAATCCGGATTCATCCTCTCGTGTGTGCGGCATTCAATGCCGACTTTGACGGTGATCAGATGGCTGTTCATGTGCCTCTCTCGTTTGAGGCACAGCTTGAAGCCAGAGTTCTTATGTTGGCCTCAAATAATATCCTTCTTCCATCTAATGGCCGTCCCGTGGCCTCACCGACACAGGATATGGTGATTGGGTCATACTATCTCACTAATCCCGGAATCCGTATCACGGATCTTGAACGGTTGGCAGAAGATCCAAAAGCGCCAAAAGACCGTCGCGATAAAGCGGATGCAGAACTCGATGAGCTCTATAAGGATGCACCTCGATTCTCTACATACGGAGAAGTCGAGATGGCCCTTGCTCAGGAGGACCTGGTATTTGAGTCACCAGTTTGGTATTGGGTTGGTGAGCAGCACGGTGAAGAGAATGGTCACTGGGTTAGAACTGCAGCAGGACGGGTGCTGTTCAACTCAATTGTACCTGACGAAGTCGGCTTTTTGAACAAGACATTTGGCAAGAAAGAGCTCGGAGACCTTGTGTTTGATTGTTTTGAAAACACGGGTCTTGGAAAGACGACTGAATTTCTTGATCACTTAAAGAATTTCGGATTTGGTTACGCGACGATGGGCGGGATCAGCGTCGGAATTTCGGATCTTGAAGTGCCGCATGAGAAAGCAGAGATTTTGAAAGAGGCAGAGGAACAAGTTGCGAAGTTCCAGAAAGCCTATGGGAGTGGGTTTATCTCAAATGGCGAGCGCTACAACAAGGTCATCGATACATGGACGCACGCCAACAACGATGTTGCGGACGCGATGGTTCAACATCTAGAACGCTCGAAGGATGGTTTCAATCCGGTCTACATGATGATGGAGTCGGGTGCTCGTGGTAATAGGGACCAAATGCGCCAGCTTGCGGGCATGCGGGGCCTCATGGCAAAGCCACAAAAGAAGTTGACGGGTGGAATTGGTGAGATCATTGAAAGCCCGATTAAGGCGAATTTCCGTGAAGGGCTGTCTGTGGTTGAATATTTCATCTCCACCCACGGCGCCCGGAAAGGTTTGGCGGATACTGCCCTGAAAACTGCTGATGCAGGGTACTTAACAAGACGCCTAGTTGACGTTGCTCAAGATGTAACGGTAGCAACAGAAGATTGTGGCACAATCCTCGGACTTGAGATGACCGCGCTGAAGGAAGGCGAGGATATCATAGAACCGTTGGCTGACCGTATCGTCGGTAATGCGGCCCTTGAGGATGTCTACGACCCGATAGATGGCGAGCTTCTTATTGAAGCTGGTGCGTTGATCGACGAGACCGTAGCGATCTTGATCGAGGATGCGGGTTTGCAGATGGTCCGAATTCGATCAGTCCTAACTTGTGAATCAAAGCGGGGAATCTGCCGAATGTGTTACGGTAGAAACCTTGCGACAATGAAGCCTGTAGATATTGGTGAAGCTGTGGGTATCCTTGCCGCACAATCGATTGGAGAGCCTGGTACACAGCTGACACTGCGAACTTTCCATATTGGTGGGACAGCTGCGCGTATTGCTGCACAGACACAGCGTAAGTCGAAAATAGATGGAGTTGTGGAGCTTGAGCGCGTTACAACTGTGAAGACACCTGATAAGAATCAAATCATCACTTCACGTGAGGGTCAGATTCTCCTTAAGACCGAAGACGGTGGCGTTCGGAGCCGTCTATCGGTTCCATATGGGGCAACCCTAGCGGTTCAGGAAGGTCAGGCGATCGAATCCGGTGATTTGTTGTTCAGCTGGGACCCCTACTCAGAGCCGATTGTCGCGGATGTGAAGGGTGTGGTGAGGTTCATTGACATCGTTGATGAACAAACGATGCGTGAAGAGCTTGATGAATCCACTGGTCGCCGACAGATGACCATTATTGAGGATCGAGAGAAAAAGCTCCACCCAACGATCCAAATCCAGAAGAAGACGAAAAAAGGTGAGAAACAAAGGGAGTTTATTGTGCCGGTTGGGGCTCAGCTCACAGTAAGCAATGGCGATGAGATAAGTCCCGGTGACATCATTGCCAAGATTAGCCGTGAGGTTTATAAGACTCGGGATATCACGGGTGGCCTGCCACGAGTGGCTGAACTATTTGAAGCCCGTAGACCGAAGGACCCCGCTGTCATCACGGAGATCGATGGTGTAGTGTCTTTCGGGGGGATAAAGAGAGGAAAGCGCGAGGTTCACGTAACCCCAGAGATGGGCGATCATCGGACCTACGCTGTTCCTGTGGGTAAGCACATGCGAGTGCACGAAGAGGACGGTGTTCGGGCAGGTGACCGGCTTAGTGAGGGCCCGATCAACCCGCATGATATCCTCGCCATCAAAGGTCCTAGAGCAGTTCAAGAGTATCTGCTAAATGAAATCCAGGAGGTGTATAGACTTCAGGGTGTCAAGATCAATGACAAACACATCGGTGTAATTGTTAGACAGATGCTCCAAAAAGTGCGTGTGACAAACTCAGGTGACACGAATCTCCTTGAGGGGGAGAACGTCGATCGATCAGAGTTCCGGTCTGTGAACGAAAACGCGATTCAAGAGGGCTTGAAGCCAGCGCGTTCTGAGCCACTACTATTAGGAATCACGAAAGCTAGTCTTACGACTGAATCGTTCATTTCTGCAGCATCCTTCCAGGAGACGACCCGAGTACTTACCGATGCTGCGGTGCGGGGAGCTAATGATGAGCTCAAGGGCTTAAAAGAGAACATCATAATCGGGCATCTTATACCGGCAGGTACTGGTGCGCATCGCTATCAATCAGTGGAGTTCATGGTTGAACAGTCCTATTATGATGAAGAGATCATCCCGCTTACGGAGGCTGGAGAATTGGTGTCGGGGTTGAGCACGGTAGAGTAGGGTAGCGTCATGAACTTGTCTGGAGAGCTCTTCAGTTATGCCAGAGTCACTCCAGGATGGAAGTATAAAGCGGGGGCTCTCTAGAAAGTTAGAGGGCCCCCGCTTCCATTTCTTGTAGTACCCAAATAGTTCTAATGGGTAGTGGGCACAAATTAGGGCATAGTTCTTCTTTCAGAAATTGACAGATAAGTGCTGCTAGGACCCCTGAAACACCGCTCAATGAAGCCGAATTCCCCGTTGACACCACCTTAGCCCTTTTCTATTTTTTTCTGCTGTAGTTGAAACGGATGCTCTCAATAAAAGTGAGTTACCCTTCGATGCGCCGAGAGGCGCGTTTTTTTTCAAGATCATGAGGTTACGGACTGCCACCTAATGCCGACGATCAATCAGTTAGTTAGGAAGGGCCGAAAGGCTGTTCAGAAAAAGAACAAAGCTCCGGCCTTGCAACGGAACCCGCAGAAGCGGGGGGTATGCACACGTGTATATACTACAACTCCGAAAAAGCCGAATTCCGCATTGCGGAAAGTAGCAAGAGTGCGCCTTACTAATGGTTTTGAGGTGACCGCATATATTGGTGGGGAAGGTCACAACCTTCAGGAGCACTCCATTGTGCTTATCCGAGGTGGTCGCGTGAAGGATCTTCCAGGTGTGCGGTATCACATCATAAGGGGCACGCTCGACACATCCGGGGTAAGTGATCGAAGGCAGAGTCGTTCAAAGTACGGCGCTAAGCGACCAAGGTAAGGCTGATTTCCGATGAGTCGCCGTTCACAAGCTGAAAAAAGGGAGACCCCTCCCGACCCTCGGTTTCAATCTCCCACCGTTACGAAATTCATTAACAATTTGATGCTTGACGGTAAGAAATCAGTGGCGGAAAGAATCTTCTATAATGCGATTGAAATACTCGAAGAGCGTTCAGATACGTCAGGCCTAGAAGCTTTCGAACAAGCATTGAATAATGCTAAACCTGCTCTCGAAGTGAAAAGTCGCAGGGTGGGTGGGGCGACATATCAGGTTCCGATTGAGGTTCGACCAGACCGGCGAACGGCCTTGGCTACGCGCTGGCTTATAGGATTCGCACGAGCTCGATCTGAAAAAACTATGGCAGAACGACTAGCGGGAGAGTTTCTAGCTGCGAGTCGGAGTGAAGGTAACACCATAAAAAAGAAAGAAGACACACACCGGATGGCAGAGGCAAACAAGGCGTTCGCCCACTACCGCTGGTAGAGATCAACGTAAGGATTCAAAGACGAAAAACTTGGGACGCGATGGCCTCTCTCTTATGGTGGAGGCCCTCTCCGATCAGAGGAGCGCGGATGACTGTTAACCCACTAGAGGGTTACAGCGGCGAATGCCGTGCTCTTTTTTGTGCATAAAGGCGATGATGAATTTAGTACTCGAAATAGAAAGGATTGGGAGAGAAGGACGCAGATAAATGCCTAGGATTACCCCACTTCCACAGCTTCGCAATATTGGCATTATGGCGCACATTGATGCCGGTAAGACGACGACTACCGAACGTATCTTGTTCTATACGGGACGGGTGCACCGCGTAGGTGAAGTACATCATGGTGCGGCGACTATGGATTGGATGGAGCAAGAACAAGAGCGCGGGATCACGATCACATCTGCTGCAACTACCTGCTATTGGCATCGCTTAGATACTGATTACCGGATCAATATCATCGATACCCCCGGCCACGTTGACTTTACAGCTGAAGTTGAACGTTCCCTGCGCGTACTAGATGGTGCAGTCGCTGTTTTTTGTGCGGTAGGTGGTGTCGAGCCACAGTCTGAAACTGTTTGGAGACAGGCGGACCGTTACACCGTGCCGAGGATTGCTTTGGTAAATAAGATGGACAGAATCGGTGCGGACTTTGGGAATGTTGTAGAGATGATGAAGGACCGACTAGGCGCGAACGCTTATCCTGTGCAGTACCCTCTTGGCGAGGGCGAGCTTTTCACAGGAGTAGTAGATATCGTAGAGCGTAAATCGATCATTTATCAAGATGAAATGGGCTCTGATTTCACGGAGAGTGAGGTTCCAGATGCCCTTAAGGACAAGGTAGAAGAGCTGCGCCAAGCCTTACTTGAGGCGGCGATCGAACACGATGATGACTTGATTGAGAAGTATCTAAGTGGAGAAGAGCTTACGAATGATGAATTCCGTCACGCTATCAGGGCGGCAACCATCAAGGGAGCGATCTTTCCTGTCTTCTGTGGCTCCGCCTTTAAGAACAAGGGGGTCCAGGCCCTTCTAGATGGTGTGATTGACTATTTGCCGTCGCCAGTTGACGTCCCTGCAATTCAGGGGCACCTGCCCCAGCATGACCAGACTTTTGAGAGTCGTGAAGCAAGTGATGACGCTCCTTTTGCGGCATTGGCTTTCAAGATTGCTACCGACGCATATGTAGGAAAATTGACTTTTTTCCGCGTTTACTCAGGCTCGCTTCCTTCGGGCAGCTACGTGTATAACGCTACTAAGGGGAAACGAGAACGTGTTGGCCGCATTCTTCAAATGCATGCCAACAAACGAGAAGAACGGGAAGAGGTGTTTGCTGGGGATATTGCTGCAGCAATTGGTCTCAAGGCCGTGAAAACCGGAGACACGCTCTGCGTCCAGACGGACCAGATTATTTTGGAAGCGATGAAGTTTCCGGAGCCAGTCATAGCGGTCGCGATTGAGCCCAAGACGAAAGCAGATCAAGATAAGTTGGGGAGTGGCCTCGGGAAGCTTGCCGAGGAGGACCCAACATTCCGAGTCCATACAGATTCGGAGACCAACCAGACGATTATTTCAGGAATGGGTGAACTGCACCTCGAGATCATCCTAGATCGTCTCAAGCGAGAATTTGATGTAGAGGCGAATGTTGGCAGGCCTCAGGTGGCCTATCGAGAGACAATTCGTAACCGCGCGGAAAAAGTTGAGGGTAAGTTTGTGCGCCAGACTGGCGGACGTGGGCAGTATGGGCACGTGGTGATCAACATTGAACCGGGTGACCCGGGGGCAGGTTTTATTTTTGAGGACAAGGTTGTTGGTGGGAGCATACCACGTGAGTACATCAGTTCAGTCGAGTCTGGTATTCGGGAATCGCTTGAGTCAGGTGTGTTGGCTGGGTACCCACTTATTGATGTGAAGGTTGAGCTTATTGATGGATCCTATCACGACGTGGACTCAAGCGAGATGGCATTTAAGATTGCGGGATCCTTAGCAGTCAAGAATGGAGTTAAGAAGGCAGCTCCCGTTCTTCTAGAGCCAGTAATGGATGTCGAAGTCGTGACGCCAGCCGACTATATGGGTGATATCATTGGAGACTTGTCTGCGCGCAGAGGGAAAGTTGGTGGTATGACTGAGCGGGCGGGTGCACGAGTGATCGGGGCTTCAGTTCCTTTGGGTGAGATGTTTGGTTACTCAACGACACTTCGGTCACTAAGCCAGGGTCGAGCTGTATTCACTATGCAGTTTGCGCATTATGAAGAAGTGCCTCAGTCAAAGGTTACTGAGATTATGGCTGCCAATGGCAGCACACATTGATAGACTAACAACGCATAACCTGAAGCAGAGGGATGAGTGATGGCTAAGCAAACATTCGAGCGTACAAAGCCGCACGTGAACGTGGGAACGATTGGTCACG
>Ga0209228_1001202_pt1 | contig 12982 bp, 16 predicted proteins | sample METZYME_3_150m_FD_187547 | JGI IMG/M metagenome (GOLD analysis project Ga0209228, IMG submission 187547) | Marine microbial communities from oxygen minimum zone in mesopelagic equatorial Pacific - METZYME_3_150m (SPAdes) (version 2) | ecosystem: Environmental > Aquatic > Marine > Oceanic...
TTCCTTGAAAGTAGCTTTGAGTTAATATCAGGTTTAAGTTCAGTATGAAGTTTATTTAGACTGGTTTTTTTACCTAATGCAATAATAACAAAATCTTTTTTAGTTTTTCTTCCTACAGTTTTGATTCCATATGATATTTGAGTAGTCCCAGCAAACCGCAATAAAATATCTGTTTCAATTTTCTTAGATAATAAAATCTTATTTTTCTGTGCATTAAGTGAAATTGCTAATATTTTTTTTACGTGATCTATTCCAAGTAAAAAATTAGAGTCAATGATTTGAATCATTAAAGATGGATGTTGGGATCTTATTTGATCTAAAAACTGAGAATCAAATTTTTTATTATATTTTATATAAAACATCTCCACATTTGAACCTAATAATACAAATTGTATTCTATCAGGTTTCCCTCCATGGATAATTGGTATGATGCTTACAACATCATTATCCTTTAAACTCGTATTATAGCCATCTAATACAGATGAATCAACTCCGTTGATTGCCACAAGTAAATTATTTGTATCAAATTCCAATGTATCACTAGGTTTGATCTGAATAAGATGTTCAAATAATTCTGTTATTGTAAGATTAGTTTTTTCTAGTAATATTTTATCAGTGGAAAATGATTTCTTCGCACCACCCATGAATTTTATAGTAATCAATAATTTAATTGAAAACTACTCGTTAGTATCAGTATCTTTTGTTGGTGATTCAGTAGGTTCTGTTTTATCTGTATCAACAGGTACTTCTGTATCAACAGGTACTTCTGTATCAACAGGTACTTCTGTATCAACAGTGGTCTTTTGATCTGACTGTTGATTTTCCTTTTCAGCGTTATCCCTTATTTCATTCTTAATTAATTTTGTAATATATCCGGCTATCTTGTTTTTGAGAGATTTAGAACGAATTGTGGATACATCGTTAAGGATTTTTTTATTGTCATCAAAACTATCTCCAAACCGATCCTTATAATCATCTAAAACCATCGTTGAAAGTCGCTTTATTCTATTCACTAACCTCAAGAATTTGGCGGGTTTTTTATATCTATATATCAAGATAAGATTTGGAATTTTGTTCTAATATCTCAGATAACTCATTGTATGTGACACCCAATACTTTTGATGCAGAAAAAATTACACTTGGGATAAAACTAACTTGTGCCTCCTTGTAACCAAAACATCTAGAAAATCTTACCGGACCATCAGTTTCCACTAAAATTTTGTCTTTGTCGGCTTTGGTCAGCAATACCTGCTTATCCTGTGAATAAACCATTACTGGTCCAAATGATACAAAACATCCCAAATCCATTGCGTCACGCAACTGTTTCTTATTTCCATCAAACCAATGTAACAGAACATTGGTAACGTTGTATGATGGTAAAATCTTGAAAATCTTATCAAGTGTTTTCCTAGAATGTATGGAAACAGGTTTTTTCAATTTTTCAGCCAATGAAAGCTGTGTTCTAAAGATTTCTTCCTGCCTTGACAACTCTTCATCGGAATCAGAATATGTATCATCCAATCCTATTTCGCCTATGCCAGAAATCTGTTCTTTATTTTCTTCAATGAGTGTTAATATTGATTCAGTGCTGTCATTTGCTTTTTCAGGATGTATGCCTATGAAAGGAAAAATTAGATCACTTTTTTTTCCAAGTTCTAAAGTGGTTTTTGCGGAAGTGTAGTCCATCGAAACACAGCATGCTTTAAGATGAATTTTTTTCATAGAATTTAGAATAAATGGAAGATATGATTCGTATGATAAATCTGAAAGATGGATATGGGCATCATAAATCCAATTCATGATTATACTAGATCGGTCATGAGTTAAAGTCTGTTTAAATCGGTATTCTATCTGAATTATTTTACTAGTGGTTTTTTAACATACTTTAAACAAAAATAATCATGAAATCGTCAGAGTTGGGACTTTCCCCCATGTATAGAATTCTAAAAAAATCTGGGGCAGAGCGTGTTAGTGATGAGTCTGCAAATGAGCTTAGAAGAGTTATAGAGGAAATAGCAGAATCTATTGCCAAAAATGCGGTAGATATGTCAACACATGCAGGAAGGAAAACGATTAAGGCAGAGGATATAAAATTAGCCTCGAAGCAATTTAACAAATATTAATCTAAAGAGTTAATTGTTCATTTGTTATTTTTTTCTGTACGGTGAGGTAGTACAGTCTGGTAGTGCATGGGCCTGCAAAGCCTAGTGTCGGGAGTTCAAATCTCTCCCTCACCTTTCTACTAAAATAATGCCTTTCATCCAGGGATGAAGCGTACAATAATAATCATAAATTCCCTCCTCGGTAAACTTGTAAGAAAATATATCTTCAGGATCTAATAATTCGCTGTCAAACAATCCATCTGGATCATCATAAAAACCACTTGTTACACTATGAAATGCAGCGTCTTGGTTTTTCCAATAAACTGTTTCGCCAGGCTTTATCGTAATCTTTGCTGGAATGTAACATTCATCATTTGGACCACAATCAGGACGAGCAGCCTTTACCGGCATTAGTACTAGATTTTCAGGTTCTTCAGGTTCTTCTGGTTGGGTGATTTCAGCTTGCTCTTCAAAATTTATGTTTGAGACAACAAATATCATGCCCAAAACAATTACTCCAATTACTATACCGATTTTTTTATTCACGTTCTTGGTCTTCCACGTTTCCTTTTAATTCTTGGTCTTCCTCTGGTCTTCTTTTCTGTTAGAGTTTCATGATATGTTACATCCATTTCTTTCATCCAAACTTCAACAGCTTCTCTAATCAAAGAATTCTTAGTGATGGGGTTATCTCATAATTACCCACTACTTGATAAGGAGAAGGAAAGACGAATGATGAATTTGCCCTCTAGAGTAGCGGACATCCGCCTTTTTAGTGAAGAAGGGCGTCTTATTCTCTCAGAAAAAAAACCACTTGAAGGTTTTTCTAGGTCTGTAGAAGATTCAATAAAAGAAGCTACCAGTGAAGCAACCAATACTGTTCAGAAAGGCCATGATTATCTTATCTGGATGCTGACTAAAGTTTTCGAGGAAACAGTTGAAAATGCAGAGAATGCAATTATTGATGGTCCAGATGACTGTGGAATAGATGCCGTATTACGATATGAAGATAGAAAAGAAATTACTCTTGTCCAGTCAAAATTTGGAGAATCTCACGACATAGGTATGATTGATAAATTTGTTAAAGACGTTGAGCGATTTAAAAACGCAGAACAGTCAAGGATCAAACGTGACGATCTATCATATCTTTGGAATGAAATCAATCAAAAAAATGTAAAAATAAACCTAGTATATGTCACTGAACAATATGCTGAATACGAATGTGATGTTGTTCGTGTTATAGATTTGGCACAAACTGTTCAAATTTTATCTGAACGAAAAATGAAACCTGAAAAAGGACATAAAGCTACTATAAATTATCTTGATGGTTACCAAAGAAATAATATTTTTTATTGTACAGTAAAGGGAATAGAAATAGCAAATTTAGTAGATAGAAACAAGTACATTCTTGATAACAATATTCGACATCATTTAGGTCATAGAATGAAAGTAAATAGGGGAATTAGAAAGACATTAGAGGAATGTCCTGAAAGATTTGCCGAATACAATAACGGACTAACGATGACCTGTGTTGACTTTAATGATCTAGAAGGAAAGATTGAATGTGATTCTCCAATAATTGTTAATGGTGCTCAAACATCACACGGAATACTTGATGTGTCCAAGAAAACAAAAAACCTAGACGCTGAAATCCAATTAAAAGTAATTAAAACGGATGATGAAGAACAACAAAAAAGTATCACAAGGTTCAGCAATTCCCAAAATGCAGTAAAAGGTAAGGATCTTGTAGCGCTAGAGGATTACTGGAAATCTATTAGTTATCAGATAGATACACGAACAGGATACTTTTTTGAATATCAATCAGGTTCTTGGGACTATAGACTTGATGCTGGTCAGAGAGCAAAATTCCAAGGTAATGAAATTTTTAATCAATACCTCCCAGAAAATCATAAAAAGAAATTAGCCTCAAAAGATGCCATTCAAACTTATGTTGCATATTTCAAACAGAATCCTTCTGGTGCATACCAATCAATTTCCAAATTTCTTCCAGGTGGAGCAGAATATGAAAAAATCTTTACTGAAGAACTTATGGATGACTACAGGATTTTCTTGTTCCCAACTCTAATCATGGAATGTGCTAAAAATGAACTTGAATACGGTCCAAAGAATAAAACACATCCATTCAAGCGATATTCAACAATATTTTTTGTAGGAGTAACTGGAAAAATTATTCATGAGTATATTTTAGAGACAAAAGATGATTTTGATAATGATATTTCTAAACTAGAAAGTATGATTAGAAATGTTTCATTATTCAAAAGAATTCTGAGACTAACAGATAAAATTGTAGACCAAGTACTAGCTAGTCGTGATTTAGGAGAAGAATTAGAAAAAGTAAACAATTCACCTCATAACCTATTCTCAAAAAGTATTTACAATTATGAAATGAAGAAAGTAATTGAACATTACATCAGTTTAGAATCTGAAGAAATAAGCAATATCAAAAAAACAATTTCTGGTCTTTAATCAAGTAATTCTAAATAAAGGTAGACATCCAGCCAAGTAAATTCTTGCAGGAGGTTTACAATGACCAGATATTCTACCGTTAATCTATAAAAAAAACTTCTATATAACAAATATGGATTTTGTATAAAAAATCAATAGAGATTTAAAATAGTTTTTATAATCAGTACAAAAATGTGATTGATGAAAGGGCATCGTAAATGTTCACTATGTAATACAGAGATGGAACTTAGTTATGTCCCAATGGAAGAATGGAAAATGGATGGTTTTTTGTGTGGTAGATGTTATTCACGAAAACTTGCGGAGTTTTATCCTGGTGAACATGTAAGGGTTGAGCCTTCAGAAAAATAAATTATTCGTCAGAGGATTCTTTTTCTTGATTATATTTATTGGTTGAAAAACAGTTCCAAGCAAGCACATCATCTTTTATTTCATTTTCCGTAAGAAATTTGATGTCTGTTACTGTCTTTTTCTTTTTTAGCAAGTTTACTTGGAAACTTTCAAATTTTTTACAATTACAATCCTCATATAAGCAACTATCATCATCTTCTTCTCCGTGATCCTCCTTCACATGGCTACAACTACAGACAGCATCATCTTTTACATCTTTTTTAGATTTCTTTGTATATACACCCAATCGAAGATATGCTTCCCCATCATGACCTTTTTTAAATCTCTCATAATAATTGGATTTTGGCAAAATTTTGAAGAGAGATGAATTATTTTCAACTCGTTTAGAGTCTGATCCCATTATGAACCAGTAATCATTTTCTATTTCAACAAAGCGAATTTTAATAGAATGATCGATCCACCAATGAACAGTTTCACGCCAAAATTTTGACGCATCCTTAAAATCAGAAAATAGTGGAACTACATTCATTCGTAAATCATAATATCGATAAGCAACGCCAAGGAAATCATTGAACCAATTGACTTTATACTCAGAGGACATTGTTAAAGAGTAAAATTAAGATTATATGTATTTGATCCAATTTTACAGTTATATTCTTATATCAGAGATGATGTGATTAAGGATAATGGTTGTTTATCGAACTAGCATACAAATTATGGCTGATCTTCTGACAGCTACAGAAGAATCTGGACAACAAGGGATCAAAACTACATCATTACTTTTAAAGGCTAATCTTTCCCATTCAAGATTAGAGAGATTTGTAAGCAACTTGACTGGAGCTGGTTTGGTCAATAAAATCGAGTATGATGGAAGGAATGTATTTGTAATTACTTCTAAAGGTAAGCAATATCTTGAACAATACAAAAAATTTGCAGATGTTGCAGAATCTTTTGGATTAGAAATGTAAAACTACTTTTTTGATTTTCGTCTTCTTTCTCTATTAGCTCTTTGTGTTTCTTTCTTTTGTTTATAAGAACTGTAAACAATAATTACAATGATACCGCCAATAGAGACATAAAATAATGGAATAAATGGTTGATCCCTTATCTCTCCTGTGGGTGATACAAATGCTATCGGTATCCCAATCATCAATATACCCATAACCACTAGTAGATATTTATCCATGGATATCTGTAATTGTAAAACAATATATCTTTTTAATTATTATAATATGAATTGTCAAAAGCTCTTGAAATTATTGGTTTGATTTTAATCGGTGGAACAATTTACTCATTCCTTGGAATGGGTGAATCGGAACTTCGTTGGCCAGTCTTTTGGGGCTGTGCAGGTGGTGCATTAACAATAATAGTATACAGAAACTATATGAGAAAAAGAAAAAGAAAATAAAATTACGATCAGCAATAATTAATGGACGAACCGGCAGATCTATAAAGGACTAAACAAGGTAATCGATGGGAGCAATGTCTAAAGAAACTACAGAATGGTGGAAAGATCTTGGAAAAGATCTTGAAGAAGATATTGAAACCTTTGAAAACTGATTTAGAAAATCATCCGTTATCTAGAATTAATTTATCATAGCATAAACTGTTTTAAAATATTAAAAAGCCTCGAGCGAGATTCGATCTCGCGACCTAACGCTTACGAGGCGTTCGCTCTACCAGGCTGAGCTATCGAGGCGCTAATCATTTGCACTCAGAGTTTATAAAAAGCCTATCTAAGTTTAAACATTGAAAATATCAGTTTCTGGAATTAGAGGTATTTTTGGTAAAGATTTAACATTACCTGATATTTTGAAATTCTCAAATAATTTCTCTGCGTTAATAAAATCAAAGAAATGTGTTGTTGCAATTGATACTAGACCATCAGGTAATGTTATACTAAAAACCGTTAAAGATTGTCTCATAGAATCTGGTATAGATGTTTATGATTTGGGAATAGCACCAACTCCTATAGCATTTCGTGAAGCAAGGAAATATGGTGCAGGCATAGAAATTACTTCATCACACAACCCAATCGAATGGAATGGATTAAAAATGATTATTGATGGTAAGGGTCTCAATGAGGAACAGTTACACCTAGTTGTAGGTAAACAAATTCACAATAAATCAAAAATTGGTTCTGAATACTTTATCAAATCCAATTACATCAATGATGTAAAAAAAATCATAGGAAAAATATCTGGTGTTCCTAAGATAACTATTGATGTTGGCGGTGGGGCAGCAAAAACTATTGTTGCAAAATTATTAGAAGAAATTGGTTGTGATGTGATTACAATAAATGATGATCTAGAGAAAAGTTCCAGAGGACCAGATCCTACAACAAACCCATTAAAAGATCTAATATCAAGTACTAACGGTAGAGATGTAGGATTTGCTTTTGATTTAGATGCTGATAGACTTGTAGTTGTACTAAATGGTAAAAAAATGAATCCTGATGTTACATTAGGACTGGGCGTAATCAAATCACTAGAATTAGGTTATAAAAATTTTGTATTCAGTCAGGATACAAGCATATCAATTGAGAAGTACATAAAACAGAAAGGCGGTAAAGTTTTCCGCTCCAAAGTTGGAGAATCCAACGTTAGTATGAAGATGCTTGAAACTAAATCTCAAGTAGGAGGCGAGGGTAGTAGTGGTGGTTTCATATTTTCTGATTTTAATCATTGCCGTGATGGAATTCTAACGAGTGGTCTTATTTCATCTATGATATTGAAAGATACATTTCATGATATGTTAAACTTCATGGAAAAATATCATATAATCAGAGATAAGATAGAATGTAAACTAGAACATCAAGATCAAGTTATGAAAACTATTTACAAAAACCTGAATGAAAGATATAATGAAATACAAACAATTGATGGAATTAAGGTGATTGTTGATGAAAATACTTGGATCTTAATAAGAAAATCTAACACCGAAGATATTATCAGAATGTCAATAGAGTCGGAAAGTCTAGAAAAAAGTAGAAACATTCATCAAGAAACTAAAGAATTAATTAAACAAAGTTATGAGCAGATTAACTGAAAAAAAAATAATTGATATTTTTCAGAGTACGTTAAATGATAAATTTGTATCAGAAGATGTAGAATATTTCAAAAGCGGGAAAAAATATTTTGTTTTAAAAATAGACACATTAGTAGAAAGTACCGACATGCCAAAGAATGTAGGACTACAATATATTGCAAGAAAAAGTATTATTTCTTGTATAAGTGATTTTGCTGCAAAAGGAGTCAAACCAATTTTTGGTATTGTTTCAGTAGTTTTACCAAGAAAACTTTCAAAAAAGAAGATAGAAGATTTAGCTCTTGGTTTTGGGAAAGCATCAAAAGAATTTGGCATAAAAATTCTAGGTGGAGATACCAATGAAGGCAAAGAAATCTCGATTAGTTTTACACTTTTTGGCATCACAAATAAAATCATAAAAAGAAAAGGAGCCAAACTGAATGATATTATAATTAGTTCTGGACCGTTTGGATACTCTTCTGCAGGTCTTTCCATTCTACAAAGAAAGAAAAAATATTCTCAAAGTTTTGGAATAAAAGCAAAAAATGCAGTAATAAACCCAAATTCTAGATTAATGTTTGGATTAAAAAATAAAAATTATTTTTCATCATCTATGGATTCAAGTGATGGATTATCTACAACTTTAGAGGAGTTGGCAAGACAAAGTAAACGGAAATTTATTATCACAAACGTTCCCGCAAAAGCAGACATTTTTGATTTTGCTGCTGTTAATAGACTGAGTGCTATGAACCTGATCTTTAATGGAGGAGAAGAATATGAGATTATTGCGACTGTAAATCCCTCTAACCTAACAAAAATTAAAAAATATGCAAAAATTCACCACATTCAACTTTATGAAATTGGATATGTGACAAAAGGTAATGGGGTGTATTTACAAAAAAATGGCAGGTTTATGAAAATAAAAGATAAGGGATGGCATCATTTTCGATAACTGGCTAATATAGAAAAAATTGTATTTGTGAATGTTTTTTAAACCCCTTCAAGTGTCTGTATGCATTGTCTGAAACAGAAGCTGTTGTTGAAAAAGAGGAAAATGTGGATTCTCCCGTCACAGAAACCCCATCTGAAGTAGAAGTTGAAGTAAAGACTGAAGCTGAAGTAAAGACTGAAGCTGAAGTAAAAACTGAAGTACAGCCTGAAGTCAAAACTGAAGGTAAAGAAAAATGGGGAATAGCGCATATTTACAGTAGTTATAATAATACAATCATCCACATTACTGATCTTACTGGAGCTGAAACAGTTTCAATTAGCTCAGGTGGTCATCATGTCAATGCTGCAAGATACGAGTCTTCACCATTTGCTGCAATGAAAGCTGCTAAGGCTGTGGTTGATGCTGCTAAGACAAAAGGTTTTACTGGATTACATATCAAAGTAAGGGCAGTTGGAGGTGTTGGCTCAAGAGTTCCTGGACCTGGTGCTCAAGCAGCAATTAGAGCACTTGCCCGAGGTGGTTTCAAAATTGGACGTATTGATGATGTCACGCCTATTCCACATGATACTACTAGAAGGAAAGGTGGTAAGCGTGGAAGAAGAGTTTAATCTGATATCCATTTAATTCTAACTTTACAACCGCATGAATCAAAATAACGAATCAAAAAGTTTACGAATTTTTCGTTCACTTTATCCCCCTTACATTTTTTGATCATATCTGAAAATTTATCACTGATTCCAAAATACAATTCTTGTTGTATTAATATTTGAAAAAATGTCCATCCAAATCTTGAAACTGGTTCTGCAATCTTAAACTCCGATTCAAAATCACAAATAGCGGCAATTTTAGTCAGAGCTACTTGAATTACTGATATATCTTCATCGAATGTTGTTGTACTTATTTCAAATGTAGGCATCTAATCATCTTTTACTGAAGATTCTTTGATCCTAAGTTTATCAGAAAGTGAAACAAATTTTCCATCTTTCTCTACATTAATTTTGTTTTTCATTCTGACGTTAATCCCAACACCTCTAAATAAAGCCAATAACTTACCACCCTCAAGTGTTTCTGTAACACTTCCTGATGAAATTAATTCAGCTAGTTTTAGTATAATTATCTGTGTTTCCTTTGGGAATTGATATTCTGCATTACCTAAAACTTCTAATCCTCTATAGCCTAATTGTTGAACAACAATCTCGCGTGGAGTAGGCTCATTTTTTTTCTGTTCCCCTTGTGGCACGTTAGAATCTTCTTGTTTCTGTTGAGAGGAAATATTTTTTTGCATTTCAGCCAAGCGTTTAGCCTTGAGCATTTCTAGATCTTTATCTTCTTCAGTCATCCTTTGATAACACCTATTGGTACTAATTTTGCTACTTTTGTAGCAATTCCAAGTTCATGTGACACATTAACTACCGCATCAACGTCTTTGTAAGCTTGTGGTGTTTCTTCTACCACTCCATCACGTGTTAATGATTTTAGAAAAATTCCTTTATCATTAAGAGATTTTTTAACCTCAGATTCACTAAAGTCTCGCCTTGCTTTTGAGCGGGACATCATTCTTCCTGCACCGTGTGCTGTGGAACCAAAACTTGTATTCATAGAATTTTCTTGTCCTAAAAGTATCCAACTTCCTGTTCCCATTGAGCCTGGTACTAAAACTGGTTGACCGAGATCACGATACTTTGAGGGCACATCTTCCATATTTGCAGGAAATGCTCTGGTAGCTCCTTTTCTATGAACCACAACTGATTTTAATTTTCCAGCGATTTTATGTTTTTCCACTTTTGCTATGTTGTGTGCCACATCATAGACTAGTTTCATATCCAGATCGGATTCTGATTGTTTGAAAACCCTTTCAAAAGATTTTCTTGTCCAGTGGGAAATCATTTGTCTATTACTCCAGGCAAAATTTAGTGCTGCAAACATTGCAGCTCTATACGACTCTCCCTCTTCAGATTTATTTGGAACACACGCAAGTTCTCTATCTGCCAATTGAATATTGTATTTTTTTTGTGCCTGTTCAGAAATTCTAAGATAATCACTACATATTTGATGACCAAATCCTCGTGAACCACAATGAATCAATATGGTAACACTATCTTTCTCAATTCCCATTGCCTTTGCTGCCTTTTCATCATGAATCTCTGCAACTTTTTGTACTTCAAGAAAATGATTTCCGGAACCAAGACTTCCTAACTGTGGTGCACCTCTTTTTCTAGCACGCTCAGATACCTTGTTAGGATCAGCATTTGCTATTTGCCCACTTTCTTCACATACATTTGCATCATCGCTTATACCATACCCATGATCAATTGCCCAAGTTACTCCTCTAACCAAAACTTCATCTAGTTCTGAAGGATTTAGCCGAATAGCTCCTTTAGAACCAACACCTGAAGGAATTGATTTGAAAAGATCATTTACAAGATCTTTTAGTTTGGGTCTAACATCACCTTCAGTTAAATTAGTTCTAAGAAGCCTAACACCGCAATTGATATCATACCCTACACCTCCAGGACTAATCATTCCTTCTTCTGCGTCCATGGCAGCAACTCCTCCAACAGGAAAACCATATCCTTCATGACCGTCGGGTAAAACTATTGCATGTTCTTGAATTCCAGGAAGTGTGGATACATTTACAGCTTGTTGAATTGTCCTATCAGTCATCATTTTAGCCAATAATTTTTCATCCGCATAAATTGTCACAGGTACTTTCATTCCTTTAGAAGAATCTGCATCTATCTGGTATCTCATATTTCCAATTTTTTTAGGTCTGAAATTAGACATGTAGTTTTGAATTATTGTTTGACAATTTAAATCATAATTAGATTAAAATGAAATGAGTTTGTAAGACATTTATGAAAACTGCCATAGTTTTAGGAGGATCAAGAGGAATTGGTAAGGCAATTGCTGAATCTCTGAAATCAATAGGCTGTGACGTAATAGCTACCTCAAAGAACGAATTGGATACATCAAGTTTAGAAAGTGTTTCAAATTTTGCTGAAAAACATAATGAAGTTGATATCTTGGTACTAAACACGGGTGGACCTGAGCCAAAAGAATTTTTTTCTGTAACCCAAGATGATTGGAAACATTACCATAACCAATTGTTTCTAGGCTTTTGTTTACTTTTGCAAAAGATCAAAATCAATGACAATGGATACGTGTTTCTCATGTCTTCTAATGTGATAAAAGAACCCAACCCAAAATTAATCATTTCAAGTGCTTATCGCTCCGCTTTCTCTAGTGTCTTTAAAATTCTTAGCAAAGAGTTTGCAAAAAAACAAATAAGTTGTATCAATATAGCACCAGGACCAATACAAACTGATAGAACAAAAGAACTAATTGATGATGTTGAAGCATTTGCTGAAACTCTCCCAATGAAAAGACTTGGAAAGCCAGAAGAAATTGGCAATTTTGTAAGATCAATAGTTGAACATGATATCAAATATCTTTCTGGTGCAGTAATCAATTTTGATGGCGCAAACTCGAATTTTGTTTACTAGTAAGACATAGATTTATTTCTAGAATAAACTGGAAATAATTGTGTCCATTTTACCTATAGATACTGGCCGTTATGGTACAAAGGAAATGCTGGAAATTTTTAAGGAACAAAAAAAGATTGATTACCAATTAGACATTGAAGCTGCAGCTGCATTATCACAAAGCGAAATAGGATTGATTCCTGCTTCTGTTGCAAAAGATATATCCAGAATAGCAAAATCTGGAAAAATTACTGCCAAAAGAATCAAACAGTTAGAATCTAAAAGTGATCACGATACTGCTGCATTGGTAGAAGCACTAGCGGAAAAATGTAAGACAGAATCAAGACCGTGGATACATTATGGGTTAACATCGAACGATCTAGTCGATACAAGTAACTCGATGCAAATGAGAGATGCCATTAAAATTATTCAGCCAAAGGTTTCAAAACTATCGTTAATTCTTGCAAAAAATGCTGTAAAACATAAGAGTGTTCCAGCTGTTGGAAGAACACATGGTCAACATGCAAGTATTATTTCGTTTGGATTAAAGTTCGCGAACTGGGCTTCGGAAATGTCAACCCATC
>Ga0209228_1001209_pt1 | contig 12961 bp, 10 predicted proteins | sample METZYME_3_150m_FD_187547 | JGI IMG/M metagenome (GOLD analysis project Ga0209228, IMG submission 187547) | Marine microbial communities from oxygen minimum zone in mesopelagic equatorial Pacific - METZYME_3_150m (SPAdes) (version 2) | ecosystem: Environmental > Aquatic > Marine > Oceanic...
TGCCTTCGACAAGGAGGGTTAAGTCGTAACAAGGTATCTGTAGGGGAACCTGCAGATGGATCACCTCCTAAGAAACTCGGAAAACCCGGGGGGGCGGGGTGCTTCGGCACCCTGCTCTTCCACCTTTTCTACAACAATTATTATCTCGATTCCAGCGAGAGCCAGGTTAGAATAAAGGCAGAGTTTAGGCTGCCCTAAACTTTACATACCTATCTTCAACCGGAAGTTTAGGGCGACCTAATATGAAGAGCAGAGCACTAGCAGGAATAATGACAATACTAATGATTTCATGTATATTTTCGGGATGTACGGGGAATGATGACGACGATGGTACGGTTGGTGAACTTGTTATCGCCTTTGAGGTTCAAGCAGACTATGACAACATAGATGCGAACCCTCAAGTTCTTGCCGACTACTTATCCGAGAAGTTGAATTATGATGTTTCGATATACAGTGTAGATTCAGAAGGTGCTATGATTGAGGCTCTTAGATTTGGTAATGCTGACATTGCTATTATGGATGGAGGAGCAGCCTGGGTTGGATGGCAACAATATGACTTAGAAGTACTTGGTGCTGATCAGAAGGGAGATGGAAGAACATACTACGACGCACACGCATGGGTCCGTGCAGATAGCGAAATGGCCATGGCTCATCTTGATGACAACCCCTATACTGATCCATTTGCCTTACTCTCTGGCAAGACTTCCTGCCACACCGGTTGGTTGAAGTCAGCTGGTATGCTAATGCCTATGGGTTTCTTGATAGGTCACGGTTATGCAAATGTTATCGGTGATCCGAATGATGTTGAAACACTAAGGAATACAATTTATGGATTCTTTAATGAAAATGCATCAATACCTGATTCTGGCACACCTTACTACGGATACGGAGGTGCTGTGAAGTGCTTGTCTGACGGTACAGGTGATGTGGCTTTCGCAAAGGATAGCACTGTCGATTCTTACTGCAATAATGAAATTGCAACCGAGAACGAAGAATGGTGTCTTGAGATGAATCAATATGTTGCTCTTCCTGCGTTTGGAAAATCACCCAGTCACCCCTTTATGTACAATCCTGAATTTATGGATTCAAATGTTCTGGAGATTGTCAGAGATGCTCTTGTAGGTATGAGTGATGATTCCGATGCATCCTTAATATTGGAAAATGTCCTAAACACACCTGGAATAACTTCTACTAATGCAGAAGAACACTTGGGTAGTTATTCATCAATGATATCAAACATTCCTGGTATCTCTGCCTATTACACAAACAAGTACGACCTCAATGAGACGGCTACTCCAACTATTGACACAGTCAGGATAGCATTTGAGGTCAAGGCTGATTACGAAAACATAGATGAAAACCCTCAGATCTTAGCTGATTATCTTGCTGAGAAACTAGGAGTTGAGGTCGAACTTTACAGTGTTGACTCCGAAGGGGCAATAATTGAGGCTCTTCGTTTTGGACACGCTGATATTGCACTAATGGATGGAGGTGCGGCTTGGGTCGGATGGAAAGAGTACGGTCTAGCTGCAATGGCTGCTGATCAGAAATCTGATGGAAGGACATACTACGAGGCACACGCTTGGGTAAGGGCTGATAGTGAGATGGCAGCAGCCCACTTCGATGATGACCCTTCAACTGATCCATTTTCTCTACTCGAGGGAAAGACATCTTGTCATACAGGTTGGTTAAAGTCAGCAGGAATGCTACTTCCAATGGGATATCTAATTGGAAATGGATATGCTAGCGTAGTTGGAGATCAAGAGGATGTGGGTTCTCTTAGAGATACTATTCACAACTTCTTCAGCGAGGACTCATCGATTCCTGAATCAGGTACACCATACTATGGGTACGGTGGTGCGGTGAAGTGTCTCTCTGATGGGACTGGAGATGTAGCTTTTGCAAAGGATAGCACAGTTGATTCGTATTGTAACAACGAGGTGGCATCTGACAATGAGGAATGGTGTCTAGAGATTGATCAGTATGTTGCGCTTCCTGCATTTGGCCAGGCCCCTAGTCATCCTGTGATGTACAATCCATCTATGTTAGATGTACAAACCAGGACTGCAATTTTGAATGCTCTTATGTCTTTGAATTATGAAACGTATGTAGAAAATTACTCTGCTATGGGAGGACCCTATACTGGATGCTACGATATTACTACGCACATCATCAATGAAACCGCGCCGAAGAACACTTGTGGTTCCGAAATAATGGCTAATATTCTGAATACCCCTGGACTTGTAAGAGTCACATCCCAAGATCATCTAGGTAGTTATTCAGACTTGATTGCGAATATTCCAGGGATTTCCACTTACTTCGGAGAAAAGTTCGAAATCGCGGAATAATAATTCAAAAGTTGGCGGGGGGCCAAATTGCCACATCAAAAGACTCTGGATTCTAACAAGAGTTCCTTAGTAAAATTCCCCCCGCCAACACCAAATATGTGTTTAGGCTCCCCTAAAATAAGCACAGCAGAGGGGGGAGTTACTTGTCTGAAGAATTGAGTAACCAATCTCCTTTAGTTAGGCTAAATGATGTCGTGATTGGTTACAATCCCGAATCACCTTTAGTTACAATTCCTCAAATGAATATTTACCCCGGAGAGATCGTAGCTATAGCAGGTCCATCTGGAGTAGGCAAAACTACACTTCTTCGAACGATTGCAGGATTAGTTAGGCCACTTTCTGGTGTTGTAGAAGTTTGTGGCAAGAGTAGTTCCGACAAACTCCCAAGAGGGGAGGTAGGATATATTCCTCAGCGTCTTGGTCTAGTCAGGCATGCCAGTGTAATGCACAATGTAATGCTAGGCGCAAATGCTGGGCACAAGTCCTCTTGGGAATTATTACCTTCATCTACAGCAAAGAAACACGCATTGGAAGCAATTTCTTCAATGGGATTAGATGAAAAGATTAGAGAGCCAATTAGGAGACTTTCAGGAGGCCAACAAAGAAGAGTAGCAACTGCTAGAACTCTTGCTCAATCTCCATTACTAATTATGGCGGATGAGTTTCTTAGCGAATTGGATGAGGGGACAATGGCGATGGTTCTTGATGTAGTCACCGAATATGTCCGAGAAAGTGGTGGTGCTCTAATTGTAGTAGAACATGACATTTCTCGAGCGAAGTCTATGGCAGATCGGATGTTAGTCATAGATGATGGACGAGTGAACCCATTCATTACTGAAATTACTTCAATGGAGGTCAAGTTATGATATCCGGTCACCAAAGGATAATAATTGCCCTTTCTTCGATATTAGTATTCTCTATTTTTGTCCTTGATGGGATGGTAGATGATTGGGGGCGTCTTTCTGGGAGTATGGCAAATCTTGTAATTTTCATAGAAGAATCTCTGTGGCCACCTGATTGGAGTGTTATAGAGCCTCGGGCATATCCTGTATGTACTGCTTATCCTCTCTTTGATTTCACCTGTTCTACTGCTTGGATTGGAATGATTGAGACGATAAAGATAGCATTTGTATCCACAGTATTTGGAATGATAATATCTCTTCCATTCTCTCTTTTAGCGGCTAGAAATCTAAACCCATCCTGGGTTAGTTATCCAGCGAGATTTATTCTAGCCGCATCTAGAAGTTTACCAAGCCTCATTTGGGCTATTTTCTTTGTAATCTTAATTGGCTTCGGACCATTGTCAGGTGTTCTCGCAATGACTGTCTACACTGTTGGATACTTAGGTAAACTTCAGTACGAAGCGATTGAAGGAATGAACAACAATCCACTCGATGCCGCTAATGTAATGGGCTTATCTAAAACCGAAATTGCATTCGGTGTCGTCATTCCTGAATCGGCGAATAGTCTAATATCTCAGGCAATATTCATGTTTGAATACAATTTTAGGCACGGTACGGTAATTGGAATTGTAGGTGCTGGTGGCATTGGATATTACATCAATCTCTATCTAAAATTCCTTCAATATGACAAAGTGATTGCGTATTTGATAATAATTTTCATTGTTGTTTTGTTAATTGATATGATTTCGATATATGCGCGTTCTTTCTTTAATGAACAGGGCGATACCTCGAAACCCTCGTGGCTCAATGTATTCCTCCCTGAAGTATTATTGTCTCGAATGAGAAAATAATTGTAAATCTCAATTTCGATTTTGAAAGAGGTCGATGGAATGTGGACTGAATCCTATATTGGCACTACTGGGACTATGATAGTTGGATTTGGTAAAGATTTGAATGATGATTTGTTAATTTCTGATTGGAATGGAGACATTATCCATCTTTCTTAGAGAAGTGGTTTAGAAAAACAGTATTTCACTCAGTGTTGCAAAATACACTGCAAAAAAGCAAACTACCGAAGGTATATACCTGATACACTTCCTAAGTTACGTTATGCGTGCCCTGCTCGCTACAACAATGATGCTGTTAATGATGACTGCGGCCCTAGCGGGCTGTGCTGGATCTGACGTCACCCAAGAAGACGTAGATGCAGCGTATGAAGATGGAAGAGCTGCTGGAATTGCAGAAGCAACACCAGTGAGTACACTTGACACGATCGTCACTCGGGGATCAATGAAGTGTGGAGTAAAGGAGTCCCAGTATGGTATGGGATACCTTGACTCAGCAACTGGCGTTCGCTCTGGTCTAGACATTTCTTACTGCCGAGCTGTTGCTGCAGCTCTTGGACTTGACCCAGACACAGATGTAGAGTATATCCCTGCATCAGGTTCTGACAGATTCGAGAAGCTTGCTGCTGGAACAATCGACGTTCTAATCCGTACCACAACCTGGACAACCAGCCGTGATGCAGACTTGAATGCTGATTTCGCTGGAATGAACTTCTTCGATGGACAGGGAATCCTAGTCCGTGAAGACAAGTTTGCTGCTGCAGATGCTGGTAACTCCGCATCTGGCCTAGATGGAGCCAACATCTGTGTGGGAATCGGTACAACTACCGAGGGTAACATGCAAGACTGGTTCTCCTCAAGGAACATTGCGTTCACCTCAATTCCTGTAGCTGACGCTGCTGAGGCAACTGCTAAGTTCATCAGTGCAGAGTGTGATGCTTTCACTGGTGATATGTCTGCTATGGTCGCAAAGAAGTGGCAATTAGATAATGATGGAACTGTAGGTTCTGATATCTGGATTGCTTCTGAGCTAATGTCCAAGGAACCTCTTGGCGCAGCAACCCGTGACATGGATTCAGACTTCAAGGACGTAGTCGCTTGGGTCTGGTATGGAATGGTAACTGCTGAGGAGATGGGTGTAACCGCTGCAAACGCAGCTGCATCAGCTGATGCTGCATGTGCTCTGAACGAGGGCGGTTCCACAACTGACCCAGGAATGTGCAGACTTCTAACTGAGAACCTAGGACTAGGAACCGCAACCAACCCACTTGATGGAAATTGGATGCAGGCTGTTCTAGATGCTGCTGGTAACTACGGTGAGGCATACGACGACGCATTCTGCGACGGCACCTATGATGGTGTTAGTGGCTCGGATGCAATGTCCGGCTGTCTTATCTCGCGCGCTGGTACCCTAAACGCTCTCGTCTCTGAGGGCGGTATCCAGTACGCACCTGCAATGCGCTGATTACTAATTAAACAGTAATCAACGGATTTACACAAGCCCCTGGGGGGGTAAAATCTCCCCTAGGGGCCTCAAATTATCTTTATCTGAAAATATTCTATGAGTGGTAATAATGGATGAAGACCGTATATCCAAAATTATGATCAAAATTTTGGAACTTCCACCCACTTTCATGGCCCTTTTATTGGGATTCGTACTCATCCTACCTCTCTCTCAATTCAAATCTCTCTCACTAATATTAGTACTAATCATTAGTATGATAATTGGCTTCATTTTAATGCTCTTATTCTACTTTTTATTGTCTTCAGTGGATCTAAATTTTTCTCAAGGTCTAACATTAGGTCTGTATGTTTCTTCTACAACTCTTTTCTGGAGATACTCGACAAAGTTCCTTGGTATGTCTGCAGATTATCTTTCAACAATGGCAAGGTCAATTCCTTGTAAAACAGGTGTCGGTTGTAATATCGACTCTGAGATGAATCTTGCATATTATCCATTAGATCAATTAACAATCCTTTATGGTGGATTTATTCTTATTTGCTTCCTACTTGTTCAAAACGAATTTCGCAGGCTTCAACCTCTAGAATTCTACATAGGAATCCCCCTAGGTCTAGTGGCGGTTTTTCTTAAAGCAATAATTGTAGATAATGCCTTAGGAGTGGGTGGATGGGGGGTTAGTAACGGAACTGAATTCGGATGGGCTCTCAGTTTTGCTGCATCTGTCAAGTTGATATTCTTCGGTACTTTAGTTGGTTTGTTTTTAGGATTGTTAATAGGATTCTTCCTGAGAAAATGTGTCACATCTGCATTTGGAATATCAGCATTTTTACTCTCCTACGTGCTTATCAACTATGTCTTTGATTTATCCCCCGGCACTCAAGTACCATTCTTCTTCCTTGGTGGAGCTCTTGTTTCAGGAATTCTCCTACTACAGAATAATATTGAGGATTTAGTGGATTTCAAAAATTATTCTGAAATAAGGAAATCCAAATCAAAATCATATGGAGCAGTAATTTCAATCCTCTCAATATTACTATTCCCGATCATGACAATTTTCCTGCCTCTTATTAATTTTGGAATATTGATTTTGGGTGATCCAATCAATACTGAAATTTATCTATCAATCTCTCAAAATATTCCCGAATTCCTTTCTCTCGTTACAATTATCGTAGTAATTTTCTGGACATATATTCTATCTCGTGAAAAGGCTAAACCTGCCATTCAATCTCACAGGACTGCCGCACTTGCTTTCTACGTCCTTTTCCCGTTCGTAAGTTATCTGCTGCTTCGTGTCTTCTTCCTCCAGAATGATGGTACAAATCCTGTGATGCTTAATCGATGGGGAATTGAATTCGATTTCATGGATAAAGTTAACACATTCAAAATTAATCCATGGCCTCTTGATGCAGAACCTAATCTTGACTCCAGATGGATTTTCCTGAAGGCTGCGATAATCAATTCGACTAGAGTAACACTGATCAGTATCTTCTTCTGTACAATTCTAGGAATTATCGTTGGAGTTACTAGACTTTCAAACAATAAACTCGCTTCTTCAGCAGCTACAGTATATGTTGAAGTATTCCGAAATCTTCCTCTTGCGGTTCTTCTTTTCCTCATATCAACTCAATTAGGTACTCAAATGCCTGTATTTACAGATGAAAAATATTTGTTGGGTGGTGCTATATTTTACAGTAACCAAGGTTCTTGGTTCGCAACTGTTTCATCATATGGTTCACTTCTTCTTGCTTTATTCGGCCTAGCAGTTCTACGAATCTTTCTTCGGTTTAAGGACCGAATTGAACCAAGAAAATTTTCAACACCCGAAGGCTTTTCTTTTAGGAGACCTTTCTCAAAGATGGGTTGGAAATTGGAGAATCTATCCTCTGATATTTTCCTACTATTCACTCTAGTTTTGCTTGTTACACGCGTCCCTCTTGGTGAAATGGCATTCACTTGGCTTCCTGAAACTGTTTTCGAGGCTCTATTTTTCCCATTCCTCGACACACCTTCTGATGGTAATGTCCAAACCCTTGCAGATAATTTCAAAATCGCATTAGGGCCATTATTTTGTTTGTTACTCGTGATTTATGCATTATTAATCAGCACCAATATTGATGATGATGGGATGAATGCCCTAGAGATCGATGATTCTGAAGAGGGTTTGAGGGTAAGATTCACAATCTGGGTGTCTGCTATTGCTACTGCTTTAGGAATAACACTAGCAGGAGGTTGGCTACTTGTCGGAGAAGCTCTTTCATTCCCAGAGTACACTAAGGATTGGAATAATGATGGAGTCATTGATTCCCCAGGTAGCTGGGATATAGTTGCAGGGACAGGGTTTGAGATTACTCCCGCATTCCTTGCAATGATCATAGGTCTGACTTTATTCACAGCAGCCGTAGTCGCGGAGATAGTTAGAGGTAGTATTCAGGCTCTACCAAGAGGTCAGGTTGAGGCTGCAATTTCACTTTCTCTAAATCCTTACCAAAGACTCAGATTGGTAATTTTGCCTCAGGCTTTGAGGAGCATGGTTCCTTTACTAAATAACCAATTCATGAACGTATGGAAAAACTCCAGTCTTGCTGTTGTTGTTGCATATACTGATATTTTCTATGTCATCTTGGTAATGATGAACAATGTTGGTAAGTTAATTCCGTTATTCCTTTTACTTCTAATTACATATCAGGCTGGCAGTCTGACAATTTCAGCGATTATGAATTGGTATAACACTAGAGTTACGAGCGTGAAAATATGAGTGCTACTACAAATCACTTGCATTTCGCAACAATTGTTGAAGCATCCCGTTCCAGTTTAACATCACTTTGGAACCGTATTCCAAATCATCAAGATTTCGAGGAATCTATAGTTGGAAAATCAAGTTTCACACTTTCAAGGACAAATAATCATTTATTATCATCAATGATTATTGCAATATCAGTAGTTACTGGTTTGGTTTCTGCTGTTAATTCTTCTACTGTTCATTTTTCTTCTTCGGCTTCTGATTCCGATTTACTATTACATGGAATTATTACTTTCTTCGTGGCCTTCTTTGCTTATTGGGTCACTCTCACTGCTATGTTAAAATTCACATTTAGAAAGAGTCTTTCTAATACAATTCTTGGAATTGCTACTGCTTGGATTATTTTCATAGTAGTTAGGGGGCTCAGCAACTTTGTTTTGATTGATGCCGATTGGGTTGTTGTTTGGGCTAATCGTGATCTTGTAATGATGGGTCAGTTGATGAAAGAACAGATGACTCAATCACCGGGTTCACATGTCTGTATTGATGTGAATGATTGTTATGGTATCAACCAGAACTTCCGACTGTGGTGGTCTCTATACTTGACCTGTGGTTTGTTTGGTACAGCCTATGGAGCATCCGGAGATAAGTCCGATAATGATTCGGTGAAATTTTGGAAACCTGTAAAATTCTTGATTTCATTCACATTGTTCGCAGTTCTAATCTCTCTTATTGCTACAAATCCAACCGAGGTTAGTTACAACACAGATGTTGTGATGCAGAAGATTTTGATTTGCATGGCGATTACCTATGCTACCTTTGGTGCCTCTTATTATTACAGTATTAATTCAGAGGAATATCAAATCAACCGACTAAAGTCATATCTTACTATTGCTGCAGTTTTTGTCTTTTTCTTTGCAATTCTAATAATGGATCCTCCAACTTTTGTTAAGGATATTGCCGCATTCCTTGGAGGAACTCCTGTACAGAGTATGAGTGATGACATTATTGCAGGAACAGTCGTTCCTAGCACATTGGATAAGTTAGCAGGAGATGGAATTCAGGCTTCTCAATGGGGCGGTTTATTCGTTAACTTGATTGTTGCAACTGCAGGCTGTGTCCTCGGTTTTGGTATCGGTGTGGTATTGGCCTTTGGGAGGCAAAGTGAGCTTCCATTCTTCAGAGTTCCATCTGTTGCTCTAATTGAATTAGTCCGCTCTGGTCCTCTAATCTGTTGGCTCTATTTCGCAGTATTCATGATGCCAGATATGATGGATCCATTCTACAATGCTGAAGATATCATTAGGATGTTACTAATGTTCGGAGTCTTCGGCGGCTGTTACATTGCTGAAGTTCTTCGTGGAGGTCTCCAAGCAGTTGATAGTGGTCAGAAAGAAGCCGCAATTGCCCTGGGTCTTTCTCCGTTCCAAACAAAAATTCAGATAGAACTGCCTAACGCTGTTCGCACAACTCTTCCTTCTATTGTTAGTGTATTCATCGGTCTGTGGAAGGACACTACACTTCTTTTCATTGTTAACATCCTTGATTTCTTCAAGTTGGCAAAGGACTTACCGAATACGGATCTTAGATTCCTCGGTGACTTCCTTGAGCCACTATACATAACCGCAGTTGTATTCTGGGTATTTGCATTCTATCTTTCAAGAATCTCGATGGGAATCGAGAAGAGCCTTGGCTTGGTCAAAGAAGGAGGAGGAGAATTAGCATGAGTGAATATGATAAGGAAGAAAAACCGGATTCCGGTAGTAGTGAGATGATTATTGAAACTGAAGGTGTCAAAGTTAACTTTGGCGATTTTTGGGCATTGAAAGGAATTGATATTGAAGTAAGAAGAGGAGAAATTATCGTTATTCTTGGGCCATCTGGTTCCGGGAAATCAACTTTTATTCGAACTTTGAATCGACTTCAGCCACATAGTGGGGGGACGATTAAGATTGATGGAATTACAATTGATGATGACACCACAGTTAGGGACTTGAAGTATGTTCGTTCAGAAGTCGGATTTGTTTTCCAGCAATTCAATCTCTTCCCCCATCTGACTATTATGGAGAACATCACATTGGCTCCTATGAAGGTCAAAGGTGCATCTAAGAGGGAAGCAGAAGCTAAGGCAATGGAATTGCTTGAGCGGGTTGGAATACCTGAGCAGGCCTACAAGTATCCTAGTGGATTATCGGGTGGTCAACAACAGCGTGTTGCTATTGCTAGAGCCCTAGCAATGGATCCAAAGATAATGCTCTTCGATGAACCAACATCTGCTCTCGACCCTGAGATGATTAAGGAAGTTCTAGATGTAATGGTTGATCTTGCGAGAAGAGATATCACGATGATTGTGGTAACTCACGAGATGGGATTCGCCAAGGAAGTTGCCGATAGGTGCATTCTTTTCGATGAGGGTCATCTAATTGAGGAAGCCACACCTGAGGAATTTTTCTCCAACCCTAAACACGAGAGAACTAAACTATTCCTTAACCAAATTTTGTGATTTCGTGCTTGCGCAATAAAAATAACCTAATCTTCACTTGAAGATTCGATGATGGAGGCTCTGACCACCTACCTTGACCAAATTGAAGAGGCTGGGACTTTGGCCCAGATCGGCTTTGGTTTGGTAGCCAGCATAGTCTTTACATTCATTTTTCGTACCATAATTAACGGACCTGTTCTCAAGAGAATTAAGTCTAGTGAAAATCTCTATGATGACCGTGTTTTTGTCCTTGCAACACCAATTCTAAATCTAGGTGTAATGTTAACTGGAATTTGGATGACCTTCCAATGGGCCTACGAAGAGGGTTCCTTTGAGCGCTCGGCATTTGCTGGAGGTTCGGTGGCAATTCTTCTCGTAATGATGGCTCAGTTCCTCACCGCGTTGGTCGACGAATTTATTCCGCCTATTTTCAAGGAATTGGATGATAGAACCCATCTCGATCTTTCTACAATGCAGACAATTTCAGTAAGTGCAGCTAAGGTGATAGCTTGGCTCGCTGCGATTCTCCTTGCTTTAGATCAGATGAAAATAGATATAACTCCAATTCTTGCATCTGCGACGATTCTAACTTTAGTGGTTGGACTTGCACTTCAGGAGACAGCAGGTAATCTCGTTTCAGGGATGTTAATGCTCATTGACAAGCCGTTTTCCAAGGGTGACAAGGTGATTGTCAAAGGGGTCAAGGGAAAGGTCATTGATGTTGGAATTATGACGACCAAAATAAGAACCGGGAATGAGAGAATGGTCGTCATTCCAAATACCTCTTTGGCGGGCGAGGTTGTTGAGAATTACGCTCAAGGCAGTTCTCTTGATAATCCGGATTCGATGAATTTGAGATTCCGAGTTAATACTACTCTTGACCAAGATGCAGAGCGTGTCAAAGAAATAATGCTGAAAGCCATTAATGACTGTGAATATACTGTGGATTATCACAAAACAGAAGTTCTCTTGTATGATATTTCTGAGACTGCACTAGTTTTCCGATTGGATTGTTGGGTTGTTGATTATAATAATGAGAGGAAAGCCAAAGATTGGATTCTGATTGAGATTCTAAAGCAGTTCAAGACCCAAGGTATTTCGGTGCCTTTCCCTCATCTTACCGTTAAGCAAGAAGATTGAATCTCAGTGCAAACTTTCTATTGCATTTCGCATTTCATCACTAAGAGGAACTGATTTTGAATTTTCAAAGTCGAATAGGACAATTATGCACTCTCCACTAGCACAAAGTTCTCCTGCACCATTGTAAACAACATTTTCCATTCTAAAACTGGAATTTCCTATGTGAGCAACACGAGTGCCTACAGTGACATTGTCGGGGTAGAAAATTGGCTTGTGGTAGTCTATGCTCAAACTCGCAAGGACTGGGCCAATAGTTTCTGATTTTATCGTGCGGAGCTCTACTTTCTGGAAAAAATCAACACGAACTGTCTCCATCCATCTCAAATGCCTCGTGTTATTTACGTGACCGAGTGCATCCATGTCTCCCCAATGAACGACAAAGTCTCGCAGAACCGGATATCCTTCCATTGGCCCTGCACTAAGCCACTTGGTTTTGAGGTTCTCTATTGCATCCAATGTGCAACACGGTCGTGAATTGTACTTCGGAAAGTTAGGAGTTGCAATTTAGGTCCCTCAATATCAACTGTAATCGTTGCCCCTCTGGTGAAATGTGTTTCATCCCATCCGTCACTGACAACATATCCTCTATGCATATCACTAGTGATTACGGAGGGGTGCTCGGTCCAGGACCAGTAAGAACCGTCGTCTTTACGTTCTGGACGAGGTAAATCTCGTGCTACGAATAGATAGTGGTCATTGATTTCCTCTGCTGGGAAAATAGTGCCTTCGATGTTTGCCACGTGACGAAACCAAGCCCCTTGACCAAGGAATGTAGAGAATAGACAACCCGATGAATGTTGTTTGCAATCTACTGAATCACCCCTCTGAAGTCTGTACTTTGAGGGCTGATATTGGTGTGTGTTTGCGACAAGAAGATCATTCAGCGCAGGATCACAGCGGATACTATTACCGCTGGTAGTGATTATTTCTGCTTGAAGGCGTGGAAGTGTGTTGACTATCGCTTCTCCAGCCAAAACAGCACGGATATCCGCGCTGAAGTGTTTTGGGTCACTACCCATGTAGAACCCGTATGAACCATTAT
>Ga0209228_1001210_pt1 | contig 12959 bp, 10 predicted proteins | sample METZYME_3_150m_FD_187547 | JGI IMG/M metagenome (GOLD analysis project Ga0209228, IMG submission 187547) | Marine microbial communities from oxygen minimum zone in mesopelagic equatorial Pacific - METZYME_3_150m (SPAdes) (version 2) | ecosystem: Environmental > Aquatic > Marine > Oceanic...
TGGGGAACTGGTCTCTGCCGGAACTTACTTTTTTAGAGCTGAAAACACAGATATTTCAAAAATAAAAAAAATTGTTTACCTGAAATAATGAGAATAGCCAGGGTGCATCTGATCTTGATGATATTGACCATAACACTGGGTTGCACGGAGGACGAAGAACAAAATGATGGTATATTTGATCAAGATGAAATTGAAGTTTCACAGTGGAAACAGGTCTGGGCGGATGAGTTTGATGGTGAAACCATTGATGAGTCCCAATGGAATAAATTACGGTGGCGGCCGGGCTGGGTTAACAATGAACAGCAGGCCTATACAGACCGTGACACTAATTTATATCTTGAGGATGGGTACCTTGTTATCCAGGGATTGACCGAGCCGGGATATTATGGGACTGACTATACAGGAACGGCCTATAATGCAGATTATACATCGGGAAGAGTGAACACTGATGATAAGGTTTCCTGGACCTACGGGCGGTTTGACATCCGGGCAAAGCTGCCAAAAGGAAACGGTTCCTGGCCCGCCATCTGGATGCTGGGTGAAAATATTTCTTCAATTGGCTGGCCAAATTGCGGGGAGATCGATATCATGGAACATGTGGGCTTTGATGGTGGGCGGATTCATGGATCGATCCATACAGAAGATTATAACCACGCGAATAATACCCAGAAATCTGGAACCACATTTATAGAAACGGCGACTGACTCCTTTCATATCTATTCTTTGGAATGGTCTCCAACTTATTTGCGCTATTTAATAGATAATATATCTTATTTTTTCGTATACAACGACAGCAATGGGGATGTGGCGAAATGGCCCTTTGATGAGCCTGAATATATTATTTTGAACTTGGCGATTGGCGGCGACTGGGGAGGGGCTCAGGGAATTGATCCTAGTGCATTCCCTATGAAAATGCTGGTGGATTATGTCCGGGTGTTTAAGATGTCCGAAAATTTCAGTAATGTTCAGGTCACATTTCAGGTGGACATGAAGGATGAAACTGTAAGCGGAATGGGTGTGTGGCTCTCCGGCGGGAATATCAGTTCTGGACAGCCCGGTGGTTTAGAGATGCAGCCCGTCTCTGATACAAGCATCTGGCAAACCACATTGACACTGCCGCCCAATTCCAGTTATACCTATAAATACAGGAATGGATATTACCCGGACACCTGGTCCGGAGGCTGGGAATCTGTCCCGGATGATTGTGGTGAAGGGCAATATAATGATAGAGCATTGTCCGTAGCTCAATTGGATACAATGATTGCGGCTGTTTGTTTCGGTTCTTGCTCTGAATGCGATTGAAGTTCCAGATACTATTTTTTCTTCTTACACTTGCCTATAGTCAGGATTTTCTGCATGTTGGAGATAATGGCAAAATAGTAGATGGGAATGATGAACCTATTTTATTACGAGGGTTTGGCCTGGGCGGGTGGCTGGTGCAGGAAGGATATATGTGGGGGATAGGCGGGTTTTTCGCCTCCCATACCAATATAAAAAATGAAATATTGTCCCTGATTGGTGAAGAGAAAACAGATGAATTCTATCAGATATACCATCAAAATTATATCACGGAACAGGATATAGCTTTTATAGCGGAACAGGGTTTTAATACACTTCGGATCCCTTTCCACTACAAATATTTTTCCAATGAACCCTGGGTGTTTATCAATGACGGATTTGTAATTATCGATCGCATTCTGGAATGGTGCCGGGAGTACCAGATATATCTTATGCTGGATATGCATTGTGCACCTGGTGCCCAAAGCAAAGATCTTCCCGCAGATAGTGACGGCATAAATGCTGGACTATGGACCAGTGCATTAAATCGTAACTGGGCAACAGATATCTGGCAGCATATTGCCAACTATTATGCAGATGAGCCCTGGATTGCCGGCTATGATTTAATCAATGAACCAGTACTATCTGACGGATTTACTTCTATCGACTTGCGGAATTTTTATATACAGATAAAAACAGCTATCCGTATGGTAGACCAGAACCATCTTCTGTTTATTGAAGGTAACTGGTATGGGAATGATTTTACCAGTCTCACGCCGCCTTTCGATAACAATATGGGTTACAGTTTTCACCACTATGTTGGACCTAGTCATCAAACCTCCTGGGTTAATAACTATCTGTCTATGAGCGATCAATATAATGTGCCTTTATGGGTAGGTGAATTCGGTGAAAACTCCAACCACTGGTTTCATTATAAAGTGAATCTTTTTGAACAGCATGATATCGGCTGGAGTTCGTGGAACTACAAACACAATGGCAGCATTACCCCGGTAATGCGTGTAGAAGTTCCCGAAAGTTTTCAGGTAATTCTCGATTATTGGAATAACACCATACAGACCATAACAGCCGAAGAAGTGGAAACAGGTTTGATGGACCTGACGGAGGCGTATCGATTCGAAAACTGCACACAGAATAAAGGGTTGCTGCATGCCATGACGCATCCGGATTTCGAAATTGTATCATCGCCGTATGAAGCCATCACCATTCCTGCCACATTGGAAGCAGTGCATTACGACATGGGTGCCAACGGAGTAGCATATCTTGATTATACCTATGAAGATCCAGCAAAATTCAGCGGTGATTCGGAGTCCTGGAATAATGGCTGGGCCTACCGCAATGATGGGGTGGATATTCAGACCGCGCAGGACACCGAAGGCAGTTCTCATAATGTGGGCTGGTTGGAAAACGGGGAATGGATGTATTATACGGTTGATGTGTCAGTAGGAGGCGTCTATCAGGTTTTATGCCGTGCTGCCTCGCAAAATAATAATGGACTTCTTGCCATATCCATACCGGCGCAATCTCAGGAAATTATTATGGAAATACCCAATACAGGCGGGTACCAGGCTTGGGCCTGGACAGAACCGGATACCATGGAAATAGGTCCCGGACCTGCATTAATATCCATGATGGTCTATTCCGGAGGCTTTAATCTGAAAGATATCCAGATTACATTGATTTCGGGCAATAATACACTCCCGGATAATTTTAAAATTCTATCCTATCCCAACCCGTTTAACTCTACGACAACATTTTTGATTCCTGATGGTGTTAAGTTTCAGCGGATTAAAATTATTGATGTGAATGGTGCGATTATTCAGGATAGCGGTACAGGCCCTCCTTTACGCAATGCGTTTTGGAATGGCAGAAATGAATCTGATATTCCTGCTGTTTCCGGTGTCTACTTCTATGAAATTGAAATTGCTAACCGAATGTATAATGGGAAAATGACGTTGATCCGTTAAGTTCTAACGGTTTTCTTTACAAACCAGATAGCCATGCCGGGCAATGGTGGTTTTCTGGGAAATGCCGTCGCTAAAAAGCATTGAGCCCGCAATCAAACCAGGATCTAATTCCTGGTCTTGGTCAGATAAATTCACCACGATCTGGAAGGTAGCATCCTTGGTCCACCTTTTAAATCCCACCAGCCCAGGGGGAAGGCTGCCCATGAATTCCAGGTTGTGATTGGTATTCCAGAAAACTTTATGCCCTTTTCTCAGGTTGATTAATTCCTGGTAAAATTTGCTGTCCGGGACATCATCCCATGGAATTGTATCTTTATCAAAAAATCTCAGCTGTTTATTTAATTTGGCTTCCTGACCGGAGTAGATCATCGGCATGCCGGGCAGGGTAAAGATCATGGTCACCAGGGGGTACAGGTTTTGTCCGAAATGGCTGATCATGTTTCTTCCCCAGCTGTTCTCGTCGTGGTTATCGAGGAAATTCATTCTTAAGGCAGTGAGGGGGTAAGATTTTGGAGGTGTTTGATAATATTCTTGAATCTCGAAGAATTCTTTTTCTCCAGCCGCTATATCTTTCAGTACATGATAAAGACCCCAGTTATAATCGGCATGAAATGCATTCTCCAGCAGTTCTGGGTCATCCCACTCCGCCAGCATGAATACGGGTTTGATGTTTTGCAGTGCCGGAATCACAGATTCCCAGAAATCCGTGGGCACCATGCCTGCCACGTCACAGCGAAAACCGTCAATGCCTACTTCCCGAACCCAGTACTCCATGGCAGCAGTCATGTAAGCCCGGAGGTCATCATTGCTATAATCCAGATCGATCACATCATCCCAGTTTGTTCCCGGCGGGGGCTGAAAATTGCCTTCATCATTTTTGGTGTACCATTCCGGGTGTTCACTGGCCATGGGATTATCCCAGGCAGTATGATTTGCTACCCAGTCTAGAATGACATACATATCCAGCTCATGAATCTCATCAACCAGGGATTTAAATTCATCCAGGGTCCCAAAATCCGGATTGATTCCATAATAATCCTGCACGGAATAATAACTGCCAAGGGTCCCTTTGCGATTTACTGTGCCGATGGGCTGGATAGGCATGAACCACAGAATACCAACTCCCAGGGACTTGAGCCGGGGCAGGTGCTCGCGAAAGGCTCTTAAGGTTCCCTGGGGTGTATACTGCCGCAGGTTCACTTCATAGATTGTAAGATTTTTACTCCATTCTGGAGATGTGTTCTCTTTGTGTTTCATGCTATATCCTAAGATTACAACTGTAAAGGCAAGGCAATAAATAATTTTCACGAGCGAATAAAAACAGTACCACTGGTGGGTTGGATATTGATATAACCTTCCGCGATCCGTAATCCATTTAAATCAATCTGACTGGCATTGACCAGTTGCAGCCATTTTCCCGGGGGCAATTTTACATTCAATATTTCCGTAACACTGCCATTTAGAAAAACAACCATGTCATCAGCAATGGCATAACCCAACCCAAACCTGCTGTCCAGATCGAAGAACCGAATATCATCAAGACTGCTGTTTCTCAGCTGATAGTATTTTTTCCGTAAGAGAATTAAGCTGCTGTAGTAGTTGACCAATGCACGGTTTTGCGCTGCCTCTTCCCAGTTTATCCAGTTAGTTTCGTTATCTTTGTTATAGGGATTGGGATCCATCTTCCCCACGTTGGAGTCAGGCCGATTCGTGGCGGCGACAACCTGAGTGTGGGCCCACTCCTGACCCTGGTGTATAAGGGGTATCCCCTGGCTGGTGAGCAATACCAGAGCGCCCAGTATGTTCATTTTAAATATCTCCGGTGTGAGTGCTATATGCTGCAATCTATCTTTGATTAATTCATCTTTCGAATTTTGGCCCGATGACAGCCGCAGGAAGTCGCTGAAACAATAATCGTCGTGGACCTCCAGGAAGTTGATGGTGTGTGCCGGTGTGTTGTATATGCCTTTGTTGCCCCAGAGAGTGCCGGTAACGATCGTTTTCAGATCATTCTTATTTTCATTTGGACGATAAGAACCGAAAAGAAATCCTTTTTTGGAAAAATCGTGGAGGTCCCCGCGCAGCACGTCCCGGAAATGGGCGTTAAAGGATCCCCAGCCCAGTTCAGAAAATTCCCGGCCGCGATTGTTCCAGGCTTCCCCGTAAACAATGACATGGGGATTTACGCTGCGCAACTCACTTAAAATGTGTTTGGCTGTCTTCGCGGAAAGCAGGTGGGCCTGGTCAAAACGAAAACCGTCTACATGATATTCCACCATCCAGTATTTTAAACTTTCGATGATATAGGTGCGCACATGTTCATTATCTGTATCCAGAAGATTTCCGCAGCACTGGCTTAAAAAATTCCCTTCACTGTCCAGTTTGAAATAGAGCTCCCTGTCAATGTATTTCAAAGGATGCCAGTCGTAGTTGGAAACATGATTCACCACCACATCCATAATGACTGCAATGTTGTTTCTGTGCAGTTCCCGGACCACTTCTTTCAGCTCCCGGACCGCCCGTCCATCCCTGCCATTCCATTCCCCGGGAACAGCACTGCCGTCGGAAGCATAATAACTTTCCGGTGCCATATAAAAAGTAGGCATATAGCCCCAGTGATTGCGCTCATACGGATTCCAGGTATTTACCATGCCTGCAGCTTCTTCCTGGTAAGGTATTTCTACGTTGGCAAAATCCCACAGCGGAAGAAATTGCACCGCGTTAACGCCGAGATTTTTTAGGTGGGCAATACCGCCGCGCTGGTTTTCTTCAATGAAGCCTGCATATGAACCGGCAGATTTTGCTTCGGAAGATGGGTGTATCGTCATGTCCCGCAGATGGGCTTCATAAATGATTAAATCTTTGGGATCAATATTCTGCCATGTGTCACCCTGCCAGTCAAATCCGGGTTCGATTACCAGGCTCTTGGCTATATGGCGCCAGGTATTCTGGGTAACGGCAGCCTTTGAATAGGGATCGGCCACAATTATGGTGGAGTCATTCAAGGGGCCCTCCAGGCGGTATCCATACAGTGTCCCTGGTCCGGCTTCTTTTAGGAAATAAGACCATACACCGCTCTCTGATCTTTCCATGGGATATTCGTTGCCGGATTCATCCGCCGGGCTGGAAAAAATGACCAGCTGTACCCTTTTGGATGAAGGTGCCAGAAGTCGAAATTCAATTCCGTCCGGACGCAGGAATGCACCGTAGGACAGGCCAAGATTGGGAGCAGGCTGCACACAGGTCAGCATGCCGGAAACGAGGAATAATAAAATAATTACAGCTATCTTAATTTTCATTTCAGCAATCAATAACTCCAATAGGAGTTACTAAATTACACTTTATGAATACTCTGAAAAAGCCATCTTATTTACAGTTACCCTTTCCAAACTGCAATGGACCAACTTGTTTGGCGCTGGCGTGAATGTGTTAAAATTAAATCATCTCAGCAGATACGATTTGAATCCCATGCCCTCGGTGTTTTTCGCGCAGCAAATTAGGTTATATTGGCTCTTGCTCTTTATAGGCACGGTCCTCCATGGAGATGACTCCTGGAAAGTTTATGATGATTCTGAGATTGCCGTGATCCAAATTACACTGGATCCAGAAGACCTGCAGTGGATGTATGAAAATGTACAAAGTGATTCGCTTCATCCAGCTGCAATTCACTTTCAAAACACCCAGATTGATGAAATAGTTGATTCAGTGGGTTTCAGGCTGCGGGGCAATACATCCCGTGTATCGGCAAAAAAGTCATTTAAGATAGATTTCAATCATTTTTTCCCTGGCCGGGACTTTTTTGGCCTTGAAAAATTAAACCTGAACGGGGAGCACAATGATCCTTCCATTGTCCGTTCCAAGATCTGCTGGGATTTGTTCCAGGATATTGGAATGACAGCCAGCAGGGCCGCCCATGCGGAAGTGTACATCAATGATGAATATTACGGACTGTATATTTCGGTGGAGCATATTGATGACAGTTTTCTGTCCAGGAACTACGAGAATGATAACGGAAACCTGTGGAAATGCTTATGGCCTGCAGATTTGAGCTATCGCGGGGAGAACCCTGAAAATTATCATCCCTACTATGATGATAAAAGACCCTATGAATTGAAAACAAATAAGGATGAATATGATTTTTCCAAGTTAGCCCGGTTGATCAGGATCATCCATTTTTCACCTGATTCCCTGGAGCTGGTACTGAATATAAAAGAAACGATCCAATATTTTGCCATGAATATCCTCACCGGCAGCTGGGATGATTACCGTTTTTTGAAGAATAATTATTACTTGTATCATAATCCTTCTGATGACTTGATTCATTGGATTCCCTACGATTATGATAATACGTTCAGTATTGACTGGTTCAATATTGACTGGTCTGCAATCGATCCTTACCAGTACGCTGTTATTGATAATGATGGCAGGCCTCTTACCGATTATATGTTTGACCAGACCCGCTATCGGAACCTGCTTACCCATTTTATTGAGTTTTACAGTGCGATGGTTTTTTCCCCGGATTCAATGGAATTAATGCTGGATATACTGCAGCAGTCCCTGATTCCCTCTGCCGAGGATGATCTGTACCGTACCTACGACTATGGTTTTGACATGGATGATTTTATTGACAGCTATGGCGACACTTATGAGAACCAGCATGTAAAACAGGGTATAATGGAATTTATCAACACCAGGTTGTCAGCCCTGGAAAGTCAGTTAAGCTATGGGGGAACGGAACCAATTATTTATGACGCAATCGTCACACCCGGCCCTGTGCTTACAACGGAAATGATTGCACTGAACACTGCTGTTTTTGGTCCTGGAGGAGTGGATGATGTTATCTATCACTATAAAAAGAATGACCAGACAGACTGGCTCACCACTGCGCTAAATCCTGCGCCTGACACCATGAGCAGGAGGGTGGAAGACCATGACCGCTGGCAGGCTGGGACACAGATTACTGAACCAGGGCTCTACCAGTGGTACCTCACAGCAATCTATGACGGCGAAGTGGACCGTTACCCGGTCTATGGTTACCGGCGGATCCAGGTGGCAGAACCCTGGGGAGGCACAGAGGTACAAATCAATGAACTATTGGCAAAAAATGTGCTGACCAACGCTGATGAGTCTGGGGAATATGATGACTGGCTGGAACTTTCTTCTACCGCGGCTGGAACCATTGACCTGAGTGGGCATTACCTGACAGATAAAACAAACAATCTGACCAAGTGGCAGTTCCCGGATTCAGGAATGACCCTGAATCCAGGTGAACACCTGCTGGTGTGGTGTGATGAGGATCAGGAACAGGGGGAACTGCATACCAATTTCAAACTCTCCTCCGGAGGTGAATTTCTGGCTATTGTTGCCCCCGATGCCCATACCATCATCGATTCCCTTACTTTTCCGGCTCAAAGTGTTGATGTGTCCTATGGCCGAATTGGAAATGTTCCAGATACCTGGGCTTACATGGAACCAACGCCGGGGAGTGCCAATCAGGCCTTAGAAATTGATCCATCTCCTGTTGTTTCCGGAAAATTCCATCTGCAGAAAGTTTTCCCCAATCCGTTTAACCCCCGACTTCATATCAATATCCGCGTGGCGGAACCAGAGCGGCTTATCACATTATCCCTGGTTTCTCTGCTTGGCCAGACGGTGGCGGTTAAACACTATGAATCTTTACCTATGGGAACCAGCAAACTGACCGTAGTCCCGGAAAAGCCAGCAATGAGTACCGGTGTTTATTTTCTTATGGTTATGGATGGAGATGCGGTGAAAAAACGAAAAGTACTATACTTGAAATAAAGCCGGTGCTGTCTCAGTGATCCTCAATGATACAATGGTCAAGCTGAACCTGCTTTTGCGGCTGGTAATATCCCAGGCAGCGTCCCTTTATTGTCACAGTCTCCAAATTAAGCCCTTCTCCAGAAACAGGTGTGTCCATCATGCAGTATATTGAATTATTTAACAGAAGGGATGAATCGCCAGCGGCGGTTACAGTACCCGTAACAGAAACGACCTGGTTCAGGAAATCATCTCCCTCATTAACCTGAAAACGCCAGAGCATCTCCTGCGCTGATATTGATTCAACAGATATTGCACTGGCAACGTCAATATTCTCTTTCTGGTAAACAAGGTAACCATAGATTCCCATGAGAATCACCAGGGAGATCAATCTTCTGCCAGTTTTTTTGTGTTGAAAAAATATTTTCATCAGTTCAGGAAATTAAACCTATGGGTACAACTGCCAGTTATAGATATATATACAGGATGTTTATTCGCAGGCGGTGTGAAATACTGATCCATTACAATTCTATAACTACAACGTGGTCCAGACGAACTTCCATGAGCAGGTCATCATAGCCCAGGCAGCGTCCTTTTACAGTGACAAATTCTTTTTTGTTGATATTGAACTTTATGTCTGCAGCTGGTTTGCAAACCACTGCTTTATCAAGGATATACAGTGAATCCTCCAGGGCGGTTACCGTGCCTGAGACCTGTACCACTATATTGTTTAGATTATTTTTTTCGCTGATCTGGTAGCGCTGGAGCAGTTCTTTCGCCGATAACGATATCTGCGGTTTTATCTTTGTCCAGTCTGTATGTGTTTTCCGGTAGGTGAAAAAATAAAAAAAGCCCATGAGGAGGACCAGGGGCAATAGAATGATAACAATTTTTTTATTGAATTCATATGGTTTCATTATCCTGAAATTTAAGTAATCTTTAATCCCAAACCGTTGGTCTGATTCGTACTTTAGTTAAAATGAATAAAAAACTGCAACTCATCATTGTGGGTTTTCCTGCTCTTTTCGCCTGTGAAACCAATGTGGAGGAGGACCTGAACGCGGCCCTGGACTGCAGCCAGGTGGAAGAGTATTATACAGAAAATGTAAAACCGATCCTGGAATCCAATTGTACAGTCTGCCACAGCGGTTCATCCCCTTCCGGCGGTCTGTCTATCGATACCTATACAACAGTATATTATGCCATAAAATCAGGGGAGGTTCTAGATCGTATCCAGCGCGAACCAAATCAACCAGGTTTTATGCCCAGTGGCGGGCAAAAACTCTCCGTTGAAAATATCTCTGTTATCCAGACATTTTTTGAAATGGAATGCCAGTGAAAAAAATATTTTTATTTCTCTGTTGTGTTCCGCTACTGGCCCGGGACCTATACATCACTCGCTCCGGTGCTGTCTCTTTTTACTCTCATGCGCCTATGGAGGATATTGTAGCTGTAAATAAACAAGCTTCCTGCGTGCTGGATCTGGAGACCGGGAGCTTTGCCTTTCAGGTCCCCATTCGCGGTTTTGTATTTCCCAATGCCCTGATGCAGGAACACTTTAATGAGAATTATCTGGAATCACACCAATTCCCCAAGGCCACCTTCAAAGGGAATATAGACCACTGGCTAGAACTCGATCTTGGTCCGGATTCTCAGGATGTAGCCGTAACCGGCACATTAACCATCCATGGAGTATCCCGGGAAATATCGGAATCAGGTACCCTCGCCCGCGCGGGGGATGGTATCAATGGCCTGGCCACATTCGAAGTTGCTCCTGCGGATTATGACATCAGGATTCCCAAAATAGTCAGAAACAATATCGCCCGGATAATCCAGGTTACTGTGAATGTGAAATTGCAGCAGAAATGATTCGCCTTTTTCTTTTTCTCCTTTTCAGTGCAACAAACATATTTCCCCAGGATGAATTATTGGATCTCCTGGTTGATGAACCAATAGAACCCATGCCGGTACAGGCTACATTTAAGGCAACACGGATAGTGAATTCACAATCCGTGGAATTACCGCGGTCGAAGATGTTGGAATTCATGGTCCAGCACCGGTTCGGTACAGTGGAAAATGGCTTTTATGACCTGTTTGGTCTAGATGAAGCCGCAGTGCATTATGATCTAAAATATGGGCTTCATGAAAGGCTGGCTTTTGGACTGGGCAGGAGTTCCTGGCAGAAAACCTATGATGTAATGATCAAAGCCAAATTGATTCGACAGACAGAGGGGCAAGGAAAAACATTTCCCATCACCGTGGTAATTTTCTCAAATATGGGTATTAATGCACTCAGGAAGGATGCCATTGTCAAAGATAATTTCGCGAACCGGATCCGTTATTTGCAGCAGCTGATCGTGGGACGGAAATTCAATGAAAGTGTCTCCCTGCAGGTGGTTCCGACCTGGATCCATAAGAATCTAGTACCCGCACATGAAGATGAGCATGATCTCTTTTCAGCTGGTCTCGGCGGCAGGATTATGGTCACAAGGCGCTTCTCTATCAATGCCGATATATCCTTCCCCCTGGGCGATCGTCCCGACTCTTTTAAAAACGGATGGGGCCTGGGATGCGATATTGAAACTGGCGGTCATGTATTTCAACTGCTACTTACCAATGCCCGGGGTGGATACGAGGGTGCCTACATTGAGGACGCTAGCGGATCTATGAAAGGTGGTGATGTATTTCTTGGTTTCAATATCACCCGGGTTTTTTCTTTTTAAATCACATGGTCAGTTTTTCCCGTTTATGAAATATGCCTTACATCGGCTAGCTTGTCTATGGATTGTGGTTATTCTGCTGCCCATTGGATGTGCAAGCAGCCGGTTGCTGCGCTATCATGATATCCCTGTTCCGGGAGGCAGCTATGCGGTTGGCACAAGAGTATATGAGTGGACCGATTCCAGCAGGACGGATATTTTTGCAGATAAGGAAGGTGCACTGCGCAGGATCATGGTGCAATTCTGGTATCCTGCTGTAAAAAGGAATTCGGGAGAAAGATTTATTTATTTCCAAAATAATAAAATGGTGGTAAATGAATTAGCGAATCACTACTCTGTGCCAAAATTTCTTCTAGCAGGTGTTATTGAAATTGAGACAAACTCATTTATAGATCTTGAACCTTCCACAAATAAAGGTTCTTACCCCTTAGTGGTTTTTTCACATGGGAGAGGAGGATATAAACATCAAAATTCTATCCAGTGTGAAGAATTGGCCAGTCGCGGGTACGTGGTAGTGGCTGTGGGTCATACGTATGATTCCTTCATCACCATCTTTAGTGATGGTTCCACGGCGCCGTACCTATCGGAAAAATCCAGAAAAGCTGGCGAAGCAGCCAAACCCAAAATAACCACCGAACAGAAACTGGATTTACGAGTTGGCGACATCCAATTTGTTTTGGATCAGATTGATCATTTGCAAGGAAAAAATCCTTTGTTTGGAATCATTGATTTGGAGCGGGTGGGAATGTTCGGACAATCATTTGGCGGTGCCACAACTATTGCTACTGCCAGTACGGACAATCGTATTGATGCAGCAGCAGGTTTCGATACCTGGTTTATTCCTTTAAGTGATAAAATAATTCAAGAGGGGATGAGCATTCCCTTCCTGCACTTGGGACAAGACAAATGGGATTGGATGCCGGAAAATTACAAGAAAATGAAAACCTTAATGAAAAATTCATCTGTTCCTAATCATCATTTTGCAGCCAGCAGGATGAAACATTATGATTTTACGGATGGGCCTCAGTATGCGCCAGCGGCCAAGGTGGTAGTACCTTATTTCAGCTGGGAGGACAGATCAACAATGAGGGCGATGCTAAATACAATGGTGACAGTATTTTTTGATTCTCACCTGAAAAGGAAGAGTTCAATGCCCATTGCCCAGGTTGCGGCGCAGTTTAAAACAATCCTTGCG
>Ga0209228_1001216_pt1 | contig 12935 bp, 10 predicted proteins | sample METZYME_3_150m_FD_187547 | JGI IMG/M metagenome (GOLD analysis project Ga0209228, IMG submission 187547) | Marine microbial communities from oxygen minimum zone in mesopelagic equatorial Pacific - METZYME_3_150m (SPAdes) (version 2) | ecosystem: Environmental > Aquatic > Marine > Oceanic...
CAGATTCAACCGGCTTGTATAAAATCACACATCAGGGAGAACTGGATACAATTCTGGTGAATATGTTCGTAACCGATGTAGCCATGGACACAATCGGTGAAAGATGTTATTTTTCAGGGTATAATCGTACTGAACAATCTTGGCAAGCAGGCAATATTGATATGCATACATTTACAAAGACCATCATGCTGGATGGAGAAAAATCGCACCTGTACAATATTTTTCCTATTCCTGATGAACAGACCGGGGGTTTATTGGTCCAGCAGGCCTACACCTGGCAATTGCTGCGTTATGATGGCCAGGGCACCCTGATAGGCAAAAATGAAGGATTTAACAGCAGGCTTTCATTTCAAATATATTAGGATGATCATTCGAATAATAATCATGCGATTGGGTTTTGCGGTTCTTTTATTAAGCCTGACCCTGGCTGAGAATCCATTGAGCAGGACCCAAACAAGACCATTAATCACTGAGCTCAATAAACAGATGGGGTATTTTAGGATGGAATTGGATGAACGGTCCCTTTCTTTTTCAGAAATAGAGAATAACAATACCTTATTCACAATGCCCATAAAAACCAGGCGTAATAATTATGAAGAAATTATTCTGTTAAGTTACGGCTGTATTGGCAGATCCATCCAAAACCAGCTTAAAATGAGTACGGGTGCCGGGAAGGTCGTGATAGTTCCATCCATTGTTTCTGTTGACTGCACCATTCCCCTGGGCCGGGACGATACCCGCCTTGCTACGTCTATTAATCACAAGACCGCAGTGCAATTCGCAGAGGGGTTTATATCATCGCAGGAATTCTGGCAGGAAATTATGAATTCCGCCGAAGCATCCTCCAATATGGAAATGACTATCCGTACACCGGCGATCTTTATGACAGATGTTGATTTCGAAAACCTGATTGCTGCCCGGATTGCCCTGGAAGGAAAAGGTAATCCCAAGGTAGATAATATTTTAAGCCTGGCCTCAAAGGCCAGTTATATACCTGGCCTTGAAAGCAAACTGGAAAATATGCTGGTGGATCATATGAAAACGAAACATTTCGGCCTCATGACCCGTGTTCTGGGCTATGCACCCGCTGAAGAACAGATTGTCCGGATCGGAAAGCAGTTTTTTTATCATGCCCAAAAACCGTATATAGAAGTCAAGGAAATTCATATTTCAGATTCTCTTCGCTATGTGTGGAAAGGCAATAAATATCCCCAGGTATTGGATCAGCATTACCAGGCTTATCGTTTGCAGCAAAACTGACCTTCCAATTAATAATTTATCCGAATTCTGACTGTGAAATACTTGTGATCTAAACAGTATTTCATTATATTCACGTGAGGATTGAAAAAGAAAAAAAGGTAAAACTTCTTTTCTTTGGATATCCGAACCTGACATGCCGGAGCGCAAGCAAAGGAGAAACTAGAAGGTTTTAATTAACCGGAAAGGGAGTTAGGTTATGGGCCGGAGAAGAAAATTCGTCAAGGGTTAGATTCTCCGGCCTTTTTAATATATTGTACTCATGTATATTGGTTGCTGGATTTAGGATGTTTTAGGTGATTTAATTACTGGTTATTTTTGTGTAACAGCCGCTATTCTTGATATCACCGGCGGGTGGCTGTAGGAAAGGAATACCTTCAGCGGATGCGGGGTAAGGTGAGCCAGGTTATTGGCAGCCAGCCCTTTGAGCATATTCACCAGAGCTTGTGGATTTTTGGTGGTCTCAAGAGAAAAGGTATCTGCTTCAAATTCATTTTTCCTGCTGACAGCAGTGGTAAGCAGGGATGTGATCATACTGACCGGTGCATACAGCATGGCAAAAAAGACCAGCCCGCCATAGACAGATATATCACTGACGCCAAATACGGCAAAAAGTGCCGCATCCTTCATGATCAGGTTAAATATAAAAAGCATAACACCAGTCTCAAGAATACCCAGCGCTGTGCCTTTTATAATGTGTTTTCGTTTATAATGGCCAACTTCGTGGGCAACCACAGAGATGATTTCTTCTGTTGTATGTTTTTCCAGCAGCGTATCGAACAGGGCGATGCGGCGGGATTTACCCAGGCCGCTGAAGTAAGCATTGGAATGTCCAGAGCGCTTACTGCCATCCATAACATCGATACGGCCAATAGGAAATTTTACTTTTTCTGAATATTCCTCAATGGCAGTTCGCAGTTCCCCTTCTTCCAAAGGCGTAAATTTGTTAAACAGTGGAGCGATCACGTGGACAAAAAGGGGCTGCACCGCAATCATAAACAGCGTAACCAACGCCCATGCGATCCACCAACCCCTGGGACCAAATCTCTCGAAAAAGAACAGGATCGGAACTATCACTGCACTGCCTAAAATAACGGTCAGGGCATAGCCTTTTAATTTATCGATCACGAAGGTTTTAGGGGTGGTACGGTTAAACTCGAATTTTTCTTCGATCACAAAGGTACTGTAGATGGAGAAAGGCAGACTGATAATATCCTGGATGATAAAGATAATTCCAAAGAACAGCAACCCTGCCAGGATTGGCTGGTTGGTTTGGACCCGTACAAATTGATCCAAAACGCCAAAAAGCCCAGTGTGGATCACCACCAGGATCAGCAGCAGGGAAAAAGTACTTGAAAAAATCCCGAAACGGGTACGGTCTCTCAGATACGACTGGGACCTGGCGTATTTTTCCCTGTCGTAAACGTCCTGGAAATCTGCCGGGACTTCCTCAACGATATTGCCCATGTCCAGAATGGAACTGACGGTGGAGAGCAGATATTCCACCGCCAGCGCAAAAATAATGATTAGATAATATGTTTGTTCCATTTCTGCACAGGCATGCTCTGCTCCTGTTTATTTAAATTTTATACCGCAGCCCAGTGCTTTTGTGGATGCAACCGCTATCGGTTTACCGGACAGCATCGCCTCTATGGCATTTGCCAGGTAGGGTTCCTCCACTTTCCTGGCATCCCTAGCGTTATCATCAATCGCACCGCGGTAGACCAGAGTATTCTCATCATTAAAAAGAAAAATATGGGGTGTGCGGGTGGCACCAAACTCACGTGCCAGCCGTGATCCAAAATCCTGGACATATGGGAAATTATAGCTGTTTTCTTTAGCGTGTTTGCGCATCTCCTCCAAATTGTCTACGGAATTGAAATTGCTTTCATTGGAATTCACAGCGATAACACCGACCCCTTTGGAGGCAAATTGCTCGGTCAAGGTGACATAACGATCCTCCCAGCGAATAACCCAAGGACAAGTATTACAGGAAAAGATGACCAGCAGGCCATTTTCATCCCTGGCTTCGTTCAGGGATAAATATTTACCGCCGATATCCAGTAAACGGTGGTCACCCATGGGGAGCATGGATCCCAGTTCCAGTTCTTTACTGAAAAGACTGGAAAAAATAAGAATGAGTGTAAGGATAGATTTCTTTTTCATAATGACTCCTATAGATTGATTGCCCGTTCAATAGCAGTTTTAAACCGTATTTCGGGCTGTTCTCCTTCCCAATAATCTACCACATCTCCACTGTTTTTTGCGAATAGGATCGTAAAAGGAAGAGCTCCGCTCCAATCAGGGTGCAATCCATTAATAAAAGCCTGATCTTTTTGACTTTTGATAAAGGATTTACCTGCAACACCATTCTGCTGTAAAAACTGTTTTACTCGCTTCTCATATTCTGGAAAATCTGTGCTCACAAACAAGACATGTAATTTACTATTGTTCTCTCCCAGTTCCACAATTGCGGGAAATTCGGCCACACAAGGCGCACAGGATGTAGCCCAGACATTGAGCAGTACAGCGTGTGTCCCTTTAGTTCGCTGCACTTCTGACATAATAGTCTCTGCAGATGCAGGCACCAGAGCCACTCCGGCACAGGCAAACAGCTGCAATAGAAAGATGTAGATTAAAATGGTACTCTTCATTGAGGCCTGATAATTTTCATTTCCTCCCTGTGGAATAACTCTGCTTGATCGCTGTAGTGAGGTGACGTTGAATCCAGTGTTGCACTGCCAAACTGGTGTATACTCCAGGCATTGAATTCGCCATCTGGACCCCATTCTACTGCCTGAATATAACAGTCACCGGCCCGGCCTTGATAAATACCATCAACTTTATTACAATAAATTGCCCTTAGTAGTCCAGGACCGCCGGATAAAGGATATTGTTTATTGCCCCGCACCAATCGGAACACCCTTCCCAGAGGAACTTCAACAGTACCGAATTTTTCGGTGAGGTAATTGATGGATTTCTGCAGATTCCTAATGACTGCGTCAAGTTCATAATTCAAATCTTCGTCCTTGAATGACATGGGCAATACCATAAAAGCCAGGGCTGCTGCCTTGTTGGTAGAATCAGCTTCCAGATCCCAATTAGCCAATAATTCCAATGCTGGTTCTAATGCCCGGTTTGTATCATTTTCCATATCGGAGATAAAACGGTCACGGGTCCTGGCTATTTGTGATTTTTCTGAATAACGATGGTCGTACTTATAATTAAAGAATTCCTGGCGGGAAATGGAGGTGTCAGCGCCATAGGTCTCAAGTGCTCGAAGGGCCCTGCTGGTCTGGTGCCTTTCCACTCCAGCCCAGTTCGGGAGAGGTAGGGGCATTTCTGCAGAGTCACCAGTTGCCAGGTAGGGACTGCTGTTGCAGTTTTGGAAAAAACCACTTGGGGGATTTGTCACCTGAGGTAAAGAATCAAAAGGCACGAATGTTGTCCAGAGGTTGGTGGAAGTTTCTCCGGGCAGTATTTTCTGCCAGTCATAACCATTTTTCCGCAGGGGAATCTTGGCATTATACAGGTAATAAATATTTCCTTCTCTGTCCGCATAGCCGGTATTGAACATGGGGATGGCATTCATTGCCATGGCTTCTTTGAATTCGTCAATATTTCTGGAACGGGTCATTCGGTACCATTGTTCCACAAATCGGAATTCGTTTCTGGTTGCAATGCGCAGGGCATAGGTGCCATGGCTGAATTCCAATACCGGGCCATGGATCGATTCTTTCACCTGGCGCTTCAATTTCCATGAAAAGGGACCCCAGAGTTTTACTTTGATTTTGATGTTTCGAACCTCCATGTTCTCCCATTGGCCATCATACCAGTACTGATTTTTGTTTTTTGGGTTAATAGTGAGCTGGTATACATCCACCAGGTCCGGATCATTCACTGTGTGGCTCCAGCCAAGGTCAGGGTTATGTCCAATCAGAGGCGTTGGCGTGCCTGGAAATAAACCGCCAAAAAAATCCCAGCCTTCTTCGCTGACCACATGTGCTTCATACCAGGCCACGGGTCCTGTCCAGGGCTGGTGGGTATTGATCATTAAACGGGTATATCCATCATCCGACCTGGAAGGTGAAACTGCAAACACATTACTGGCTACCATATCCATGGGCCACGGCGTTATTGCAGAAGGGGAAAAATATCCGCCAATGATCTCAGGACGCTCTTCTTTACCTAATTTTCTAATGACGCCATCTAATCCTATGAACAGGGGTATGCGATGGGAAAATCCAACAATAATATCTTTTTCATGGAAAGGCAGCAACTTCTTATTGGCCAGGTCCGGTTGATCTTTCGCAAACAGATTCAGCCCGGCGGCATATCCTCTGCATATCTTTTTTACATCATCTGGTATTTCAGCTTCATACTTGGTTTCCACATCTTCCCAGAAATTCATAAGATGTACATAATAATCATTAACGACACGGAAAATGCCGTTGATTTTATTGTAACGTCGACGAAATAGATTTTTTAGGGTATGGGTCGACCATAATCTAATCCCATAAATTTCACTGAGTTTTCCACGGGTTGCTATAAGTACATCCTGGATGGTAGTAAAATCATCTTGTGCATGGGCATAAGCCAGGCCAAAGGATACATCAGCGTCCCGTTTACCATAAATATGAGGGACACCCCAATTATCTCGTTTAATGGTTGCAGTAAAATTTCCATCGGTAATTGTTAAATCTGCTGCCGGAATTAGAGCCTGAAAAAAAATCAGGGCTATAAAAAGGTGGATAGTCTTTTTCATAACAAAAGTATTCCTTCTCTACACCAGGGCTTGTCTTAATGATCCCTTAACTTTTTCCAGCAATCTTTCCGTTTCCTGCAGGGGGATACCTTTTGTCTCCATCACTACCGCTTTTTTTACAGACATTTTTGCTTCATTTAGCCGCTCAAGGGCATCTTTTCTGTCCAATCCGGTGAGCTGAATAATAATCCGCACTCCGCGGTCTATCAATTTTTCATTCACAGCCATAAGATCCACCATCAGATTACCATATACTTTTCCCAGCTGGACCATCGTTGCTGTGGAAATCATATTTAAGACCATTTTTGTTGCCGTTCCAGCTTTCATGCGCGTTGAACCTGTGATAATCTCCGGTCCCGTATCCACAACAATCACTATATCAACTTCCGCCATTTTATAAGGATCCGGATTGGTAACGAGGTACACTGTTTTGGCCCCCAGCTTTCGGGCGTATTCCAGCGCCGAAACAACATAGGCCGCCGCACCGCTGCAGGATATTCCAATCACCACATCTTTATCGTTGATTCCAAAAGGATCCAGGTCTTTGACTGCGCTTTCCGGCTGGTCTTCCGCTCCTTCAATAGACTTGCGTAATGCTCTATCTCCGCCAGCAATGATTCCAATAAACCATTTTTCAGGTGCGGAATACGTTGGCGGGATTTCTGAGGCATCCAGTACACCCAGCCTGCCGCTGGTGCCCGCGCCTATGTAAAAGACACGGCCGCCCTCTCTCATACTGCCAGTGGTCAAATGAACAACACTTTCAATTTCTGGAATGGCTTTTTTAACAGCCTGCGCCACAGTCTGGTCTTCTTGATTGATTGTCTGTAAAACTTTTTCAACAGATACCGAGTCTATATTTAAAGATTGAGTATTCTGCTGTTCTGTATTCAGGTCGCCGCGGGATTTCATAGCCCGTAAATTACCAATACATGCAGACCTGGAAAAACATTACAGTTCATCTTCAAGACTGGGATTTGAAAAAAGCCACTGAACAACTCAGCGGCCTGGACGTGCTGTCCATCACCATTGTGGATAAACTGCCCCAGGAAGACTCCCAGTGGTTTGAAGAAACAGGACGAACCACACCTGTCCAAAGTTCCAGCCATAGCTTGATTCTTCTGGCAGACATGAGCAAAGACACCGAGGACCTGCTCTCCGAAGTAAAATTCATGCTCAAATTGGAAAAAATACCCCAATATTCGGAAGAGATCTTTGAAGACCGGGATTGGGTCACCTACACCCGGTCCCAGTTCAGGGAAATAATGATCTCAGAAAACCTGCGTATAACACCTCCCTGGGATGCCCAGAGAAAATTTGAAGGTATTACCATCATCATCGATCCAGGGGCCGGATTTGGTACCGGGACTCACCCCACCACCCAGCTTTGTCTACGTTGGCTGGAAAGGAACCTGCGAATCGGTAACTCATTGCTGGATTATGGATGCGGTTCGGGCATTCTGGCCATCGCAGGGGCATTTTTTGGCGCCAAAAGAATAACTGGCATTGACCTGGATGATCAGGCGCTTAACAATGCCCGGCACAATATAGAATTAAACAGAACAGATATTGAACTGCTCCCATCGGAAAATTTCAATATAGAACGCCGCTATGATATTGTGGTAGCCAATATCCTTGCCAATGTACTCGTGGACATTGAACCGGTATTGCAATCGGCCGCGGCCCGGCGTCTGGTACTGTCCGGTATATTGCCGGACCAGGCAATACGGGTCCGCGAAGCGTTTGCGACCTGGGTTAGATTTGATCAGATTGATAAGCAGGATGGCTGGTTACTTCTCAGCGGGACGATCTAAAGCGGTAAAATAACGTCTGGCTTCAGTCATCACTTTTGGCGACAACAGTATTGCAGAAGTCATGGTTGGTATTGCCATCACCGCATACATTCCATCAATCAGATTAATAACAAAGGATATGGATACAGTGGCTCCAATGATAGTAGAGGATATATAAAAATAATTATAATACGTCTTACTCTTGGTGCCGAATAGAAAGCCCGTGCATTTGGCACCATAATAAGATTGACCAAACATAGTGGTTACACTGAATGTGATAACACAGATAGATAAAACAACTGTACCTGCCAGGCCCAATTCTGTGGAAAAAGCCTGGGCAGTCATGGATACGCCATTGAGATCTGAGGTCCAGGCTCCGGAAACAAGTATAACAAATGCAGTGATGGAACAGACCAGAATTGTATCAATGAATGGTCCCAGCATGGCCACCAAGCCTTCACGGACAGGTTCCGTTGTTTTGGCTGCCCCGTGGGCCAGGGCTTCTGTACCCAGCCCTGCTTCATTTGAAAATACAGCCCGCCTGATACCTTGACGGATCACTTCCCCCACAACACCACCCACTACTGCCTGTCCCGTAAAGGCATCATGAAAGATCAGCTCCACAACGGACGACAATTCAGTTATATTTTTTATAACTATCGTTAAACCGGCCAGTAAATACAAACTTACCATAAAAGGAACCAGTTTACCCGCAATCAGTCCGATGCGTTTTATGCCTCCTAATATTACCATTGATACAAGAATGGCTATCAGGAGACCAATAACCAGATTCCCTGCATTCATATTGGCTGGAAACAAACCGGATGGAATTAATATTGATTCCCGGGTGAACTGGGTCAGTTGGTTCGCTTGGAACATGGGCAGGCATCCGATCATTCCAGCCGCACTGAAAAGTATCGCCAGTGGTTTGAATCTTTTCCCGAGACCTTCCCGGATCACATACATGGGCCCACCCTGTAAATGACCCTGATCATCCTGCCCTCTAAAAAGGATCGCCAATGTACAGGTAAAAAATTTAGTGGACATGCCCACCATGGCACTTACCCACATCCAGAATAAGGCTCCCGGTCCACCGGTATGGATTGCAACCGCTACGCCGCTGATATTGCCCATACCGACTGTACCAGCCAATGCACTGGACAAAGCCTGAAAATGATTGATATCTCCAGGATCTTCCTCGCGGTCAAATTTTCCTAATAAAATATCCAATCCATGGCGAAAATAGCGAAAAGGTGTAAACCGGCAGTAAACAGTGAAATACAAACCGCCACCCACAAGCAGGATTAATAGAAAAGGTCCCCACATCAAATTGGCGAAGGCCGACACGAGACGGTCAAGTTGGGTCATGTTTTTATCTGGTTAAATTAGACCGCCCTGACAGGCTGACCCACGTAGCGTATAATTACAAATAAAATGACACTTCCTGTAATTAATATCACTGATACAGGTACACCAAACCCCACACCAAGGCACCCCAGGGTCATGGCCAAAACACCCACAGTGAGTGCATAGGGCATTTGCGTTTTTACATGATCGATATGGTCGGAAGCTGAAGCTGTAGATGACAGAATAGTGGTGTCGGAGATTGGCGAACAATGATCTCCAAAAACGGACCCGGACAGTACGGAAGCGAAAGTGGCAAGAAAAACTGGCGATTCAACCACCGCGTTGGGGTCCAAGGTCATCAGGTGTAGTGCCATGGGCACAACCACCGGTACCAGGATAGACATGGTGGCCCAGGATGAACCTGTTGAGAAACTGATTGCTGCTGCAGTCCCAAATGTAATAAACGGCAGCATATTGGGAGTCAAAACATTGGAAGAAATGCTTACCAGGTATTCTGCAGTGTGTAGATCCTTGCAGACAGACCCTATGGTCCAGGCTAGAACCAGAATGATACAGGCCATAACCATGGATCTAACTCCATTTACCCAGGATTCCAGTGCTTTTTCTAAGTTGAGGACACCTTTTCCGACTGAAATACCAATTGCGGTAATGCTGGAGAAACAGGAACCCCAGATCAGGCTGGCATAGGGATCAGCGGCACCAATAATATCCCGCAGACTAGGATTTTCCATGGTAACACTTTTAAGACCAGTAATAATCAGACCACCAATTGTAACAGCCACTACAACACCGATGGGTATAAATGCGTTGCTCCAATGAGAAGGAGTTATATTTTTTCCCTGCATTAAACTGGGGTCCAATAACGGTTTAGCATTATCCGCCAGTACCTTTCCGGTTGATATGGCCCGGTTTTCTGCTGCATGCATAGGGCCGTATTCTCTTTTCAACATCACATTAATGAGTATGAATACCAGGGTCAAAATGCAATAAAAAGAAAATGGAATACTTTGTATAAAAGTAAAATAAGGATTCACCGATATGCCGAACTGCTCAAAAGGAGACTCCAGAAGACTCATCTGGAACACGGACCAGCTGCTGATTATAGCGAGGCTGGCCACCGGTGCCGCCGTAGAATCCACTAAATAGGAAAGTTTTTCCCGGGAAATTTTTACCCGGTCTGTGAAGGGACGCATCATATTCCCAACCAACAGTGTATTGGCATAATCATCAAAAAATATTACAAACCCCATCAATACTGTTGCCAGTTGGCTGCGGCGGTTCGAAGTGGCATACCTGGCCGCCGCGTGAACCGCACCAGCCATCCCGCCGTTGGCGGAAATAACACCGATCAGCCCGCCAAAAACCATGGTAAATATCAAAATAGATGCATGTCCGTGATCTGTCACAGTTTGAACGATATAGGTATCCAGAGCATGGGTCAAACCTGAGATCGGGTGTTGCACAACCATGGTCGATCCAAGCCAGATGCCTATAAATAAGGACAGGTGCGCCTCATGGGTGACCAGAGCAAGCAGTATGGCAAACAGCGGCGGCAGGATCGATAGAACAGAATATTCACCTGCACCTGAAGATATACTTCCTGTTTCGGATGCAAAAACGAATCCCAGTATCAGAATCAATAACACGGCAGGAATTTTGTATGATTGAATCAATTTCATGAATGTGAACTTAAACCCCTGTCTAACGAATGCAAACGGTTAAACCATGATTAAGGAGTGGGGAATTATCCGCGATCGTTTTATTTTACCTTACAATGAAGTTAAGGAAATTCTCTATTTAGACTATGTACAAACTGGATCAATACCTTGTCCGCCAGTTCCTCACCATCCTGGGCTTTTCCATATTGGGTTTCGTTTCCATTTTCGTTATTGTGGATTTGATCGAGAACCTGGACCGGTTCATTGATAATAATGTTCCTACCCGGGTGGTGGTCAGTTATTATCTATATACCCTGCCTTGGTTTGTCAGTATTGGCCTGCCCATGTCTATGCTCATCTCCACGGTATTCAGCTTGGGCAATATGGTCAAGCGGAATGAATGGACAGCCCTGAAAGCTTCAGGCATCAGTATTTACCGTACGGCCTGGCCCCTGCTTACGATCGGAATGGTAATGAGCCTGGGGTCATTTGTATTGGATAATAAACTGGTTGCCTATGGAAATGAAAAGCGGTTTGAAATTGATCGCGATTATGTAAAAAGAAAATCGCGCCATAAGCTGAAGAATACATTGAAGGATGTATTTCTCCAAAAAAATACAAGCACCCATATTTCCCTTACCAAATATTCCATAAAAAATAAAACAGGATACGGTTTAACCTGGGTAGACCTGGGTACATCTACGCTACAGAAAAGAATTGATGCTAAAAAAATCACCTGGCATGCAGATTCCCTGAAATGGATGTTATCCGATTATTCCATACGTGATTTTAACGATTTAGGGGTTGAAGGATCTGTTTCCCTGTCTGAAGAAGATACTATAATATCCCTGGGGTTTACCCCGCAGGAAATTCAGCAGCAAGCCAGAAAACCTGATGAACTGGATTATTTTAAACTTACTGCCCGTATAAAACAACTTAAGAACAATGGGGTAGATACCCTGCGCTGGGAAGTAACACGCTACCTGAAAATATCTTTCACCTTCACCAACTTAATTGTCGTGCTTTGCGGTATTCCTCTGGTGGTTATAAAAGAAAAAAACAGCCTATCATTCGGTGCCGGACTCAGTGTATTTGTGATTTTTGGTTATTATGCATTTATCAAGTTTGGTCAATCAATGGGATTCAAGGGTGTTGTAGAACCTATTCTATCTGCCTGGCTGGGGAATATTGTTTTTACCATTGGTGGTATTATATTGCTGTTGCGGGCCAGGACCTGACCTGAATTCTTATAAAGTATTGTCTGCTAGTAAAAACTGGATATTATACATCTAATTACTTGGTAAATTTTAATTTACCAAACAATTTACCCAGGAAACCTTTATCTTTTTCTCCTTCCTCGGTAGTATCGGATGGTACAGCTTTCCGGCTTTTGGGGCTTGTTATGGTAAGCCCTGCGGAAAAATTAAACCCTTTCATTGTATGCAGCCACATACCGTTGCGAAAGGCAAAACCCAGGTCGAAAATAATTGGACCCTTGTGATACCCGAACCCCATACCCAGTTCACTCAAGTTCCCGCCTGCCCAGCTATAACCGATTCTCATGGGCAGATTCGCCATTTTGAACCATTCTACACCAATGGACCATTTCCAGTTGGCTCGGGCGTAATACGCATTTTGGAATCCAGCTACCAGGTCTGATGCAATCAGGATGGTTTCCAGTTTTTTCGAGACCCCAAACCGGAACAAAGCCGGATAGGGCGTAGTAAACTCTGACGTGTCCGGAAAAAACTGGGTATCATTCTTAAAAAGAGAATCCTGACTTAATCTATCCATTCTCAGTGTATCAATAGTGTAAGTAACCAAAATTGATTCGCCAGGATCCAATTGCTCATCACCCCATTGAAATGGATAAAACCCAAATCCGCTCCCCGGATCACTTATACTTTTATTCCAGGCAATGCTGCCAAAGGCATTAATGAGAGACGACCCCACAGACCAGCCATTCTTTGGTCTGGAAACGATACCCATATCCAGGGCAAAACCTCTGCCGCCCAGCCCCTGCCGGATAATATAGGAACCGGTCCCAATAATACCTATATCCGTCGTTTCCAGATTGGCTACACTGGCTTTTTC
>Ga0209228_1001220_pt1 | contig 12920 bp, 14 predicted proteins | sample METZYME_3_150m_FD_187547 | JGI IMG/M metagenome (GOLD analysis project Ga0209228, IMG submission 187547) | Marine microbial communities from oxygen minimum zone in mesopelagic equatorial Pacific - METZYME_3_150m (SPAdes) (version 2) | ecosystem: Environmental > Aquatic > Marine > Oceanic...
CAAATTGCCCTCGACCGCACCGTTTCTGAACTCAACGAATTGCATGCGTGGCTCGGTGACGCAGCCGTTCGACTCGATATCGTACAAACAAAATTACACGCAGCAGACGCGTCGATTTCGGACATCGTCAGGGCGACGAACGAAGCGTCCTCGAATTTGACGAATACGGAAACAGCGATCGCTACCCTCCAGCTTCAGCAAACTCTTTTAACAGATCGGCGAAGGTTGCAAGCAGAAAAAATCGCTGTCCATTTGCGGCAAGCCTACAAGCTGTCGGGACAGGATTTCCTCAAACTACTACTGCTACAACAGACTCCCGACACGTTTGACCGCATGATCCGTTATCACGGCTATTTTTCACGAGCCCGTAAAGAAGCTCTTCAAGAATACCGAACGACGCTTACGTCGATGAACAGGACCTCGACCGAACTCGAAAGCCAACGGGTCGAACTCAAACAGCAGGAAGAAGATCTCAGAAGCCGCCTGAAAACGCTGCAAAGTGAACGTCTGGCACGGAAGGATCTCATCGCAAGCCTATCTCAAGAGATCAAGAACAAGGGATTCGCCCGCGACAAACTCGCTCAAGATCGAGCTCGCATTGAGGCACTATTGGCGAAATTGGTACTACGAGATACGAACTTAGACGGTGCGGTTTTCACAAACGCAAAGGGTCAACTGAACTGGCCAGTGGAAGGGCAACTGACGTATCGGTTCGGCGATCCCCGTGCAGGCGGCCGACTCTCCTGGGAGGGCATTTACTTTAGCGCTCCTAGTGGCTCGGTGGTAACGGCGGTGGGCCGCGGTCTCATTGTATTTTCCGACTGGTTGCGCGGGTTCGGATTGCTGACGATCATCGATCACGGAACGGAACAAATGTCCCTGTACGGGTTCTGCGATTCACTCGTCAAGCAGAACGGTGACTGGGTGGAAAGCGGCGAGATTGTGGCTTTCGCCGGTCAAAGCGGAGGTCAAGACGTCGACGGACTTTATTTTGAGATCCGGATTAACGGCCAACCAACGAATCCGCTCGCTTGGCTAGCCAAGCGATGACATGATGAGCCAAAGACATTTCGACTATCGTTTGACGACACGTCCTAGTGGCCAATTGGCGGTATATACCATCGATTTTTCTCCAAGTTGAATCGACAATTCTTCATCCGTAGAACACCAAGTTGAAGCGGCTCACTTCGCTGAGCCATAACGCAGCGTTCGCGCCGACATTGCTCGCGTTATTGTTTCAACTGTCAGCTTACCCCGGTCAGCTCGCAATCGTGATCGACGATGTTGGGTACAGTCGCGAAGTCGGCGAACGCGTGCTCGCCCTACCAAACGCTGTCAGCATTGCAGTTCTACCTTTTACCCCACAGGCCGTGACTCTTGCCGCACACGCTCAAGCGATTGGCAAAGACGTCCTTCTGCATCAACCATTAGAGAGCGAAATCCAATCCAAGAAAGCGGGCCGTACCCTAACCCTTAACATGTCGTCGGACGACATTAAGAGAGAGGTCAACGCAGCGCTAAAGTCGATTCCGGGTGTTAAGGGTGTGAGCAATCACACCGGCAGCCGTTTTACTCAGGATGTTCCTTCGATGAATGCACTCATGTCGGTGATCAGCGCACACGGCTTGTTTTTTCTAGACAGCCGTACGACCGCACGAACCGTGGCGATGCGCGTCGCGATGGATTGGGGCGTTCCTGCAGTACGTCGAGACGTTTTTCTCGATCATGATCGTGAAGTAAGAGCCATCAACGCCGCGTTCGAACGAGCGCTCAGGATCGCGAATCGTCGCGGCTACGCCATCCTCATCGCCCATCCACATGACATCACGCTGCAATTCCTTGAAACGCGATTACCTACCCTACAAAAGACGACGCTGGTACCCGTGAGCAGCCTCACAACCAGCCAATCCGAGGATCTCGCGAAGAAAGTTGTTGGTTTTCACTGGACTACCCAGCGTTCAACCTATTCTCAGTCACCATTCGATTACTCGGAAGTCCGTTACAGTAACCCCTTCGTCGACGGAGTGCCTTCTACGCGTGGATCGATCGCTAATGCCATCCTCAAGGCCCGCCCAAATGCCTTAAAAATGGTCTCGGCTTGGTGGTGAGCATTGGCTCCTCTGATGCAATCGATGTGCATGGTCGCTTGTGCGTGATTCGTAAACCCCTGGAAGAACTCGTGTAGAAGGTCAACGTCAAATTCGCCAACTCTCGGGCGTACAAATTCGACGTTAAAAGTCAGACCGGGCCGCCCCGAGAAATCTATGACAACGCGAGACAACGCTTCATCAAGGGGCACGTAGGCATGTCCATAGCGATTAATTCCCTGTTTGTCACCGACGGCTTGTGCAAGTGCCTGGCCCAACGTGATTCCGACGTCTTCTACCGTATGATGCGCGTCAACTTCTATGTCTCCCGACGCGTGAATTTCTAAGTCGATCAGACCGTGGCGTGCTATTTGATTGAGCATGTGCTCGAAGAACGGTAACCCCGCCGACAGTTTTGATCGCCCTGAACCATCGATATCCAAAACGACACTTATCTTGGTCTCCAATGTGTCACGGGAAACCGAGCCATTACGCGCCACGTTTATTTCGCCTACGTTTTCTCAGATCGCAATTATCCGGGGTTCTATCGCTACAGTCGATCCAACAGACTACCGTACGGCAGAAACCGGTTGTCGGTATTAGCCTTCACCCATCCCGTTAGATCGTCCGGATACTCACCGCGCTGTTTCAGGAGACGAACGAGGGCTATTACCGGAGAACGAGCTCCCAGTTCAAATCCTGGTAAAACCATCTCTGCCCTCGTCAATGCCCTAATCCAATTCACGATCACCGAGGACGATTGCGCTTGCGCAAAATCCGTCCACGACTCCGCCGATGCATGCACTGCCTGACGAATCGAGTCTTGTTGCTCGGCCGAAAGGCCGAGTTGCGGTCGACTCAAGGCTTTGATCACAACATCCAGTACCTCCCGATGAACATCCGAAAGTGGTGGTGCGTTAGGCTCCCAGTTTCCAACGTCATCCATACAAATACCGCAGGTCCGCGTGGATTAAACTAGAACGAAAACTATGTCCGGATCTTCGCATTCAAGGTGTCTTCTTGGTTCCATCTTTTCGGCGCATCATGCCAACCTCCGCTCCACCACGCGAGTTTCCGTAGCCGTAATCAACATTGACTGAGTTCGCGCAAACACTAATCCATTGGTGGCGTCAAAACGGGCGCAAGGACCTACCTTGGCAGCGAAACAAAACAGCTTACCGTGTCTGGGTGTCCGAAGTGATGTTACAACAGACTCAAGCATCCACTGTCGTGCCTTACTTCGAACGATTCTTAACTCGCTTCCCTAGCGTTCGCCGACTGGCCAAGGCGAGCGAGGACGAGGTTCTCGAATACTGGACCGGGCTCGGTTATTACCGACGCGCCCGGCACCTGCGCATGGCTGCCATCGAGGTCGTCGAAAAGCATGCGGGCCAGGTCCCAACGGACGTGGACGCACTCACCTCTTTGCCCGGAATAGGGCGATCCACTGCCGGAGCGATCGCCGCGATCGCATTCAGACAAACTGCCACGATTCTAGATGGCAATGTTCGGCGTGTGCTGTCGCGTTTCTATGCGATCAGCGGAAAAAGAGGTACCGCCAAAACTGAGAAGCAGCTCTGGGCGCGGGCGGAAGCCAATACTCCCACAACGCAAGTTGACCTTTACACGCAGGCCATCATGGATCTTGGGGCAATCGTTTGCGTCCGGGCCAATCCCAAATGCCTCCTGTGTCCCATCGCAAACGAATGTAAAGCGCATCAGCAAGGCCGAGAACACGCTTACCCTAGTGTTGCCAGGCGTCGACCATTGCGCGTGCGACACGCTCGATTTTTCGTGGTCATTAATGGTCAAGGAGCTTGTCTCCTTAAAAAAAGGCCCCCGCATGGGGTTTGGGCGTCTCTCTGGTCGCCGCTCGAGTATCCTCAATCGGCATCGGTTGCGGCCTTAAGTGAGGACATCGGTCTTCGAACCGAGATGATCTCGAAAACAGTCTCAAGACCACATTTCAGGCACGCGTTCACTCACTACCAACTGGAAATCGAACCGATTTACATTTTCCTACATGGGTCCTGCAGCGAGATCGTTCTATCCCGGGATTTACGCTGGCATCGTCCCGGCGATAAAGCCGAGTTTGGGCTCTCGGCAGTTACCGTTAAACTGCTCGAAGAAATAGAGGGCAGCGGAGCATTATGACCCGTCTGGTCATTTGCCGAAAACTGGGTAAGCAATTGCCGGGGCTTGAGTCACCGCCAATGCCAGGTCCAGTGGGCGAAGCCATTTACGAACATGTCTCAGCGGAAGCTTGGGAACAATGGCAGGCGTTGCAAACAATGCTGATCAATGAACACCATCTCTCAATGATGGAACCCGAATCTCGTGCCTTTCTCATGAACCAAATGGAAAAGTTCTTCGCGAATGAGGATTACGAGAAACCCGAAGGGTATATAGCGCCCGGCGATTCGACTGACTTGACTTAGACTAGCGCAACACACACGGGAGCCAACATGCCGATATTTCATCGCGACGAAGTCAACATCCACTATGAAATTCATGGGGAGGGTTTCCCGATTTTACTGTTCGCGCCCGGGGGGATGCTCTCCGCGGCTTCGTTTTGGTCGAATGCTGAGTGGGATCCCGTACGAACCCTCAGTCCTCACTTTAAAGTGATCGCCATGGACCAACGCAATGCCGGTGCCTCATCAGCCCCCGTCTCGGGCAACGATGGATGGCACAGTTACACCGAAGATCATATCGCGCTACTCGACCACCTGAACGTTAACCAAACGCATGTGCTGGGTGGCTGCATCGGCGGACCCTATTGTTTTGGCGTAATCAAAGCTCATCGAGAACGCGTCGCGTCGGCCGTATTGCAACAATCAATCGGTTGTGACGCCAACCGAGATCTTTTCTATGCCATGTTCGACAACTGGGCCGATGCGATTAAGGATCAGCACCCCGAAGCAAACGACGACGATTGGCACACCTTTAGAAGCAACATGTACGACGGGGAATTTTTGTACAACGTTGATCGAGATTTCGTCGCCGCCTGCACCGTTCCAATGCTCGTGCTCATGGGCTCAGACCCCTACCATCCTGAAACCATTTCTCGCGAACTTGCGGAGTTGGGCCCGAACGCGACTTTGATCGAAGATTGGAAGAATCCGGAGAAAGATGGCACCGTCGAGGCAGTCATCAGCTTCTTGCAGGCAGCGACACCGGTTTAATTTTACGCCCCTTCAAACGCGCCCATCAGCAGTTCCATGGCGGACTTCGAATCAATTTGGTATCCGACCTCAACGTTAGCTTCGGGAATCCCCGCTGTCGGACGCTCATCGACGACGGTCATGCCCCGCGTATAAACCCCCGCGGTTTCGACAGTCACGTGGCGTTCCTCGAAACCCACTAGTTCTGGGTGCGTCACCGCCAGTACGGCACACGGGTCATGCAACGCGGCGCGACGTCCACGACCCAACGACTCCATTCGATCATGGATGTCGTCCAAAATGGCCGCAGCGACCTGTGCCTTGACGGATCCGCTTTCTTTCAAGCGTGCGGCAACCGTATCGTCGGATTGCCATTGACGGGTGAGATTAAGACCGCTCATTCGAATGTGGGCACCAGAGGCCATAACGATCTCCGCGGCCTCTGGGTCGGCCCAGATATTGAACTCCGCCACGGCCGTGACGTTGCCCGCACCCGCGCTACCCCCCATCAACGAAATACCCTCGATTCTTTCCACTAGCTCTGGGTCCCTTTCCATTGCTCGAGCTATATTGGTCAGCGGACCCAGAGGAACCAACCACACATTCGAGCGTTTTCGCGTCGCCTCAATTAGGTAGTCCACTGCATGGAGCTCAGAAATCACGCGATCGTGTTTCGGGAGGGCAACCCGACCAAGGCCGCCCGTGCCATGCACACCTCCCGCGTGGCGAGGCTCTCCCACCAAAGGGCGGGCTTCGCCAGCGTAGACGTCGGCAGAACTGCCCAACAGTGCGGCCATCCCGAGGGCGTTACGGGTCGTGTCCTCGAGCGGTGCATTACCGGATACCGAGGTAATCCCCAGCACGTTGGCGTGCGCGTGGGCCAACCCCAGGGCGAGCGCGTCATCGTGACCCGGATCGCAGTCGACAATGAGTAGCGGACCGTCCCGCATATTAGATAATCCCCGTCAGAACCGTGAGATAATAGCGTTTAAATGTCTAGTCGGTGCATTACGAATCGGCATCGATAAAGACATCTGCCATCAGGAAAAGCACATGCAAGACAATATGGTTCGATCAACGAGCAGCATCGGTTGGTTCCTGCTGATCGGCGGAATTGTCATCGGCGGCGGCGTTGCGATCTTCGAGTGGATCTACACGCCCGACGTGCCGCTTATGGTGAAACTCATCGTCGGCGCAATATATCTTGGCCTGGCATTGCTGTTGATATCCGTCTTGCGGCAACGTTTGATCGAACGTAAGACAGATAAATACAAAGACGTGGAGATATAAATGCTAGTCGTAACCAGCGAAGCGATTGGAGGTAAGCGGATCGTCAAATCCCTCGGTTTAGTGCGTGGTAACACCGTACGCGCCCGTAATGTCGGTAAAGATATTAAGGCCACTTTTCGCGCACTGGTTGGTGGCGAAATCTCGGAGTATGTGAAGTTAATGGCCGAGGCCCGGGAGCAAAGTGTCGATCGAATGATCGAAGCCGCGGAGCAACTCGGCGCCAACGCCGTCGTCGCCACCCGTTTCACGACTTCGATGGTGATGCAGGGAGCCGCCGAATTGCTTGCGACCGGCACCGCGGTCATCGTCGAAGACGAGTAAGACCACGCCCGACCCAGCAACGACACGATCGACTGCCTTTGCTGCGTAACTTGAGTGGAACTGAGCACATCGGCAAGCGGGTGCTTTTCAGTTTTGACATCGACGGCACGCTAGAGATTGGGGATCCCGCCGGCCCCATTACGTTAACCCAAGTTCGCGAACTCATTACCCGCGACTACATCGTTGGCAGCGGATCAGATCGGGTGCTCGCCGAACAACGCGCAATGTGGGAGAAACACGACATCCCCGTCCATTTCGTGGCGCACAAACATCTTCTCAATGAGACCCGATCAAATTTCCAGCACCTTGACCGCTACATCCATATTGGTGACACAGAGGTCGATAAACGTTCTGCCGAAATGCACGGTTTCGAGTTTTTTTATCCTGAAGAATTTTGCAGTATCAAGCCATCGTGAAACTGGTCAGCGTTAACGCCGGTATGCCAGTTCGACTCGGTCCGACACGCTCTGGCATATACAAGACCCCAGTGACCGGTCCCGTCGAAATCACGCCGTTCGGTATCGAAGTTGATACCGTCTGCGATCGTCAACACCACGGGGGGCTCGACCAAGCCCTCTACGTGTATCGAATCGAAGATTACGAATGGTGGACGGAAGAGCTCGGCATGGCCGTCGAAGCAGGGTGGTTCGGCGATAACCTGACGCTTGAAGGCATCCACGATGAGGACCTCGCGATCGGTGACGTCATTCGCATCAACGACGTCGTGCTCCAAGTCACTGCGCCGCGCATCCCCTGCGCAACGCTTGGTCGGCGCATGGAGGACCCGCGTTTTCCGCGGAGATTCCAACTCGCGGAACGGCCTGGTTTTTATTGTCGAGTCCTCACGACCGGAACGATTCGGTCAGGATCCTCGGTTGATTTTGAAGCGTTTGCCGCTGAACGTATTTCCGTGTTGGAAGTATTTCGACATCGCTACGTAACAAAACCCGATACCGCAACCCTCGACCGGTTATTGCGTTCGCCGATTGCGATCATGGAGAGGCAGCGTCTCGAAGCGCTCAGGTCAAGTGCACAATAGACCGCGGTTCAGCCCGTTTCGCCGCGACGCACCTAGGCGAACTTCCAACATCGCGCGATACTGGCAGTCCTCACTACCATCGATCAAAAAATACCGGACGGCCCTGTGAGCAACGAGGATCGTCGACGCTGGAATGAACGCTACCGTGAGGGTGCGTATCAATCCCGTGAGCACCCCAGCGCTGTTTTGCTTGACTGGCATGACGCGCTGACGGGCAATAGCGCTCTCGACATCGCTTGCGGACGAGGGCGTAACGCCATCCATCTCGCCTCCTTGGGGTTTGACGTCGACGCAGTCGACATATCGGATATCGCGATTCAACAAGCCGCTCAACGTGCCAAGAGTATGGATTTGCGCATTCATTGGATTACACAGGATCTCGAACGCAGCTTGCCGCTCGAGGGACCTTACGATCTCATTCTTATGATCCGATACGTCGACCACCGATTGTTGTCGACAGCCGTGAAACTCCTCGCGCCGCGGGGAAAGATTCTTGTCGAAGAGCATCTTATTTCCGACGAGGATGTCGTCGGACCAACCAACCCCTGTTTTCGAGTTCTTCCCGGATCCGTACAACGAACTCTTGGTGGCCTCGAAATCGAGCGCGAATTCGAGGGACTGATCCGCGAGCCAGACGGTTCTCAGGCAGCCCTGGTGCGCGTTCTAGCTCAGCGAGTCTAGCCGATCCGGTCGTCGGCGCCCCTAAAAAAGGGCGCTTCCGATCGTCGTGAATTTAGGCGTTGTAACCTAGAATCGATTTGACCTCGAGAAATTCCTCAAAGCCGTAACGACCCCACTCCCGGCCATTGCCCGATTGCTTGTAGCCGCCGAATGGCGATTTGTTGTCAACCGGTGCTCCATTCAAATGGATGTTTCCGGTCCGAATCCGACGTGCGACCTGGCGAGCCCTTTCGGGATCCCCAGCCGAAATATAGCCCGAAAGTCCATACACCGTATCGTTGGCTATACGTACCGCATCATCGTCATCTGCATAACCGATCAGCGATAAGACAGGACCGAAAATTTCCTCCTGGGCAATCGACATATCGTTGGTAACGTGAGAGAAAACGGTGGGTTTGACGAAATAACCGGCGTTCAGGCCATCTGGACGACCCGTGCCCCCACACTCAAGCGTGGCTCCCTCATCAATCCCTTGCTGGATTAGATTCTGGATTTTTTCGTACTGGACATCGGAAACCACAGGACCAATGGTCGTATCCGCAGCATTTGGATCACCCACTTTGACCTGTTCAGCGGCTCCTTTCGCGATGGCTGCTGCTTCATCCATGCGCGAATCAGGAACGAGCATTCTTGTCGGCGCGTTACACGACTGACCCGAGTTCGTGCACATGCCGAAGACATCCCGAGATATAGACTGCGCAAAGTCAGCATCGTCAAGAATGATATTGGCCGATTTTCCCCCTAGCTCTTGCGCCACACGTTTGACAGTCGGCGCAGCATTTCGGGCGACTTCGATGCCGGCCCGAGTCGAACCGGTAAACGAAACCATGTCGATCTTAGGATGTGACGAAATCGCAGCACCCACCGTCGGACCATCACCGTTGACCAGGTTAAAGACACCCGCTGGGACGCCCGCGTCATCCATGATTTCAGCGAACAAAATGGCATTAAATGGTGCGACTTCTGATGGCTTCAGTACCATCGTGCAACCAGCCGCAAGAGCCGGCGCGACTTTGCATGCAATTTGATTCAGCGGCCAGTTCCACGGTGTGATAAATCCGCAGACACCCGCGGGCTCGCGAATTACTCGCGACGTACCAATGTCTTCCTCAAACTCAAAATTCTTCAATACCGACAAAGTCGTCATAAAGTGACCAAGACCCGCCGGCGCTTGGGCTGCTTTTGCGAGGCCCAGGGGAGCACCCATTTCCTCACTAATCGCTACCGCAACTTCATCCATACGGCTCATATAGGCAGCAATGATTCTCTCAAGAAGCGCCACCCGGTCTTCTTTAGAAGACTGAGAAAACGATTCGAAGGCCGCTGCGGCTGCTTCCACCGCCTTGTCGACGTCCGCGAGGCCACCCATCGCGATCGGGCCGATTGCCTGTTCTGTCGCCGGATTGATCACGTCCAATGTTTCAGACGTTGACGGCTCCACCCACTCACCGTTGATATAAAACTTAGTTCGATTACTCATGCGCTACTCGCCCTTTTGCCGGGCCCTTTCCTTAATCGGGGGACGCACACTAAGGCAGCCATCGTCACGCTGCAAGCCTTGTTTACGGCTCCTGCAAGGCCGCTTGCGCAGCTGCCAGTCTGGCCACAGGCACTCGAAAAGGTGAGCAGCTGACGTAGTCCAGTCCAACACGGTGACAAAATGCGATGGAAGCGGGATCACCGCCGTGCTCGCCACATATACCAAGCTTCAAATCCGCACGCGTAGCGCGGCCTCGTTGTACGGCTTCCTCGATAAGCCGACCCACACCTACTTCATCGATGGTGGAAAATGGATTACCGCTATAAATTTCTTTGCTGGTATAGCAATCGAAGAACGACCCCATATCGTCCCGGCTCAATCCAAGCGCCATCTGAGTCAAGTCATTGGTCCCAAAACTAAAGAATTCGGCTTCTAACGCGATTTCGTCCGCCGTGATCGCAGCTCTTGGGACCTCAATCATCGTGCCGACCTCATACTCGATCTCTACACCGCTCGAGCGCATCACCTCGTCCGCTACCCGCCGGACAATGGCGACTTGATCCGCAAGCTCAGACCGAAATCCGACCAACGGCACCATGATTTCGGGCCGCACTGTCAACGCATCGTCATCTTTACCGTGCTCTGCCACCGCTTCAAAGATCGCGGTCGTCTGCATTTCAGTGATTTCCGGATAAAGAATGCCGAGCCGGCAGCCACGGCAGCCAAGCATTGGATTCTGTTCATGGAGTGCCTCGATACGATCGACGACGAAACCGACGCCCATCTCTAGTCGCTCCGCTAATGCGATCTGAATGTCCTCGTCTTGCGGCAGGAATTCGTTCAAAGGTGGATCGAGTAATCGGATGGTGACTGGCCGGCCCGCCATTGCTCTGAATAAGCCATAAAAATCTCTGCGTTGGAAAGGAAGCAACTCGGCGAGCGCTTCTCGGCGCTGTTCCTCATTCGCCGCAAGAATCATCTTGCGCATGTGGTCGATACGATCTTCGGCGAAGAACATGTGCTCCGTTCGGCATAGTCCGATTCCCTCAGCACCCAGTGTCGTCGCTTGTTCCGCCATATCGGGCGTATCCGCATTGGTTCGGATTTTTAGCGTGCGGTGCCGATCAGCCCACGCCATCAACGTTTCAAACAAATGGAAATTTTGGCTCGCATTGCGCTCTAGACGTCCTGTCAGCACTTGGTGGACATCCGAATCGATGTTTTTTATGGATCCAACGTAAATTGCTCCCGTGGATCCATCTAGCGAGACGTCGTCACCTTCCTGTAAAACGATTTGTTTGCCTTGACTGGATTCGACGACGAGTACCCGATCTTCGTAATTCATCGTTACATCCGAAGCGCCGCAGATACATACCTTGCCTAACTGACGGGCAACAAGCGCCGCATGGGACGAAACACCACCTCTAGCGGTGAGAATGCCCTCAGACACAAGCATGCCTTTGAGATCGTCTGGTGACGTTTCAGTACGACACAACACGACTTTTTCTCCACGGTCAGCGGCACGGCACGCGGAATCCGAGGAGAACACAATTTTCCCCGATGCCGCACCCGGGCCAGCGGGGAGTCCGTACGCAACGGCTTCGTTTGCCATCAGAGCTTGAGGATCAAAAACCGGCACGAGCAAGGAATCAATCGATTCCGCAGGCACCTTTAATAATGCGGTGCGGTCATCCATGAGACCGTCTTGATGCATTTCCACCGCAATACGAACAGCCGCCTGACCCGTGCGTTTCCCATTTCGGGTTTGCAACAGATAAAACTTGCCTCTTTCAATCGTGAACTCGAAATCCTGCATGTCGCGAAAATGTTGTTCGAGCTCGTCGCGAATCCGGAGCAACTCTTCGAAACTCTCCGGCATCTCGGTAACCAACTCCGCGATATTCTTGGGAGTGCGGACGCCGGCGACCACATCTTCTCCCTGTGCGTCGAGTAAATACTCACCGTAAAGAACGTTTTCACCGGTCGCGGGGTCGCGAGTAAACGCTACTCCAGTCGCACTGTTCTCTCCCAAGTTTCCGAACACCATGGCTTGAACGTTAACCGCCGTGCCCCACGAAACCGGTATCCCATAACGTTGACGGTACAAGATGGCACGATCATTTCGCCAGGAGCCGAAAACAGCTCCAATCGCTCCCCAGAGTTGATCCGTGGCATTCTGCGGAAACGGCTCGCGAGTGCGTTCTAGTATGAGTTTCTTGTAGCGATCCGACAGTTCAACAAAGTCGATATCGTCGCCCCGAGCGGCCTCGGATCGATAAATTAGATCAAAGGGCTCTTCTTCGGATTCTCCCCCTGCATGGACACCAAGAACTACGTCGCCGTACATGTGGATGAATCGGCGATAACAATCGAAAGCGAAGGAACGACTTCCGGTGACATTCGCCAACCCCTCAACGGTTTCGTCGTTGAGCCCGAGGTTCAAGATAGTATCCATCATCCCTGGCATGGACTGCCGTGCCCCAGATCGAATCGAAATTAGGAGGGGGTTATTTGGATCGCCAAAGCGCTTCCCGATTTGCTCTTCCAGTTCTCTGAGCGCCGCAGATACCTGATCGTGCAACGTATCTGGATAGCTCCCGGCATGATCGTAGAAGTAGTTACAGACCTCGGTACCGAGCGTAAATCCAGGAGGAACCGGTAACCCGATCTTAGCCATTTCCGCGAGATTCGCGCCCTTTCCGCCGAGAAGCTCGCGCATCTCAGCGCCGCCATCGGTCTGAGTACCAAACGCGAATACGTATGGATGGTCCCCGTTGACAACTGGCCGCGACATCGTCCCCTATCCACTTCCCTTTTCTTCCCTTTCAGAGATTATCACGCTGTCACGAGACACCAAA
>Ga0209228_1001224_pt1 | contig 12909 bp, 12 predicted proteins | sample METZYME_3_150m_FD_187547 | JGI IMG/M metagenome (GOLD analysis project Ga0209228, IMG submission 187547) | Marine microbial communities from oxygen minimum zone in mesopelagic equatorial Pacific - METZYME_3_150m (SPAdes) (version 2) | ecosystem: Environmental > Aquatic > Marine > Oceanic...
CCGGCCAACTGAGCTGTAGCCGCCCATTTCTCACCAACGATAGTTACTACTGGGCGTTGTTGCTGGACACTATCTCCAAGGTCGCCACGCAACATGTTGCCAGCCCAGGTAAGGTACTGCAGGACCAGGGGCTTATCCAGACCCCATTTTGATCTCAGAGCTTCAAGCGTTTCAGGAGAAATGAAATAACCAGGCTGGATAAAGAGATTTATAGGATCTTCTTTTGCATGGGCGAGACCAAATACAGCCATCGAGGCAATTATTAAAGACAATATTGCGAATAGCAGACGTCGTGCTAGAAAATTTTTCATCTATAGGGATCCCGTTAACCCTGTTTTTACTTGTGTAAAAAATGGGGTGTGGGAAGCATTTTAACCTTCCCACACCCCAAAATTACTTACTTTGAATTCAACTACTTGAGTTTGATGAATTCGGGGTGGTGCAATGCTGCTTCCCTGATAGCAAGCGGCATATCCCAGCTAGCAATCTTGTTCGGGTTAGCCAGTGCAACGTTCGGTCGGGCAACAGTACCTATAACAGGCATGTTTTCCGCCAGGAACTCTACGTTGGCGTTTCGAAGTTCGATTCGCGCAGCTTTGTCAGACTCGGCATTCATGTCATCCATGAACTTACAAAGTTCGTAGATTTCAATACCGATATTGAAACCACCACGTCCACGAGAACACTCGGAGCTACCCATGACCGCCCAATCCCAGGGGTTATGAGGAGCTTCAGCACCTGCGGAGTGAATCCACGGGGCAATTGCTGTCCGACCGATCAGGTTTGGACGGTAGGTCTGGTACTGGGCTTTCCAGTACTGAACGTCGATACCGATTTCTCCCCACATACCGGAGACAGCGACTCCAATGTCTTCGTCACCGCGACCAATTCGAATGAAGAACGGCATTTCGAATCGAATACCCTTGTCATTCTTTTCGTAACCAGCCTCATCTAGCAGAGCTTCAGCAGCAGCCACGTCATACGGGGTCGCCCATTTTTCCTGCCAGTTGGGGTTGTTGATGTCAGCACCGTAAACGTAGTTCGGCCATGCTGCATTCGCAAACAGTACTTCCGAGATCAATTCCCGGTCGATCGCCCAGGAAAGGGCAGTACGAACCTTGTTTGCTCGTTCCATGTTGGTCATACCTTCAGGCGGGCTTCCGAAGTCAGGTCGTTCGGGGTCTCCAACCCATGGCATATGGTGGCGAACCGTGAAGTTAGTTCCCAGGTCGACCGGGTCACAGTCTCCACCTTCGGCGATGGATTTACCTGCCGCACAGTACTTAGTTCGTTCCCAGTAGTTACCAGAGAACGAGATCGAGTGGAAACTACCTGCACCGGCGCTTAGAACCTCAAATCCAGCTTTCTGGAGGCCTGTCATCTCGTCTAATGCGACGTCAGAGATGTCTACTGCTCCGGTCTGAAGCGCTGCTTTCGCAGTGTCATCATCAGGAATAGCTCTCAAAATGTAGTTCTCCACCTCAGGAGTAATTCTGTGGTGGTCTTCTACTCGGGAAAGTTCCAAAACGTCGTCACGAGAGTAGTTCTCGACCTTGAAAGGGCCGGTACCAATCACGTTGTCTCGTACGAAGGATTCACCTTCGGTGTCGTATGCGTTTTTACTGGTAATACTCAAGCCCAATCCGGACTGACCGAGAATAAAGGTAGGCCACCGGATGTCAAAGTTATCAATCGGAATCTCCACAGTGTTTGTGTCAATTGCCAAGACTTCCTTGTCACCAATGAATGTAATCCAGTTAGCACCACCGTCGGTAGCAGACTCTGGGTTAAATCCAGGGTTACCTGTGTTTATCGCCCAGGCTACGTCAGCAGCAGTCAGGACACCGAAGTCTTGACCGTCTGGGCCGGCATGGAAAGGAATATCCGGCTTCAGTTCTATTGTGAGCTTCGAAAGATCTTCGGCCAGAGTCCAATCAGCAACTACCTGGTTCACAGCATTTCCAGCTGCGTCGGTAAGGAATAGTTTTTCCGTAACCGACACACCAGTGAACATTCCACCAGAGGAGTCTCCCGGCATTCCAGAACCTCGGAGTTCAAGTCCGCCACGTACTATCACAGTGCCATCGGCTGATTGTGGAGCAGGAGCGGGATCTACAGCGTCAGGTACAGCAGGTAAAGGCAGTCCGTAGAAAGTTGGGGCAACCTCGGCCTCTACTTCTACAACCTTTTCGACGACAACTGTCTGCAGGACGACTTCTTTGTCACCCTTTACAGTTTCGACAACTTTTTCGACGACTGTTTCAATTTTTGTGTCGCCTTTTACAATTACCTCTTTTTCAACCACCACTTCCACTACTTCACCGGCGACCTTCACTTCTTTAATAACCTCTTTCTCGACGACAACCGTCTCTACGATAGTCTCGGTACTTGAGCTACATGCCGCAACTAACGCTGCTGCCAACACGCTTAGCGCGAGGAGCCCGATAGTGCGAACCATATGGATTCGTTTCATATTCGCCTCTTTATGGAATATTAATCACACCTAAGTTCAGAATCGTCGACTGTATCTTAGGACCGCGCACGCAGTCCCTACAGCATAATCGATGCTGAACCGAAAAATCGTACTTGTTAGGCAAAACCGTGTCAAATGGATTAATGTGTCTCAAACTTATTTCCAATAGTGTTTAGCAGTTACGAATTCCGTCATTTTATGGTTTAACCCGGTGAGAAACATCTGTTTGGTTGATAATACGGCGAACTAAATAATGGGTATTAAAGGTTGTCGAATCGTTTAGAAAAAAGCGCAAGTACCGATACAAAAAAACACGCACCAACACCAGCGCCCAAAATCACAACTTGTACTAGGCGTTGACTTAGAGTCCAATAGCCAAGGATCTTACCGGAAAGCACAAGATCAGGATTGTCGACAATTCCCGAGCCCACCTCGTACGCAATTATGCCTCCGAGGAATCCACCAATCGTCCCTACAGCCCACACAAGTAAACCGCCTCTCCTGGACTCGAACATGTTGAACCATGCGATCATCCCGCCAGTGGAACATGCCGCTCCAATAACAAACATTCGAACCGCAAAAGCTGAGAAGTCGCTTACAGCAGTAGAAGGAACGACTAAACCGTTGACAATATTGCCGACAAATCCCATAACCAAAGCTATAGGAAAGCCCACAATATTTCGTACTAAAAGAATGCGCAGAGAACTGTTTGCCGAGTCAGACTTATACTCGTACATGTCACCAGACGTGTTGTTCATTTGGCAATCGTTTGTAGTGCCGCATTGATATACCCATAGCAATATGCAAATCCGACTCTACGGGCTGAACTGCCCCAATGGGCGTTTTCGTCATCGCTCTTCAACGATAATCCGGGTACGTGATCTGGCATAAGCATGTATTTATACCCAACATCTCGGTACATCTTGATGGCATCCAACATGTTTATGTCACCTTCGTCTGGAAACACTTCTACGAAATCCAATAAACCACCTTTTATATTTCGAAAATGGACATTGAATATCTTGTTCCGTTCGCCGAAGTAACGAATGACATCGAAGATCTCTTCGCCTGGAGATTCAAGCATTTCCGAGACGGTGCCCTGGCAAAAATTCAAACCGTGATATGGACTTTCGTGCATCGAGATGAATTTTTTCAATCCTTCAACAGTACCCATTACCCTGGCAACGCCACGATACAAGTTACCTCCGATACCAGGGTCCTGGGGATGGCAGGCAATCTGCACTTTATTGGATTCGGCTACTGGCACAACCCGACTTAGAAAATAGTCAATCCGTTCCCACATTTCATCCGCATCTGCCGGTCCACCCTCAAATTCTCCTAACGTTTGATCCAATTTGGAGTATTCGAAAGATGACAGTTGTGCTCCCCCTCGACCGTAGCGGGGCTCGGTTCGCATGTGTCCTAGAATGGTGATGTTATAGCGTAAAGCTCTGATTCCAGCAGCACCAGCTTCTTCAATAAGATGGCATATTTGATCGATTTCCTCATCACGCTCAGCACTGGGTGCCAGGAACACGTTCTTAACGTCATTGTCGAATGCAGATCGTGAACCTAACGGCATCAGTGTCATGTCTAGGTTTATGCCGAATTTTGCTAGGCGATCCTGGTACACGTTAAATCCATCCCTGTCCCATGTTCTCCAGTCACCTGGGGGATCAGAAGAGACGTGATTTACACCCAACTGGCTCAATAATTGCAACTCAGTGTCATCGTCCGGTTGGCCTTGAGTTCCCAAATACATTGTCGAAATCCTTAAGAGTGGTGCGAACTTAACCTTGCTTGTAGGTAGTTGAATTTACTATCTTTCAATCGCTATTTACAGAGGTTCCCATAGTCTTTTGCCTTCGATAGCGAGACTGAACGTAAACGTGTTCATCGAAAGTACCGGATTCATAGGCGCCGTCACCCTCGGATCCTGGTCGGGAAGTATTGCCTTTTGAAGGATGAGCTAATACAACATCTTCGTCTATATCCACACCCAAGCCAGGGCGATCTGGTACTTCAATATGGCCATCAATTGTTTCGATATGCGGTAATGTAACGTCGTACCTAACCGGAACATCATCGTGTACACGTTCCAGTATTAATGCGTTTGGTATAGCCGCCAGAACATGTATAGCCGCATATTCTGCTACGGGCCCTAATGAGCCAGAATGGGGCGCTACCGTGATGTAATGCGCCTCAGCCATCGCTGCGATTTTCATCATCTGGCTTATGCCACCAATCCGACCTGTGTCGGGCTGCACTACATCAACAATCTCCCGCTCAATCAACTGGCGTACGCCCCAGATATGTGAATGGCGTTCCCCGGCTGCGATGGGTATATCAACATTGTCCTGTACTCGCTGAAGGGCTTCGATATTGTCTGGGGGCACGGGGTCTTCGTAAAAAAGAAGTTTGTACGGCTCGAGCGCCTTGCCGATTACAATGGCGTCTTTGGTGGTAAACCAAGGTGGACCATGAGCGTCCACCATTATGTCCATTTCATCACCAACCGCTTTTCTAATGCCATCAACCTTTTCTACGGTTCGATGCACACCACCCGTCTTTACAGCAGTGAGACCGCGTTCCTTCAACTCCAGCGCTCGCTCTGGAGTTGAAGCATGACCATAAGCACGTATACGATCTCGAACCTTGCCTCCCAGAAGGTTCCATACGGGAGTGTTTAAGGCTTTACCCTTGATATCCCATAGCGCCATATCGATAGCATTCATCGAACCGGACCCGGGTGTTCCGGTCATACCAGCTCCCATGGTTGAGACCAGCATTTTTTGCCATATGCGTTCAATATTCATTGGATCTTCACCTATGACAATAGGTTTCAAGTCGTTGATCGCTGTCTCGACTACCCTTGGCCACCCTGATCCTTCACCCAGGCCAGTAATGCCTTCGTCCGTGTAAACCTTCACAAAGCACCAATTACGTGCGCTCCAACTGGTTGATTCCTTCGAAACAGGTGATCCAGCCATCATGAGAAAGGTTTTAATATCGGTGATTTTCACTCTTCATCATCTCCGTCGTAATTTTCTTAGGTTGGGTTTTATGTTTCATGGTGTTTTGTCGTCCCAAAATAGCATTGATGGCGATAAAAAGTAGTCCTGTAGCAGTCATGATTTCAAGTCGATTTGTGATTTTCAAACAATTTCTGTGTTCGTTACAAATGAGATAAACGTGGAACAATTCTGCGTGCTTAATCGAATCTGCTCGACTGAAACAATTGATGTGCCACACAGTTTTTTGCGAACCCAAAGTGAAAGACACTCTCTCGATTCGTGAAAGAAGTTTTATGCAAGTTCTGATAGGTTGCGTGTCACAAACTTAAGTTAAGTGAAAACCATCAATCTAGAAAATCTGGAGCATGAGATGAAACTACTCTTTTTCAATGATTTTCAGTTAGGCGTGCTAAAGGGAACACGTGTTGTTGACGTCTCAAAAATCGTTGCAGCCATAAAACACACTGAACCCCAGCAGTTAATTTCAGGCCTAATCTCAAATTTCACCAACTACAGACAGAAACTTGAGGATCTAGTAGACGCTTCACCAGGCTTAGACTTGAATACGGTAAAAGTGCGACCGCCATTGCCGAAGCCAACCAATATAGATTGCATGGCGGTGAACTACATGGAAGATGGAACCCGGGAAGAGCCAGCGGGAATAAACGCATTCCAAAAAACCGCCTATTCCATCATCGGTCCTGGTGACACGATGGTCCTTCCAGACGTGCCGGCTACGGTTTTTGAGGGTGAAGCTGAACTAGCTATTGTAATTGGCAAAAAAGCAACCAATGTCTCCGCTGCGAATGCCTTCGACTATATATTCGGATATACCAACTTTATTGATGGTTCGGCGCGCGGGCTATTAGGAGCCAACGTATTTCATGCAATGAAGTCCAGGGATACTTTTGCTCCTATCGGTCCATACATAGTTACCGCAGATGAAGTGAAAAACCCGCAGAATCTTCAAATTCAACTATGGAACAACGGTGTGCTGAAACAAAATTTCAACACTAGCGATATGGCCCATGACATTGCACGTTGTGTCGAATACATCACGTCAATTCATACACTCGAACCCGGTGACATCCTTGCCACCGGAACAAATCATCGAGGACTCAACCCGTTCCAGGACGGTGATGCCTTGGAATTAGAAATCGAAAAACTCGGTCGACTACATTTCAGCGTTACCGACCAGTTACAACGGTTGTGGCCGCGCGAGACGCACTTAGAAAGGGAAGAGAAAGGCCTGCCGGGTTCGGCTCCACAAGAATCTGGCAAATATTCCTAATTACGGAATCTGTTGAAATGCACTACGACTACATAATTGTTGGCGCTGGGTCAGCCGGATGCATCATCGCTACAAGATTAACAGAGAACCCTGATATATCCGTGCTGTTGATCGAAGCTGGTCCCGACTATCCGGAAATCGAAAACCTCCCTGAAGAAGTGAAACTGGGTTATGCGACTGAAATAGATATATCTACAAACAAGCATAATTGGCAATACACAGCTCGAGGTACTGACGAGGCAGAGATAATGGTGCCGCGCGGAAAGGTGACTGGTGGATCCAGCGCTATAAACGCCCAAATATTCCTGCGTGGAATCCCCGAGGACTATGATCGGTGGGCCAATTGGGGGAATGATCGGTGGGCGTATCAAGACCTCGCTCCGTACTTCAACAAGATTGAAACTGACATGACATACCGTGATGATCCCGGAGATTTTCACGGTTCCGATGGACCGATCATATGTCACAGGTTCCCGCGTAGTGAATGGCCTGAAGCCACACTTGCATTTGAGGCAGCCACTCTTGAGGCTGGATTCCCGTATTGCGAGGATGCCAACGCTCCAGAAACCACAGGCGTAGGACCGCTCCCGTTCAACAACCCAAACGGCATCAGGTGGTCAACATCTATTGGTTATCTTGGAATGTCCAGGCACAGGTTAAACCTCACCATACGAGCAGATGTCACCGTCAAACGAGTCTTAATGAAATCAGACAGCGATAAGCCACGTGCTTACGCCATTGAGGCCGAATCAGGTGGACAAGAATTCATTGTTGAGGCAGGAGAGATCATACTCGCCGCTGGAGCCGTAGCGACACCACAATTGTTGATGTTATCTGGCATAGGCCCGTCCGATCACCTGAAAGAACACGGAATCCCGACAGTAAGAAACTCACCAGGTGTAGGACAAAACCTAAGAGACCACCCACTTTTCTTGGTCACCTGGTACACGAAACCTGAGGTTGTTTTAGACCATCTGAGTTCAAGGACCCAACTTACGTTGCGGTATACAGCAGACGGATCGAGTCTAAATAATGACATGATTGTCTATTACAACGTGGCCACAAATGAACGCCCAGAACGAGGTGGTAAACGGGCGTCACCACACGGAATAGGTGCAACCCTGGCTCTTAATCTTGCAAAAGGAAAAGGGGAATTGACGCTTAATTCACCGGATTATCGAGTTCAGCCCTACATCGACTATAACTATCTTGAAGAGGAAGAGGATCGTAGACGCGTGCGAGATGGAATCCGAATGCTTGTGGGTTTGGAAGAACACCCTCAGTTAAAAAAACTTATCCAAAGTCGTAAGAACCCATTGGACTCCGATCTTGAATCTGACGACAATCTCAACGCATGGATGAGACGCGACGTTACAACCGGACATCATATTTCCGGCACCACAAAAATGGGACCACATGATGATGAAATGGCTGTCGTTGACCAGTTCGGGATGGTGTACGGGGTGGATCGCCTGAGGGTCGCAGATGCTTCGATCATGCCTGATTGCATAAGGGCAAACACGAACGTTACCGTTATGGTGATTGGTGAACGAATAGCAGATCTGATCAAGGAAGGAAAATAGTCAATTTCAACCCGATTCGTCGACCTGCCAAAATCGTAGCCACATTGACCACAATCCTTAGTTATTTTTTCGAAGCGCGTTTCGCATCCAGGGATTTGACTACATCCAAAACCTCAATCACCTTCGGAAGCCGTAATGGGCTTCCGTGACCCTGTGCAAAAGCAAGTTCACCACCTGCGTCGATTACAAACACTTCAGATTTCTGCATAGTTCCCATGAAGGAGGAATCCAGACCATATCGATGATAGATCTTCTTTTCATTATCCGGAACTACAAAACCTCCGAAACCCATAGACAAGGCATACTTCAGAGCCTTCTCCCGCTTTTCAGGAACAACGATCACTATTTCGGCATTTTCTAGACGAAATTTATCTAATGTTCGCCCGAACTCGGACGTGCGCGTTCGGCACTGCCTTCAAAATAACGACCGTACGAAAAAGATCACAACGATCTTTCCCTTGAGGTTTTCTAACTGAATTACCTTTTCGTGTTGTGCCCCCAAATTGAAATTGGGAGCAATATCGCCAATCATTATTTTATGCATAGTCTCCACGTCAATTAACCGTCTGAATCGATGGCACTTAATTTACGATATATCACCCTAAGGATTTGCGGACTCAGCCATACTGTCTTACCTTACGGTCTTGTTTATGGTCGCAAACAGTGAAACTCACAAGAAAGTTAACATCAATGGCTTCATTCGAAATAGACTCCCCCGAGACGTTGCAGGACTGGGTCTTTCCTTGGCCTACTTTCGATATTAACTGGGATCGCACTGCACTATGCGTGATCGATATACAGAACTATTTGGCAGATACAAACTCAGGGCTTATTGAAATGCTCAATAACCGCATTCCAGAAATGGGGGATTATTACGACCATCGTGTTCAGCGTGTAATGATTCCAAATGCTCGTCGACTTATCGATTCATTTCGAAAGCATAACCTTGAAGTCATATATACACGCCACGGAGCCCTCCTCCCTGATAGCAGGGACATGATAAAGCGACGCCAACGACGTGACGCTGATGCAGAAGACAATACCGGTCGACCAGCTATGTGGAGTGCTGGAAGTTTTGAGCATCAGATTGTTGAGAAACTCACACCCTTGCCACATGAATTGGTTATCGACAAGAATTCCTCGAGCCCATTCAACGGAACCGGTATTGACCAACTCTTACACAATTTAAATTTGGAAACGCTTGTGATAACCGGAGCAGCAACTGATATGTGTGTGGAGACTACCGGTCGAGATGCAGCCGATCGCGGTTATAACGTGATAGTAGTCGAGGACGCCACAGCCACATTCCAGGAGGAACATCATATAGCTGCCCTTTCAGGATTGGCACGTGTATATACCAAGGTTTGGAAAACGGACCAAGTGCTTGGCAGCCTGGGAGACTCTTTAGATTCAAATGGGTAAATGGACCTCCAATCGAATACCGGTTTATGGTTGAACGACCAAACCAGTCTACTTGTGGTTCGATTTCAAGTCCGGATTCCAAATTATTGTCAGGAAAAATACTTTTCAGAACCCTCAGTTTTCAATGGGAACTCATCGCCAATAAATGAGAGTTGTCTCCACATCTCGTACACCACTAACGCAACTGCATTGGATAGGTTGATACTTCTATTCGATGGCATCATCGGAATTCTGATGCACTTTTCTGGTTTGAACTTCGAAGTAATGCTGACTGGCAGACCTCTGCTTTCTGAGCCGAATATTACGGTGTCTTCCTCCTGATAATTGATCTCGTGATAGGGAATCTTTCCGTCCAGAGTCGCAGCAAAGATGCGCGTGTGATCAATCGAATCCAGTAATCCCTGGAATGTCTTGTGGACAGTGACATCGGTCAAGTCGGCATAATCTAGTGATGCCCGGCGTAACCCTCTCTCGCTTAAGGTAAACCCCAATGGTCCTACAAGATGCAATCTAGATCCGGAATTCGCACATAAACGAATAATGTTGCCAGTGTTCTGCGGAATTTCTGGCTCGGCAAGCGCTACATTCAGGGGCATTCGATAATCCATTTCCATATAAATCGATCTAACAGTTTACTGAGTAATCCGTTTTGACTAGCACCTCGTGCCAAAATGGACACGTATAAAAGTTTGTGTACAGTTCAAGTCTGCCAGTCAAGGTTGCAATAGATGACTCAAATAACACTAGAAGAATCTAAACTTATTTGCGAAGCTGCGATAAACAAGGCGCAGGAGTTGGGAATAAAGATTGCGGTTTCAGTTGTAGATTCCACATTGAATCTGGTGACTATGCAGAAAATGGATGGTGCATTAATACTGGCTATTGACGGAAGTAAAGGGAAAGCTGTGGCATCGGTGATATTTGGCCAACCCACGGGCGAATTAGAAGAAAGGTCTAAAAGGCCTACATTCCGCGCCCTTGAAATACAGTGGGGCGGACGATTCGTGATGGGCCAAGGCGCTATTCCTATCATCAAAGACGGCGAAGTGATAGGAGCCTGTGGCGTAGGAGGTGGCACTCCCGAAGAAGATGAAACGTGCGCAGCAAGTGGAATATCCACCTTGCAATAAATTATGATCCTGAGAAAAATATTCCTGCAACGTTGAAGAAAGGTCACCGAAACATGAGATCCGCGATATTGATTGAACCTCATCAACCATTGTTGATTGATGAATTAGATCTCCAAAGCCCAAAAAATGGAGAAGTGCTAGTCGACATGGTTGGAGCGGGTGTATGTCATAGCGATTACCACTATGTAGACGGTCATATCAAGCCCCGAAAGTTACCACTTGTTATGGGTCACGAGGGCTCGGGGATCGTAGAACAAGTTGGTACAGGCGTCACTTCGATCAATCCAGGCGATAAGGTGATTTTTTCGATGGACGCTATGTGCGGATTTTGTAGAAATTGCACGAATGGATTTCCAACTCTTTGCGAAACTTATGGCCGAACCGTAACTATGCCTGATGGTACTAATAGATTTAGCAAAAATGGTGAGCCCGTATACCAATCCAATGGCGTAGGAACCTACACCGAAAAAACTGTTGTTCCTGCCGATACGGTGGTCAAAGTATCTGACGACACTCCTCTCGAAAAAGCTTGTCTCATAGGTTGTGCTGTGATAACTGGAATAGGAACAGTCGTTAATCGCGCCAAAGTAGAAAAAGGGTCGTCTGTAGCTGTTTTTGGATGTGGTGGAGTGGGCCTGAATGTGATTCAGGGATCCGTCTTTGCCTCCGCATCTACGATCGTTGCTGTAGACACCAATGATTTTAAGCTTGAAAAATCCAAGGAAATGGGTGCGACTCATCTGATCAACTCAACAAAAAATGACCCAGTAGAGGCCATACTTGAAATCACTAAAGGCGGCGTTGATTACGCTTTTGAAGTAGTTGGATTCCCTGAAATATTGACTCAGGCATTTAAATCCACCCGACCGGGAGGTACAGCGGTAATGGTTGGAGTTCAGCCTCCTGACGCTCGAGTTTCAATAGATTGTTCTGATTTACTTATGGATCGTGGACTGATTGGTGCATATCACGGGACGGCCAGACCTCGAGTCGATTTTCAATGGCTTCTAGATTTATATAAAAATAATCGGTTGAACTTAGACGGCTTAATTACAAAATACAGACCATTAGAGGAGGTCAACGAAGCCTTCGAAGATATGAACAAGGGCCTGGTAGCCAGGTCAATTCTCACGTTCAAGTAATTAAAACGACCTCAGCGCGCTAGACCGCCAAATTTAGGTTTCAAATAATTATTTAGATTCCCGAAATGAAAATCTTCATGTAATCGGAGGTCGACTTACACCATGACTCACCAGCACATCTCAGAAAACAACGTCATAATCACCAAACCCGAAAACCTTGAGGTAGAAATCAATTCAGGAGCTATGAACCGACTCGCTGGAGTATCTCAACTACTTACAGGGTCAACCGGAATACATATGGCGATTGCAACCGTTCCGCCAGGCCGATGTTCCACTGCTCACTACCATGTGAATTGTGAATCAGCAATTTACGTTTTAAGCGGACATGGCGTTTTCTTGTCTGGATCAGACCTTGAAAAAGACGAACAAATCAGCGCTGGTGATTTCATCTTTGTTCCACCAGACGCCAATCACCAACCAGTAAACACATCTCAAACTGAAAACCTTGTTTTGATCGTCGCCCGTAACGCTCCAGTTGAAGTCGTGGTCGACTTAGAGGGAATCGGTCGGCAAGATTGTTGAATCAATGTTTCTCATACATCTAATGAAGTTCTATACGTGTTTTCAACTCCGATGGATCCCTTAAAGATTACTGAGTGATTGCTGAAACATAGTCTCGAGAAAACACGGCAAGTAGAAACGTCATGTCTTTGACTTGGGATGAAGAGCAGGGCGGTAGCAGAACATGAAGATACCATCATCTATAAAACACATCACATGGAACAATTCATATGAACTATTACAAACAAACAGATTCCAGCAATGTTTTTCAAATTCCCGCATACCACGATGGGGATGGGACTTTTGATGTTTGTCAATTATTCGAAAATAAATTTGAAATGCCTATCAAAGCA
>Ga0209228_1001226_pt1 | contig 12898 bp, 16 predicted proteins | sample METZYME_3_150m_FD_187547 | JGI IMG/M metagenome (GOLD analysis project Ga0209228, IMG submission 187547) | Marine microbial communities from oxygen minimum zone in mesopelagic equatorial Pacific - METZYME_3_150m (SPAdes) (version 2) | ecosystem: Environmental > Aquatic > Marine > Oceanic...
ATATTGACCAAAACAAAAGTTATCGTACCAAGTAGTTACTGTAAACGGTTTATGTTTATTTACAATATACTGCCCTATAACATAACCATGTTCTTTATTCCAATTAGGAATGGCTTTAAAAAAAGCGCATTCCATATCAAAACTAAACGATATTTCTGCGCCTCTAACATACCATTCAAAATTTTTCTGATATACATGAAACCCAAAACGCCTTAAAAAATCATTCATGCAATTTTTAGTATGATTAGTTTTAAAACCACCATGGTTTAACCTTATATTATAACCTTCCTCTGTTGATTCACTAATTACTATAACAGTATCATAAAGTTTATAATATTCCCTGTTACCAATACTAAAAACCGCTAAACCTTTTCTCTTTCCTTTAATTTGTCGACTTGCCATGTTGTCCCCCTTAAACTGACCCTGATAAATGTTCAATTAACCACCAAGTAATTTTTACAGAATTCAAAATAATGATAAAAACTAAAAGACTTTCCATTTTATTTTCCCCCCGATATAATCATTATACACGAAAAACGAAAAAAAAGCTATACATATTAAAAAAAATAATGTATTGATATTGTATGAAAAGCAAAGATAAGCAATTGACCAAACATGCCTTTAATCAGTTAAGAAAAGTATGGTATGATCATTTAAAAGACCAAGGGTTCATTGATATTGAGTACAATCAAAGCCATCAACAGAGCCCTTTTAACGACTATTCCGGTGTTTTAAAGAATGATTGTACTTTTTTGGGTATGAAATATAACTATTTTACTTCAAAATATTATGAACTTGCCAGATATTTAGGCGAGAACGCCCCATTTTTATCAAATATAGACGCTAAGTTGTTGAAATTACATGGAAACGGCTATACAATAGAATATATATCCAATTATTTAAGAGAAAATTTTAAATATCCTAAACAAAAGACTAAGAGGAAGCGCAAACCTTATAGTACTTTTTGGGTATACAATAGATTAAAGACCCTTAAGCTACTGATATTACTATACGCTGATACCAACTGTGTGGAGAGTGTGAAGAAAACTTATCAATTGCTATAGGAACTATTAAGATATCTTAACAATAGGGGTGGGGGGGTGAGATAAAACGGTTGCTCTCTCAAAACCTCGCGTAGGAAGGATGACAGAATGCGCTCTTTTAATGTGAACTTTGACGTACTGCAAAACGACATAGAGGGGTTGGAAAGTCGGCTCATGTCCGAAGTATCCCAAGATGACTTGCGACACACAAAATTTTGGGAGCGAATAGGGAAATGCTGCACCGTATCAGGCTTTCTTCTCGCAGCATTTGGCTCTCCTTGGCTCATCCTCCTAGCAGCCTTACTCATAACCCAGGGTATGGGGTGTCGGGCGTTTGTAGCCCATCATACTGGACATTCTGCCTATGATTCTTTACCAGGTGCGGATAAATATTTTAAAAGAAACTGGGGAGTCGGTTGGCGTCGAGTAATAGACTGCTTTTCTTGGCAGAGTATAGACGAAGATAGGGTGAGGCATGATATTCACCACGAATTTACCAACACTCGGAAAGATCCTAATGCCATCAAGTCTAGTTTAAAACTCTCCGATGCACTTAAACAAAATCCATTTAAGAGAGAACTGTTATTCTGGTTTGTAACAAGCACTTGGATCTGGCAATACTACACACCATCCCTCCAGGGGGTTAATGTTCGCACCAGACCGTTTAATGTTTTTAACTTTGAACTACTAGAAACTATTAGATACTGGACATACCGAGTAGTGCCCTATGTGGGATTCCACTTTATATTGCTCCCACTCATGTTCGCCCCTTGGGGCACAGAGAGTGTATTAAAGGTTCTCGGAACTCGGCTACTAGCCGATGTATTTATGAACATCTACATGTTTGCTATAGGAGTTACTAATCACGTAGGAGAGGATCTATACAAGTTTAAATCTCAGCCGGAGTCTAAAGGGGAGTACTATCTCCACCAAATCCTGTCTACTGTTAGTTTTAAATCTTCTGGAGACTTTACAGACTACCTACATGTTTTTATGAATTTCCAAATTGAGCACCACCTAATGCCAAAACTTCCTCCATCAAAGTATAGAGAGGCTAAGAAGCATGTAGAAAGTATATGCCTCAAGCATAACATACCTTATGTAGAAGAGGGCATAATAAGCAGGTTTAAAAAGACACGCAGAATATTCCTTGGTCTTGGGGAAATGAAAACATATGTTAAACAAAAAACAGCTATCTGAACTTCACTCGGAAATACTATCGTTACGAGAATGGTTGTTAAGCACCGTATCTTATGACGACTATAAGTTCCTACGCAAGATCGAATGGGTTGGAAGAGCTTGTACTATATCAGGATACCTATTAGTTGGTCTAATCCCTAACTGGTTTACTGTGATAGTATCAAGTTTTCTAATAATGTGGGGTATGGTTTCGAGATCCCTTATGGGGCACCACTGCGGACATGGGGCATATGACAATATTCCTGGAGTACCAAAACGATATCACAGAGAGCACTTTGGCATCGGATGGCGCAGATACCTAGATCACTTTCTCCTAATTAAACAAGAGGACTTTAGGGACGAACATGCGCTTCATCATAGAACGGTAAATGATCCCAGAGATCCTGATCCAGTATACATGGACCATGAACATGGAGCATTTACCTCTTACACTAAGCCATGGCAGAAAACAGCTCTTTTTTGGATTCAAGGGTTTACCTGGATTCACTCATATTACTCTCCACATTTTCGTGGTATTAATACAGCAACAGAAGGGTTTAGCACTCTATTTAATCCTAAAGACATAAGGGTTTGGAAATACTGGATACTCCACTTTGGTCCATATGCTCTTTGGTATTATGTGGCAATACCGTCTATGTTTCTAAGCTTGGAATCATCACTATATGTTTTGGCAGCCAGGCTCCTAGCAGAGCCATGGTATAACATAGGAACCTTCTGCATACAGACTACTAACCATACTGGGGTAGATTTGTACCGATTTAAATGCAAACCTAAAACAAGATCTGAGTGGTATTGGAGACAGATTGTATCTTCTACCAACTTCTCCTCCTCTGGAGACTTTAGTGATTACCTACACTTATACATGAATTATCAAATTGAGCACCACATTGTACCTAATTTACCGATGAATAAATATTCTCTTGCCAAACCATTTGTCAATAGGCTATGCTTGAAGTATAGTATTCCTTATATAGAAGAACCTATATGGGACAGAGTGATGAGACTAAAGGTTTGCTATGTTGGGGATGAAAGGATTAAATATTATGAGCGACAGGAAGATAGTACTACCCCCTAAAAAGAAGAAGATTGAGCTTAAGGACTCTAATATTATCCCAGCTACTGATCTATTGCTGCACGACGCCAAGGCTATTATCGGTGCAGAGCTGGCTCATTATAGAGCAAAGGTTATAAGAGGAGTTACTCTTGCACCTCAAGAAGCCAGAATAGTTCAGGGCTACTTGGAGTCATTAGTGAAGATACAAAAAGAAGAGAGAGAGCAGTCCAAAGATGAGGATTTATCTCAATTATCTAACGAGGATCTATTGAAATTAGCAGCAAATGTGCTAAAAAAATAAAATATATGTATATAGTATAAGGAGTAATTATGTTACCACAATGGGAAGATGGAAAGAAAGAAAAAGACGTTTTTGAAGAAGAGCTAGAATTGGCTTACATACAACTAGGACAGTTGTCGCTTCAGAAGAAACAAATTGAAGAGCAAGAAGAAGAAATAGACTTTAAGATTAGAGCTATTTTATCTACTGCACCTTTAAGAGATTTCGAAAAAAGGGAGAAAGCGAAAGATGAAAAATCTGGAGAAAGTTCGTCTTAGAACAGCGAATGATGAGGATCTGCCTTTTATCTTTAACAGTTGGTTAAAGTCTTATAGGAATTCTCATTTTGCTGAAAAGATAACTAATACTATTTACTTTAGTGATCACCACAAAGTAGTAGAAAATATTCTAAAAGATAGTATAACTATGATTGCTTGTAATGCAGACGATCCTACACAAATGTATGGGTATGCAGTAGGTAGTCAGACCGATGGTATATTCGTACTACATTTTATATATGTTAAGCATACTTTCAGAAGTATGGGCATAGGCACGTTGCTATTAGAGTCCTATGGGTTCGATGTAGAGAATGCTTCAGTATATACGCACCATACAAGAATTGCAGAAAAATTAGCAGCTAAATATAATTTTGTATATCATCCATATTTGATGTTTGTAGGAGAGAGTAATGGCAGTAAAAAATAAGGATATGGAATTAGAAAAACTACGTCTTGGTTATCACTTTGAAGAAGGCGTTAATTTTAGAGACAGGGTGATACAAATTGATGACGAGATTACGGAATCTAGTTTTGCTTTATTTGATGCTGCACTTTCTGAAATGGAAAGGGATAGTAAGCGTACCGTCACTATTAGAATAAACAGTCCTGGTGGATCAGTTTACGATGCCCTAGCAATTATAGGCAGGGCTAACTCCTCCTCATGTCACATAGTCACAGAAGGGTACGGTCACGTAATGAGTGCTGCTACCTTACTACTAGCTTCAGGTAAAAAAAGAAGAATATCTAAATACTGTATTTTCATGGCTCATCAAATGACTTATCATGTTATGGGTTCTCACGGAGATACAAAAGAAGAAGTAGAGCAAATTGAGAAGCAAGAAAGATTATGGTGTGACTGGATGGCGGAGGTAAGTAATAAAGACGCTAAGTTTTGGTATGACAAAACATACAAAAAGAATATGTACTTGACAGCATCACAATGTTTAGAGTATGATATCGTAGATGAAATTTTTTAAGCGAGGCAAAATGAATCGACGAAGAGTAGTAGTAACTGGAATGGAAGCTGTAACAGGTTTGGGAAATTCTCTAGAAGAAACTTGGTATAAACTAGTTGACGGACAGTCTGGAGTTAGGGATTTATCAGAGTATCTCTATGACTGGTGTAGAAGTAGAATTGGGTGTAAGCCTAAAGACTGGAAAATAACTGAAGGTTTAATTTCTAAGAAAGAAGAAGAAAACTCAGACATCATAGCACTCTACACATTAGACGCAGCTATTAGAGCCTGGAGGAAGAATGAATGGGAAGTTAATAAACTTTTTAACTATGACCCTGATAGGATCGGGATTATTCTTGGTAACGGCGCTGGTGGTATGGAATCTGCTCGTAAGATTCATGACAGAATGGGCGCAAAGCTTGGTGCAAAAATCGGTCCCTACTTACTAGTAGGATACTTAGGTAATTGCATAGCTGGAAAAGTGTCTATTGCTCTTGGCGCTAAAGGAATTAATTACACACTTCAATCGGCATGTGCTTCTGGAACTCACGCTATTCAAATGGCATTCAACGAAATAGCCTATGGCAAACATGATGTTATGATTACAGGTGGGTGCGAAAGTACTATTTATGATGAGTGTTTAGATCCTTTTTATAACGGAAAAGCTATAACAAACAATAATGATCCTGATACTCAGCCTAGACCATTTGACCAGAAAAGATCTGGGTTTGTAGCTGGGGAAGGTTCTGCTATTTTAATCTTAGAAGAATATGAAGCTGCTAAAGCGAGGGGTGCTACTATTTATGCAGAGATTGTAGGTCATGGAGCTACCTCAGACGCATACCATATTATGATACCTGACAAATCTGGAAACGGTATTGCAAGATGTATGGAACTAGCACTAAAAGATGCAAACTTGACAGGCAACGAAATTGGGTATATAAATGCCCATGGGACTGCTACAAAACGTGGCGATCTAGCAGAGGCGATAGCTATTAATCATGTGTTCAATAATTTTCATGTAAAAAATAAGGATGTCGCAGTGTCGTCTACAAAAAGTTCTATAGGACATATGTTAGGAGCTGCTGGTGGGATAGAAGCTATTTTTAGTATACTAGCACTTACTAGAGGTATACTACCTCCTACATTAAACTGCGATGATCCTGAGTTTGATTTAAATCTTATAAGATATAAAGGCAAAAAAGCAGACATAGAATATTCCATGAGTAATTCGGCTGGATTCGGTGGGACTAATGGGGTACTAATCTTTAAAAAAGTATGAGGGTATTATGCAAGGAAAGTTGAAGTTTTTATTAAACATTTTTATTGTCTGTCTTATGTGGTATATTCCATTTAAGGTTGTAAAATCTGTTAAAAAGCAGAACTACTTAGATCACAGGTTTGATGCTTTTGTCGGCGATGTAAACTACTATGCTGCTGAAGAAGTAATCTCTGACTTGAAAAAAGCCGCTATAGAAAATAGAGTAAAAAAAGAAATTACTATAGGTATTAATAGTCCTGGTGGATCTGTTCATGCAGGGTTAGAAATTCTGTCTGAAATGAAACATCTACAGTCTAAAGGATATAAACTTAAATGTTATGTAGGTAATGCGTATTCTATGGGTTTTGTTTTATTAGCATATTGTGATGAAAGGATAGGAAAATATGCTTCTACTTTTATGCACCACCTAACTCAAATAGGATACGGTAGACCAAAAAGAACAAAGCATAATAAAAAGACTTTTAAAGCCTTAGACTTTTTTGATAGCTTATTAATTAAAGATATAGGAAAAAGATTAAAACTAAAAGACAAAGAGTTATTTAAAATTATAAAAGATGATAAATGGTGGAGTGCTAAAGATGCTCTTAAAGCTAATATCATTGATAAAATAGAAAACTTTACTTTTTATAAAAAGAAATATAGAATATTAATAAGTTTCCTGGAGAGAAGCAATGGCAAAAAAATCGGCAGAAGCCCCCAAGAAGTTGGCATGTAAAAATTGTGATAGTGACTATAAGATAGATGCAGTTCATTTTTTTGAAGCGGTGCAGTTTGAAAAGACTAATGAGTTTTTTCTATCTACTAGAGATATTAATGGTAAAAAAGGAAAAAAGATTAAGATTAACCATGATCTAAAGATTATAGAAATAAAATCAGAGAGTGATCATATTTTGATTCCTCTACAATCAGTGCGAGCTATTTATTTAATTTCTCCTCTTAAACAAAGGCAGATAGATGAAGCTAACAACAGATAGACATAAGATTTTAGATACCTTAGAGTATTTTTTAGAAAGATACCTAAAAGCTGCTGAAGGTCATAGCGAAGCAAGCGGCTTAGAGGGTGTTGTTATAGTACAATTTATAGAGCAACTAAAATGGATTCGTCAAGATCATAAGAGATTGTCTGATCTAAACAAACCAAGAGTGATAGGAGCCGAAGATGGGCAAGAAGAATAAGGGTAAAAAAGTACCTGGTATTAGTGTTTTTAATGATCCCAAAAAACTTGCTGAAGAGGCTAAGTTTCACTTACTTCAACCATTTGGTCCAGCCGTTGGTATGGTAAAGATGCCCAAAGCTATAACTCAGAAGTTATTAGAGTTGACTGATAAGATACTGTCAGATAAAGATAGAGTAGATTGGGGTAAAAACCTAGTAGGTCAGATTAACGAAGAGCCTTGGGTGTCTAATGAAGCTTTAGAAGAAGCTGGGCTTATGGAACCTTTAAGAACCTGTGTGTATCAATACGTTACAGCGTCATTACAGAGGCAGGGTATAATGGACGACATTGAGCAAGTTGGTGTACATCTAGATCATATGTGGGCAGTTAGTCAGTACGAAAATGAGTATAACCCTGTTCACTTCCACACCTACTGCGACGTTTCCTGTGTTATGTATTTAAAAATACCTGATTTTAAAAATAGAATGAAAGAGGGCGAACTTCCAGCTTATAAAACTAATAAAGATGGTTCTATTGAACTTATTTATAAATCAGCAGATTCTAACGGACAGGAAAGAGGCACCATGTTAGTCACTCCAGAAGAGGGCATGCTACTGTTGTTTCCTTCTAACTTGCTACACACAGTTTATCCTTTTAAAGGTGATGATGAGAGGAGATCTGTAGCTTTTAATTGTCATTGGTCTGCAATTAAGAAAAATGGCGCAGCTCTTGATAAATCTATGAGATTTCCTTCTGATCAAAAGAATGAAAAATATTTAGAAACACTACATAAAAAGAACGAGGTTTCTCGTTATGCAATCGAAGATAACAAGTAAAGATGCGCTTTTAGCCGAAATACAAAAACGTAAGGTTAAAGCGGATAGACCTAAATTTGTTTTTACAGATTTTTGTTTTGATAAACAAGTCGGATTCTTTCGTGGTAAAGGAACAAGATTTAGAAATGCAGTGTGTTCTCGGAGAGCTGGAAAAACTGTAGGCATTGTGGCGGATATGTTAGACACTTGCCAAAAAGAATCAGAAATAAATTTGCTCTATATTACAATCACACAACAACAAGCAAGAGCCATTATTTGGTCCGATTTGTTACGATTAATAGAAGATTACAGTATAGAGTGTAAAGTAGATAATACAAGGCTAACTGTATCGTTTCCTAATAAATCAAGAATATATATTGCAGGAGCAAAAGATAGAACTGAGATAGAAAAATTTAGAGGCTGGAAGCTAAGAAAATGCTACATTGATGAGTGTCAATCATTTAGAACTTATATAAAGGAACTAATAAATGATATCATTATTCCAGCTCTTAGGGATAAACGTGGAGAGCTATATCTTACTGGCACTCCAGGTCCAGTCAAAGCAGGAGTTTTCTACGAATACTCTCAGTCAAAAAACTGGAGATCCCACCACTGGACCGCTTTTGACAATCCTTATATGCACGATCCTCCTAAGCTGGATTTGGAAGAAGTACTCCGAGAAGAAAGAGTCATACGAGGGATTGACGAAAGTGATCCATCGTACATTAGAGAAACTTTTGGAAAATGGATCGAGGACAGTGATGCGCTGGTTTATAAGTTTAACCGCACTAGGAATATCTATACTACTCTACCTACTGGTGGTGAGTGGTCTTACATTGTTGGAGTTGATATAGGCTATAATGATTCAGATGCTATTGCAGTTATAGGATTTAATAGTCATCACAAAAAAGTATACTTAGTAGACGAGCACGTTAAAAATAAACAGAATATAAGTCAATTAGTAGAAGTTATACAGTATTATAAAGATCAATATAATCCCATCCGTATGGTTATGGATGCAGGAGCTTTGGGAAAAAAGATACAGGAAGAGCTAAGATTCAGGCATGGGCTTCACTTAGAAGCAGCAGAAAAAACTAGAAAGGTGGAGTTTATCGAACTACTAAACGATGATCTGAGAACAGAGAGGTTTAAAGCTTTTGAGAATTCATTATTTCAAGAAGATTGCATGCTTGTGCAGTGGGATAAAGATTCTAAGATTAGAAATCCAGAAAAGCCTAAAATTTCTGACACATATCACTCAGACATTTGTGATGCTGTGCTTTATGCTTGGAGAGAGTGTAAACATTATTTATCGGAAAAACCTGCTAAGGTTCCTGTTGAGGGGACGAATGACTATATGAGGGAATTAGAAAAAAGAGAAGCAGAGGATATGCAGCGTAAAAAAGAAGATCCTTATGCATTTGAGCTAGAAAAGCAGTTTGAAGAAGATATGGACGAATTCGAAAATATAATATATTAATAAGGTGTAGGGTATGCTTAACAGTATTGAAGATATTAAACTATTTATAGAATGGTGTAAAGAGCACAAAATTAAGTCGTTTAAATTCAAAGACTTACAATTTGAGCTTTCCGAGATAGGATTTATAGATCCTGATGATTATACAGATAAATTACAATCCGATTTGGCACAAACTAATTTTGAGGCTGATCAAAGTAAAAAAGAAGATGAAGATTTACTTTTTTGGTCCTCACAAGGATAATATATGTTTGAAGAAATAAATGGTAACAAGTGGTGGCTTGCTGCAAAGTCCGATCTTTATCAAGAGGTTTTTGCATTTATATCAAGACTTGACGATAATCAGAGGTATAGATCTTTTGATAATCTAAGATATGCAAGACTTTATGGTAATTTTGATTATATGGGAATTGATGCCTATACTTATGCAAGAGTTGAAACTGCTTGGACCGCTTCTAATAGAGTTACTCTTAATGTAGTACAAAATATGATTGATACTGTAGTTTCGAAGATAACTAAGAATAGACCAAAGGCTCAGTTTTTGACTTCTGGAGGTGATTTTAGTTTACAATCTAGAGCTAAAAAACTTACTAAATTTGTAGAAGGTATTTTTAGCTATGATGAATTTCATGACAAAGCTGCTTTATCTTTTTTAGATGCTTGTATTTTTGGTACAGGATGTATAAAAATTTATCAAGAAGATGGACAGATTAAAACCGAAAGAGTATTTATTGAAGAAATTAAGATAGACGATATTGAATCTTATTATGCTAAGCCACGGCAAATGCACCAAGTTAAGTATATCCATAGAGATGTTCTTAAAGCAATGTTTCCTGGTCAAGATATTGTTATAGACCAAGCTAGTGATGGAGAGGCTACTGGTACTTCTCAGAGTAGTAGTGAACAAATTAAAGACATGGTAAAAGTTATAGAATCTTGGAGAGTCCCTAGTGGATTAAACGTTGACGACGGTAAACATACTATATCAGTATCTACTGGCACTTTATTAGACGAATCTTACGAAAAAGACTACTTTCCTTTTGTTTTCTTTAGATGGGGTATACGTCCTGTTGGATTCTTTGGGCAAGGATTAGCTGAACAGCTTCAAGGATTACAACTTGAAATAAATAAAATTTTAAGAACTATACAAGTTTCAATGCACTTAGTATCAGTTCCTAAGTTATTAGTAGAGGCGAGTTCTAAAATCGTTTCTTCTCATCTTAACAATAGAATAGGAGGAGTAATTAAATATGCAGGAACTCCTCCAGCTTATGCTCCTTTAGGTACTATTCCACCAGATCTATTTACTCATTTAGATAGGCTATTTGCTAGAGCATATGAAATAGCTGGTATTTCTCAGTTGGCTGCCCAATCTCTTAAACCTGCAGGGTTAGATTCTGGTAAAGCTTTAAGAGAGTTTAATGATTTAGAAACAGAACGATTTATGTCCGTGGCTAAAAGATATGAAAAAGTATTTATGGATGCTGCAGAGATAATTATAGATATGGGCAAGGATATTTACGATAGAGATGGGGAATTTAAAGTTAAAGCTAAAGACGGTAAGTTTGTAGAAACTATCGATTGGAAAGACGTTAATATGGATGCAGATAAGTATTTAATGGAGATATTCCCTACTTCTGCCCTATCTAATACCCCATCGGCAAGACTAGCTGATATTCAAGACCTTATGGCAGGCGGTTTTATCAGCAAAGAGGATGCTCTTAAACTTCTAGATTTTCCAGATTTAGAAGCTACTACTAATATGTTAAATGCCGATGCTAATAATCTAGATAAAATTATAGAAACTATGATGGATAAAGGAAAGTATTTCCCACCAGAACCTTATCAGAATTTAGAAAATGCTATTAGAAAGGTTCAACAGGCTTATTTAATGTATAGAGTTCAGGGAGCTACTGAAAATAGACTAGAGCTTTTACGTCAATATATGGAAGATTGTCAGAATTTAATTATGAAGTCTAAAGAAAGATCCCCATCTCCTGAAGAGTTGGCACAACAATTGGCTAGTCAAGGTGCTCCTGGTGCAGCTAAAGAAGCTATGCAGCAAGGACAAGCTCCTGGTCCAGTAGGGCAGCAAAGTGCTATAGCTTCAGGCGCTCTACCTCTAGGTGATATGATACAGCAAGGGGTACAACAATTAGGGCAGGCTATTGCAGGTCCAGTTCAGGGACAAGTCAAAGAACAAGTACAACAAACTATAGAAGAAAAAATAAAATAATATATTGTATTAATATAGATCAAAGATCGGGCTATGCCCCTAAAGTGAGGTTTTAAATGGACAATGAGGCAACAACACCACAAGAAGCTGGTATTCCAGAGGTTCAGATTGATAATTACAGTTCAAATGCAGTTGAAGAACTTGTATCTGAAATGGAAAAAAAGGATGAACAGCAAGAGGTTGTTAAAGAGGAAGAGAAGGTTGAGGAAAGTAAATTTGCTAGAAAATTTGCAGCTTTAAGTAGGAAGGAAAAACAACTAAAAGCTAAAGAAGCTGAATACAGTAAAAGACTAGCAGAATTAGAGGCTAAATTAAAGGTAAAAGAAGAGCCAGAAAAAAAAGCTCCTCAAATACCTATAGAGAAAAGATTTAAACAAGATCCGTTTAAAGCTTTAGAGGATCTTGGTCTACCATATGATAAACTGACTGAATTAGCTTTGAATGATAAAAAGCTGACTCCAGATATGCAAATGAAATTAATGCGTGATGAAATAGAGTCAGGCTATAAAGAAAAGTTTGAAGCTCTTGAAAAACGATTAAACGATAAAGACCAGAACGAAAAGAAAGTAAGGTATGATAACATACAGAAAAATTATATGAATAAAGTGAAAGGATTTGTAGATAGTAGTCCTGAGACTTACGAATTTATTAAAGCCAATAATGCAGAAAAAGTAATTTATGATGTCGTAGAATCTCATTACAAAGAGTCTGGAAAAATCCTAACAATTAAAGAAGCGGCTGACGCTGTAGAGTCGCATTTAGAAGAAGAAGCTGAAAAACTTTTAAAACTAAATAAAGTAGGTAAAAGATTAGAAGCCTTTATGCAGCAGAAGAACAAGCCAGAATCTACCATCCAAGAGCCAGTTACTTTAACAAATTCTCATTCCCAATTAACGGCGGATGAGCAGAATAAGTCAATATTATCAGATGAAGAGTCAAAACGAGAAATTGCAAAAATGTTGCGATGGATAGATTAATAATTATTTTATAGGAGAAATAAAATGGCTTTAAATATGACTAACTTTGCTGCAGCACTGAAGCAGCATTACACCGCACAGCGAATTGAAAACATGGTATATAAGGATAATCCATTCCTTGCTATGGTTTCAAAATATGAATC
>Ga0209228_1001227_pt1 | contig 12887 bp, 38 predicted proteins | sample METZYME_3_150m_FD_187547 | JGI IMG/M metagenome (GOLD analysis project Ga0209228, IMG submission 187547) | Marine microbial communities from oxygen minimum zone in mesopelagic equatorial Pacific - METZYME_3_150m (SPAdes) (version 2) | ecosystem: Environmental > Aquatic > Marine > Oceanic...
AAGATACCTTATAAAATGGCCTGATCTTGGTTTGTAAGACTCCCCATACAAAAATGGCTCGGTGTTAATCCCCCAGCGAAATCTAAGTCTACGCCTTTGTCATAACCCCTTCTCAGGCTTCCGTCTTGCATCTTTTCGTTTATTTGATCTATGATCTGGTTAAACGGGCCGCGACGGCCAAAAACCTCTCTGTTTCGATATATCTTAGTATCTGACAGAGAATTCCTTAATTCAAATCTTGCCATAATAAAATGGCTATCCCTATACATCCTAAAGAACCATATTGATACCAATTAAGCTCTCCGATGTCTAATGGATTTTGAATATGAGTTCCATAACTTAACAGAAGTATCCCTACCGCTATACTCGTCATGAAAATTATAAATTTCATCAATCCTTTTTCACTTTCTTTTTCCTTGTTGATTTATCACGATAGATTGCATGATCTATATCCCAGCAATCTGCGAAAGGAACAATGAATTCTCTATTGCTCTCTTCGTCAATAACTCTAAAGAGTTTGGTCTTCATATCACGAACTTTGATAACACCAACTCCTTCATATAAGCCTGGCCCACGAAGTGGCACATCAGACAGCCCTGGAAGACGACCAAAGTCATCTAGCATCGTCTCTACCTTAAACTTGCAGGCATACGTCTTGCCAATTGTAATATCTTCGGGTTTCAAAAAAGCCATCATCTTCTCCTAATGTATTGTATCACTTTGGTCCGGTGGAAAATGTTCTTCCACAGCCAAAAGATCGTGTATTGAGATCTTACCGAACTTTTCTTCTAGTGTATCGCAGGCATCTCTAATTCCTGTGGCTACAATCTCATATTGAGCGTCGGCTGTCATAAACAAAAAGGTTCTTAACATCGTTTTCCATCCCAAGGTGTATAACCTAATTTCCCCATCACATGATCGACCGTAGCCATTTCATATGATCCGCTTTCGCTTGAATCTCTAATATCAAGCAGAGCATTAATCAATTCTTTTTCCCGTGTCATTCCGCCAACCGATTCTGTATAGAATTGATTGTTCGTTGTCTTTGGATCTTCACGTCTGGCTGTTAAAACATCATCGACATTATACATTATCATGATTGGCTCCCTCTGCTAAACCTGATTTCAATGAGTCTAGATCTGCCATTGCATTATCAACAGTCTCACAATCTAAACCGTTCTTTGGGTTCGTCAGCTCTCTTTCGAGTAAGTTAATGACTTTCCAAATATTCTGTTCCATTATGCTTCAACTCCCTTTAAGCCGTAGTGAACGAGCATCTCCTTGTTGGAGATATAAAAGTCTGTATCACGATCGTAATACTTTCCTTCTTTGGGATCATAATACAATATCTTGCCCGTGTCGAATACAAATGGTCCTTCAAGTCCTTCTGCACTCAAGTCGGTATATCGTTTACGATCGATTGGAGGTAAAGTATAGTGAGCCATTATTCGTTCCCCAGGATTTCGTAGGTGACTCGTGAGCTCAAAGAACTTAAGAATTTTTTCAATTGCTCTGTGGTATAAAGTTCGCCGAGGATATCGACATTTCTATAATTGGTGAGTTTGACCACTTTGAACATTTTCTTTTGTGGTCCCGCCGCTTTGAGTGTGGCGTCTTTAATTACGATCTTTGAAGTCATATGCTTCTCCCGTTTAATTGTTTATAATACTATTATAAGGTCTTAGAATCTAAAAGTCAATAACTTTTTCGTGACCTTTTCTTCCAATTACTATTTGAAACCCCATAATAATCTGCTCCGCTGATTCCGGATGGAATAACTTCTACCTTACCGCCGTTATCCAAAAATTCCTTCATCATGCGATCATGCTCAATCTGTTTTTCGCTTCTGCCATCAAATACATTTGGCTCCTTTGCGAATTCACAGCCTTCGGCTCTAGGTATTGCCTTGCCGTTTACTTTCTTCTTGGTTTTAGTTTTCATATGTCTCCTTTTCTAAAAGTTGCCTGGAGCGACTTGGACAGCCTTAAGTCCTGCATCTCTCCACATTTGGACAACAGAATCTCTGTCGTCAAATACCATTTTGGGGTCGTAGCCGTTCACTCTCATCTTATCAAGCATCTCTCTTTTGAGAATAGTATCAGGCCGGTAGTCACTATCGGCTCTCATATAAATCTGCTCAAAGACTAGACCCTCGCCCATTAATTGTTTTAGAGTAATTCCTCGTTGGCTTCTGTTCCTACCGCTGGCAATAATAATTCTATGACCTGCTTTCTGTAGGGCTATTGCCACTTGGAAGATTTCGGTGATTGGTTTGTCGTCCGGAGTCTGCTCCCTAAAACTATCCCAGTCTTTAGGTTTCGACTCTACGAACTTCTTGCGATGTGAAATGTCCATCAAAGTTCCATCTACGTCGAATATGATGTCCACTGCCCTACCTCCTTGTTATTCTGCCTTTGTTTTATCTTGGATAAATTCTGCGCCTTGGTTTACTAAATCTTTACCCATATCAACTACCACAGACATCTGTGACGGATCATTGTAAAGATATAAACCTAGGGCTCCGATTCCCATCCAAAAGATTGCCTTAATCATGAGCCTCCTCCATTTCTTGGATTTGTATTTCCAAGCCTATCATATTGGATAAGCTCGTTGCCATATCTGGCCATTTCCTAACGAGAGTCTTAATAAACTCGTCTCGTTGGTTTAAGTCCATTCTAGCAATTTTTTCAACTAATTCATCTGCCATAATCTTGCCTTCTCTTTTGCCTCATTGTCTACTTATTATACGGTCTGAGCTTCAAAAAGTCAACCTCTATTTTTCTGGTTTTGGCTGTGTTCTCTAACGCCTACTGAATTCAAACATTTTACCAAAGCCACATGAGGTGAATCTCCTTGTTTTTTGAATCTGTCATATGCTTCTTGTCTAGCTCTTGCCAAATCGTGTCTACTCACTATTTTGTCGAACTTGTGATAATTTGATTTTCTGTTTGGATCTTTGAATTTCCATTTACCCTTCATTAAATCCTATCTATTGGCCAGGGTGGTTTACCCAAGGCGAAATTTATTTGTCTAAAGTCTTTGCCATAGGCATTGACTACTCTGTGATTATATGTGAATTCGTCAAAAGCGAGATCTCTTAAAACCTTGGTCCAGAATGTTCTAGCCCACTCGCTCATATTTTTCTGTTCAAGAAGTTTCTTGACAGACTCTGCCCGCTCTAATTGTTTCTTTTCGCAATATGGTCCCATTTATACCGGCATTGGCCAACCGTCTGATCCGTATAATGGTTCACGGGTCTTTGGGTCAACTCTGATTATCGTTGCATATTCAAACTCTTTTTGTCTAGCAAGGGCCTTCTTTAATGTTTCGAAGAACCCTGCTGACTTATCTGTTCTTAAGAGTTTGACCTGATACAATTTATCAGGATTTGAATATTTCTTAAAATCTACAGAACTCATTTAGGCTGTGGCATCCTCACCAATGCCTAGTTTCGAAACCAGTGTTCCTGAAACTTTCCATCGTGTTTGAGTCTTGCTATCAAGGACTACCAAAGTCTTTTGATTTACCTTGACAACCTTACCGCTTACCGTTTGGCCTCTTCGACCTTCAAAGCCAACAATGTCGCCTACCATAATGTTTCTGGTAGCCTGACGTGAAAGATGTTGACGTTTCAATTTTACCGCTTCGATCACTTCGTTGAGTTGACCGTTGTCCATTTGGTAAATTAGTTCGCTTGCCTTTGTGACTAGATTGTTCATAATTGCCTCTCGTTGTTAAAATGCCTCATTGTCCCTATAGTATAAGGCCAAAAGTTCAAATGGTCAACCCCTAAGATTAACCCTTCTCGGTTGAATTGTCCAAAATAGGGAAATCTGTTTCCTTACAATATTCTGGCTTATCAAATTCTGGCAGATCTTGACATTCTTGCCAAGTTTCTACATCAGGTTCTATAGCATCATATCCTGGGCGACATTCTGCATCTACATAGATCTGATATCCGTTTATAACTAAATCTATCCCAGTGAACTCTTCAATTCTTTCTTCGCATACCTCTTCATTTTCCATTGGTATGAGTAATTCGGAAAAATTATTATGACCAGGGATGCCACCAAGAACATTCTGCATTCCCATCGAAATAATTAAAACATATTCAGCCAATCCCATTTGCATCTCCCTTTTCAACTTCAAGAACTTCACCTAGTCTTACGGCGAAATTCGACCAGCCACCGTACCTAACGGTTGGCTGAGGTGTGTCCATCCAGAAGCCGTTGACCTTACGCCAAACAGCCCCGCAATTCCATCTAGTCGCGGCCTTAAATTTAATACGGTCGCCAACTTCAATTTTATCCATTACATCTCCTCGGTTTCGCCGTTTAATTTCACGAGCTGGATTTCTCGTAAGTCTTTTCCGCTTCTGCGGTAATTGATATAACCTCTATGACATAGCATATCAATTGTCGCTCCTGACCCTTGTCGTCTGCCTGCGTCACGGCCTAAAAGATATCCACAGAATAAAAGTCCGCCGGATAATAATAATGTCTTAATCAATATAGTTTCTATCATAAGTTCACCGAGTCAATGACTCCTATTAAGGTTAGAAATAAAATAGAGCCTCCGATTGTAAGAGTGCCGAAAAGAATTGTTTGATATAGATTAATTGCTATTCGTTTTATCATTCGCTATTTTTTCTAATAATTGTTTATGCTCAAAACCTTTTAAGGTCTTTTGCTCTTTTGATATCTGGTCCATCAAGTTCGTCTGAGCTTCAAGCAGACCATTTACCTTACCTAATTGAGCCATATGCTCCCCATGGCTATATTTCGTTGTCGTCATTGTTCCTATCTCTTGGTCTTTCATTGTTCCATTGTATCAGCATATAGGTGACCAACCCTAATCCTAATATCGTTAAAAGTAATCCTAGCAATCCAAATGGTGTCATGAATTCAACCACTTTCCTAAATGGTCTGGCGTTCTACCCCTTCCGGGTTTGTGACCTAAATAATTCGCACCATCTTGGACAACCTTTGCCGTTCCATATCGTCCGCCCGCATTAAGAACCCAACCATGTGGGCCAAATAATACAGCCTTACCGTGAAAGGTTTGACCTTGCGGAGTTTGATACCAAACTTTGTCGCCTTTTTGAATCTCTGAAAAACATTCGTCTGTCCAAGTTGCCATAATTTCTCCTATCTGAAAAAGTGTCCCGAAGTTCTTGAATTTGATCCTAGTCCCTTAAACCAATCAAATTTTCCTGCTTCTACTTTCGTACCTTTTTTTCTGCCACCTTTATTTCTATGAATTCTTCTAGGTTTTCTATTCGCTGTCATATTCTTTTTTGATGTCATCTAAATTTCGACCAAAGTCTGTCGCATTCTTCTGTGAAGTCTGCGGACTTCATAAATTCTTGCCACGTCTTGTATTTCTTTTGAAACTCTTTTCTATACCAACCATTATAATAAATTTCTCTAGCGGATTCTTCTCTTGATTCGTTGAATTGTTCGTCGCTATCGTTATATGGTCCTACTGGCATTAATCTAAAAGTTTCGAGTAGGCTTCAGGTTCATGTTTGATAAACCAGTCCAACCCCTTTCTAAAATGATCACCTTCACCTAATACTTCGGCTCCCTTAATGCAATCATAAACCGCAACCGCATCAGGTGGTAGAGTGACTTTCACTCCACTGAATGGATTAGTAATTTCTTCCGGATGGTCTAAAACCTCACAAGGAAATGGAAGTTCTCTTTTTGCTTGACCGTTTATCATTTAACCTCCATCTCTGGTGTTAGTTTCAAAACCAAGTTGTCTTTTAATTTCCAACCATTGTGAACATATGGTTTGTCATACTCGCCTACATTAAGATTGATATAGAATGCGGTATGGAAATAGTCTGTCATAATGTCGCTCTTGTCAAACCATTCACGACCGCCTTCAGCCAATGCTGGAGCCGTCTTAATTATTTTTATGATTTCTTCGAAGAGTGGTTGATGTTGACCGTAGTTGGATAAATGGTAGGGATTAATCTGAGCATAATGCTCGCCGGAACCATAATGGTCTTTGTAAAGATCTGAAAAGTCTATTGGACCTGCTTTGATTGTGACGTGGACTGATGAATGATGCATCTTCCTAACGCCGAACTTCAATCCGGTATGCCCGAACCGTTTCTTTAACTCGTTTCTTATTGCTGAAACTTCTTCTGTTTTTATATATGCCATATTTTTTTGCCTCTCGTTTGCCTTATTATTAAATTCATTATATATTCACCAATCTTTAAAGTCAACCTCTAAGATTAGCCAATTATGCTACCATTCTTTCATTACCTACTGATTGGCCTTGATTAATTTCGCCTTCAAGATGTGCCTTACCTGGTTCCTGCATACCTTGTTCTGAGAAATGAACCTTACAGCCAACGAGCTTTGAAATCGCTTTTTCAAAAGCCTTGTCAGTATAAATTTCCCAGGGACCGTTATGGTCAACCCAAACATTTACTGAATTGGGATATTCGTTCTCTTCGTCCCATTCAAAGCCGTGTTCCCATTCAATCCGCTCCACTTGGACTTCCATATTATTAGTATCAGTCCAAATAGATGAACCATCAAGTTTGATCTTGCCCTTGTCGCCAAGATTTATTAAAACCGTATTATTCTTGATCATTAAGTCTGGCCTCCCCGCCTGGTACGACTGAAACAGATCTTAGAACAACCTGCTCTAAGGATTCAGTCACTTCACGAAAGGTTGTCAACTGATCGTGTAGATCGAAACAACCGCTTTCACCCGAGTCACGATCCAAAGCATCTAAAACTTCAACCTTAGATTTGACTAGAGCGGTTAGTGATTCGAGATTAGAAAGAACTTCTAATTTCATTTCGTTGTTGGTAAAATTCGTTGCCATTTTATCCCTCTCAATTGGATGAATATTATATCCGCCCATTACATACACCAATAAGTTTCTGAAGCTGGTGAACAAGAAATTGGTGTGTTGATACTTTCCTGATACTCTTTTCCAGTCATCATATTCTTGCGAGTCACCATTTGCTCGATGTTCGCATAATAATAAGTAGACTCTGCTACCGCTCGATTTTTGAGCTTCGTTCCGTTTTTAAGAAAATGTTTTTTTGAAGCCCTTGTGATTGACGCTTTCGCCGCCGAGTTGGTTTTGAAAGGTCCGTCTGTGATTGCTGAGTTGTCCGTATTATAAACTAGATATGCCATTTTACCCTCTCTGTTGATTGCCTAATTCCTTATTATATTACTATTATAAGGTCAAACGGTCGCAAGGTCAACCCCTAAATGCCGAAAAAAGACATCTTTTTTGTTGACTAGATCTAGTGGTGATGCTATGCTATAAACATATGAAGAATTTTTCAGTAATTTATTGTCTGATTTGGTTGCCAGGTAAATCCTTGCCGTTCTGCTTCTTTCAAAGCTCCCATATCTTCGTTAGGAATAAAAATGAAATTCTCCCCACATCTTTGACAGATGTCTCCAGGCGTATCACCCTTGTCTACCTTTGCTCCACCATTTAACCATTCATATTCTGGATTATTGTTCAGTGAAGTCATAGTTCCACAGCCAGTGATGGCGAGTGCTATAACGCCAGTGATGACGATCTTACTGATGGTTTTTAACATAACCTGTTCCCCTATGTTAAATGGTTATTAATCTGCTTTATTAAACAATGATTTGATCTTGTCCAATGTAGCCTTCAATTGGGCTTTACCTTCTTCATTCTTACCTTTTTGGTAGTAATATGTTTCTGTCTTTTCATTTTCCCACCAAATCTTAACTTTATTTCCAAAATCGTTTACCGGATTGGCATTCGCTTTTGGTAAGAATAAGATAATTGTGATCAACATCAAAATTATAAAATTTATAGTTGTCTTCATATAATATGTATAGTAAGGTCAAACGTCTCAGAAGTCAAGTCCAAATGGTAAAATAAAATGAGAGAGCTGGATGATACAAGTTCTTGTGGTGCTTCATACCGAAAACCACAATCAAATCCATTAAATGATTGTCTTTATTGGTCTTTCTGTCCGTTTTCTGACAGGCCTTACAGCGGGGCCTTTTGGTTAGATCTTAATCAAATTCTGAGCCGGGGTAGAAACTTTTGATTTGCGACCATTTATCTGGATTAGGTGTGCAGGATTCTGTATGAAAAAGTTTCCAGGTACAACCAGTTTGTAAAACTTCAAGGACTGTAGGACTGTAAATGTATAGTGACGAGTTTCTGTATAGTGATTGGTTTTGCATAGTGGCGATTTTTTGCAGTGACTCTTTATTCACTGACGACTTATACGTTTGAATGTCAGTGACACCTGCGTACTTACCAAAGTCTTTAGCAAACTTATCACCATGCAACCACGTACAAGGTGTAAGTGGGTGTGAGTTTATCTTTATATCACCTGCTACTAATCCGTGCATTTCAACTTTAGTGAAACCCATAGCAACTAATCTATCGTATGTCTTAGGACCTACACAATAAATCTTTTCGTTTAATAGTTCTGTGATATCGTAATCGTAATGTTTTATAGAATCAATATGAGTTACCAGCAATGGTTGTTTCCAAGCCTTGCGGTGCTTTACTGATTCGGTTTGTAAACCAGGTAACCATAATGCCTCTTCTGGTAAGTCCTCTGGTTTAGTAATCTGGGTATATATTACCATACTTTATCATATTTAGTTGACAAATGTAGCAAGGTGTGTTATATTAGAACAATAGGAGTACCCCAAATGAGGCGAAATGAAGAAGCTACAGCGGGGCCTTTAATAAATACTGTTACAAGTAAATCAAAATACTGTGTTCTACAGTAGACTCGAAAGGGGAACTCCAATGAAAACTTTACGCAATCTCGCTATCAATTTAATGGTAGGACAGGAAATATTAGTAGGTAAAAATGACGACAAAGCTAAAATTACTAAGATCGAATATCACCAAAAGTCAGGTGATGTAATGATCAACACTACAAGAGGACCGCGTAAGGCGTTATCGTTTAAGTTACTAGAGGATGAATTTGCCTGCCCTGCAGACAAATATAGATAAATATTAATATGAAAATACTTGACATTGACAAATCCGTAGCCGACGAAGCTCAGGCTACTTCTAAATTATGCAAGTCTTCTAGACCAGATTCATCACTTGGTGCGAGTGCGTTATCAAGCTGTAAAAGTCAAGGCTATCGTTCTAGAAGCGGAAGAAAGAGCCATAAGATTGGGAAGAATAGGGTTACAGTCGGTGGCAAGAAAATTAAAGGAAAGAAATATGGTGGACCCTTACCCGACTGGAGTTAGTATGACAACCAACTACAAAGGGAAACTTCTTGTAGCTACACCTGTGCTAAACGGCAATGTCGTATTCTCTCAGAGTGTCGTTTACATTTACGACGACAAGAGCCTAGAAAAGAACCCGCAACAACGTCAAGTAAGTGGCGTTATTCTTAATAAGCCTAGTCAGTTTAAGATTAGCAGTCTTGGATCTTTAAAAGATATACCATTTGACCCGTCATTAGAAATGAAATTTGTACACAAAGGTGGACCAGTAAGCGATACCTCTGTTGTATTATTGCACACTAATGAATGGGTTAGTACAAATACTTTAAAAGCTAACAACGACCTATCAATTACTAGCGACCTGCTAATGATTGAGAAGTTAGCTACAGGCAATGAGCCTAAAGGATGGAGAATGTTCGCAGGAATGTCTGTATGGACACCCGAACAACTCGATATGGAAGTAAACAATCAACACGCCTGGTTAGTGTGTGACCCAGCCCCCAACTGTGTTTTTGATTACGATCAAGAAGAACAGTGGCTAAAAGCCTTAGAACTTTGCTCCTCGCAAATTCTTTCTAACTACATTTAACTCAATAGTTAAAACCAGATAAATACTTTTGCTATAAAAGGAGGCAAAAATGAATAGAATTACTACATGGACAATCGGACTCTGTCTTGCATTGTTACTTGCCTGCGGTAGCGTTTATGCTCAAGACCCAGCATTACCAGGTACTCCACCTAATGATGAAGTACCTTTAGTACCTAAAGTACCACCAATTACTCCAGAAGTTCAACCGGAAACAAAAAGCCCACTAATGAAATGGCCAGCAGTATTCGATTGCGGACCAACTGGCTACATACTAGGAGTAGTTAAAGGTAAATATAAGGAAATAGAATTTATATTAAGCAATGGTTTCGTGCAATTGCCAGACGGAAGAGTATTACAAGCGCCAACTCTCATTTATCTTAACCCGCAAACGAAAACGTACTCAGTTGTAGCACATTTCCAAAATGGCCATAGTTGCATAATTACTTCAGGTAAAGACTTGCAACCTGCACCACAAAACGGTAATGTAAATCCTAAAGAACAAGCACCAAAAGGACCAGGCTTAAAACCAGGTAAGGATAATAAAGGTCCTTACTTAGAAGCAAGGCCTGAAATAGAAGTCAACTTTGAAAGAGTTGAAGACGATAGAATTTTAGCATTACTAAATTAATTTTCATCGAAAGGAATTAAATGTATACTAAAGAGACTATTAGTTCTCTGCTGTCCATCTATACAGGTAGAGTACACTACACTAAATTAGACGGGCAAGATAGAGAATACTACCTAACAAATCATCCCTTACAACCTAGTAAAGATATGCACAAACCTACTCATGAAGAACGAGTAGTCTTATGGTGTGTTAATAAGAAGAAGTGGCGAGAGCTAAGACCAGACGGAGTATCACATATTGCAACGGAGTTTGGAGCATGAAATTCTTTATAGATACAGCAGACAAAGATAAAATTATGGATTTAATTCCTACAGGTATGGTAGACGGAGTAACTACTAACCCATCACTAATAATGAAGCAAGGTGATGATATGGCAACTACTATTAAAGGTATTTGCAATATACAAAATGGTCCTGTTAGTGCTGAAGTAACAGCAATAGATCATTCACATATGGTTGAAGAAGGACAGTACCTAGCAAGTTTGGCAGACAATGTTGTTGTTAAAGTTCCATTAACAGTTGATGGTTTAATTGCTTGTAAGACGTTAAGACATTTAGGCATTGACGTTAATGTTACATTATGTTTTAGTGTAGCACAAGCTCTATTAGCCGCAAAGGCCGATGCAACATACATATCACCTTTTGTAGGTCGCTTAGATGATACCGGAGAAGATGGTATGGATCTTATTAAAAACATTGTTCAAATGTATTGTGTGCAAGGATTTACTACTAGAGTATTAGTAGCAAGTATTAGGAATGTAGAACACGTTATGAAAGCGGCAATACTAGGAGCTCATATAGTAACAATACCACCTAAAATTGTGTATGAATTATATGAACACCCGTTAACTAAAAAAGGTTTAGATGCTTTCTTGGCAGACTGGGCTAATACTGGTCAGTCTATTCTTCCCCAAGGACATACTAACCTTGAAAAATCTACTAAAATTAAATTGTCTGAGGATGATGGAAGTTTTGCTATTTAGAAGAAGTAGCCATTCCAGCTAGTGGATTCTCTAATGCTTTTTCAACTCTATCGTTGATCTTCTTTTCTGTCTTTTCAAGTGATTCTTCTATTTCAGATTGTATAGTTTTCATCTGAGCTTTTATATCTTTAACTTCTTGATTGATATCGTTACGTAATTCTCTATCTAACTTTTTAGTCTCTTTGTTTGAATCTTCAGTTAGACCTGTAACATAATCTAAATCATTCTTAAGATCTATTTTAATATCACGTGTATAGTCGCGGGCTGTTATAACTGACTCTTGTATTTCTACTAGTTTACCTTCAATAATAGCTATGCGTTTATCAAAGCTAGAAAGGTCAGGAGCAACATATTTTTCAATCTTTGCTTCCATCGTTTGGTATCTATTAAAGAGTTCAAAGCCTCCCCATAGACCACCTAGTATTGTACCTAGCAAAGGTATAATAACAAGCCATCTGTTACCACTTATTCCTATTCCGCCTACTTTTATTTCACTCATTAGTAATTGTACGTCCCTGTTGATCCTGTGTTACTATTGTTGTTCTCTTCTAGAACTTCAAATAATTTTTTATGTTGGCGCTGTATCTCTTCATCTGCGTCCATCATATTGTCCATTTTGTCTTGTAGTTTTTCAACGTGTCGTTCTAGCTTTGCTACTTTGTCCATTTGTACTGCTTGATTTGTGGATAACCCAAACGTTTTTGCAAGAGTCCATCCGCCAAGCATTATTAAAATACCAACCAGCATACTAATTATTTTGTCATTCATACGTTCCTTCGTATTGTATTACTATCACTATTTATACTGATCCTCAATCATCTCATTCATAATCTTATCCTGTGCCATTGTGTATAATTGTGCCGCAGGGTCTATTAATTGTGGCATATCTTCATATACTTGTATATCGCTGTACCAATTAGCTAAATCTTCGTTGTTTTTCTTTTGATATGCTTTAAATGATTCTGTATCTGTTAAACTAGCCATAAGTGCTATCTTAGTTGCTTCGTTAATAGCATTATAAGTATCAGCCATAGCCATTAAAATCTTTCTAGCTATCTTCTGTTTAGCCTTATCAACTTGTTCTTTTATCTTTTCTTCCTTTGTCATTTCTTTCTTAGCTACTTTAGTTTTAGACTTAGACTTTGACTTAGAGTCAGCAGTTTTAGTTTCGCTACTTGATGTTTCTTCTGTTGCTTCTGTTTCTGTTTCAGTTGTTGATGCTGTTTCAGTTGTTTCTGTTTCAGCTTCTGCTGTTTCAGTTGTTTCTGTTTCAGTAGTAGCTTCTGTTGTTGCTTCAGTTGTTTCAGTTGTTTCAGTTGTTGCTGATGCTGAACTTTCAGTAGTAGCTTCTGCAACTTGCATTTCAGTTGTTGCTTCTGCAACTGCACTTTCAATTGCTCCGCCTACTGATGCTTCAACTTCTGCAACATTAACTACTTCAGTTGTTCCACCTGAGTCAG
>Ga0209228_1001234_pt1 | contig 12856 bp, 11 predicted proteins | sample METZYME_3_150m_FD_187547 | JGI IMG/M metagenome (GOLD analysis project Ga0209228, IMG submission 187547) | Marine microbial communities from oxygen minimum zone in mesopelagic equatorial Pacific - METZYME_3_150m (SPAdes) (version 2) | ecosystem: Environmental > Aquatic > Marine > Oceanic...
CGAAGTGACTCCGGAAGAGATTCGGGCTGACCTTGGCAGGTGGCTAGACGACAACTGGGACCCGGAGTTGACGGTGGCTCAATGGTGGGCCCTACTTGCCGGGGCTGGTTGGGCCGCCCCTTCCATGCCGGTCGAGGCCGGCGGCCGCGGGTGGGGTCGACAGCAGTCCGGTGCGGTGGCAGCCGCCATGGCCGCCCACAACGTGGTCGGACCGCCGGTGGGCCTGGGAGCGATGCTGGCCGCTCCGACCATCGCCGCCCATGGCACACAGGACCAGGTCGACCGCCTCGTGCCGCCGATCCTCGACGGCACCGTTGCCTGGTGCCAGTTGTTCTCCGAGCCGGGTGCCGGTTCGGACCTAGCCGGTCTGCAGACCCGGGCGGAGCGCGACGGCGACGAGTGGGTGGTGACCGGTCAGAAGGTGTGGACCTCCGGCGGCCAGGTCGCCCAGAAGGGGATGCTGCTGGCCCGCACCGACCAGGACGCGCCCAAACACCAGGGCATCACCTACTTCGCCTTCGACATGGACCAACCCGGTGTCGACGTCCGGCCCCTGCGGGAGATGACCGGCCGGGCCCTTTTCAACGAGGTGTTCATCGACGAGGCGCGGGTGGACGAGGCGGACCTGGTCGGAGGGGTCGGGAACGGGTGGGCGGTGGCCAACACCACACTTATGGTGGAGCGGGCCAGCCTGGGCGGCGGTGGCCGGCGGCCTGTCTCGGTGCCCGAGGGACCGAAGGCCGGACGGCTCGACGCCCGTGTGGGTGACTTCGTGGAGGTGGTCGCCCACGGCCCGGAGGGCGACGGCGGACGGGGTGTGGACATCCAGTGGATCGCCGACCTGGCCCAGAAGCTGGGCTGTGGGGATGATCCGGTGATCCGCCAGGAGATCGTCAAGCTTCACGTCCTGGGTGAGGTGAATCGGTTGAACATGGCCCGAGCGAAGGCCGGAGGAAGCCGCACCGGTGCCGAGGGGAACTTGGCCAAGTTGGCTATGAGCGAGTTGGTGCGGCGCAGTCGGGAGGTCGGGAACCTGGTCATCGGGGCGGACGGGATGCTGGCCGGTTCGGCGAGCGCCACGGACGGCCGGATCCAGGAAGCCACCCTTTTCAGCCCGGCGCCCTCCATCTACGGGGGCACTGACGAGGTACAGCGCAACATCATCGGGGAGCGGGTGCTTGGCCTCCCCAAGGAGCCTGGTCCGCCGAAGGACACGCCGTTCCGGGACCTTGTGCAGAACTAAGAATCCGGTTCTTCGGCCGATTCGGTCAGCGGCGGGCTAAGTGATCGACGATGGCCTTTCGCACCACGTCGGGCTCCTCGATCATGGCCATGTGGCCAGCCTCGGGCAACTCGACCACCGTCGGGTCGCTTAGGGCATCGATGAGGGACTGGGCGCCCGGTCTAGGGGTCATACGGTCCTGACCAGCGAGGATCAGAGTCACGGGGCAGGCCACCGCCGCCGCGGCCTCCACTGCGCCGTCGTAGTCCGCGCAGGCCGCCAGGGCTAGGGCCAAGGCTCCTGACGGGCTGCGGTCCAGGACCGCCCTGGTGCCCCCCATCATCCACAGGCCCGGGGTGGGGTTGCCTCCCAGATGCTGGTCCGGGCTGTGGCCCCACCCAGCTATCAACTTCCCGGCCAGCCGGTCGCCGTCGTCGGCCGCACCCTGAAGGTCGGGGTGGACGGGCATGTTGGCTGCCACCCCGATGAGGACCACCGAGGCGATGACCTCCGGGTGGGCCGCCGCGGCGGCCAGCACGACGAGGGACCCCATCGAGTGACCGACCAAGTGCGCCGGGGAGCCGAGGTGCTCGGCCACTTCGGCCACCCAGGTGCCCATCCCGTCGATGGTGGTCATAGCTGGCCCGTCGGTCTCCCCGTGCCCCGGGAGGTCCACAGCTGCGGCCCGGTATCCGTGGTGGGCCAGGAACCGGGTTTGCTGTGACCACACCGACCGGTCCATGCCAGAGCCGTGGACGAGCAGGACCAGCGGCCGGTCGTCGTCGCCGAGCGGAACCCCACCGGTGGCCAGGTTGACGCTGCGATCGCCGACGGTTATTCGCATTGTCCGCTCAGCGCTGGGAGGCCCGCAGGGCCCGGTCCAGGTCAGCGCAGATATCGTCGGGGTCTTCGAGGCCCACCGAAACCCGGACCAGATTCTCGGCGACGCCGGCCGCCTCCAGGTCAGCGGAGCTCATCTGCTGGTGGGTGGTCGACCCCGGGTGGATGACCAGTGTCTTGGCGTCGCCCACGTTGGCCAGATGCGAAGCCAACTGCACCCCTTCGATGAATTTCCGACCCGCCTCCCGTCCGCCGACCACACCGAAGCTGAGGATCGCGCCTGAACCCTTCGGATAGAGGCGCTTGGCCAGTTCGTGGTCAGGGTGGCTGGGATGGTCGGGGTGCAGGATCCATTCCACAGCCTCGTGGCCGTCGAGGAGGTCCAACACCCGGCCGGTATTGGTCACGTGGCGGGCCATACGGATGGGAAGCGTCTCGATCCCCTGGAGAAGGTAGAAGGCGTTCGCCGGGCTCATGCACGCCCCGAAGTCGCGTAGGCCCTCGGCCCGGGCTCGCATAGATAGCGCTTGGGGTCCGAACTCCTGGGTGAAGGTGATCCCGTGGTACCCGTCGTAGGGCTCGGACAGGGTGGGGAACCGTCCGGAGGCCGCCCAGTCGAAGCGGCCGCCGTCGACGACCACCCCGCCGATGGCCACCCCGTGGCCGCCGAGGAACTTGGTCACCGAGTGGGTGACGATGTCGGCTCCGTGTTCGATAGGGCGCAGCAGATACGGAGTGGCGAACGTGGAGTCGACTGCTAACGGCACTCCCGCACCGTGTGCCGCGTCGGCGATGGCCGCTATGTCAAGTACTTCGAGGCCCGGGTTGCCGAGAACCTCGCCGAAGAACAGTTTGGTCTCGGGCCGGACCGCGTCGAGGAAGGCCTGCGGGTCGTGGGGGTCGACGAAGGTGGTGGTGATTCCGAACCGGGGCATGGTCAGGTTCATCAGGTTGTGGCTGCCGCCGTAGAGGTTGCGGCTGGACACGATGTGGTCTCCGGCGTCGAGCAGGGTGGCGACCGCCAGGTGGAGGGCGGCCTGGCCACTGGCCGTTGCTACTGCTCCGACTCCGCCCTCCAGGGCGGCGATCCTCTCCTCCAGGACGGCCACCGTTGGGTTGGATATCCGTGAGTAGATGTGGCCGCTGGTCTCCAGGTTAAACAGGCCTGCCGCGTGGTCGACCGAGTCGAACACGTAGGACGTGGTCTGGTGGATGGGCACAGCACGCGACCCGGTCGTCGGGTCGGGACGCTGCCCCGCATGCAGAGCCTGGGTGTCAAAGCGGTGACCGTCAGGTTCAACCATTTTTCGAGGCTAGGGCACGCCGCGTGCGGCGCGGTCAGTCGGTGACCAGGTCGGCCAGAGCGTCGAGACAGCGATCTGGGCCGATGGCCACGATCACGTCGCCAGTCGCGAAAGGTCGTCCGCCGAGGTCGTCGGTGTGGAAGGTGGAGGCGTCGTCGCGCACGGTGAGGATCACCGCCCCGGTCCTGTCCCGCACTTCGAGTTCGTCCAGGGTCCGTCCGGCGAACGGTGAGCCGTCTCGCACCAGGATCTCCCGGAGTTTCGCCTCGAAGGTGCCGTCGTGGACGACGACGTCGACGAAGTCGGCCACGTTGGGCTGGGTAGCCAGGCTGGCCATGCGGAAGCCGCCGATCTCGTAGGGGTTGACCACCCGGTCGGCACCAACCTGGTGCATCTTGGCGATACTTTCCGGGTCGTCGGCCCTCGAGACGATGAACACCTTCGGGTTGAGATCGCGGGCGCTGAGAGTGACGTAGAGGTTGTCGACGGTGGTGCCCAGTGCCACCACGAGTGTGGCCGCCCGTTCGATGCCGGCCTGGCGGAGCACATCGTCGGTGGTGGCGTCGCCGATCAGGAATAGGGACTCGTCGGCGACGATCCTCTCCTCGTCGATGTCCACCACGACGACCTCCTGGCCGACGGAACGGACGAAGGTAGCGATTGAGCGACCGACCCGCCCCATCCCGCAGAGGATGAGGTGGTCGGACAGGTCGTCGATGGTGCGCTGCATGCGGAACCTCCAGAACTGGCCGCTGATCCGGCTCTCGACGATGCTCTCGATGACCGAGGTTGCGCCGTAGAGCATCGAGCCGGCGCCCACGAGGATGAGCAGGAGAGTGAAGACCTTCCAGGCGGTGTCGGGTTGCCCGTCGGCAATCTCCCGGAAGCCCACCGTGGAGATGGTGACGACCGTCTGGTAGACGGCGTCGACGACGCCCAGGCCAAGGATCAGGTAGCCGATCGTGCCGCCAACGACGACGGTCAGGATCAGCGCCGCGGGGTTACGGATCCGTTCCCGTGTCGTCCCTTGCGGTCGCTCGAACACGCTCACCAGGCTAGGCGGAGACCTGCGTCTGCTCCCGCGGCGGGGAACCGGCCGGAGATAGCGTTCGCCGGACAGCGTCACCATCGGGTTTGAGACGGGAAGTGGAAAGGAGGATGCAATGCGCGTCGGATTCATCGGATGCGGCAACGTTGGCGGGAAACTGGCTGGCAGCCTGATCCGGAACGGGTTCGACGTCGTGGTTCGGGACCTCGACCCGGATGCCGTCCGGCCCTTTCTCGATGGAGGGGCCGGGTGGGCCAACTCGCCGAGGGAGATGGCCGAGGGCTGCGACGTCGTTGTCACCTGTCTGCCGTCGCCGGCCGTTTGTTCGACAGTCATGGAGGGCGACGACGGTGTGTTGGCCGGGCTGTCCGTCGGGAAGGTGTGGATGGAGATGAGCACAACCGACGAGGCCGAGGTACGCCGTCTCGGTTCCCTGGTCGAAGCCACCGGGGCGTCGGCTGTGGACTGCCCGGTGTCGGGCGGTTGCCACCGGGCAGCCACCGGCAACATCTCCATCTTTGCCGGCGGGGAGCGTGATGTCTTCGAGGCGGTGCTGCCGGTGCTCACGGCCATGGGCCGGCAGATCCTCCACACCGGCCCGCTGGGCTCCGCGTCGGTCCTCAAGGTGCTGACCAACTACCTGGCCAGTGCCAACCTCCTATCGCTGGCCGAGGCACTGACCACCGCGGCGGCGGCCGGCATGGACCTGGCCACAACCTACGAGGCCATTCGGATCTCGTCGGGCAACTCGTTCGTCCACGAGACCGAGAGCCAGGTGATCCTCAACGGCAGTCGTGACATCAACTTCACCATGGACCTGGTGGTCAAGGACATCGGCCTGTTCGACGCCCTGGCCCGTCGCCTCGACGTGCCACTAGACCTCTCCCCGTTGCTGGTCGACGTCTTTCAGGACGGCCTGGAGCGTTACGGGCCGCGGGAGTGGTCGCCGAACATCATCCGCCGCTACGAGGAGGCCACCGGGCTCGACGTGCGAACCACCGGTTTCCCGGCCGAGATGATCGACGACGAACCGGAAGAACCCGGCAACGAGGTCATCCCGGGTCGTTGAGCCGTGACTGATCTCCCCGAGGTGATGACTGCGGCGCATCTGGTCGGCCACGGTGGACCGGAGATGCTGGTGGTCCGCCACGACGTGCCAGTGCCCGAGCCAGCCGCGGGGGAGGTGCTGATCCGGGTCCGAGCCTGCGGCATGAACAACACCGACATCAACACCCGGGTCGGCTGGTACTCCAGGGAAGTCACCGGAGCCACCCCGGCTGACGGCTCCGGACAGACCGACGGGGACGGCACGTGGGGCGGCGGGGGTCTGTCCTTCCCCCGCATCCAGGGCGCCGATCCGTGCGGCGAGGTGGTGGCGACCGGTCCGGGGATCGGATCTGACATCCTGGGCCGCCGGGTTCTGGCCGACGCATGGATACGCGACCCTGACGATCCGGGTGACCGGGATCGGGCCGGCTACTTGGGTAGTGAACGCGACGGTGGTTTCGCCCAGTTCTGTTCCATGCCTGCTGCCAACGTTCATCCGGTCGACTCATCGTTTTCCGACGTGGAGCTGGCCTCGTTCCCGTGCTCCTGGTCGACCGCTGAGCACATGCTGACCCGTTCCAGGTTGCGGGCCGGCGAGACGGTGGTGGTCACCGGCGCCTCCGGCGGGGTTGGCAGCGCGTTGGTGCAGTTGGCCAAGTTGCGGGCCGCTCGGGTTATTGCGGTGACCGGAGCGGCCAAGGTCGAAGCGGTCACCGCTCTGGGCGCCGACGCGGTGGCAGACCGGGCGGTTGACGACCTGGCCGGCGCGGTGGCCGAGGCTGCGGGAGGCCCAGTCGACGTGTTGGCCGACGTGGTCGGTGGGCCAGCCTTCGCCCCGCTTTTGGAAGTGGTACGTCGGGGAGGGCGCTACACCACAGCCGGGGCGATCGCCGGGCCGATGGTGGACTTGGACCTGCGCACCCTCTACCTCAACGACCTGGAGTTCCACGGCTGCACCGTCTACGACCCGCCGGTGTTCGAGGCGCTTGTCGGACATATCGAACGGGGCGAGGTTCGTCCGGTGGTCGGCGGCACCTTTGCCCTGGTCGATATCTGTGCCGCCCAAGAGGCCTTCCTGGCCAAGGCCCACGTGGGTGCCCTGGTCCTCACCGTGGACTGAGCGACGCTCAGTTCCCGTCGGCCTCGGCTACGTGCAGTGGAGCGAAGTACTCGAGGTTCGACTGGAGTAGGTCGAACACGCTGCTGTCGGTGGATGGCAGCTCCGCGTCGCAGGTACCGACCGGTTCGGTGCGCTCACCCCACCGCAGCACGATTGACCCCCAGGTGACCCCACCACCGAACGCCGGGAGGACCAGGATGTCGCCCGGCGACACCCGACCAGCGTCAATGGCATCGGTGAGCGCCATAGGGATCGACGCCGCCGCCGTGTTGCCGTGGGTGGCGATGTTCACGAATACCCGGTCGGGGTCGATGCCCAGCCGGCGGGTCGCCGCGTCGATGATGCGCCCGTTGGCCTGATGGGGGACCACCAGGTTGACGTCGTCGGCCCCCAGGCCAGCCCGATCCAGCGCCCGGGACGCTGAGGCTGCCATGCCGGTCACCGCGATCTTGAACACAGCCTGCCCCTCGAAGTGCAGGCGGTCGACAGCTGGGTCGTTGACCGCCGATGGCGTCCCCTGCGTTCCCCCGGCCCGGATCACCATGGTCCGGCCCTTGAAGCCGTCCGAGCCCAGATCCACCGAAAGCACACCAGCTCCCGACTCGGACGGCTCGAAGACGGCAGCGCCAGCACCATCGGCGAACAAGATCGAGGTGGCCCGGTCCTGGTAGTCGATGACGTAACTAAGTTTCTCAGCACCCACCAGCAGGACCCGCTCGGCGAAGCCCGACTCGATCATCCCAGTTACCACAGAAGTGGCGTAGACGAAGCCCGAGCAGGCGGCGTTCAGGTCGAAGGCAGCGGCATTCTCGGCGCCCAGGCGTTCCTCCAACATGGCCCCAGTGCTGGGACAGGGGATCTCCGGGGTGAGCGTGGCCACCACGATCAGATCTAGGTCGGCGGCTGCCATCCCGGCACAGGCCAGGGCCCGCCGGGCAGCCACCTCGGCCAGGTCGGTTGTCTCTACGTGGGAGATATGGCGCGAACTGATTCCGGTGCGCTCCGTGATCCACTCGTCGGAGGTGTCGCAGAGCTGCTCAAGGTCCGCGTTGGTGAGTTGCACAGGTGGGACGCACTTGCCCCAGCCGGTGATCGCTGCCCGTCGTGTCACAGGACCCCCTCATACGACACCGCTTGGCTGGTAGCGCTGCCCGCGAACCGTATCGGACGAAGGCTCAAACCGCCTCTGGCCTGCCGTTCTAACCGACCTGGCCGGTGTCCTCGAAAGGCCCGAGACCCAACTGGTCACGGATCGGTACGACCGGAGGGTTGGTCAGAGTGCGCCGCTGCCAGTTCGCACCGTCGACCACGAGGGTGTGTCCAGAGATGAACCTGGCGTACGGCGAGGCCAGGAAAGTTGCTGCCCAGCCCAGTTCCTGACGTTCCCCGACCCGGAGGGCGGGCTGACAGGGATCCTTGTCGTGCGTCCGGTCGAGGCTGTCCCGGATGTCGTCAGTCATATCCTCATGGGGGAACAGGCCGGGTACGAGACCGTTGACCCGGATGCCGGCCGGCCCCCACTCCACAGCAAGGGTCTCGACGAGATTCTTGACGCCCGCCTTGGCGGCTGCTGAGTGGGCGAAGCCCGGACCGCCGGTCCAGGCATACGAAGCACCCACGTTGAGAATCGAGGCTGGGCTGCCGGCAGCGAGGTGCCGGCGGGCGAACTCACGGGCGCACAGGAACGTCCCATTGAGGGTGATGTCGACCACGGTGCGCCAAGCGTTGGGTGACAACTCCTCAGCGGGCGACGGGAAGTTGGCCGCAGCGTTGTTGACGAGGACGCCCGGTAGGCCAAAGGCATCGGTGGCGGTGTCGAACGCCGCGGCGACCTCCTCGGCGTCACGGATGTCGCACTGGGCAGTGACCACGTCAGCACCGACCTCCCGGATGGCCGCCGCACCCGCATCGAGGTGTTCAGGTTTTCGACTAGCGACCACTACCGAGGCGCCCAGCCGAGCGAATTCAACGGCGATCGCTTTGCCGAGGCCGGTACCAGCGCCGGTGACGAACACAGCCTCTCCGTCGAAGGTGCCCGCGGGTAGGGCGCTGACGCCCAATGGTGGGGGCGCCGGAAACCCTGGGTCGGAGAGGTCCGTCACAGTCAGCTACCCCGGTACCGGGGTTCCCGGTTCTCGTCGCGGGCCGCACGGAACTCCGCGAAATCGTCGCTGCGGTTAAGAAACGTCTGGTAGATCAACTCGTCGTCCATAGAGGTTCGTTGTTGGGGTCTCGCTAGGTGGGCGATGACCCGTCGGGCCAGCTTCACGCCAACAGCCGGCGCGGCGACGATCTGCTCGGCCATCTCCCGGGCCGTGGCCTCCAGGGTTTCCGGTGACACGACCCGGGACACAATCCCGTGGTGGAGGGCCTCCTCGGCTGAGAGCTGTCGGCCAGTGAGGACCATGTCGCTGACCAGGCCATGGCCGCACATCTCATATAGCACTCCCATGCCTCCGGTGTCGGGGATCACGCCGTGGCCTAACTCGGGGAGCATGAAACGGGCGTCGTCGGCGGCGATCCGAATGTCACACAGCAGGGCCCGTTGGAACATCCCCCCGATCGCCCACCCCTGGATGGCCACGATGACCGGAGCGTCGATGTTCCACAGTTGCTGGATACCCCGATGTCCTCGCACCATCAACTCGTGGTGGGTGAGTTCGGTCCGGTTCGTTCCTATGGCCGAAACATCCCGGCCTGAAGACCACGACCGGCCCTCGCCCCGCCAGATGACGGCCCGTACGTCAGGACGGCCCGCGAGTTCGCCGAGGATCTCGAACAGCCGGGCGTCCATCTCGTCGTCGAAGGCGTTGTGCTTGTCGACATTGTTGTTCGTGATCGTGGCGATCGGTCCATCGATCTCTAACCGAACCCGGTCAGTCACGGACTCGCCTCCCGTTGCCACTCTGGGCCTTCTCTGTTGGCACTCCCAATAGTTCCGATGACCCTAGACCCGACTTCCGGAGGCCTCATCGGCGAGGCTTCGTCCCACCCACCTACCCTCTTACTCTGAGGGTTGAACCTGGGGGGTTGGAGATGACCGACTGGCATGGGTTTTGTGATCGTCTCCGCGATCTAGGCGACGGCATTGTCGACATGCCGGGCGTGGATACCGAGCAGGATGTCGTCAACGGCCAGCGGCACCTGCTTGGACTCTTGGCGGGTGCATTGCAGGAATCAGTCGAGTTCTCCGACCGGGAAGTGCCATCGATCTATCGTCACAACTCGGACACCGGCCAGTGGGGGGCTCCGGGTCCAGACAACACGTACTGGCGGGCAAAGATCGAACCATCGGGTACCTACCGGCTCGATGGGAAGGTTCCTGGTCGGCGCCCGTTTCTGGTCCAGCTCCCCGAGGGAGAAATGCACCTCGGACAGTATGGATCGCATGGAGAGATCACCTCGGAGGAACTCTCAATCGCGGCCGACGGCTCTTTTGAACTGATCATCAGCGCTGAGCCCCATGACGGCAACTGGCTACCCATCAAGGGTGACCCGGATCACGTTTCCATACGGGAGTACTTCCTCGACTGGAATGTTGAGCCCGGCTGGTTTGTGATTGAACGACTCGACCTGGTTGACACGCTCCGAACGTCACCTACCCCCGAGCAATTTTTCACTCGACTCGATCGCGCGATCACCTGGACGGAGAAAGCATTCACGTTCTGGCCGGACTGGATCCAAAGCCTTCGGCTCGGTTCTCCGCTTAACGAGGCAACCGCTCCACAATCTGTGCCCGGAAGTGCCGACAACATTGCTTACGGCGGTGTTCAGTTCGAACTTGGCCCCGACGAGGCACTCGTTATCGACCTCGAAACACCTGAGGCGAAATACTGGTCGTTCGCTCTGTATGACCTCCTTTGGTACGAGTCGCCGATGTTTGGCCAGCGCCAGACAAGCCTTAACAAGGAGCAAGTCGAAACGGCCGACGGCAGGTGTCGGATCGTCGTCGCCCACCAGGATCCAGGCTGGACGAACTGGCTCGACACCACCGGGCTCCAGTGTGGTTCCGTGGCCTATCGGTACGTCTGGGCGGAAACGAAACCGACACCGGTGGCGGAGGTCGTTCAATTCGCCGAAATTTGCGTCGACGGGGACCCCCAACATCGGATCGAACAGCTCACCAACCGACGGTTGGCTACCCAGCGGCGCTTCCGATAAGGCCGCTTTCCGGCTGGGGTGGCATGCCACACCGTCGGGTGAACAGACTGGTCGACATGCGTATTGCTGCGGTTCAAGCCGCTCCCGTCTATTTGGATCGGGCTGCGACGGTGGAGGTAGTTGTCGACCGCATTGGCGAGGCCGAGCGCGGCGGCGCTGAGGTTGTTGCCTTTCCCGAGACCTTTGTGCCCGGCTATCCGATCTGGATCGACGCGACCAACGCTTCGGCGTGGGAGGACCCTGACCAGCAGGCGGCGTTCGCCTGGTATCTCGACCAGGCGGTCGAGATTGAAAGCCCTGCGTTCGTCCCGGTCGTTGACGCTGTTCGGGACAGTGGGGTGTTCGCCTACGTGGGTGTTGTCGAGAGGTCCGCCTCTGGGGGCTCGGTCTACTGCTCGCTTGTCGCCATCGACCCAGCGTCTGGCGTGGTCGGTGTTCATCGCAAACTCAAGCCGACCTTCGGCGAGCGGTTGGTGTGGGCCGACGGAGATGGTGCTGGTCTGGTGGCTCACAACCACAACGGCGTGCGGCTGACCGGTCTGAGTTGTTGGGAGAACTGGATGCCGTTAGCCCGGGCGGCCATGTACGCCACCGGCGCCATGGTCCATGTCGCGGCATGGCCAGGATCAGTCCATCTCACAGAAGACATCACCAGGTTCATCGCCAAGGAAGGCCGAATGTTCGTGGTCAGCGTAGGTGCCCTCTACGAGGCGACGAACATGCCCGCGGACTTTCCGCTAAGTGAGGCCATCACAGCGGCGGGACCCAGGTTCCATAACGGCGGAACCTGTATTGCGGGCCCCGATGGTCGTTGGATCGTGGAACCAGTCCGAAATGAGGAGACCATCGTCTACGCCGACCTCGACCTCTCCGAAGTCCCCAAGCAGCGGCAGAACTTTGATCCCACAGGGCATTACTCCCGACCCGAGATCCTCGGTCTCGAGGTCAACCGGTCCCGTAGCGTGTGAAGCGATCATGACAAGGATCCTCTTAACCGGCAGCAACAGCGGTTTCGGCAGATTGGCAGCCCTTTCCTTGGCTCGCGAAGGCCATCAGGTGATCGCCACGATGCGAACCCTTGCCAAGGGAGAAGAACTACGAACTACAGCCGAGGAGGAAGGACTCGCCATTGAGATCCGGCAACTCGATGTCTGCGATCCAGACTCGGTCGAAACCTGCATGGCCGACCCACTCGACATCGACGTACTCGTCAACAACGCCGGGTTTGAGGTACAGGGAGCGATAGACCAAATCGACGATGCCCTCATGGAACGTCAACTCGAGACCAACGTCATGGGTCCCCTGCGCACGATGCGTGCTGTGCTCCCGAGGTGGTCCGAGCGTGGAAGCGGAGTGATCGTAAATGTCAGCAGCATCGCCGGACGGGTGTCTCCGCCCTACAGCGGCGCCTACTCGGCATCGAAGCACGCCCTCGAAGCGATGACCGAAGCCCTGCACTTTGAGGTATCCCACCTTGGGATTCGAGTCCATCTGATTGAGCCCGGACGGTTTGCTACGAACTTTCAGGACAACATCGTGTTTCCAGAGAGTTGGGACGGTTCGCCTCAGCAGCAGCGAGCACTTGCATTTCGGGAGTCGTTGACAAGCCTTGACGGTGACGGTCCTCCCGCCGACCCTCAAGCTGTCGCTGACGCCATAGTTCGTGCTGTTACTGACCCCTCAATGCCGTTTCGGACATTGGTCGGCGCTGATGCTGAACTCATTGATGCCACGAAGACCTCGATGAGTTTCGAGGAGTTCGAAACCACGATGCGCACGGCGCTGGACTGGCACGACTGACGTCGAGATTCCACGCTTCGTTGGACCGAGGGCAGATCAGCCATTTCGGCCTCCTTTGACCCCCCACACCCTTGGTGGCTTCTGGATCGTTTGATGTCCTCGCAGGTCCGTGCTCTACTCCCATCCGATCGGCTCAGCGGGAGCCGACCACAACAGGAGAGGCAACGGGATGCTCTTTCACATCACCCATCATCATGACGAGACCACGTGTCCGGCACACGACGAGGCGGCGGTTGCTGACACCTTCGGAGCGGTTCTCGACACGCTTACGGAGAACGTGAACGAGGTGATCGGAGCTTGGGTCGACCCGCCAG
>Ga0209228_1001242_pt1 | contig 12829 bp, 10 predicted proteins | sample METZYME_3_150m_FD_187547 | JGI IMG/M metagenome (GOLD analysis project Ga0209228, IMG submission 187547) | Marine microbial communities from oxygen minimum zone in mesopelagic equatorial Pacific - METZYME_3_150m (SPAdes) (version 2) | ecosystem: Environmental > Aquatic > Marine > Oceanic...
AGTTGCCAGTGATTGTGATTGGCGAGCAGCTTGGCGTTCCCGATGAACACTTTCCCCTGATCAGGAAGTGGTCCGAAGCGGCCGCGTTACAGCTCTCGGGTCAGGCAGATACTCAGCAGCAAATTGAGATAGCGCACGACATCCTGGAATTTCAGAACTACTTTGCGAAGAAGCTCGACGAACGAAAGACGGATCGTTGTGACGACATAATTTCCGATGTGGTGCACGCACGTCTTAAAGGCGAACGGCCCCTGGATACGGCGGAGTGCCTGTCGATCCTGCAACAATTGATGGTTGCCGGTAATCAAACGACCACGCATGCAATCGGTGAAGGCATGTGGCTGTTGATTCAAAATCCCGAACAGCTTGCAAAGGTTCAGCGGCGTCCTGAATTGGTGGACGACCTAGTCGAGGAGGTGCTACGGCTATCGACGCCGACGGCCAACATGTGGCGGGTTGCGACCTGCGATACGAACCTCAGCGGCGTTGAAATCTCCACGGGAACGATGTTGCAAGTACGGTACTCGTCGGCAAATCGAGACGACGCTCAGTTTGATAATGGGCAAGTTTTCGACGTGACCCGTGACAAGATCAACACTCAGATTGCTTTCGGGTATGGCGTACACATGTGTATCGGCGCATCGCTTGCGCGTAAGGAAATGCAGGTCGCTTTTCGGGTATTACTTGAACGTTTAACGAACTTTGCGCTCGACGTCGATCCGAATGAATTGAACTATCCACCCAACGTTCTACTGCGCGGTTTGGCGGCTCTTCCGATCTCGTTTATTGCGCGAACTTAATTAGGTTGCGCCAGCGATTTTTGCACGGCGCTTGACGGCGAATTTTTAACGATGGTGCCCATAATACGCACACGGAGAACCGTCTTCGGTTGTTTGTGTCGGGCACTCTTTTGAGAAAATTCCTAGGGACGTGTGGCCTTTCAAGGCGGGCTGTTCGGGCGCATCAGATACCGTTTCGGCGGACTTGCCCTTGACATCAATACGGTCAACATCGACGCTTCCTGGTCGTTCAGGGGAGGCCGCATGACTATCATTATTTCAGGAACGATTGATATTGACTCTGCGAACATGGTGGCCGCCATGGCGGCTGGCCGCCCACTCATCGAGGGAGCACTAACCGAAAGTGGCTGCCTCGACTATGACTGGTGCCCCGATCCGTTGAATCCCGGTCGTATTCGAGTGTTCGAGCGCTGGGTCGACGAAGCGAGTCTCGCAAGTCATTTCGAGAGTCGTTGGTATTTAGAGATGCGGGACACGATCGGTTCTTTTGGTCTTCGCGGCGCCGAGGTTCTCAAATATCGCGTTGATCATCAGGAGCCGGTATACGACGACTCCGGCAAGCCGCGCGCCGACTTTTTTACCAAACCAGCGTGACCGTATGTATGCGTTCCATCCAAATTGCTTTCGCTAGGGAGATGTCGCGTGTCCACTGAAGACGAATTCCTGATCCACAAGCTTGTCGCGCGTTATGCTGATGCAGTTAACTGCCGCGATGAGGACGCTTGGGCAGCGACTTGGGCGGAGGACGCGGTGTGGCAGCTACCGATGCAGCAAGAAACTCGCGGTCGAGTACCGATCGTCGATCTTTGGGTAGAAGCGATGAAGACACTTCCATTCGTGGTGCAACTAGTTCACCACGGTGTGGTGTATGTCGATGGCAACTTTGCAACCGGAACCTGGTATCTCAACGAGCACATGAAATTCAACGAAGGGGCAGGCGTATTCAACATCGGGTGTTATAAGGATCGATACACCAAAGCATCTGGCGAATGGTTGTTCGCCGAGCGCCGCTATACGGTTTTATATAACGATGCCGGCGCCAGCCCCCCTTAATCCTCTCTCCGAGCAGCAACTATTTTACTTTCGAGTTCCGTAGCGAAACATCGCGGGGATCTTTCTATCGAGTAAAGTGAAGGGGTTAGGCTACGAATCGACGATTATAGCGCTGTCCAAAACGCGTTAGACCCCAAGCGCCATACCGTCTCGGCCTGGGTCTGCGCCTCCGTCCCAGCCTCCATCTGTTAGCCGAATCGCGTGCACGCCGGCGAAGTGGTAGGACAGGTGACTACGACGCGTCGTGTACCCACGTTTGATTAAGTCACTTTCGATAAATCGTGGTATCCGATTAGTGAGATCGACAGTGTCAGAAGTGACACAGATGCGGGGAGCCGAAACCGCCTCAAGCGCGTTCATACCAAAGTCGATAACGTTGAGGATGCCCTGCAGCACTCCCATCGTGATGTATGTGCCGCCGGGTGCTCCGATCACGAGATATGGTGATCCATCGGGTCGGTTGACGATAGTCGGTGACATGGCTGTGAATCGGGACTTACCAGGCTGAATCGAATCGGCGTTACCCGGGCGCGGATCGAAGACATTCATGCAGCCGTTGTACATAAAGCCCAACCCTCGCGTCACGACGCCCGACGGGTTTCCGAGCGAATGCGTCATCGAGACGCAACAACCGAGCTCATCGACGGTGCAAACATGAGTTGTGTCTTTACTGTCGATCCGGTTGACCCGCGGTACGTGAGCCTTCTCGCCACTGCGGATCTGCTGACCGCACTGATCCGCGTATTCCGAAGAGAGCAGACGCGCAATCGGAACATCGATGTATCGGGGGTCACCCATATGCCGGTCTTTGTCGACAGTCGCTATTTTCATCACCTCGGCTAATAGCGAAAGATAATCAGTGCTGTTATGACCCATACCGGCAACGTCAAATTGCTCAAGAATACTCAACATTTCTAACACCATCGCTCCGCCGCCAGGAAGCTGATTGGTAACAATCTCGTGGCCGCGGTAGGTCCCTCGAAGCGGTTCGTTCGTCACGGTGCGGTAGTCGGTGAGATCCGTTTTAGTCAACATTGCGCCGTGTTTTTCCATGTCTGCGGCGATCTCGTCAGCGATATCGCCGTGGTAGAACGAGGCCAAACCATCAGCCTGAATCCTACGTAACGTCTTCGCCATGTCCGAATTCCGATGAACGTCGCCAGCTACCCTCGGCTTTCCATTGGCTAAGTAAATCGCGGCTGTTGCCGGGAGCCGTGATAGGCGCTGGATATGAGGGACGCGTCCTTCGGGTTCCGTCAGGTTCCAGTAGTGAGCAACGTGAGGGCGAACGAGAAACCCTTCTTCTGCATAACGGATCGGCTCGTCGAGCAAGTCTTCAAACTTCGCCGTACCAAACTGTGAAAGTGCCTCGCCGAATGCCAGCAAGGAGCCGGGTGCCGTGATCGAGCCGTAACCAATGTCGTTGACGTAGTTCTCTAGGATGAAGCCGAAACCGTCTTCCGTTTCGGCCACGAGTTTGTCAGCCCACATATCTTCGGTCGCCGCAAGCGGTGCGCGTCCATGGAAATCGATACAGGTATGACGACCATCCGGAAGTCGCACATGCATCGACCCAAATCCCGCGATGCCACACATTAGAGGGTCAACGACCGTTTGCACTAGCGCTGCGGCAATCGCTGCATCGACAGCATTACCGCCGCTGTCCAGCACTAACGCGCCCGCCTCGGCCGCCTCCGGCTGCGGGGCGACAACCATGCCATGTGTCACCCGAAATCCACCTGATTTAGATGTCCGAGAAGGGGAAAGAATATGCCAATTCGTGTCGAAAAACGTTTCTCTACGGACGAACGGCACGGATGCTAAGGTTCTCAAGACTCTGGGCACCTATTAAAACGAATTAAGGAGAGACCAAACGTGAGTCCAAAACCACTTGACGGTCTATGCGTTGTGGACCTGACACACGTACTTGCTGGACCTTACTGTACTTATCAACTGGGATTACTGGGCGCAGACGTTATTAAAGTTGAGTCACTCAAGGGAGATATGGTCCGTGGTTGGGGTGGAACAGAGGAGCAGTTAGACAAGAAGCTGGGTTCAGGCTTTGTGCCTCAAAACGCAGGCAAGAAAAGCGTCTCCATAGATATCACGCAGAAGGAAGGCGCAGAGGTCGTTCTCAAGCTCAGCGAGAGTGCTGACATTTTCGTTGAGAATTACAGACCAGGTGCACTCAGGAAATACGGGCTCGACTATGAATCGGTAAAGCACCGGGCTCCGAATATCATTTACACATCAATATCCGCTTTTGGTGACACGGGCCCTCACGGCCATCGTCCCGGGTTCGATGATGTTGTTCAGGCGACGTCCGGCTATATGTCGGTGAATGTTCGAGGCGATGGGCCGATTCGAACTGGCGGCCCCGTCCTCGATTATGCGACCGGTATGCACGCAACTTCAGCGATATTGGCTGCAGTGCTGCTCAAAGAGAAAACGGGGGAGGGGCAGCGAATCGACATCGCCATGCAGGATGTGACAATGCTGTTGCTAAATAGAAACACAAGTATCACAGCATCCACAGGACAAGAGTCAGGAGAACCAGCCGGGAACCGGGACGGTCCAATGCTTGGTCGGTTCCAGGCAAAAGAGGGATACGTGATGTTAGCCGGCTACCTACCGCTCCACTGTCGATCCATCTGCGCGGCGATGGGACTCAAAAGGTTTGCTGATTTCAATGGCAAGGCATTCGCGGAGCATAGTGTCGAGGTCGAGGCGATCGTCGAAGAAACTATGCTTGAAAAAACTGCACTGGAATGGGACGACATATTCGCTAAAGCGGGCGTAGTTGGAGGCGGTGTAAGAAATCTGACGCAGGTACTTGAAACCGGACAACCTGCTTCTCGGGAACTATTGACGTCAGTTAACAGTGCCGCCGGTGAATTCGAAGTGACAACCAATGGCTACAGAATCAATGAACAGGTGTTCAAACCCTCGTCCGGCGTCCCAGAGTTAGGGGAACACACACATGAGGTACTGTCAGGCCTGGGTTACAAGGAAGATAGGGTTAAGGCATTGATAAACGAAAGAATAGTCCATGGCGATGACCACCGCTGATTTTATAGCTTGTACGCTGAGGGTCGCTCGGGTGGATTGGTGCAACGCCCATTACTTCTCGCTGAAACCTGTATCGCATCGCTACGTAACAGCGACATGCTATATTGGCTTCAATACAGTTTTGCCAGATTGTGAGGTCCAGGATGAAGCCCGCATTCGGTAGCCCAGCAGAAATAGACGCGCGCCTCGCAGCGGCTGAATCAGCCGGGCTCATTGAGTTGAAACCCATCTCCGCGAACCTGGGTGTAGAGGTCGAAGGGATTGATCTCAAACACAAGCTCTCCGCCGAACAGATTGCGGTGGTGTATAACGCGTTAATCCGCCACAAGGTCCTGGTTTTTAAGAAGATCGGTCTGAACCATGAACAGCAGGTCCGGTTCACCTATGAATTGAGCGAGGCTTCTCCGAATATCGGCGCCCCCACCATCGGTCACACGGTCTTTGGTCATGTAGACAAGTATCCCGCAATCTTTTCTGTCTACCAGGGGGAGAAGTCAAAGCCGACGAACATGGATCGTTACGAGGCCAAGGCCGCAACAGATCCCTGGACGGGATACCACTGTGACATCACCGCTTGTGTTAACCCTCCAAGTATCGGGATGCTCCGTGGCGAGATCATACCGGAGGGCGTTGGGGATACGAACTTCGGAAACTTAGCGGCTGCATATGAAACGCTCGACGAGGCCACCAAGAAGCAACTGGCGACCCTGCAGGCTGAGCATGAGTACAAGTTCGGTAGAACAAAAGGCACCGAAGCCGGAGACTCCATCGATAGCAGGCGGATGGTGAGCCACCACCCGCTGGTCACCGTGCACCCAGACACAGGTGAGAAGATCCTCTTCAACTCGCCAGCCTTCCTGAAATTCGTAGTCGGGATGAGCGACGAAGACAGCACCGCTTTACTCCACAAGATCTGGCAGCACTCCGTGGAATACACCATTCAACATGTATGGGACCGAGGGGATCTGGTGGTCTGGGACGAGCGTTCCACAACCCACCGTGCGCCAACGGATATTTACTCGTCCGGTACCGAGCGGCAGCTGTACCGAACGACGCTGGTAGGTCAGCAGTTGCATGGCCTCGACGGTAGCGTTTCCCAGATCATTCAGGGAGAACCGATGCTCTCGTGTGAGGAAGAACTTGCGTCGCAAATGCACGTCGGACGGACGGGGACCTCGCTCACCGGTAATGGATTCGGAAGTGCCTTCCCCGAGCCGAGTTCTGTCTAAAGTCCAATAGACGAACCACCACTCTCGTTGCTCGTTTCTGCACGAAAAAACCAAAAAAATAACCACATCAAATTCGAGTTGGTTCGCGTGGAGTAAAGCGGTTCCTTGTTACCAAAACACAACGTTTCGCGCGATTTGGCTGCTCGGATGGCGACATCCGTAAGGGGCACGGTTACCCCCTCGTATATTATGTGACCCCCAGATCTACCCCCTGGATCATTGCGTGGTTATTTGCCCTTAGAAGTGACTCACGAAAGCAAGAATCACATTGCATGGGTGGTACGTTTCCCCGTGTCGTCTTGTCTCCGAGGCCAGTGAGTTACCCGTCAGCCGGAGGAACGAACGCCTCGAACTGCCGCGACATCTCGGTGCTCTCCCAGGTTGCGCAGACGTTCGCCGCAGCGAACGATGGGCGTGCCTGCAGCCGTTGCCAGTAGGCGTTTACTGCGGGCGTGAACAGCGCCTCCTGCTGGATGAAATGGGTTCGCGCCAGCAGTGCAGTCGCGACGATATCGGCCAAGGTATAGGCCTCCCCGGAGACCCAACTGCGCCCGTCCTGCAGCCTGTCCTCCAACATCTGCACGAGCCCGATGACCTCGGCATCGGCCTTGCCCAGTAGGCCCGGGTCGCTCAGCTGGGAAAAGTCACGGTGTTCCATCTGAGCGAGTTTCTGGCGGGCCACATCGCCAAGTTCAGGATCCTCCGTCAGCGTGCGCAGCTTGGCAAGGGTGACATCGGTCTTTGCATGTAGGATGAAACGTTTTAACCCCTCGCTGCGCTGCAGCAGGTGGCCGAAGGTAAAGATCCCGATGAACATGAAGCGTGCGTAGAATGCCTCGATGAACTCGTCGATCTCGGCGCGCGCCGCCGGCGGATAGAGACCCCGGTCGGCATGGCGCTCGGCCAGAAAGTAGAGGATGTCCTTGCTGTCGCCGATGACCTGATCGTCGTAGCACATCACGGGCACAGTCATGGTCGGCTGTAGCCGCGCAAACCACGGCTCGTAGTTGTCCATGGCGTACTCGATGTCGACTGCCACGTCCTCAGCATCAGCCAGGTTGTGCTCATGGACGGCAATCCGGCAGATTTGTGAGCAGATCGAGAGATCTGCGGTATAGGTTAAGACGTGCGGGTGCGAGGCGTCGGGCATGAAGTTCTCCTAGACATTGATCTCTTCCTTGTCACAAAGATCCGATGTCGACGTGTTGCATGAGCAAACCCAGAACGCCTGGACAGGCTTGGGTATTTGTTTGTTTGCAGTATGCTCTGGGCATGCGCCGGCTATTCAATGTAGGAGTGCCCATGTGTCGCGTTCTAACCATCTGTCTACGTAGGGGGAACCGTCTGTTCTCTGCTAGGGCGAAGTCCTGCGCTACCTGCCGTATCTGCCAAAAGTTTATGCGGAACTTGAGATTTATGACACGGAGTTTACAACCCACTCGATAACAAAGGATCAACAAATGCAATTCGGTGCTCAATTCGTCAACTATGTCTGTACCTGGGATGACACACTGGCCTGTATTCAGTCCATTCAGGACGGGCGATGGGACAGCCTGTGGTGGTCCGATCACTTCCTGGTTCCGGCAGGACGACCGGTCTGGAACAGGGAGTCGCTGGAGGGCTGGTCTGTGGTAACGGCAGCTGCAGCAATAACCAGGGATCTGGAACTCGGACTGCTGGTGACCGGCAACATTTACCGCAATCCGGCGTTGCTGGCAAAGATGGCGGTTACCGTGGATCAGATCAGCCACGGGCGCTATGTTCTGGGTATTGGTGCCGGGTGGTTCGCGGCCGAGCATGAGGCCTATGGCATCGAGTTCCCGTCTCTGAAGGAACGCTGTGATCGTCTCGAGGAAGCGCTCGATGTAATCACGGCGCTGTTCGCACTGGAGCCGGAGCAGACCGCGAGTTACGAGGGCAAGTACTACACGCTGAAGGACTCGCCGATGAACCCGCCAAGCGTGCGCAGGCCCCGTGTACCAATTCTCGTTGGTGGTAACGGCGAGAAGCGCACACTGAAGACCTGCGCCAAATACGCTGATATCTGCAACATCGACTTCAACAACCCGGGTGGCGTAGATGTGTTCAAGCACAAGATGCAGGTGCTGGATAAGCACTGCGAGGATCTGGGTCGTGACCCTGCTGAGATCAAACGCACTATGCTGATACCCATGCGAATTACTGACGACGAAGCAGTGGCGAAAGCCGAACTGGAACGCCGCCCGTGGATTCTTGGCGGCAAGCCTTCCTATATCGTCGACCTGATTGGTCAGTACTTCGATGCTGGCCTTGAAGAGATTATGTTTTCCGGTGTGCCGACGAAAAAGGAGAACTTCGACCGGATCAACGCAGACGTGCTGTCGGCTTTTGACTAAATGAGCAAACCCAGAACGCGTAGGCGGGCTTGGGCATTTGCTTGTTTGCAGTATGCTCTGGGCATGAGCGGTGGAACTGATTTGACCTTAAGTGACGCCGAGAATGGAGAACTGAAATGGTGGTCATCGTCTTGACGATCATTCTCGCAATAACCGTGTCGCTTTACTTCTTGGCTTGGGATCGATTGCGCACACCCGGCCTACCGCTGTGAATAGCCCCCGTCACCTCGTGTGCCTCACGTTCGACTTCGACACCGTGGCGCTGTGGCTCGCATTGGGCAAGACCTCGCCGACCCCAGTCTCGCGCGGCGAGTTTGGTGTGGTCGGCGCGGAACGCCTGCTCACGCTACTCGCGCGCCGCGGTATCCGCTCCACCTGGTTCATTCCGGGACTCACGATCGACACCTATCCCGACACATGCCGTGCGATTCACGAGGCTGGTCACGAGATCGGCCACCACGGCTACGACCACGTTTCGCCCGCGGGACTTACCCGAGACGAGGAGCGCGTCCAACTCGTGCGCGGTAATGACGCGATCGAGCGCATCAGCGGTGCACCGGCGCGCGGCTACCGATCGCCCGCGTGGGATCTCAGCCGTGCCAGCGTGGATCTCCTGCTCGAGCAGGGATTCGCGTACGACAGCAGCATGATGGGCCACGACTACCTGCCGTACCAGGCGCGCAGCGGCGATACTGTGGAGGCGGGCAAACCCGTCGCGTTCGGCTCGCCCACCGCGCTCGTGGAACTACCGGTCAGCTGGTCGCTCGACGACTTCCCGCACTTCGAGTCTTTCAGGGGGGCGGGGTTGAAGCCTGCAACGGGCGTGTTCGAGAACTGGCTCGGCGATTTCGACTGGCTCGCGCGCGAGCTGCCGTGGGGTGTATACACGCTAACGTGTCACCCGTTCGTGATTGGCCGAGGGCATCGGCTGCTGATGCTGGAACGTCTGCTCGACGCGCTTGCGAAACGGGGTGGCGCGTTCGTGACCGCCCGCGAGGCGGTGGAGGAGCACGGCGCCCGGGCCCAGTGAGTTCCAATCCCTGTTTGCAGATGGCAGCGTTGATTCCATTTTTGAAAAATCATGCTCGGATTCGATCGATGGGTCTGGTCGGTATCGATCCAAACGCGTGAAGGTCACCAACTGTCGATATGATGTTTCTTCTGCGGCCGATTGAGCCCGCGCTTGAACAACCGAAGCATTCGCTCTATTCGATGACGGGTCTCCGCCGGCGCCACAATGTCGTCAAACGCGTTGTGATCGACGACGGCCGAGAAGCCATCGCGATGCCCGATCTCTGCTGTCGGCCAGCCCAGCCGTAGGGCAGGTACGCCGCGGGTGCTGGAGACTCCAGTCATCAGCGGCGCCCCGAGCCCGCGACCGCGGCGCAGTTGAACACTGATGAGCGGCACGGTGCGCTGCTGGTGTGCGATCAATGGCCTTGCATGCCAGCGGGTCAGCAGCGGATCGACGCTCGGATCCTGTCCCTTCAATTGCCACCGGCTGACGCAGCCTGGCGTGTCGATCAACGACAGCATCGGATACTCGTAGGTATTGCATAGTTCGACGAAGCGGGAGATTTTGGTAGCCGCGTTCTGGTCGATAACGCCGTCGTCCACCAGTGGCTGATTGGCCATAACGCCGATGGTTCTGCCGTCGATCCGGGCGAGCGCCGTGATCAGCGATCGGGCGAATTGCGGGCGCAGCTCGAAGACGCTGCCGGGATCGGTCAGGGCTTGGATGATCTCGTGCATGTCGTAGCAGTCTTTGGCGTCGCGCATGATGTTGTCGAGATCCGCTCCAGGGAGGGTGTCGGTGGCTCGCGTGTCATCCTCGGGATAGTAAGAGAGAAATCGTCGTGCGGCAGCGATCGCGTCTCGCTCGTCGGCGACCAGTAGATCGATGCCGCCACCAACCTCGTGCATCTCTGACCCTGCAAGCTCGTTGGCTTTCAGCCGATGCCCCAGTGAGGCTTCCACCATGGGTGGACCGCCCATGCCGATGGCCGAACCTGGAGTGCTGATCAGGAAATCTGAGAACCCGGCCAGGCTGGCATGACCGGCAAAGGAGGGGCCCGATACGATGGCAACGATGGGCACCCAGCCCGAGAGTTCCGGTACCCCGTCGAGAAACGAGAACCGGCCAATGGGGCCGCTGGTTTCGATGTGTCCCAGACCGGTCCGTGGATGGCGCGCGCGGCTGCCGCCACCGTCGACGAACATCACCACCGGCCAGCGATGCTCGTAGGCGAGGCCGAACAGTCGGCCCAGACGGCCGGCGCCGTAGCCGCCGCCGTGATCCGTGTAATCCGTTGAGGAAGCGATGGCCGACTGGCCGTCGATGGTGCCGACAAAATCGACGCCACCCGTTTCCGCGATCCACTGGCCGTCGCGACTCTTGGCCGCGATACTGCCGTATTCCACCGCGGAGTCAGGGTCGAGTAGCAGATCGACCCGTTCTCTTGCGGTCAGTTTGTTTCCTGAATGCACGCGGGTGACGACCTCAGCGCGCGAGGTGTCCTGCTGGGAATCTTTGGCTTGACGCAGTGCGTCATTGGTTTCGTCGTTCATGGCATTAGCGCGGATCGATAGGATGCTTCTTGTGTGCCGAAAGGCGTCTCGGCGTGCGTTGTAGCATGGAAAGGATTCGCTGCCGAGTATCAGCGGGCTTGACGATATCGTCGAACTGATAGCTGCGGCCGGCGCGCAGCCCTGAAGCAGCGTCGCGCGTGCGTTCCGCATAGCCATCGCGGATCGCGAGCGCTTCTTCCTGCGATTCGGCGGCCAGAATTTCCTTGCGTTTTACCAAATAGGCGGCGCCTTCGAGAGACATGCCGCCGGATTCGACCGACGGCCAGGCGAGTCGCAGCTCCGGCACCCGACGGGCCGCGCCCCAGCCGGACATTGCGTAGGGACCGAGTCCGTAGGCCTTGCGGATCTGTACCGAATAGAGAGGCACGGTGCGATGATGCAGTGCCGTTAGTGGTCGTGCGTGATGTCGAGCAATACCCTCACTCTCTGCCTGGGGACCGACCATGAACCCGGGATTATCGATGAAAGTGACGATGGGAAACTCGTAGGCATCACACAGCTCAACGAATCGAGACGCCTTGTCCGCGGCCGCTGTATCAATAGCGCCCGCCAACGGCGACTTGGGTTGATTGGCATAGATACCGACCGTCCTTCCGCCGAGGCGTGCCAGTACCGTCAGCATGGAACGGCCCCAGTCGTCGCCAAGCTCGAGCGTACTGTCTGCGTCGGCGAAGGAGGCGATTACCTCGCGCATATCGTAGGGACGGCGGCGGTTCTGGGGAATGATATCGGCGATGTGTTCAGCATCGGGTGGAGCGTTGCCGCTCGACCGTTCCGTCAAGTAGAACGACAGATAGCGCCGCGCCCCCTCGATGGCGTCGCGTTCGTTGTTGGCAACCATGTCGATGTCCCCGGTTTTGGCGTAGTCCGTGACCGTACGGGAACGACCGTCTGCTGAACCGAACGACGCGTCGCTGCTCGCAATCACCAGATCGCACAACATCGCGATGGCAGCATGACCGTCGACGGCATTACCGGTAACCACGGCGACGGTGGGTGCCCAGCCATTCATTTCGGCCAGACCATCATAGAGTTCGAAGCGGCCACGCGGTGACACGGCAATGGGTGGAGCTGGAAGTGGATCATCCGGTCGTGCCCCGGCACCCTCGACGAAGCAGACAAACGGCCAGCGGTGCTCCACCGCGAGATAAAGTAGTTTGGCGATCTTGCGATGATTGCGATCGCTCTGAGTACCGGCGAGTACGCTGCTGTCGTAGCTGGCCACGACGACTGACCCACCCGCGATTAACCCGACGCCCGCCACCAATCCATCGGCGTAATGCTCGTCATTCGGCTGCGTGGTGGCGCCTGCAAGTGCGCCGTATTCGATAAAGCTCGATTCGTCGAACAGCAGCGTGATCCGTTCCCGTGCCGTGAGGCGGTCTGAGGCATGGATTTTTTCGACAACTCCAGGGCGGGCGTCGTCAAGGGTGCGCGCCCGTGCCGCCTCGATCTGCTCGATCAGTTGATTATCCACAGTCAATCAAAGGCCGTACCTTCTTCCTCTTGGGTTTATGGAGTTCTAATTCATTTTGAGCACGATCTAACATACGCTTAGGATCTATAAGGACCTTTGCAATAGACCATAACAAAAGCCTAGGCAGAGCCTATCTTCTACGAGGTCACCGTACTCTAATTTGGTGGGCCACCAACCACCGAAGTTATGGTCTAAGCTACTGTTTTTAAAAGATTAAATAGGTTCTATGGTAGCGAG
>Ga0209228_1001255_pt1 | contig 12767 bp, 12 predicted proteins | sample METZYME_3_150m_FD_187547 | JGI IMG/M metagenome (GOLD analysis project Ga0209228, IMG submission 187547) | Marine microbial communities from oxygen minimum zone in mesopelagic equatorial Pacific - METZYME_3_150m (SPAdes) (version 2) | ecosystem: Environmental > Aquatic > Marine > Oceanic...
AGTGTCCTAGCGATGTTTGACGTATTCGAAACCGCTTGGGGCCTTCATGTCACTGAAATCGGTCGGTTCCCAGACTGGATCTATGCGCGGTCCTGCTGGCCAGAGCCCGTCGTGGACGTATAGGGACGCGGCCATGGAGTTATCCCATATGAAGTTGTATACCTCCAACTCTCCAGCTTCGATTTCAGCTTGAGCGACCTGCTTCTGGGTGTGCCAAATGAGCTCATCCAGCTTGGGATGGTGCGTCCCATAGCTATAGGTTGAGTCTGTCGTGTAGTTCGAGGCTCCAATGATGGGCGACAGACGTGAGCTGACGGTTAAGCAGGTAATACCGTTGTATTGCCGGGAGATCAACTCTGGGCGGATGGTGGCGTAAGGCAGGTTTTGTATCTTTACGCTGATACCGATATTTTCCCAATAGTTGGCAACGGCGTGGCAGGATTCCACCTCTGCAGGTGCTCCCCGGATCGCTGGTGTCAGCGTGATTTCGAACCCGTCGCCATACCCTGCGTCTTCCAGCATCTGTTTAGCCAGTTCCGGGTTGTATTCGTAGTTCCAATCCGGATTTTGCCGGTGGTCGTGGCCCATCCAGTCTCTGACCGATTGGACCCTCCCGAAGCCTGAGAGCAGTTCGTCTACGAGGGTCTGGCGGTCGATAGCGATGTTCATCGCTTTCCGGACCTGTACAGCCTTGTCCCATTCTTCCGACTCGATGTCCATATCGCAGGACACCCAAGGCTGCGTGCAGTCATATGCCGGGTAGTCGCTACCGTCTTTCATCTTCCCATAATACTGGCCGTAGAAGTTCAGACCCGCTTGGCCTCCGTTGGGCCAGCCGGTGACAACTGCCCCTTCTACAGCTTCTACCGTCGGTAGGGAGTCAAATGCCATGGTGAACATATCTAGATTGCCGGTCTGGAACCCAGCTACTCGCGCTGATTCCTCCGGTATAGACCAGTAATTCAGTTCTTCGAAATAAGGGGTTTGGCGCCAGTGGTCTTCCACCGCTTTGAACTTCCAGTATGATCCACTCACGTGGTCTACGACTTCCCAAGGACCGGTGGATGCTATGTCTATGCTCGCCTTGTCGACGCCAAGCTCGTCAGACTGCTTCTTGCTGACGATCCAGACGCTCACCCCGGCCGCGTTACGGGAGAATTCGTTCACTGTCGCGGGCACCCAGGGTTTGGAATTTTTGACGACATATGTGTAGTCGTCGATTATTGTCGTGCTGGAATCGCCCTTACCGTCGAATCCGTAGTAATTTCCCAATATACCAGCGCGCGCTAATTTAGCCCCTTCATAGAACCCTTCCATCGAATATATGACGTCTTCCGTTGTCATATGCCCGTAACCTTTGTGGAAGTTTACGTCGTCTCGGATCGTCCAGGTCCATTCCAAGAAGTCATCTGAGACTTCCCAAGATGCGGCGATCATCGGGTTCGGCTGGAGATCTCTACCGATGGTTACGAGTCCTTCTCCAACTGAGCTACTCATGTATTGGATCCTCGGGCTCGACACTTCTGCTGGATGACCCTGGAAGATCCCGGTCTCCGCAACACCGTGGTTGAGAATGCCAGCTGGCTTGACCTTCGCGGCAGGCGCTGCTTTGGCGGCTTGAGGTATAGGTGTGGGCCTGCCAGGAACCGCGGTCGCTGCTGCTTTTGCTGCAGGAGCCTTCTTAGCAGGAACTTTGGCAGCCTTTTGTGGTGCTGCGGTGGGCGCAGCCGAGCTGGTGCTTGCTACTGGAGTTGACGTCGCTGAAGACCCGCAGGCAAACAGTAGGGCCACAAACAGCAGAACGATGGCTCTAGGCAGAAATCTGCTGATATGTGAGCCTAGTTGGGATTTTGGCATATTGGGATATCTCCTATTATTTTTAACCATGATAATTCGCCGTTGCACACAGGTGCCTGACCATATCTAACTATCAAGTCGATACGAGTCCTTCTGATTTATAGATCAATGCTTCTATGTTGTCAATGGATAAAGCATGATATGCACGGGCCGGAAAAATTAAGAAACAAGGTGGTAACAAGAGGGAAATCCATCATTCCTGATAAACCAGACGTTTTGTGCGGAGAAGTTTTATGGAAAAGAGGGTGCTAAAGAGGCCTGGCGAAGGACAATTCGTTGGAGTCGGGGTCATCTACGTGGAAGTATCGTTCGCCCCATGGTGCGTCAGCGGGCTGGGTAGAAGGAGAAACGCCGGCCTGGAGCAGCCGTGCGTAAAGGGCGTCCACGTCGTCTACGTGGAAGATCAGACGGCCCCACCAACTTTGTGTTGCATGGCTGTTCAAGATTAGGTTTAGGTACCCGTCACCCACTTTGAAACTGCTGAACGAAGCAGAAGGCCCGCCGTATAAGACCTCAAGACCGATCATGTTTCGGTAGAAATCAACCGAACGGGCCATATCGGCTACAGCCAGAGTTACTGCGCTGATCGACCGAACGTTCATTTTAACCACCTTCGGTGAGCCGGTCAGGCTGGGGTGATTGTCGGCGTCCGGGAACTTCTATCCCTGCCGGCGTCGCCTGCCGCCTGGAAGCCCGGGGTATATCCGTTCCTCCAAGATCCAGTCCAGCCTGCGTTTGAGGGCATCCACCTCTTCATTGGATAGGATGATTACCAGTTCTTTGAGCAGGCTGGGGTGGCTTTCTGTGGATGAATCTAGCCATCCACGCAGTTGGGTTAACGAGTTCAGCAACCGCTCGGGGATAGGCTCACTGCAGAAGTCCCAGATCACCGTGCGTACTTTCATATCGGAGTGGAATGTCAGTCCGTGATCTATGCTCCAGATCTTGCCGCCGCTCCCCATGAGGAGATGGTTGGCTTTTCGGTCGGTACTGTTGGCGACCAGGTCAAAGCAGGCCACGGCCCTCAATTGGTCGGCGCACCCACCTTCCATGGTGTAGTAATTCTGCTTTGGGTCGTGTTCTATGAATTGTTGCACAGAGCCGATCCCGTATGGACCATCACGAATGATGGTGAAAGGAATCAGGTCCCAGCCGAGAATCTCGCTGAGTAGATAGGCTGCGTATTCACGCTTATATAGGGTGCCGCTGGGAAAATCCCAAAGAGGTGCTTCGCCTTCCTTGGGCTTGTATATGGCATGGCCTTCGTTCCCGTCCAACTCGATTTTGACTACGAAGGTGTAGTTGGAACCGAGTGGTGTCAAACGATAGGATACTATCTCGCCGTGGCGGATAATATCAGTGACGGCCGGCCCGGAATTTAAGCCTGAGTTTACGTTGGAACTCAAATCAGAATGCAATCCAGAACCACAACCCAGATGTGCGGAGACGAATCCCGCCGGGTTGACTTGTCGGGTTAGCCTGCTTCTAAGACTGTATGGCCGTTAGCCCTCGGGCAGGCGTGGCCATCGGGGTTGATGGGTTGGCCACAGAGGAAACAGGTCGGCCTGCCGGCGGCGCAGATCTTCAGGGATTCCTCGCTAAGGACGCTCGCTTGTGTGATGGTGATCCAGCAGCCCACAGACTGGATCTCCGGGTCGGAGTCACTGGACTGGGTTTCTTGCTCTTCGACCTCGCGTTCGTAGGCTTGGAGGTAGAAGGCGTTACTGTCTTGATCGTAACTGAGAAGCATCTGACCCGCCTTGAAGTCGACGGCCAGATCGTCACCTGACCAAGCTTCTTCCCTGAGATCGCTCCCTTTATCCCGTTCTTCTTGGGAGAGGCGGCCGACCATGTCTCGCAGATAGACACCCAGTTGGAGAAGCTGTTCTTTTTCCATCCAGATGGAGCACAAGGCGGCACCGGAGTTGGCTTCCACCTTGAAAGTCCGGTTTCCGGGCTCTCCGAAGGTCACGGCTTCGATGCTCGTAGCCGCACCTAGAGGGTATTTAACTTTCTTCTCTTCCACGTTCATTATCATAGACGCCGTAGATTACTCGTGGCAAGGGTGAGATATTGGATTGGTTCTCGGTTACTTGATAGGACCATGCCACCCAGAAGAGAGACGAGGAGGAGATGGGGATTCTATGTATAATCCCTTCATCAAAGGTGCAGGCAAACAAAAATATTGAATGACGAGGAGGAACGCTGATGGCAAAAGGACTGACAATGGAACGGGTCCAGGCAGCGATGAAGGCCATGATGGATGAGGCTATGAAGAAGCCCAATGAGCCCATAGCGATGTGTATCGTCGACGCCGCCGGCAACTTGGAGGCCTACGCCAAGATGGACAATCTTCGGATGTTTAGCCGCCGTCATGCCCAGCGGAAGGCATACACCTCGGCGATGATGGGGATGGATTCGGTCTCTCACGCTGAGAGGCTGCACAGCGGAGGCCGGAACATAGCCGACCTGGGAGATCCTATGATGACATTCGGCCAAGGAGGCCTGGTTATCATGGAAGACGGCGTCATATTGGGCGGAATCGGAGTTGGCGGCTACCCCAGTGGGCAAGCTGATGAAGACATCTCCAGAATCGGCCTTAATGCGATGAACCTCTAACGGTTATCGGCGTCCAGCTAGGAAAGAACAAGGGCCGCACCCTTCACCAGAAGGGTGCGGCCCTTGTTCTTAAAAGATAGGGATTCTCAGATCAAGGAATACATTTTGGTGTCGCTAACAGTCTTCCTTGGCGGGTATTGGAGCGGTCCTACGGTCGATATCAGATATATCGCAGGGACGATAGGCATGGTTGGCTGTACTGGTTTCCTAGGCCACGGAAGTATTGGGATACAAGTAAGGACGCACTCCAGTGAGGATTGTTTTAATTCTCGACCTCGATGATCATCTCGATCTCGATGCAAGCCTGGTTAGGCAGTGATCCCATTCCTACTGCCGACCTGGCGTGGGCGCCGGCGGCTCCATAGAGCTCGCTGAGAAGGTCCGTGGCGCCGTTTGCCACCTGGGGCTGCTGGCCGAAATCTGGCAGGCAGTTGACCATGCAGAGCAGCTTGGCCACCTGTTTCACCTTGTCCAGATCGCCGATCGCCGCTTTCACGTCGGCCAAACAGGCTAGCATCGCCTGCTTTGCTCCTTCGTATCCCTGCTCGACGCTGATCTCAGCGCCCAGCTTGCCCCTGAAGTCGGCGCCGGGTGTATGCCCGCCTACGAATAGGAGATTGCCAACCTTGACTGCTCCAGCGCGGCCGGGAGGAGGAGTCCCGGTGGTGGGCAACTCCAGTCCCATGGATTTAAGTTTGTTCTCTACTTCCATTTTGATACTCCTAGAATCTTGAATCACCAGGCCGGCCTGAACTGCGCCGGAGCTGGGTTCGAGGGATTATAGCGGAGGAACGCCTTGGAAAGTGTAGTGGGGTCCCTTGTTTCGTCACCCGAAACAGTATGGTAGGCTGGTCGATGCATTCCCACCAGGAGCTATAACCATGATTATCGACACCCATACCCACGTGGTCAGTAGTGATAAAACGAAACACCCACTGGATCCTGGCGCGCGAGGTTGGTCTACCGAGGTAAGCAACGATGTCGAGAACCTCATTAAAGAGATGGACGCGGCTGGTGTTGAATGCGCCACGTTGGTGCAACCGAATGCCACTTATGGCCTGGACAACTCTTACCAGTGCGACAGTGCCCAGATGTATGCCCCGCGAACAGTATCAGTAGGCATACTGGACCCAGCCGCAGATGACGCTGCGGACAAACTCTCTTACTGGACCAACGAGCACGGCATGGTCGGAGTTCGCCTCCAGAGCCAAGCCGATCCCGATGACTCACGCTGCGATGCCATCTGGCAACGTGCTGACGAACTAGGCGTCCCTATCTCCATTGGAGGCGGCGGCCAACCCGGAAAGGTCGACGCCATGCGGAACATAGGCCGCCGCTATCCTAACGTCCTATTTGCCCCCGACCATTTTGCGGGATGGAGCGGATCTGAAGAAAAAACAGCAATGACAGTGGCTTTGGAAGCTCTGGCCGAACTCCCAAATGCCCACCTACGAATCTCCAGCACCAGCCTTGGCCCCTACGGCGACCTGTCTGACCAAGAGAAAGACCTATTCCGGCGTGTTTTTGAAGCCTTCACCCCACAGCGAATCATGTGGGGCTCCAACTTCCCATCCTCTCGTGACGGCGGTTACGTAGGCCAAGTGAAGCTCGGACAGACTGCCTTGCCCTGGTTATCAGCTGAAGGTCAAGAATGGGTCATGGGTAAGTCTGCTCACAAGCTGTGGCCGATGCTGAAAGCCGCCTAATCGCGGTACTTCTGTAACGCACTATTAGGCGATGGAAACCGGTCCCATACTCGCCGGTCTTTCCGTAGCGAACCTACCTGGTTAATTACCAGAGACCTTCTTGGTCTGCCCGAACATTCCGCCGGCGTCCGAATCAATTTTGCGACGCTCTTCCTGTTAGCTGATTTCTTGTCTATGAACCCATGAACAGCGGGGCTGTTTGTTCATCAGCCGAATCTCTGTTAGCTGTCGACAGTGATCTGATGTAGGTCGGTGGCGGCAGTGATGGGGCCGCTGTAGTGTTTCTTGGCGTCGTCTAGGAGCGGTTGAGAGTTGTCGTGATAACTTGAGTCCAGATGGGTTAGGATCAGCTCGGCGACTCCAGCTTGGGCGGCAGAACGGGCCGCTTCTCCGGCAGTGGAGTGGCCTCGGTTCCTGGCGTAGTCACTCTCTTCGTCGGTCCGTAATGCCTCATGGATCAGAAGCCGCGCGCCCTTGGACGCCTCTACCAGCTCCGGGTTGTAGCGGGTATCTCCCGAGAAGACCACCGACATGCCGCCGGATTCTACCTTCCAGCCCACAGCACCTGATATATGGTCGGCGGGGAAGCAGGAAGCGGTGGTGGCCGGCCCTAGTGTTATCTTTTGATCTGTCTTTACGACATGCCAGCGCATAACTTCGCGCCCATCGGAGTTCTTGGCCCATTCGTTGTTGACTTCGGAGATGTTTAGGTGGCTGGCGACACACATCTTCTGCGCCCACTCAAGGGATTCGTCTGTAAGGTAAACATCCAAAGGCGGTGCATCTTGTCGTTCTAGGGCCCGACTGAATTGGATGAATAAAAGGCCCGACATATGGTCCGGGTGGTGATGGGAAAGTAGAACCGTGTCGAAGTCGGCAACCGACATTCCCAGCTTTGACGCGTTGCGCGCAACGGAATTTCCAGAACTGGTGTCGATAAGTAGCTTGGTGCCGTCGTCACAGTCGTAGACCATGGCGGAATGAGCTCGGTTGGTTGAGCTCCCGGACCCCGTGCCAAGGAAGCTGATCATCATCTCGGGCATCTGGTTGTCCTCGGAAAAATAGAACGGATAAAGAGGTTGCCTGGCTATCACCGGCCTTGAGGGTGCGCTTGCTCTCTGAGCAGACTCAGCGATTTCAATACCGGTGTGTCGGTGAAGCTGAATAAGACCGCCGGCTCGGTCGAAGAGGCGTTAACGTGTTCGTGGTATGTCCATCCTGGCACGCAGAACACGTCCTTCGGTTCCCAATCCATTTTCTGGTCATGGACCACCGAATAGCCCTGTCCCTGGACCACGTGGTAAATGGTGCTGTTGGTGTGCCTGTGGGCTCTGGTGCTTTCGCCAGGCCGCAGCATCTGGACGTGGCAGGCGATGGTTGGCATCACCGGGCCGCCGGTGTTGGGATTTGTGTACTCCATAATCACGCCGTCGAAAGGACTACCTTCGACTTCGGGCGCTAATCGCTGTAGCGTAGCCCAGGTCTGTTCCCAGGGGTAGCGCATCAGCGGCGAATAAGCCTCCTTCGAGGCATCTTCCCAGAGCGGACGAAGGGTGCCGGCTCCGTATTTATTCGTGGACGAGTCGATGGGTTCAGTCACCGGTTGCACATCTTCGGGGTAGGGCTCAAAAAATACAGCTTCCAATAGATGTACCAGCGGAATGTCCAGGCCGTCCAGCCAGATGATTGGCTCGCCTGACTCGTTCCCGTGGTCATGCCAAGTCCAGCTCGGTGTCAGGACCAAGTCTCCGGGATACATCGGAATGCGGTCGCCGTTGACCGTGGTGTAGCCGCCGTCGCTGTTGATGATGAACCGAAGGGCTGATGGCGTGTGCCGGTGGGCCCTAGCGGCTTCTCCAGGCATAACTATCTGCAGACCTGAAAATAGGCTGTTGGTGGTGGCGATGCGATCCTTGATGGTCGGATTTAGCAGCATCAGCACCCTGCGCTCAGCATCGGCGGTGCCGATCAGTTCTCCGGCCCTGATCGCCCTGGGCTCCAGGTCCTTCCACCGCCAGAGGTGGGGCGAAGCCTTGCTAGTCGGCTCATCCACCAAGGCTTCTTCTTGGACGTTCCAGAGCGGAGCCAGATTGAAGCCTTCCAGTTCCTGGTAATAGTTCTTCAGAACTTCCTGAGTTGCCGCTGAGTTGGAATTTGAAAGCATCGCTCTACTCCCCGGGGTGAATGGGTCATGGGAGGTTACTGGGCCCAGAGAATCGTAGTTATGCCCTAGAGGTATGTCAATGTTATTTGATGCGACGTGGGTTTACTCTATGACCCGGTGCGATTGTTCTCCCACTCTGCCAGTCGGGCTTCTAGAGAATGCTGTCGGAGGGCCATGGTCAAGTCGCCTCGGGTGCGCTCCAGGACCCCGCGCATGGCGTCTGTGCTGTGCCTGAGACCGCTGGTCACTCCCTCAGGAAAGTCGATAGTGACCAGCACGCTATACATCTCGTCCATTATGTCCATGAATTCTTGGCAACCATCTACCGCGTCGCGCCTTAGAGCGTCCAGGATATATCGGCGGAGTTCACCGATGACTTCAGCCATGCCGTTGATATAGGCTGCGGCGTCAACCTTCAAATCATTGATGGAAGGAATATCAGAGCCTGATATGACCGCTAAGGTGACGTTCGCTTCGGTGAATTCTTTGCGTGCATCGTTCATGAATCCGGCGTTGAATATGGACGGACTACTGGCGGCTATGTGATCCGCGTCACTGAGCCTGGCGGCGCCTTTACTGATTAACTCCCGGGCGTCTTCGAAAGCCCCACGGTGCACGGCCCGAATGGCGTTGGCGGAGAACCGGATAACCTCTCTGGAGACTGAAAGGGCTTGTTCTCGGTCGCGGTTTCTCTCCGCGAGCTCCTCGATCACGGAAGCGCCGATCGATGATAGGTATACGCTATATCGCGATGGCATTAGATACGCACCCCGGCTTCTTCTATTATCTCCACAAGATTGGCGGTGGCGGCTTCCAAGCAGCGGAAGATCGCCTGGTAGCGGCTATAATCACGACCTGGGCCGGTCACAACTCCATGCCTTTGGGTGTCTCTCCCGACCGGGCGGCGTCGATGTTGTCCCGCACGGATTTCGGCATCTCCCTGCCGAATTTACTGTAAGCGTCTTCCACTCCTCGGCCGATATTACCGGGATCGTTGTAGTAATCGGGCGACCGGTGTTCGTTGCCGAGGAGAGAACTCCGGTTGCCCGACGAGACCGTCTTGCCCAAGGCGAAGGAAGACATCCGCCGCTCCATGTCCTTGCTTTGGCAGTGGGAACAGGCGGCCTCGATCTCGCTGTTGATTGACCTTAGGAAGAACGAGGTGAGTTTAGTGCAGGTCTGACATCGGTATTCGTAGATAGGCATGGAGAGTGTCTCCCGAAAGCTGACGGCCCCTAGCTGAGGGCTGTCAGCTACGAATTCTTGATGTCCTTGCGTTCGCGGTTGAAGTCGGGCGTTGTCTGGCCGCCCATCTCCTTTTTGATCCGCCCCATATAGTTGTCAACGCTCGCGGAGTCGCTTTCATTGACGTCCCTCATGGTCTCTTGGCTGGGAGTCCAGTTGAGACTATCACCCCAGGACCCACGGAAGGAGAACTTAGAGATGATCTTCTCCATTTTCACGCCTTGACAGTGATCACAGGCCGGCTGGTTTCCACTGGACGTGGTTCGGACTAGGACGGAAGTGACTTCTTGGCAGTCGCCGCAGCGGTATTCGTAAAGGGGCACTAGATCAGTCCATATAGGGCAAGATTATCTGCGTCGGAATTGTACCCCCCATTTTAACATGAGCGAATTCGGGTACATCTATCCGGCCAATAACACCTTTCGTCTTGAGGTGATCTAGGAGCGTGCATCGGTCAAGTTTGTGTTGGCAGTCAACTCCGACCAATCCTAATGGTGGTTCGATGGGCTCAGTACGGATGGTTTCCCATATGAAATTGAGGCAACGGAAATCGCCTTCAATGGCTACCGTGAAGGGAGCGAGTCAGCATTGGCTATTGTATAATGCGGCCACTTGAGCCGCTGGATTTACACGCTGACGACGGATTTCAACCCGGACTGTGCCGAGGTGCCGCCATGGCGGATGAACAAGCCCATACATTACCCCTATTCGGCGACGACCAACCGGAAGTCTCTGAGGATCCCTCTGCCAAGGAACTGGTGGCCGTCAAAGAACGTGAGCCGCTGTTGATGATTATGGACGGCCACGCCATGGTCCACCGTTCTTTCCGGGCGATATCCACTCAACGGCATCTGACGGTGAACGCCACTGGCGAAGATGTGACCGGAGTGTACGGGTTCGCTAATGTGTTCCTGCGCGCACTAAATGAGTGGAATCCCGCTTATTGCGCCATCGCATTTGATATGTCGGCCCCCACCTTCCGGCACAAACAGTTCCCGGAGTACAAGGCCCAGCGAGAGTCCACCCCCGAAGAACTGCGCCCGCAGTTTGGCCGCGTGAAGCAGTTGATGGAGGCTTTTGGCGTCGCCGTATACGAACTGGAAGGTTGGGAGGCGGATGACGTCATCGGCACACTTTCGGCCCAGGCGGAGAAGATCGGCTTGGACTCCGTCATCCTCACTGGAGACAGGGACACTTTTCAGTTGATCTCCCCCAAGGTAAGGGTAGATCTCGCTTCCAGCATCCAGGACCGGCGTGTCTACGACGAAGCTGAACTGTCGGAACGCTACTCGGGGCTCACCGCCTCACAGCAGACCGACTTCAAGGCTCTGTTGGGTGACACTTCTGACAACATCCCAGGTGTGCCCAAAGTCGGCGAGAAGACAGCCATCGCCCTGCTCAACGATTACCAGAGCCTCGAGGGCATCTACGAGCACATAGACGATGTAAGCCGGCCCAGCGTTAAGCAGTCCCTGGAGGAATTCAAAGACCGTGCATTCTCTAACCGGGACCTGATGACCATCGACCGGAAGAGCCCAGTGGAATTAGATCTGGAAAAGGCCAAGTTTGGTGACTTCGACCGGAACTCCGTGGTTCAGCTGATGACAGAACTAGAGTTCTTTACGGTCATCCCCCGCATACCTGAGACGACTTCCCAAGTGACGGTCGAAGCCAACGAGGCTCCAACTCAGGCGCCAAGTGAAAGCGCAGACTATACATTAGTTCAGACTAAAGAGCAGCTGGAACAGATGTTGGACACGCTGCATGAGGCCGGCAGCTTCTCCTTCGATACTGAGACCACAGGTCTAGATGCTGTTCAAGCGGGATTGGTAGGCCTGAGTTTCTCCACTTCGCCCTCGGTAGCCTGGTACGTACCAGTAGGGCACCTGGAGGGCGAGCAGATACCTCTGGAAGAAGTCCTGGCAGCGGTGCGTCCGTTGTTTGAGTCGCCGGATATCAGCAAGTGCGCCCACAACGCAAATTACGATATGACGATACTTGCCAGCCATGGCATCGAATGCCAGGGAGTTGATTTCGACACCATGGTCGCCGCTCACCTTTTAAGCCGCGGACAACTGGGCCTGAAGAATCTGGCTCTGGATGTATTGGGCCAAGAGATGACTCCCATCACGGAGTTGATCGGCACCGGGCGCAAGCAGCTTTCTTTCGATCAAGTTGACATAACTATGGCAGCACCGTACGCAGCAGCAGATGCAGATATGACAGGCCGGCTGAGGTTGGCATTCGAAGAACCGGTGGTACGAGAGGCTATGAGCTCGCTGATGACCGACATGGAGATGCCGTTGGTGCCGGTATTGGTGACCATGCAACGCCACGGCATCAAGCTGGACGCAGCTGCCCTGCGGGAGATGTCTGAGGATCTGCGAGAGCAGATGTTCCAGACGGAAGAGGAACTGTACAGGTCCATCGGCCACACCGTGAATATTAACTCCCCTCAGCAATTGAGCGACCTGCTTTTCAATGAGATCGGTCTGCCCAAGACCAAACGGACGAAGACCGGCTATTCCACCGACGCCAACTCCCTGGAGGGCCTGAAAGGCCTGCATCCGGTGGTGGATCAGATACTGGACTACCGTCAGGTTTCGAAGCTTAAATCGACCTATGTCGACGCACTGCCAGGCATGGTGAATCCGGCAACGGGCCGTGTGCATACCAGCTACAATCAGACCGGATCAGCGACGGGGCGCATGTCCAGTAGTGACCCGAACTTGCAGAACATCCCCATACGCACCGAGTTGGGTCGACAGGTGAGAAAGGCGTTTGTTGCAGACGGCGCCCCCGACTGGCTGCTGTTCTCGGCAGACTACTCACAGATCGAATTGCGGGTTCTGGCCCACATTTCCCAGGACCCAGGCTTGCTTGACGCTTTCCAGCGAGGCGAGGATATTCACTCGTCCACTGCCTCTTTGATGTTTGAAGTGCCGCTGAACGAGGTTAATGCTGAGCAGCGACGTATCGCCAAAGTGCTTAATTTTGGAGTGATCTATGGACTGTCTCCCCACGGCATATCTCAGCAGACTGGCTTCAGCCGAGAGGAAGGAGCATCGTTTATCGAGAACTACTTCAGTAAGTACCCTGGCATCAACGACTACTTGGATCAGGTGAAAGTAAAAGCCAGGGCAGACCAATACGTGGAGACCCTGCTGGGGCGTCGC
>Ga0209228_1001257_pt1 | contig 12761 bp, 7 predicted proteins | sample METZYME_3_150m_FD_187547 | JGI IMG/M metagenome (GOLD analysis project Ga0209228, IMG submission 187547) | Marine microbial communities from oxygen minimum zone in mesopelagic equatorial Pacific - METZYME_3_150m (SPAdes) (version 2) | ecosystem: Environmental > Aquatic > Marine > Oceanic | place...
TTGGCCCCATTCTTCATGTCATTTCTTACAAGAGTGAAGATTTGGAGAGGGTTATAGATCAGTTAAATGAAAAGGGTTTTGGTTTAACTTTTGGTATTCATTCTAGAATAGATAAAAGAGTTAAAGAAATTTCATCCAGAGTGAATGCAGGAAATGTATACATCAATAGAAATCAGATTGGCGCTGTTGTTGGTTCACAGCCCTTTGGAGGAGAAGGCTTATCTGGAACTGGACCAAAGGCAGGTGGTCCAAACTCACTTTGTGGATATAGTAAAAATATATCATCTAGTATTAAATCCAATAGTCCTGTTAAGTTCTCTAATGAAAAAACTAAGGTTCAGAATTTAGTTAAACCCGACCTTAAATTAGATCAAGACCTTTTATCATTATTAAAGAAAGAGTTCACAAATATTGAAGCTGAATTCTTTGACTTTTTGCATCAAGAAGCATCAAAATATAAGTATGAGGTTTCATTGCCAGGACCAACTGGAGAGTCTAATCATCTTAGATACAAACCCAAAGGAGTGGCGCTATGTATGGGTCCTAGTTCAATTGACTTAATAAAGCAAACACTTCTTTCACTTGTTTTGGGTAATAGTGTCATCAGCCAAATTACCAAATCTGAATATGACTCATTAATTGCTATTGGTTTTGCTAAAGATAACATCCATAGACTTGTTCAAATGCCCAGTCCTAATCTTTTATCAAGCGATTCATTTGATATGGTTTTATTTTTTGGAAACACAAGTTCAGTTCAAGAATTAATTTTAAAATCTAGAAAAAAACTCATTCCAGTTGTTGACTCCATTTATGAGTCATGGGAAATAGTTAAGGAACAAGTGATTACAGAAGATACTACTGCCTCAGGTGGCAACGCAAATCTTCTAGCTCTTTAAAAGGGTATTGAGTTTAAATGAGGTTGGAGTCAACTTAGTTTGACTAACAAACCATCTCACAAAAGACGAGGGTTCTGAGTATCCCAGATGATATGAGATAGCTTTGACTGAAAAGCCATCCTTAATCATATGCTTTGATTTTTTTAATTTAAAGTTATTAAAAATCTCACGAAAAGTTGTATTTTCCTTTAATAATTGATTGCGAAGTGAATTCGTACTTAATCCGAGTTGATTTGATATGTCTAAAAGATTAATTAAGTTGAAATGACTTTCATAGTTATTCATTAGTTTTTCAATCTTTTCAATTAGGCTCATATTAGCGGTAATTCTCTGTGCTTTCTCTTCCAGAATAGTGCTCAAATAATTGACGAGATTGGGGTTTGAAATACTGTTCTTTTTTAAATAATTTTTTTTGCTAATTGATAGTGATGTTTCTTCGCAAGAGGTATTAATGGGGCAATTAAATACTGATTTTTTACTTACGCTATTTCCTTGAATCGATGTTTTTGTATTGATTTTTTTAATTTGAAATCGTTTTGATCTTATAAATGAAGCGAGAATAGATAGCCCGATGTTTTCATAAATTGATGGGTGTTGTATATTTGGATCAGCAACAGAATGGATTTTAATCAGATTTTTATCTTCACTGATTAGAAAGTTTATGCCCTCTAATTCAGTATAAATATAAGATTGAAGCAGCTTAAATCCTTCTTCAAGATTTTTTGAGTATACAAATATTAAACCAAAAGCCTCCCCATAATTGGGTCTGATTTGAGCTATCCGACCGAAATTGATTGATATTAATTCATCTTTAAAAACAGACTGGGCATCAATGACAAAATCTAGAAGTATTTTTACTGGTATTGAAACATTTTGATTCACCAATAAATTTTTTGATATACCAACTCTTTGAAAAATTGCGGTAACTTCAAAGGGATATATTTGATGTAATCTCTGGATGCATCTCCAGACGCCATTATAAGTATTCATTATTCATTGAGCTCCAAAAATAAGCATTAAATATAATAAAGTGTTAATATTTTATAATAATATGTTAACTATAATATGATTTTTATATCTATACTTATAATCTCACTGACTATTGGAGTGGCTTAGTCAGTGCATCAATACCGACAAGGAAGTTTTATGCTTGAAACAATATTTGAATATTCATTACTCTCTTTTCTTTTATCAATAGTATTACTTAAATTGGTGCTTGTTAAGACAAATATAAAGATGTGGCAATTGTGGCTGTTGGCTGTCGGTTTAACCTATCCAGGTGCAGTCATTGCTAATCACTTCGGAGCCCAATTTCTATTACTTATCCTTTTTGCTATAGGGGCTCTCTTGATTCCAACTATTAGACAGCTTGTATTTACTAAACCACTATTTAATATAATGCGTAAATCTCTACCTCCGATTGGAGTGACAGAGAGTATTGCTCTTGAGGCCGGGAGTGTTTGGTGGGACGCTGAACTTTTTCAGGGCGATCCAAATTGGAAGGAATTAACTGAATTAGAGGCTACAGAGTTGACTGAAGAAGAGCAAAGCTTTGTCGACAATGAGGTTGAAACGCTATGTGCAATGGTAGACTCCCATGAAATTCAATCAACCCACGACCTACCAAAATCAGTCTGGAAATACATCTTTGATAAGGGATTTTTAGGTCTGATTATTCCAAAAGAGTTTAAGGGAAAAGGCTTCTCTCATTTCGCGCATGCAATTATTGTTGGACGGCTATCCTCTGCATCACAATTTTTAGGAATCGCAGTTATGGTTCCAAACTCTCTTGGTCCTGGAGAGTTACTTTTAAAATATGGTACCGATGAGCAAAAACAACACTATCTTCCACGTCTTGCAAAAGGCAAAGAAATTCCTTGCTTTGGGCTTACCTCTACAGTTGCTGGCTCAGATGCTGGCTCTTTGATTGACAATGGAATAGTTTGCTATGGTGAGTTTGAAGGAAAAAAAGTTTTAGGTTTAAGGTTGAATTGGGAAAAACGTTACATTACCCTTGCTCCAATCGCTACAGTTATTGGGTTGGCTTTTAAGGCCTATGATCCAGATAATCTCCTAGCAGCTGACCACCCTCTTCATAATAAAAATGATTTAGGAATTACCTGTGCATTAATACCGCGAAACACTGAAGGCCTTAGTATAGGGACCAGACATAAGCCAATTGGCGAGCCATTTCAAAATGGCCCCATCTTTGGAAAGGATGTTTTCATCCCGATGAACTGGGTCATTGGTGGAGACAAGATGCTTGGACATGGATGGAGAATGCTTATGGAATGTCTGAGTGTTGGAAGAGGAATCTCACTTCCAGTAACAGGGGCTTCTGCAACACAAGCAATGCTTTTAACAACGAGTACTTATTCACAAATGCGTGAGCAATTTGGAATACCTATTGCAAAAATGGAAGGTATACAGGAAAAACTTTCAAATCTTGCTAGCAATGCATTCAGGGCTACTGCAAATATTAACCTTTCGACATGGGCTCTCGATGCAGGACACAGGCCTTCGATTATTTCTGCGATTGTGAAGTACAGAAATACTCAGCTCCTTCAAAACTCATCAATCGACGCGATGGATGTTCATGGCGGTAGAGCGGTTATGGAGGGCAAGAGAAATTATGTTTCCAATGTCTATTCAGGTGCACCGGTTGCGATCACTGTAGAGGGTGCAAACATATTAACAAGAAGCTTGATGATTTTTGGCCAAGGCTTAATTAGATGCCATAAAACAATGCTTGATGAACTCAGAGCCCTTCATGATGAAAGCAAAGATTCAATCAATAAGTTCGATAAAGCGCTTGTTATTCATGTCGGCAGTTTTATTAAAAATATTGCTAGAGCAACCATGTTTTCATGGACACGCGGACGATTAGCTAAACCTTATGGAGACCAAACTACCAAGGTGTATTATCGAAATCTTTCAGTATTGTCAGCAAAGTTTGCTTGTTTAACTGATATTGCTTCATTGCTACTAGGAGGGGCGCTTAAGAGAAAAGAAATGATATCCGGAAGGTTTGCAGATTCGATTTCAGCAATGTATGAAATTAGTTCTTGCTTGAAGCTATATGAAGAAAAGTTTCAGGATGATGATAATGCAAAGAATATTCTCAAACTTTCAGTTCTTACTCTTATACAAGAAGCAGATACCTCTATGCTTCAAAATATTGAAAGCATGCCAATCAATAGAGTCGCTAAATGGATATTGAGATTATTGTTTTTTCCATTTTCAGTTACATCATCTAAAATTAATGACAAGCTAATTATCAATACTTCAAAATCTGTTCTTGATATTGAGTGGATAGAAAATAACTTATCAACGTGCATTTGCTCTAACCTAAAAAACAAGCTTGATCACCCTTTTCATATACTTTTTCAAGGTTTTGAGGCTGGAAAAGAGTTAAAGGCTTTAAGAGATAAAGCAAAAAAAGCAGGTTATAAGTACCAGCCAAGCATCACATTGGAATTTTGGCTTGAAGGGCTTGTCGATAATAAAACCTTAACGAAAGAAGACAAAGAAGATTGGATAAGGTTGAACGATTTAGTTCTCGAAGCATTAAAAGTTGATGATTTTGAGAATTTTGATAAATAAAGATTTAGGATAACTATGAAAGAATATTTTGATAAAGCGTTTAGTAAGATTGCTGTATTGGGTTCTGGAACAATGGGAGGGCAAATTGCGGCCCATTTTGCCAATTTAGGTTTTGATACTATGATGTTTGATACAAGCGAGGAAGCTCTATCCAAGTCTATAGCAATGATGAAGAAATTAAAGCCTACTCCTTTTGCTAGTGCTTCAGTATCTAGATTAATTAAAACTTCAACCTATGACAATTTGGAAGCACTATCAAGTTGTGATTTCATCATAGAGTCTATAGTAGAAAATCTAGATATCAAAAAACAACTTTTCAAACAAATCTCGCCCCATGTCAATGACAATGCCATTTTAGTTACAAATACATCTGGATTGTCAATACAAAAAATAGCCGAGTCTTCTCCAGAAAAATTAAGAAGTCGAATTTTTGGCGTGCATTTCTTTAATCCGCCCAGATATATGCCACTAGTTGAGTTAATTAGAACCTCATATAGTGATGAGGTCCTTTTAAACAAAGCTGAGGGTTTTATTACTTCTGCTCTGGGTAAAGAAGTTGTTTATGCAAAAGATAGTCCAGCTTTTGTTGCAAATAGGATTGGAGTTTTCTCCTTTATGGCAGTTTTAAAGCATGCTGAAAACTTTAACCTTGCAGCTGATACAGTTGATGCGTTAACTGGAAAGAGGGTTGGAAGGCCTGCAAGTGCAACGTTTAGGACTTTAGATGTTGTTGGTCTTGATGTGATGTCCAATGTTGTAAAAAATATTTATGAAAATGCTAAAGATGATCCATGGATTGAATTATTTAAAATTCCGGATTGGATTGAAGCCTTGATTGAAAAAGGGTCATTAGGAAGTAAAACTAGAAAAGGAATCTATGAAAAAGTTGGAAAGGACATATATGTCTTTGACCCGAAAGATGGAGAGTATAGACTTTCTGATAAAGCGATTAGTTCCAAGGTAAAGAAAATTTTAAAAGACAGTGGAAGTATAGAAAATGCACTGTTAGAACTTTCTAAATCTGATGATCCACAAGCGCAATTTTTGTGGTCAGTCCATCGTGATGTTTTTCATTACACAGCTTTTCATCTAGAGCATGTTGCTGAAACTGCAAGATGTGTGGATTTAGCTTTGAAGTCAGGATTTGCTTGGCAAAAAGGCATCTTTGAACAAGTTCAAATTACGGGTTGGTCGCAGGTAAGAGAGTTATTAAATAAGGATATAAAAGAAGGAAAGACTCTTTCAACTCAACCTTTACCAGCTTGGGTGATGGATCAACCCTTTGTTTATTCAGATGAAGGAGCCTTTAATCCAAATAAGAGTCAATTTATTCCAAGGTCAGCACATCCAGTCTATGAAAGGCAACTAAATAAGGCTCTCTTAAGTGGTGAGAAGCAAAACCAACTAGAGGTTTTGATAGATGGTGAGTCTACAAAATTAATTGATATAGGAAATGGTATTGCCAGCGTCTCTTTCAAAACAAAAATGAATGTCCTAAGTGCTAGTGTTTTAACTGAACTACCTGAATGCCTTGATTATTTGGAAAGTAATGACTTTCATGCTCTAGTCTTTAGACAAGAACAGGAACATTTTTGTGCCGGCGCAAACCTTTATGAAGTTATTTCAGCTATCAAGTTGGGTCTTCTTGAGAAGGACCCTGGCGTGACCTCTAAAGCAAAGAAGAAAGCCTTTGAGGTGATGCATCCTGAGCTTCCAAAACTTGGAAAACTGTACTCTATTAAAAATACAGTTCGTATGCTACAAGATTTATTAATGCGACTTAAACATGGCAAAATATTAACGATTGCAGCGGTTGATGGGCTAGCTCTTGGTGGTGGTTGTGAGCTGTTACTCCATTGCAATAAAGTTGTTGCTTCAATGAACTCTTATATTGGTCTTGTAGAAGTCGGTATTGGAGGAATTCCTGCTGGATGTGGTAGTAAGGAGATGGCACTTAGGGCTTATTTAAATAAAGAGTCTGACGATATTTTTCCTCTGCTCTCTAAACATTTTGAGCAAATTGCAATGGCAAAAGTCTCAGTAAGTGCCTTGGAGGCAAGAGAGATGGGTTACTTAAAGAGTGAAGATGTTATTATTGCGAACCCGAATGAATTACTCTATGTTGCAAAACATCAGGCTTTAGCAATGCTTGAGTCAGGCTACAGGCCGCCATTAGATGATACCTTTAAAGTGGTGGGTAAAGCTGGGTATGCCAACATTATGGCGCAAGTTGCAAATCTTTTTGAGGGGCATTTTATGTCTGAGCATGATAAATATTGTATCTCCTCATTAGCCAAAGTGATGACTGGATCGCTAGTTGAGGAGAATACAGTAGTGAATTCAAAAATGATCCTAGACCTAGAGAGAAAGTACTTTGTTGAGCTATTGGGGACTCAGAAAACTCAAGATAGAATTGAGTTTATGCTTAGAAACAGCAAGCCCCTTCGCAACTAACTGGAGAACATTATGAGAAAAGCTTATATTATTGATGCAAAAAGAACTCCAGTAGGTAAAGCCAGAGGGCTCCTTTCAAAGACAAGAGCTGATGACTTATTGGTTCATGCAATACAGAGTGTGCTCAAGGCATCAGATTCCAGTGAAAAAATAAATAATAGTATCGACGATATTATTGTTGGCTGTGCAATGCCAGAAGGGCCTCAAGGGCTAAATATTGCTCGAATAGCAACTTTGCTTGCAGGCTTGCCAGATTCAACGCCTGCATACACGCTCAATAGGTTTTGCTCTTCAGGGCTTCAGTCTGTTTCTAATGCTGCTGACCTAATTAAGTCTGGCTCATCTGAGCTAGTTATTGCTGCTGGCGTTGAGAGTATGAGTAGTGTTCCAATGACTGGCTTTAAGCCATCCATGAATCCAAAAATTTTGTCAGATGAAAATATTTCTATTGCATATGGCATGGGACTGACAGCTGAGAAGGTAGTTCAGAAATATGATATTTCAAGAGAAGCGCAAGACCAGTTTGCCTATGAAAGCCACCAAAAGGCAATTCGAGCGAACAATAATGGTTTATTTGAGAATGAAATTGTACCAATATCAACTGTCGAGGATAGTTATTCAGTCGAATCCAATGAATATATAAAAAATTCTAATCTTGTTTCTAAAGATGAAGGTCCTAGAGAAGATACAAGCTTAGAAGTTTTAGCAAAATTAAGAACCGTGTTTGCACAAGATGGGTCAGTTACAGCAGGAAATAGTTCTCAAATGTCGGATGCAGCTGCAGCCGTTCTTGTTGCCAGTGAAGAAGCAGTTGAGAAATACAATCTAACCCCTAAGGCTGAGTTTATGGGCTTTTCTGTTGCAGGTGTTCCGGCAGAAATTATGGGTATTGGGCCAGTCAAGGCAGTACCCAAAGTTTTAAATTCTTTAGGTCTGGCTCTTGATGACATAGGCTGGATAGAGCTGAATGAGGCTTTTGCTGCTCAATCTTTAGCTGTTATTAAAGAGTTGAAACTTGATATAGAAAAGGTTAACCCACTAGGAGGTGCTATAGCACTTGGACATCCTCTAGGAGCGACTGGTGCAATTAGGGTAGCAACACTGATCTCAGCTATGCAAAGAGAAAAGATTGATTATGGAATGGTAACCATGTGTATTGGAACTGGGATGGGTGCTGCTGGAGTAATTAAAAAATGTTAGATATCGAATGAAAAATCAAAACTACATTAACCACCTTAGACTTCCAATTATTCAGTCACCAATGTTTATTGTGTCCAATGCAAGGCTTGTCATTGCATCATCAAAGGCAGGAATTGTGGGCTCATTTCCCACTGCAAACTCTCGTACTTTAGAGGCTTTAGATCAAACATTCACTGAGATAACACAAGCATTAGGGACTGGAGAAGAAGCCCTTCCATGGGCTGTAAATATTATTATTAGTAAAATGTATGCCAGAAGCAATGATGATCTTGAGCTAATTCTCAAACACAAACCACCCATCGTTATTACATCTCTCGGTAATCCTACGGAGGTTGTCAAAAAAGTTCATGAATATGGCGGGCTAGTATATTCAGATGTTATTAATTTGTATCACTCAAAAAAAGCAATTAATGCAGGAGTAGATGGCCTAATTCTTGTCTGCAATGGTGCAGGTGGTCATACGGGAGATTTGTCCCCATTTGCCTTTGTGTCTGAAGTGAGAGAAATATTTGATGGAACAATTATAGTTGGTGGGAGTATAAGCTCTGGTGATTCAGTCTTAGCAATTAAAGCTTTGGGTGCAGATATGGCTTATATGGGAACTCGTTTTATTGCTACCCAAGAGAGTGATGCGACTGAAGAATACAAGCAAATGATTTTAGATGCTTCAGCGACTGATATTATTAAGTCCAATAAAATTACAGGTGTTAATGGAAATTGGCTTGAGCAATCGCTTAAAAACGCTGGAATCTCTCCAAATTCAGGAGGTATTCAATCAACACTCTCTGATTTTAAAAAAATGATTATGCCTCTTATCAAGCAAAAACTTAAGGTAGATTTTGATGTAAGTAAGGCGACAGCTAAAAGATGGAGAGATATTTTTTCCGCAGGCCAAGGTGTTGGATCTATTTCCAATGTACCAAGTGTTGAAGATTTGGTGTTAGAATTAGAGCAGCAATATGCTAAATCAAAAAGCAGAATCATTTAAGGATTAATCAATGTTATCTAAGCCTGCAAAGAGAGACTTAAAACATAATAGAACCATCGAAGGCAAGGGCTATAAAAGAGAAGATGGATTCTGGGATATAGAGGTTTTTCTTGTTGATAGTAAAACCTATTCATTTAATAATATGCATCGAGGATATATCAGTGCTGGGGAGCCTCTCCATGACATGGCCGTTAGATTGACTTTAGATGATAAAAGAAAAATTATCGATATAGAGGCTGTTATTAATGCATCCCCATACAATATTTGCCCACAAGCAATTGAAAATTGCCAAAAACTAAAGGGCGAATATGTTATTGCAGGTTTTAATAGGAAGGTTCTTAAAACTTTGGGTGGAGAAAAGGGTTGTAGACACATTTCAGACCTTTTGGCATATGCAGGAAACATTGCATATCAAACGCTTTGGAAGGAGAAAACTGGCGGTAAAGATGGAACTATTACTCTCGAGGAGGCAAAATCAATAGAAAAGAAATTTGCAAATTCATGTTTTGCTTTAAAGAAGGACGGAGAGGTTTATAATCAATATAAGGAAATATTAATAGGCAAAATGAAAAAAACTAACTGAAAATGAGGGAATACAATGGCACTAAAAATACCAAATAAACTTGAAGATACAGATTTTTTTAAAGAACATGGAAACTTAGTTGAGTTTTTTGATAACTGTTGTAAGGAGCATCAAGGAAAGATAGCATTCGAAAGTTTTGGAGTTGAAATGTCCTACGAAGATCTATCTGAGCAAGTTAATTCTTTTGCTGCATGGCTCAGTAGTAACTTTAAGGTCGGTGATAGGGTTGCGGTTATGATGCCTAACATGTTAGTTTATCCTGTCATAGTTTATGGTGCATTAAAAGCAGGTATCGTAGTAGTAAACATTAACCCGCTATATACCCAAAGAGAGCTTGAGCATGTTCTTAGAGATAGTGAAGCTAAATTATTGATGGTTTGGGAGGGGGTTGCAAACGTTGCCGCAAAATCAGATCTCTCTAGTGTAGAAAAAGTATTAATCACGACTGTTGGCGATCTTCTTGGTTTTAAGGGCAAGATTATTAATTTAGTCACAAGAAAAGTAAAAAAATTAGTACCAAAATACCATATTGATGGCGCAAGAATGTTCCTTGAGGTTTTAAAAGAGAATGAAGGCTCAAAGGCTGCATCTTTAGATATTCCAATTGAGAATACAGCTTTCCTTCAATATACGGGAGGCACAACTGGAGTTTCAAAAGGGGCTATACTGACTCACAGAAATATTCTTGCCAATATCATCCAAGCCTTTTTTACAATTGATCCCAAGATGTATGATGAATCGAGAAATGAGCAAAGAATCGCTATTTGCCCGCTACCTCTCTATCACATTTTTGCTCTAACTGTTCACAACTTCATGCTATTCCATATTGGTGGTAGGAGTGTTTTGATTACCAATCCTAGGGATCTGAAGACTTTTGTTTCAATCATGAAAAAACATAAATTTCATATGATTTCAGGTGTGAACACGCTTTATGAGGCTTTATTGAATTATGATGGGTTTAAAGAGTTAGATTTTAGTAACTTGCTGATGTCCCTAAGTGGTGGCATGGCAGCACTTGATACAACAGCAAAAAGATGGGCCGAGTTAACTAAATCAGTAATTTGGCAGGCCTATGGTCTAACGGAGACATCACCATTGGTAAGCGTTAATGATTACAAGCAGAAAGAATTTACAGGTTCTGTAGGCTTTCCTGCAGCTTATACAGAGATTGAGATTCGAGACGATAGTGGAAATGCTCTTTCAGAAACGAATGCAGTTGGAGAGCTCTGTGTCAGAGGTCCTCAAGTCATGAGCGGATATTGGAATTCTGAGGTCTCAGGCCTTGATGAAAACAACTGGTTTATGACTGGAGATATAGCTCGAATTGATGAAACTGGAAACATTTTTATTGTTGATCGAAAGAAAGATATGATTATTGTCTCAGGCTTTAATGTCTTTCCAAATGAGGTTGAGGCAGTTGTTAATGAGCACCCTGCTGTTCTTGAATGCGGCTGTGTTGGAATTGAAGGAGAAGGATCACAAGAAGTTGTCAAAGTCTTTATTGTTCTTCATGAGGGGCAAAGTGCAAGTGAGGATGAAATTATTGGCTTTTGTCGTGAAAAATTGACAGCTTATAAGGTACCTAAGCATATCGAGTTTATCAAAGAGATTCCAAAAACGAATGTTGGAAAAGTTTTACGAAGAGAGCTGAAGACAAATTCTTAGTCTAGAGAGGTTAATATTTAGTATTCCGTTCGCCCCTCAAAAAAAGTCTTTAAATAACTGGTTGTCAGGAGAGATGGCTTGATCAGAATTTTGATTGCTGGCTTCCAGCACGAGACAAACACCTTTGGTGCTACAAAAGCACATTTCGAAGATTTTCTCCAGGCTGACAGTTGGCCAGGCTTGATGCAGGATCAAGAAATCATAACCGGTACTGAGGGTATTAATATTCCCATTGCAGGGTTTGTTGCTGCTACTAGTAATGAGATAGATATTGAGTTATTACCGGTTGTTTGGGCATCAGCTGAGCCATCTTCTTATGTGACCGACGATGCTTTTGAACGAATTACAGAGATGTTACTCGATGGTATTACTAAGGCGGGACCCTTGGATGGCATATACCTTGATCTTCACGGGGCAATGGTGACAGAGTCCCATGAGGATGGTGAAGGTGAGCTCCTTAATCGCATCCGTAAAGTTACTGGAGATGGCCTTCCAATTGTGGTTAGTCTTGATCTGCATGCGAATCTCACAAAGCTTATGGTGAGGCATGTATCTGCAATTTGCATTTTTCGGACCTATCCTCATATTGACATGGCTAAAACAGGCGCTCGTTGCTATACGATGCTGCGTCGACTCTTATCTGGGGAGACTTTATACCGTGCAATGAGGCAAGCATCTTTTTTGGTTCCATTATCTGCACAATACACGGGCGCATCTCCATGTCGGGAGCTCTATAGTTTGTTACCTGATTCCAGCAATCCAGGAAAAGTTCACTGTGAAATTGCGATGGGATTTCCACCCTCCGATATTTATGATGCTGGTCCAGCTGTTGTTGCTTATGCTTCATCACAAGAAGAGGCCAATGATCAAGCTAATCGAATTATCAAGGCATTTGAAAAAAGCGAAGTTGAATTTGACAGTGCTTTGCATAGCCCAGCTTTAGCAGTAGAAATAGCAGTATCTCATGTCGGAGCCAAGCCCGTTATCATTGCAGATGTACAGGATAATCCGGGTGCCGGTGCGACTTCTGATACTACTGGTCTTCTAAGCGCTCTAGTAAAGGGTAAAGCTAGAAATGCTATATTTGGGTTGCTTAATGACCCTGAGGTCGCTGCTGAAGCACATAAACTTGGCATAGATGCTATCTTTGAAGCATCACTTGGTGGCAAGTCTGGTCTTCCTAGTATGGGCCCATATAATGCTAAGTGCAGAGTAATTGCGATGAGCGACGGGAAATTTGCCTTTAGCGGCGCTATGTATGCTGGAGCAGTTGCACAGATTGGACCTACGGTACTATTAGAGATACTTGATGACAATTCCAATGTCTATGTCATAGTCGGAAGTAAGCGTTGCCAATGTCTTGATCAAGCAA
>Ga0209228_1001259_pt1 | contig 12755 bp, 10 predicted proteins | sample METZYME_3_150m_FD_187547 | JGI IMG/M metagenome (GOLD analysis project Ga0209228, IMG submission 187547) | Marine microbial communities from oxygen minimum zone in mesopelagic equatorial Pacific - METZYME_3_150m (SPAdes) (version 2) | ecosystem: Environmental > Aquatic > Marine > Oceanic...
CCTGGGCGCCTTCTTTGCCTTGGGAGGAAACCTGAATCTCGCCGGTTTGATTTTGCTCGGCCATAATCAGTAGTCCTTCCCGCTACATTACACTACCCCACGCCGCTTTCTCAGCCGTCGTGGGGATCGAGATGTTCTTAACATCACCCTGCTTCAACTCGTCGAACGCATCCACCATACAACGATACGGAGCGGTTGGAGAAGGGTCAATGATGACGAATTTATTCGGATTGCGAGCCAACTTCGGCTGCAAGTACATGTTGATATCACCGAGTGATGTGACCTCACCGTCCACAGTGAAGGTACAGTTGGAGCCAGCCTTCTCTATGAAGATGTGTACCGCTTCTTCGGCGCTTTGCTCCGTTGAGTTCTCTTGTCGCGGAAGCTGGAACTCTAACCCGCGGGTTACTGAAAACACCGATGTCACCATAAAGAAAACGATTAGAAGAAACGCGATATCCGCCATCGAAGAGGTTGGGATCTCGGGATCTTCTTTTTTCTTCTTTAACTTCATGGACCCTTCTCCCTAGCCCACGCCCTCTTGCTGCGTAAGCATGGCGATGTTACGGACGGCAGCCTGACGAAGCTGTTCCATCACTTGGTCAATATAACGGTATTCAGCGGCTCCATCTGCCTTGATCAAGAAGAATTTTAGGGAATTCTTCGACATGATAAACGCAGCTGATGGCAGGAGATCCTGCGTGCTGATCGCACGACTGTCTTCCTCCCCATTGGAGAAGAAGACTTGGCCGGTCTCGTCAATTGCAATCACCGCGGCGTCTTTCGGTACTTCAACACGCTCAAGGCTTGTTGGCAGCTCGACTGCGGTACGGTCAACCGTGATCGTAGTCGTTACCATGAAAAAAACAATGAGCAGAAATGCGATGTCCGCCATCGAAGCCGTGGGGATGTACGACTCTGCTCGTTTTGGTGCTTTCAGATTCATGGCTTACGTTCCTGAATCTCCCGGAGTCTCCATTTCGGCGTAGGTCTCAAGCAACACATTAGCTGCTGTCTCCATTTCAAGCACGTACTTACCGACACGCGTCGTGAAGTAGTTGTAGGAGGAAAGAATCGGGATGGCGACACCAAGGCCAGTAGCCGTGGTGATCAGTGCCTCCGAGATACCCTGGGCAACCAGGCCAGGGTTAGAAAGACCAGCTCGTGCAAGAGCGTCGAACGAGTTGATCATCCCTGACACTGTGCCGAGAAAGCCGAGGAGGGGCGCGATATTCGAAATGGTGGCCAACACACCGAGCCCACGCTCGAGGCGAGCCAACTCGTGGGCCGATGCAGTCTCGATCGTGCGCTCGATTTCATCCTGAGGGCGCCCATACTTGAGCAGACCAGCCTTCATGATGTTGGCAATCGGTCCCTCGTATTCCTCGCAAGCCGCAATAGCTTCCTTGACATTGTGACGCTTAGTCAGGGCTGTACGAACGCGGTCGAGAAACTCCTGAGTGTCAATCTTGGACTTATACAGAGCCCAGGCACGTTCGAAGATGAACACTAGGCCGATAAGCGAGCAGATCAGAAGGGCGTGCATGATGGGGCCACCCTTTTGATAGAACTCCATTATGGAACCGCCAGAAAGATCCACAGCCGTTACCTCCTCTTACAATCTTTGGTCCCCCACCCGGGGGTTAGTTCGAAAGCTATATGAGCTTTTTCTGTCTCTTCTTCTTAATGAGCCCGTTTATCACCTTTCTCTAGTCTAGCCCCATGTCCTAGGCGCCGGGAAGTGGCTTCTAGCACGGACCCAGAAAGGCCGTCAACGTGCGAAAGGAATACCCGATGTCCGTACGGATGGCCATAAGTATAGTCACGGGGCCGGACGTGGGTCAACGCAACCTCGGGACCCTGTCAAATCAATCCAATAAGGGCAATTCCAGGGACCTTATTGAGCAAAATAACCAGGCCGCGTACGCACTTTCCGTTCGTGGCCGTCAGTGCCCCGAATTCGAATTTCGATCTCTCGCCACTCTCCATCCCCCCCAGGAATGGTCGGCGCGTAACTAATCCGAAACTGGGACCGAAGGTCTTCCTCAATTGCCTCGTAGATTTCTTTCGGGTCTGTTCGCTGACCAAAAGAAAAGATTCGCCCACCAGTTTGCTCAGCGAGTTCCCGGAGAATCCACCGTTCACGCACAAACCGTGGCGAGAGCTCGACCCCAACCGGATAGAGCGCCACGTCGGCACGTTGAGCAGCCACCACAGCTTCGCGAAATGTATGGTCACTACCCGAATCGGCCCCATCGGTTAACAGGATCGCGGCACGCCGACCATCAATACCATCAAACTTTCGAGAGGCGGCCACTATCGAATCGTACAACGCTGTGTAATCCCCGTCGTCGATCAATGAAATCGAGTTAGCGAGTCGCTCACTGTCGTTGGTGAATTCTTGAAAAACAATCGGAACATCGGCAAAGCCGAGAACAAACACCTTGTCGTTTGGGTGTCTGAGGAGTCCATCAACAAAGGCTGCAGCAGCATCAAGAGCGGTTTCGAGACGATCAAGCATGCTCTCGCTATGGTCGATCAGAAGTCCGACCGCTAGGGGCAGGTCGGCGACCGGCTCTACCGAGACAACGGGTTGTTTGAAGCCGTTCTCATAGACATGAAAATCCGACATGGCAGGCAGGACCGGTAGTTGTTCATCCCCTTCTATGCGCACGTGCATCTCGACTCGTTCGACACGGGCGGAATAACCGCCAAGTCTGGAAGCCGGAGTCTCATAACTCGTTCGAAGTGAATCGCTAACCATCTGCCGGCCCGGTCCATACGCGCGCACTTCGATTAAGTGCTCAGCGAAACTTCCCGGATTCCACAGCAACTCGTAAGGTGCTTCTACGTCGGAAAAAAGCAAACGTCCATCGATGAAGAAATCGACCGCCGAAACTCCCGAAGGTCGTTCAGTGACGACTTCGGCCCGCACGGTCAGCCGGCCAACGATTTCGTCGATTGGCCTTGGTGAAACAATCTTTATTTGAAATCGTTGCAACTCCCCCGTTGATTCAAAGACCGACTTCTGAGACATCCTTCTAGAAGCTTTGGCCAACATCTTTTTAGGGTTTGGCTTCTGCGCAGATTGTTTACTTTGTTGTTGATGCTCAGAGATCACCGGAACGATCTCAGCGGCCAACGCACTTCCCCCCCACCACAGCAAGAAGGCCATGAACCAAGATGTCACCAAGTCACTTTCCTCCCCTATTGCCCGGTAGATACTCCGTTACATCCCATTCTCTAAACTGGATAAGGATGTCGGCTCTCCTGCGCATTCCCACCGAATTGACACGGTTGTAGCATGCTTCAACCTCAGCGCTTCCCTGCAAGGATCCGTTGTACGGTTGCTTTCACTTCCTCAGCTTCCTCTAATCGACCCTGCTGGTAGTAAACCTGTGCCAAGAGATTGTGGGCCTCGATGTAATCGCGTTGGAGCCTAACCGCCCTCTTGAAAGACTCTTCTGCAGCGCCAAGATCACCAAGCCGATACTGGACCAAGCCGCGGTGGTAGTGCAGATAGGGATTATCCCGACGCACCTCAAGGGCCTGAGTGTACAAAGTCAAAGCTTCACCTAGGTCACCAGCCCTCATTTCCAAGTTCGCTAGGTTGTGGTAAGCCGCGTCGGTTTTTGGATCCATTTCAATCGCGGTGCGATACGCGGCCGCTGCAGAATCCAGGTCGCCGAGCTGTGTGTGCACCACCCCCAGGTTGTTGTACGCCCGAGTAAAATCTGGCCGGACCATGATGGCAAGCTCGAAATTGTGAAGAGCCTCTTCCCTAGGAACAGGCTCTTCAGCCCGGCCGGCGTTGAAGATCAGCTCGAAGCCAAGATTGTTGTAATAGTGCGCCAGCGCCGTAATGTCGTCGATAATTTCGAAGGTTCGATAGTCTGAGACGTGGCCATCGTAGTCGACGAAGGTATAACCCTTTTCTGTCATCACGACACCAGCAATGTGGCCAGAATCGACAATGATTTCTTCTTCTCGCCGCAGGTCGTTGATGCGATTGGAGGCGTCGACGTAGTAGGCAACCAAACCAACCTCACGCGCTAAGCCAATGAAGATTGAAGTTAGCGCCAGACAGTTACCGTAGCCTCGTTCCACGGTAATCGCGGGAGGAGAAGTGGCCACCGAGTCATAGGTAAGCCCAAATTCGTCCTCATCTGTTAGCGCCTTCATGAGGCGGTTAGCTCTGTCTATATCTGTATGGAGCAGCGGCATCCTCTCAAGGAGGGCCTTGGCACGAACCACCATCTCCGGCGTGACACCGAAGGGGACAACTAGGTCCTCGGCCAACATCTCGGGTGCCTGCGCTCGCGTTGCTTCCACGAACGACTCCGGCGAGTATGCGATTCTCTGCCCCCATTGTGTGCCAGCACAACCAGCTGCCATCAAGAGAGTCAACAGAGTTGTCGTAGTTATGATTCTGGTTCTCCATCCACTGACGACCTCAGGATGGAGAAACGACATAACTATCTCCCTGTTGTGCAGGGGAGCTGAGCCACTGAGTTCATTTTACCCAGTTCGTAGTGCCGCAAGCACATCCTTAACGATCGGCAGCTGCGCGTCGTCTTCCGGGGCGAGCTCGACGTACTTCTCGAACGCCAGGACGGCATTGTCGATATCACCGAGTCTAACGAGAGCGAATCCTATCTGCATATGGGCTGGCAAATAGTTGGGATCAGTCTCGAGTGCACGATTGTAGTAGCTAATCGCACCTAGGCATTCCGGCACAGGTTCGAGACAGCCCAACACTTGCTGGCTGAAATATAGCTCGGCGACGTTGTAGTACACGGCTGGATCGTCGGGGTTTTGCTGAAGGACGGCCTCAAAATAAGGCAGCGCCTCTTCCATATCGCCCGCCTCGACGAACATTTCGCCCATGTTGTAGTTCGCCATCACATTGTCCGGCTCGGCAGCTAACAGCTTTTCATAAGCCTCCCGCGCTTTCTCAACATCGCCAGCATCCCGGTAGGCATTGCCGATGTTTCCGTGGACAGCGTCCAGATGAGGGTTCGCAACCATGAATTCTTCATACTTGGCTACCGCCCCGGCATAATCACCAGCGGCGGAAAGAGCTACCGCTTCTTCAAAAAGCTCCTGATTAACCGCAGCATTGCCTACTCCTTCGACAGCCATACCTTCTGGTATCAGAGCCATCGTCACGTTGAGGGGCGGATTCCGATTGGCGGCACTCACGGTGGTGTTGATATCAAAGGGGATGTAGCCCTCTTTAGTGAACTCAAACTTCCAGTCTCCGCGACTGAACCCAACAATGGCCCACCGACCGCCATTGCGAGTGTCTCCGGTACGCGTATTCGGCGTCGCCGAGGGATTCGTTGCTACGATCTGAACACCTTCCAAGCCGTTGCCATCTTCATCCAAAACAATGCCCTGCATGCGCCCGATGCCCCGCTGTGCGGCAGCCGGCTGCACCAACACGGACACCGTCAAAACGGCAACCAAAACAAGAAAAATAGTCCTATAGACGCTTCGAAGCGACGCTGTCGCAGTCATCGTGATTCTCCGTGATTCTCCTCGCCTTCGCTTAGCTCCCGCGAACGCTGAATGGCACTTTATGGAAGAGGACGTTGCCAGTGATCTGGTCCTTAATCTCAATCAAGACCTCGTAATGTGTACCTGCCTGGATCTGCTGTACCTGGGCCAGTGGAATTTCCTGCAGAACGTCACTGGCCGTTTTTTCCTGTAGAGGCAAGCGCGCAATGCTGGTCTCTGTCCCGGCCAGCAGGATCCGATGTGTAAGATCGAAACGATTCTGCTGTGTGCCTGGATCGACGCCCAGCCCGTTAATGAAATAGAGCAACAATAAAGACTCGTTACGGTCGAATTCGTGGTCGATGCTGGTCGCCAGTTCAAGTGCTGCGACCCGAGTCCGTGGATACACCTTATTAAGGTCCGTTGCGTCGGTCATCTGTTCCAAACTCGAAGCCATGATGACACTGGGGATGGCAAGCTCGGTACAAGGTCCAACCTGGGCAACTTCAGCACCAGTTACCGCTCCGGGTGGGGCAACGCAGGCTTCGCCAACGTAGTTTGGCACTGTAAGTTCGTAGTCCGTCGTGCCAATTCCTTCGGAGGTAATGTCCATTACACCCCAGGAGAGAAGGTAATCACCAGGCTCGATCGTCATGCCGAATGAGTGCGCCGATGTCGTCTCCGCGGTGCCATTGCTCGGGTCGACCGCAAACGGAATCTTGAGTTCGTACATAAATTGCAAGCCGTTAGCCGCCGCCGGATCCTTTTTCCGTAGAACACCGAAGGCCAGCAAATTTGCCGGGCCCGGGGAGCCTTGAGATTCGAACGTCAGCCCCGCCTTGCCTACATCGAAGTTGAAAATGGAATACGTGTTGCCCTCAGGTGCCGGAATGAACGCCATTTCCTGACGAACAATGAGATCTTGAAGGGTTACGCCGTTCTGCATGAGCTGCTGCATGGCCAATACATCGGGTGTCGGAGGCGCCCCACCCGCAGTTGCCATACTGCCGGGAGCCAGAGAAGAACCAGCCCCTACTGGGCCAGCTGATGAGGGATTTGCTCGACGAGCTTCAAAGTAGCTTGACACCGCCACACCGGCCAGAAATGCCTCCTGGCTCAGTTCAATACCACCTGTAATTCGCGAATACGAACGCTGGTACCGCGCGAACATCACCTCTTTCTTGCCTGCCAAGAAGGGGTTCTGAGTCTCGTCAAGCTCCCAGACGGTGTTCGAGCCCGACCGTGCTTGACTCTCCCCCGAGCTCGACGCTCCGCTAGCCCGCTGGGTACTTTGGGCCGCGAGCACTTCTGGCCCATAAATCAAGAAGAACTTGCCCCGATCAGTTTGCCAACCATCAATACCCTCACTGTTGTAGCGTTGAGTATAGGCAACCCGCTGCATCCAGACCTCACGAAATTCATTGCTTTCGGTCCCTGGGGTCGGGTCTCGACTCTCCCAGAACATCGTTATGAAGGCCTGCTTCTCCTCAGTGGCATCGTCATCGAGGTCGCCCCAGTCGTCATCTTCCTGGTCGGTCCATATGAGATCAACAATCTTGTCAAACTCTTCAAGAATTGTGGTCTCTTCAAGCGCCGCCGGTGCGCCACCACGGCGGCCGCCACCACGGCCTCGTTGAGCGTCAGCAAGCTCAGTGCTCAAAGCGAAAACCAGCAGGAAAATGAAAACCACCGATGCAAATTGATTTCTACGCATTTCGGGCCCCTCCGGGAACGAGTCTAAGAACGCGCCACACCGCGTCATGAATCATCAATATTCTATCCATTGGCATCTATTCCAGGAACCGGAAGCGTACTTCCGTAGAGATTCGATCTTGGGAGACTGCACGCGGCAGTATATTCCCGGCTTTCGTAGACTGGCAACTGCCAACAAGACGTTGCGGCAAAGGCTCGAATTCACTTCAAACACGCTATGGCGGCAAGATTAGCGTGAAGAATTGCCACCTTTGCCCAGAGCCTGATCCAGCAAACGCCGAATTTCCGGCTGGTCGGGGTTAACTTTTAGGCTTTTTTCAAGCATTTCGCGCGCTTTTTCGTTGTTGCCATCACCGAAATATGCAGAGGCCAAAGGATTTAGGATCTCAATGCTCTCCTCCGGTCGAGTGGCAAGACGGACACGCTCGTACCATCTAATGGCCTGGCGATTATTCCCCATGCGTGAGTTCACCGCCGCTAAAGCCATCAAGATCTCTTTTTCATTGGGATGCTCGCGCTGCAACGGCATGAGTAGAGCTTCAAGATCTTGATAGCGCTCGGCTTCCATTAGCAGGCCGATCTGCAGCGCCCGGATCTTCTCATCATCCATACGTTCCAGGGCGGGTTGGAGTACTTCAATGGCATCGTCAATCTGAGCCAAGGTGCGAAGCTGTTGCGCACGGTCGAAGGCAACCCAAGGGTCCGTCGGCGGCGGTCCCACATTCATGTGCAAATGCGCGCTTTCGTCGGCGTCGAGATCAACAGTGATCGTCTGAGTCATGCCACTGCGATTGTCGCCTTCCAGATCAACAAAGAGCTCGTACTCGCCTTCGGGAACGTCCTCAAGTTCAATGCGTGCAATGTGGTTGATTGTTCCGTTGCCGTCTGCATCGACCGGTTTGATGTACTCAATTCTATCTATTAACACTCCGCTATCGTCCGATAGCCTGTAAGTCGCTTGAATTCGATCCTGGTGCCCTCGTGGCATGTACACCTGTTGAAAAATCAAGAGTCCCTGGGAGGGTTTGAACACTGGTTCAAGCGATGGGATGAAATTGTACTGGCCGACCTGGAATGGGTAGTGCTCAGAATAGGGATCGTACTGTTGACTATCGGCAATAGCCCACAACAATAGTGGGCGCGAGCTGCGTAAGACTTCAGGCCATGGAACGGGCACATCGATGGAAAAGGAAGCGCGACCGTATTCCCTCGAGACGTTGTTCTCTAAGGCAAGTTCAAAGTCGTAGCTACCTGCAACCACCGGTAGTCGGTCTAGATGCAGCAACGGCCCGCTACGCAGGTCACGAGCTTGTTCCTCATCGAGATCTGCTTGAAGGGTCTTTATGGAAGAGCCATCAACACCTTTGACCGAGGTGATAATGCGATTCTGGTCGTCGATCACAGTTCCCGCAACCTGGAACGTGACGTACCAGGAGTCTTCGTAGTTGGACAGATTGAGGCGACTTCCTTCAGTTAGCAGCGCGTAGTGGATGAACGGCAAGCCACTTGGGTCCAACAGCGCTACCGCTTGTGCTTTGATCGGTAGGCTCTCAAAACGAACATCGGCCTCAACAATGCCGGTAAGAATCGGATACGCCCAGCCGGCGTTTGGCATGATCTTCTCGGGGATCATCTCGATGTTGCCGATCATCATCTGTGAGCGCATCGAGCCATAGCCCATTTGTGCTCCGTAATCCCCCGGGATCAAGCTCAGTGCAACTTGGGCAAGCTCTACGTCGATATGTGTCATAACGTCGAGCGCCGCGCCGGTCTCCCCTTCCATCTGCGCCATATAGCGAGTTTCACCAGCCTGAATCTGACGCACATTTTCCTTGCCAGCCGGGTTGAGCAGCGCCATCGGGCCGTCAACCAATGGACTATAGAGTCGAAATTTCCCAGAACCGTGGCGTTTGAAAAAAACCAGGTAAAAAAACGGGGGAATGCCGAGCTTCGGATTGGCGTGGTACCACCAAATTTCTATGGGATACGTCTGCTGCTCGTAGGGCAACGATTTGATGTTCATCGGCTCACCTAACAGCAGGTACATCCGGCCTCGTTCTGATTTCCTGCCGGGGCCGGGCTCTCCACGGCCAAAGTGAAACTCGACGTACTCAAGCCGCTCTTCGTATTCCTCTTTGTATTCGTTCCTGGAGGTCCCGGGGCTCGGATCGCGCACTCGCCAGAATCGTTCCATGAACTCATCGCGTTGAAAATCCGAGCCTAGGCGCTCAAAGACCTTCTCTTCAGCAGGCGTCAGGATGACCTCTACCGATTCGTAGAAATCTCGGTACTTCTTATCTAGCGTATCTAGGTCAACCTTCTCAAATGCATCCAAGTCAGCCGTGAGCGCCCCTTGCTGGGCCAAAGTCGCTGTTGCAACGGAACCCGCAGTAAGCAGAGAGCACACAAGCCCCGCAATGAAACCTAAACGGACTGTCATGGCCAGCAGGTCGTCGGCTTGAGCCTCGACGCGACGGGGATTCTTAGGCTGCTTCATGAGAATTTCCACAGCTAACGGAAAGATGCATTGGGAACTTGATTATTGTACACAGGAGAGTCATTCGTTTCCTGCCCCTCTGTTCATGTTGTGCAGGAAGGGTCACGATATTCTCCAAATGCGTCACGTAAACGGTCAGCGACTTCCCCAAGCGTCGCTCCCTGCTTAACCGCCTCAAAGATAGCTTCGACTACGTTGGTGTCCGAGGATGCAGAAACATGCAAAGCATCCAGAGACGTCGCAACGGCATCACTATCGCGTTCAGCTCGCCATGCTTCAAGATCTGCTGCCTTGCGTTGCTCAACTCCTTCCGGAATCTCATGCACTGTGATTTGCGGGTCGCTTCGCTCTTCCTCTTCAAAGCAGTTGATGCCAACAACCGGGCGTTCTCCAGATTCAATCGCGAGCTGATGATCGTAGGCAGCCTTCTCAATCTGCCGCTGCACATAGCCCGTCTCAATGGCTGTGACCATGCCACCCAACTTATCAATTTCGCCGATCAGCGCCGCTGCTTCCTCCTCGAGATCAGTGGTCAATTTTTCAATGGTAAAAGAGCCCCCGAGTGGATCAATTACATCGCCAGCACCATGCTCGTAGGCCAACAACTGCTGGGTACGCAACGCGGTCCGCGCTGATCGTTCAGTGGGAAGCGCGAGCGCCTCGTCCATGCCGTTGGTATGCAACGACTGGCAACCACCGAGCGTTGCCGCCAGAGCTTGTACCGCGACACGCACAACGTTGTTAAAGGGTTGGTGCGCAGTGAGCGTAGAGCCAGCAGTCTGGGCGTGGAAGCGCATCCGCCAGGCCTTCGGATTTGCCGCCCCAAAGCGCTCCTTCATGATCCGTGCCCATAGTCGGCGCGCTGCTCGAAACTTGGCAACTTCCTCAAAGAGATGGTTGTGAGCATTGAAGAAAAAGGACAGGCGAGGGGCAAAATCATCGACGGCGAGTCCTGCTGATAACCCCGCTTCGGTGTAGGCAATGGCATTCCCAAGCGTAAAAGCGATTTCCTGAACTGCCGTCGAGCCAGCTTCACGGATGTGATACCCAGAAATGCTGATCGTGTTCCAGCGTGGTACACGCTCGGCGCAAAATCGAAATGTGTCTGTCACCAGACGCAATGAGGCGGCCGGAGGATAGATATAGGTACCACGGGCAATGTACTCCTTGAGGATATCGTTCTGCACCGTGCCACCAAGCTTCTCCAGAACAACACCACGACGATCTGCCAGCGCGCAATAGAGAGTCAACAGGGTGCCGGCCGTCGCGTTAATTGTCATCGAAGTGGTCACCTTCGAGATATCAATATCGTCGAATAGAACCTCCATGTCGCGAACCGAATCAATCGCCACCCCGACACGTCCAACCTCACCAAGCGCCATGGGGTGATCAGAGTCGTAGCCAATTTGGGTTGGCAGATCGAAGGCTGTAGACAAACCAGTTTGACCGCGATCGAGTAGGTACCTAAACCGTTTGTTGGTAGCTTCGGCTGTGGCAAAACCTGCGTACTGGCGCATCGTCCAGAGACGACCGCGATACATGCTCGGATAGATACCGCGAGTCAGCGGATACTCACCAGGGAAACCAAGTTCGTCATTGAAGGACCAACCATCGATGTCGGTCGGTGTGTGAAGAGCCTGTACTTTGGTCACACCCGAGGCACGACCCGGTGCAGTTTGCGAAGGCTCAGCTAGGGAGGTCTCAGAATCGTATCGCTGCCGCCAGGAATCACTCGACGCACTAATCGCTTCGAGCGCTTCCTCGTCCCATAGTCTGAGCTGTCGTTTCGATATTTTCGTAGGTTTGGACATGCCCCCTGAGTGTATCGGGTTTGGGTCACAAGAAACCTTGGCAAAGGTGCCAAGCTAGCGTGCTACGCTCCGGAGACCATGGCTGAAAAGGACTTCACCCATCTCAATGAAGAGGGTAGCGCGGCGATGGTCAACGTTGGAGATAAGCCCCAGACTCAGCGCACCGCCACCGCTTCTGGAAAGTTGCGTATGAGCCCCGAGACACGGGCTCGGGTTCTCGCGGGCAACGTTCCAAAGGGAAACGTGGTCGAAGTAGCAAGAATCGCCGGTATCCAGGCCGCCAAGAGAACGGCCGACCTCATCCCCTTGTGTCACCCACTACCGTTGAGCCATGTCGACGTCCGGGTCGAACCGAATCAAAATGGCCTTTGCGTCACAGCGAGTGCGTCTTGCACTGGGCAAACAGGTGTCGAAATTGAGGCGCTGACCGCAACATCGGTCGCTCTATTAACGCTTTACGACATGTGTAAATCACTCGAGAAGGGTATGGAAATCACCAATGTGCGCCTCGAGTCTAAATCCGGCGGCCGCTCCGACTGGCAACGATTCGACTAAGGCTGACAGGCGGCAAGAAGACGTTCGACGGCAGCTGGCCAGCTATGCTGCGTGGCTACTTCAGCAGCTGCGGCTCCTAACCTCTCCGCAAGACGTGTTTCCTGTGTGATGCGCGCTAACGCCTCAGCAACGGCACCGACTTCGGGCTCAGTAACAAAGCCAGTTACACCGTCTTCGACAAGCTCTGCCGGACCACCAGAATCGGTGCAGGTGACAACCGCCTTGGCGCTGGAAAACGCCTCGAGTGTCACCAAGCCATAATCTTCAGCACGCGAGCCGAAGTACACCGCGGCACAGTTAGCATATTCGTGAACCAAGCGCTCTTCGTCGAGCTCTCCGAGTAAAACGACACGATGTTCGAGATTGAGTTCCCGGGTAAGCTTGACGAGTGTTCCCCGCTCAGGACCTTCGCCAGCAATGCGAACCCGCCAATCGCCGCCAGCCGCTGCCGCGGCTTGGATTAGGAGATCGACACGTTTGAGTTTCGTCAACCGCCCCACTACAAGGATTGCTCCATTGTAATCGTCGCAACGATAGTCCCGCTGTGGAGCAGGCGGATATAGCACGTCAGAATCTATACCCCCCCAGCGGCACAGCCGATGCTGGATCGTCTTCGATTGGGCGATCACCGCCCGGCGATGCAACAAACGGCCATCAAGAAAATGGAGTGCACGCCGGCG
>Ga0209228_1001260_pt1 | contig 12747 bp, 11 predicted proteins | sample METZYME_3_150m_FD_187547 | JGI IMG/M metagenome (GOLD analysis project Ga0209228, IMG submission 187547) | Marine microbial communities from oxygen minimum zone in mesopelagic equatorial Pacific - METZYME_3_150m (SPAdes) (version 2) | ecosystem: Environmental > Aquatic > Marine > Oceanic...
CCGACCTGCGGGCCATCCCCTGGGTGTTCGGATGGACCCAGTCCCGCCAGATCATTCCCGGATGGTTCGGGGCGGGTAGCGGCCTGGCCGACAGGCGGGCGGCCGGCCAGGAGGCCGATATGCGGAGCATGTTCGCCGACTGGCACTTCTTCCGCACCTTCATCTCCAACGTGGAGATGACACTCACCAAGACCGACCTGGGGATCGCCCGGCACTACGTGGAGAGACTGGTCGACCCGTCACTCCACCACCTATTCGACCTGGTGGTCGATGAGTACCAGCGGACCGTTGATGAGGTTGAGGCGATCACCGGTCGGGAACTACTAGCCGAGAAGCCCCTGTTGCGGCGAACTCTTGCCGTCCGAGACGCCTACCTGGATCCCATCAACGTCCTGCAGGTGGAGATGCTGAGCCGATCACGCTCGGGCGACGACACTGACGCGCTACGACGGGGGCTCCGCCTGACCATCAACGGGATCGCCGCCGGGATGCGTAACACCGGCTGAAGGGCCACCGACCGGCTAGTCGGCCAGTAACCCGGCCAGAACCCTCAGCGAGTCCAGCGAGTTCCCAGCCACAAACTGGTCGACATGGGGAAGCGCAGCGGCCATCCCCTGGGCCAGGGGGGCATACCCGGGGGTCGCCTTCAACGGATTCACCCAGACCACCTCGTGGGCCACCCGGCCCAAACGGAGCATCTGCTCGTCCATGACCGACGGATCGCCGCGGTCCCAGCCGTCGGAGAGGATCACCACACGGGCCCCCCGAGCCATTCCTCGGACCCCCCACTGGTCGTTGAATTCGGCCAGGCCATCCCCCAGCCGGGTCCCACCCGACCAGTCGGCCACCGCCCCGGTCACTCGGGCCAGCGCGGCATCCGGGTCACGGGTCGCCAATTCACGGGTCAGCCGGGTCAGCCGGGTTCCCAGGGCGAAGGCCTCCACATGCGAACGACCGACGCTCGCCGCATGCACGAACCGGATCAGAGCCCGGGCGTAAGGCTCCATGGATCCGCTCACGTCGAGGAGCAGTACCAACCGACGCGGCCGCTCTCCTGGCTCCACGGAAAACCAGCGAACCGGTTCTCCGCCGGTCCCCATCGCGGCACGTACCGTGCGGCGAAGGTCGGGCCGTCCCCTCCCGGACGCCGGGCGCAGGCGGCGACACCGTCGGGTGGCCCGCACGAACCTGAAGCGGTCCATCAGATCGTGCAACTCGGCTAACTCCTCTTCGGTGCACTCTGCGAAGTCCTTGGCCCCGAGAACCTCAGCACGTGAATACCGCACTGTGAGCGTGTCGGCGGCCGACGACTCCTCGACCACGTCGTTTTGGGTAGTGGCTGGGCCGTCGTCGAGCACCAGGGTTAGAGCCGGTAGCTCGGCAACCCTCCCGGTACGCGGGGCCCCGCCTAGCCAGTGGTTTGAGAAGACCTCGTCGTAGAGGGGGATCTCCTCCGGACGCTTCACCAGGGTGGCACGGCCCGACCAATAGACGCCTTCGGACCTATCGGCTCCCACCTCAGCAACGGCCCGACCGAACTCGAGGGTGCAGCCCACAGGCACGTCAATTCCTGCCCGGCGCAGGGCCCCTGCGAAGGCGACCAGATGGCGGTCGGCAGTCCGAGGCGGGCCGCTCGACACGTCTCTCAACCCTGCCGGACGGTGGCCAGCAGGTCGCCGAACCCGCGCGCCCGGACCCGTTCTTGATCCTCTCGGTACTTGAGCAGGGAGCCGATGGTGTCGTCCATGGCCACCTCGTCAAGGTCGTCCGCACCGACGAGCACCAGCGCCTCCGCCCAGTCGAGGCTCTCAGCCACCCCTGGAGGCTTGTAGAGCCCCATGTCCCTTAACTGTGCCGCCACCAGGGCCACGTCGCGGGCCAACGAAACCGACACGTGGGGGGCCCGGACGCGGAGGATCTCCACTTCGCGGCTCACGTCGGGATGTTCCACCCAGTGGTAGAGGCAACGACGCTTGAGGGCATCGTGGACGTCTCGTGTCCGGTTCGAGGTAATGACCACCACCGGGGCCACCTCGGCGGCGAACGTGCCCAACTCGGGCACCGTCACCGCATAGTCCGACAGGATCTCCAGCAGAAACGCCTCGAACTCGTCATCAGCCCGGTCAACCTCGTCGATGAGCAGTACCGGGGGCGGTCCGCCGGTCGTCGACAGGGCCTGGAGCAGCGGCCGCCGGACCAGGAATCGCTCATCGTAGAGTTCGTCCTCCAGGTCGGTGGTTGACGTGCCATCGGCGGTGCCGGTCGCCTCGGCAGCCCGCAGGTGCAGCAACTGACGGGCGTAGTCCCACTCGTAGACCGCCTGGGAGGCGTCGATCCCCTCGTAGCACTGCAGGCGGATGAACTCGCCACCCGACCACGCCCCCAGGGCCTTGGACACCTCGGTCTTGCCGACCCCGGCCTCACCCTCGAGCAGCAGGGGACGCACCAGGCGGAGAGCCAGGTAGATGGCCGTGCCCAACCCCCGGTCTGCCAGGTAGTCCTGGGCGGCCAACTGCTCGACGACCTCGTCCACCGAGGCCACGTCTCGGATGGTCATTGGGTCAGGCTACGGTCCCCGGCCCCGCAGCGGTCGCAGAGTGACCCCTGGTGCTCAACGGCCGGCTTGTTCCAAGCCACGGCGGGTCAGGACCTGGGCCAGATGGCACCGGTACTCCGGACTGGCGTTGAGGTCACCGGGTGGTTCCAGACCCTCGGGGGCTGCTTCAGCGGCGTCGGCGGCGGAGGCACCGGATTTCACCGCGGCCTCTACTGCTACGGCCCGCACCGGACGGGCGTCCATGTTGACCAGGCCCACCCCGCAGTTCCCCTCGGCCACCAGGACCGCAGCGCCAACGATCGCCCAGTCCTGAGCGCGCCGGTTGAACTTTTGGAACGACCACCTGGCGTCGGGAACCCTTGGGATCCGAACTTCGGTAAGGAGTTCGTCGGGAGCGAGCGCCGTCTCCAGGAAGCCGGTAAAGAAGTCGTCGACGGCCACCTCCCGGGTTCCCGACGGACCCTGCACGACCAGAGTGCCCCGCAAAGCTAGGACAGCAGCCGGAATGTCGGAGGCCGGATCCCCGTGGGCCAGGGCACCGCCGATCGTGCCACGGTGGCGTACCTGCGGATCACCCACGTTCCGGGTGGCCTCAGCCAGGAGCGCAGCATTAGCCGTCACCAGGTCGCTGACCTCCACATCCCGGTGCCGGGTGAGTGCGCCGATGGCCAGGTGGTCGCCATCCTCCCGAACGTAAGACAGGTCACTTAGCCGACCCACGTCCACCACGACGGCCGGCGTGGCCAATCGGTACTTCATCAACGGTATGAGCGAGTGCCCGCCGGCCAAGACCTTGGCGTCATCGCCGTGCTCGGCCAATAGCGACAGGGCGTGCTCGGCCGAGGTGGCCAGTTCGTAGTCGAAGGCAACAGGGATCACGACTGGTCACCCGCCGCCTGCAGAACAGCCCGCACGATGTTGTGGTAGCCGGTGCAACGGCACAGGTTGCCCTCCAACCCCTCCCGGACGTCGGCCTCAGTGGGGTCAGGCACCTCGTCGAGCAGGGACACGGCGGCCATGACCATCCCGGGTGTGCAGTAGCCGCACTGCAGTGCATGACACTCGTGGAAGGCCTGCTGCATCGGATGGAGGGTGTCGCCGTCGGCCAGACCTTCGATAGTTGTGATGTCGCAGTCATCCGCCTGAACGGCCAGCACAGTGCAGGACTTGACCGCCTCGCCACCAAGGTGGATCGTGCAGGCTCCACACGACGACGAGTCGCAACCGATGTTGGTACCGGTCAAGCCGGCCCGCTCGCGGATGAAATGGACGAGCAGCATCCGGGGCTCGACATCCGCCGAGACCGAAGTGCCGTTGATCGTCATGGAAACCTGCACTGCTGACCTCCCTGGGCTGCCCGGGGCCTTTGCCACGATCCGGATGGGCGTGCCCGACCCTAGCCAACCCCACCCGGATGGACTCCACCCACCCGGTCAGTGGCTCAACTTCGCCATGCTGGTCGCGGCAGCTACCACGGTGAATGAAACCATCACCGCCATGGCCACCAGACCGGGCCAGGTCACCGACCAGGTGATGTCACCGATAAACCCCTGGCGGGCGAAGCGCATCACGCTGGTCGCCGGGTTCAGCCGAGCCACATGGAAGAGCCATCCATCCATGAAGTCGAGCGGAACCTGACCGGTCGACATGAACATCATGCTGAAGGCCAGGATCTGTACCGGCATCACCGACCGCATGGTGCCCTTTCGGTAGACGACGGCCAGGCCGACGAGACAGAGCACCGCCGCCATCACCCCCGCCGCAAGGTAGAGGAGCACGACCGCGGTGGGCCCACCCCCGAGTTCCAACCCGCTGGGAACGGCCACTAGCAGGACCGCCGTGGTGGGAATGATCGATCGGAGGGCGCTGTAGGCCACTGTCCCGGAGATGAGTGGAAGTCGACCCCCGGGGGCCAGGAGCAGCCGATCAAAGAAACCGGACTCCATATCGTCGGCGGTGGCTGAGGCTCCACCCAGGCCTCCGAACATCGCTCCGTGGAGAACGGCGTAGGGAGTCATCCAGTTGAAGGTACTCCCGGTCCCGTACCCAGGAATCCTGGTAAGCGAGCTGAACGCGCCGGTAAAACTGACTACCAGCACGAGGGGCATGAACAACATCGGGATGATCAGCAGAGGTCGGGACCGGATCCGCGACATACCCCGCCAGCACACCGACCAGGCGATCCTCCAAGGCCGGGTTGGCTCAACCGTCGGAGCGATGGTGGCGGTCACGGCCGGGACAGCTTCCTCTGCAGGGCGGCTAGGGCAGCACCGACGGTCCCCACTGCACAGACGGCCGGAACACCTAGAGCGGCGACGGCATCGGTCCACGACCACCCGACGACCACCAGGCGACGGAGGGGGTCGACGATCCAGGTGATCGGATTGTTTTGAGCCACCATCCGGAACCATCCGGACATGAGGCTCGTCGGGAAGAACGCTGAACTCATGAAGATGGTCACGAAGATCAACGGGAACGTGGCACCGACCGCCTCCTGGGAACCGGTGCGGATGGCCAGCACCTGGCTGATCCCACCTATAACCAGTACCAAGAGGGACGACACCGCGAGCAATACAAGGACGGCCGCCGGCCCTCCGGCTATCTCGGCACCGAACACCACGAAGACGGCGACGATCACCAGGGTCTTGCCGGCAGCAACGATCGCCGCGCCGGCGAGGCGTCCGACCAGAACCGGTACCCGGGCCACCGGGGAGGCCAGCAGTCGATCGAGGAATCCGTTCTCGATGTCAAGAGCCAACTCCGTTCCCGCCGAACTGGCCCCGAACGAGACCGCCTGGAGAATCGAGGCCGGCAGGATGAAGTCGAGGAACGACTCCACCTCCGGAAAGCCCGGCAGACCCAGTGCCCGTTGGAACTGGCGGGTGTAGACCGCGGCCAGCAGGAGCGGGAAGACCAGCCCCGGAAGCACACTGAAGAGCTGTCGCCACTCGGCAACGAGCGATCGGCGAGCCAGCATGGCGGTCTGGACCCCGCTGAGACGCAGAGACCGGGGACCGGGACCCACCTTGGGTCCGCTCATTCGTCGACCCCGTCACCCTCGAGGCGTCGCCCGGTGGCCTCGGCGAAGACGTCATCGAGACTCGGCGCGTCGAGTTCGAAGTGGGCAACCCCCACCCCGGCCTGGTCCAGTGCCCGGATCACCTCGGCCAGCTGGGCTGCCCCGCCCTCCAGGCCGACCGCCACCCGACCCTCGCGGGCCGGACGCTGGGAACCGAATCGCCTAAGGACGTTCCGAGCGGCTGCGTCATCTCCGTCGCCGACGTCGATACGCAGGGTTGGAGCGCCAACCGTGGCCTTCAGTTCAGAGGGCGAGCCCTGGCGAACGATCCGGCCTCCATCGATGATGGCGATCCGGTCGGCCAACTGGTCGGCTTCCTCCAGATACTGGGTAGTCAGGAACACGGTGGTGCCGTGCTCAGAGTTGAGCCGCCCAACCTCCTCCCATAGGGCCAGGCGGCTGGTTGGGTCGAGTCCGGTAGTGGGCTCGTCGAGGAAGAGGATGCTCGGCTCATGGATGAGTGAGAGGGCCAAGTCGAGGCGCCGACGCATGCCCCCCGAATAGGTGCTGACCCGGCGTTTGGCCGCTCCACTGAGCCCTACTCGGGCGAGCAGTTCGCCTCCCCGGCTGCGGGCATCGGCTCTAGAGATCCCGTGGAGCACGGCCTGGAGTCTCACTAACTCGTTGGCCGTCATTAGTGGATCGATCGCCGCGTCCTGAAGAGCGACACCGATAATGCGGCGTACCGCCCCCGCGTCAGCCACCACGTCGAAGCCACCTACCCGAGCCGTCCCCCCGGAGGGTCGGAGCAAGGTGGTGAACATGCGCACGGCCGTTGACTTCCCAGCACCGTTCGGGCCGAGGAAGCCAAAGACCTCACCCTGGGTGACGTCAAGGTCGATCCCGGCGACGGCGACGATGTCGCCGAAGCGCCGGACAAGCCCGCGGGCTTCGATCACACTTTCCATCACGCGATGTCGAACCTGGTCACCCGGTGACAGCCCGGATGGCCTCCCAAACGCGCTGGGGTCCAAGGGGGACGTCGAGGTGGCGGATCCCGAGGTGGCTGAGGCCGTCGACCACCGCGTTGGCTACGGCCGGGGTAGCCCCGACGGCACCCGACTCACCAATGCCCTTCACCCCTAGAGGGTTGTTGGGGGTGGGAGTCTCGAGGGGCACTAGGTCGAAGGAGGGCAACTCGGCCATGGAGATGATCCCGTAGTCGACGAAGTTGGCTGTCTGGGGGTTGCCCTCGTCGTCATAGGCCACCTCCTCGAGGAGGGCCTGGGCGACACCCTGGGCTATCCCACCGTGGCGCTGGCCCTCGACGATCACCGGGTTGATGATCGTCCCCGCATCGTCACAGGCCACCAGTCGCTCCAACCGGACCGCACCGGTGTCAGTATCGATCTCCACAACGGCCAGGTGGGTGCCGAACGGATAGGTGCAAGCCATGGTCTCGTTTGACTCGGCGGCCAGTTCCTCCCCGGTGGCCGCCACGTCAGCCCATGTCCGGGCCACTGAAGGCGAGCCGACAACATGGAAGGTGCCGCTGGCCCGGTCGAAAACTACGTCCTCTACGTTTGCTTCGAGGAGGTCGGCGGCCACCCGTCGGGCTTCGTCCACGACCTGCCCAGCCGCCACGTGTACCGAGGAGCCGGCCAACTGCGTGGAACGGGATCCGAAGGTTCCGGTCCCCTCGGCCACCAAGTCGGTGTCTCCCTGGACGAACTCGATGTCCTCGATGTCCATACCCAAGCGGTCCGCGGCAATCATCGAGAAAGTCGTCATATGCCCCTGGCCATGCGAAAGGGTCCCCGGCCGGATCCTGGCCCGACCTTCCGGGGTGATCTCCACCCGGGCGTACTCGCTGCTACCTGGTGCCGGACCGGCGGTCACTTCGACGTAGCTCGCGATCCCGATTCCCAACTGGGTGACATCTCCGTCCTGGCGACGTCGAACCTGCTCTGCTCGCAGGTCGTCGTAGCCTGCCGCACGGAGGACCAGGTCGAGGCTGGCCTCATAATCGCCGCTGTCATACTCGGTGCCCACGGAGGTGGTCACCGGGAAGTCTTCAGCGCGGAGGAAGTTTCGGCGTCGTACCTCCGCCGGGTCCATACCGATCTCGCCGGCGAACATGTCGATGGCCCGTTCAAGGGTGAGAGTCGCCTCGGGGCGACCGGCCCCGCGGTAAGCCTCGGTGGGAGTGGTGTTGGTGACCACTGCCCGGGCGCCGTTCTCAACGTTGGGGATGTCGTAGGGGCCAACGGTCATCGGCAGGGTGAACATGGGGAGGAAGGCACCAATCCGGGTGTAGGCGCCCGAGTCGACAAGCACGTCGAGTCGGTAGTGGGTAATACTCCCGTCAGGGGTGCCACCAATCCCAAAGCGGTGCACATGAGCCCGCCCCGGGCCCATGGCCAGCATGTTTTCGGTGCGGGTCTCGAACCATCGCACCGGACAGCCCACCATGGCCGACAGCCAGGGCAGAAGCACATCCTCTGGGTAAGGAGCCAACTTGGCGCCGAATCCGCCACCCACGTCAGGAACGATCACCTGGACCCCGCCGGTGGCCCGATCCCCGTAGAGGGCCTCTAGAGCGCCCCGAACGCTGTGGGGACCCTGGTTGGAGATCCAGACCACCAACTTGTCGTCGTCCCAAGCGGCGGCCGTTGAACGGGGCTCAAGCGGGGCAGCGGCCGTCCGCTGGTGAACCACCCGGCCCTCCAGTGCTACCTCGCAATCGGAGAAGAACGAGTCGTCACTGATCCCGGTGGCCATCCCGAGATCAGTGAAGTCGATGGCCAGGTTTGTGCCGACCTGATCGTGGATCACCGTGACATCGGTAGCCGCCTGCTCCAAATCGACGGCGACGGGCAGCGGCTTGTAGTCCACCTCAACCGCCTCGGCGGCATCGGCGCCCTGATAGGGGTCCTCGGCGACGATGACCGCCACGCACTCGCCCACAAAGCGGACCGTGTCGGTAGCCAGGATCGGGCGATTCAACATTGGCTCGGGGAACAGCGGTACCACTCCGGGGAGCACAGTCGGACCGTCGAGATCTGCCGCGGTGTAGACGCCGACCACGCCGGGCATGCCAACCGCCGCTGAGGCGTCGACAGCTATCTGGGCGTGGGCCATGCTGGAACGGATGAAGGTGACCCAGGCCGCCCCGTCGAGCCGGGCGTCGTCGACGTCCGCGGTGAACCGGGCACCGTGGGTCAGGAACCCCCGATCCTCCCGGCGTAGGACGCGATTTCCGAGAATGCTCATCGGCCTGCCTCCAGGCCCCGACGACACCCCTGGCCGGTCGGGTACCGGCAGGACTGTACCGGCCACCCAGATCAGGAGATCAGTTCGGCATCGGCTGGCCGCGGCTAAGTGGGGAACTAGCCGGCGAACGGCCAGACGCCGGTTATCCCTCGGTGGGCCGACGGCGGTGGGAGCACCGCGTAGGCCTCCTCATCCGGTCGCACCAGATTGTACTCAGCCCGTGCCCGGCGTTCGATCTCCTCGTCCGTGTTGAGGGCATCGATCCGATCCCGGTAGGCGGCGTTGACAGCCTCGACCTCAGCAAGCTCGGCCAACAACTCCTCGGTGGTCGAACGCTGGTCCAACCAGTCGCGGACCGGAACCATTCCAACGACAAGAACAGCGGCCGAAGCGACGACCAGGACCCCAAGCAAGAAAAGGCGCTTCAGGAAGGAGGAGCTCATCCCTGACCCGCCAACTCGGCACCGCCGCGGTAGATGGCGGCATCACCCAGGTCTTCCTCAATCCGCAACAACTGATTGTACTTAGCCACGCGATCGCTGCGGGCTGGTGCACCCGATTTGATCTGGCCGCAGTTGGTGGCCACAGCCAGGTCGGCGATGATGGCGTCCTCGGTCTCACCGGACCGGTGCGACATCACCACCGTGTATTCGGCACTGGTCGCCAGGTCGACAGCCTCCAGAGTCTCGGTCAGGGTCCCGATTTGGTTCACCTTCACCAGGATCGAGTTAGCCACCCCGGCCTCGATGCCCCGGCGGAGCCTGCGGGTGTTTGTCACGAAGACGTCGTCTCCCACCAACTGGATCCGGTCGCCGAGCATGGTGGTCAACATCGCCCAGCCCTCCCAATCCTCCTCGGCTAGGCCGTCCTCGATGGAGACGACCGGGTGGCGCCCGCACAGTTCAGCAAGGTAGGAGACCATCTCCTCGGATGACAGCGAACGGCCCTCGGCTCGGAGGTGGTAGAGACCGTCGGCGAAAAACTCGGTCGAGGCGACGTCGAGGGCCAGGGCCATATCGTCGCCCGGAGTGAGACCGGCCGCTTCGATGGCTGCGACCAGCAGTTCGAGAGCCTCCTCATTGGATCCAAGGTCGGGCGCGAAACCTCCTTCGTCACCCACCGAGGTGGATAGCCCCCGCTCAGTCAGCTCCACCCGTAGGCGGTGATAGCACTCGACCCCCCATCGGAAGGCCTCCGAGTAAGAGGAGGCGCCGACCGGCATAACCATAAACTCCTGAAGGTCCACGTTGTTGTCGGCGTGTCGGCCTCCGTTGACGACGTTGAACATTGGAACCGGGAGCACGCGCGCGTCGACACCCCCGAGGGAGCGGAAGAGCGGCAGGCCCACCTCGTTGGCAGTCGCCCGGGCCACGGCCAGGGACACGCCGAGGATGGCGTTAGCGCCGAGTCGCCCTTTGTCGTCCGTACCGTCGGCTTCGACCATTGCCCGGTCAATAGCCGCCTGGTCGGAGGCATCGCGGCCCCGGACCACCTCGGCCAACTCGGTATTGGCGTTGGCCACCGCCGTGGACACGCCCTTACCCCCCCAGGCTGGTCCGCCATCTCGAAGCTCGACAGCCTCGAACCGGCCAGTGGAAGCTCCGCTTGGAACCATGGCCCGCCCCGAGGCGCCGCTGTCTAGCGTCACTTCAACCTCGACAGTCGGGTTGCCCCGCGAGTCGACGACCTGTCGACCCATGACCGCCTCGATGAGACCCACGACTTCTCCCTCGTCGACCAGGCCTCCGCCCCGCCTCAACGCTACCGGGTGGGACCCCGCGAACCCGGTCGGGTTTTGCGGAATGCCCCGGACCTCACGCCCCGAGGGCCTCGGTGATCAGGCGACTGCGGTCGGCCTCGTCGGCATTGGCAAGATCGAGACCCTCAGCGGCAGCCCGCTCTTCTACCCCCCTGACCACCGTGACGAACCGGGCCACGGCACGGCGCAGGGCGTCCTCCGGGTCGACGTCTAAACGCTGGCTCCAGCGCACAATACCCATCAGGGCATCCCCGAGTTCCTCATCGTCGACTGGCCCGCGGTCACGGACCGGCCCGGCCTCCGGAGGCGCTATGCCGATCCCCGCTGCACGACGCATGACCTTGTGGGCAGCAGCTAAGGCTGGAAGAGCCTGCGGGATGCCGTCGAGAACTGAGGACCGGCCCTTTTCTTTCTGCTTGATCCTGTCCCACTGGCTCAACACCGAGTCGGGGTCGGTGACCGCTGCCTCGGTGTCCGGTCGAAAGACGTGAGGGTGCCGGTGCCGGAGTTTGTCATGAATACCGCGGACGACGTCAGCCAAGTCGAAGCGTCCATCATCGGCAGCGATCCGGGCATGAAATACCACCTGGAAGAGCAGGTCGCCCAGTTCCTCCTCGAGAAGGTCTGATCCTCTGCCAGTCTCCAGGTCAAACCCGTCGATGGCCTCCAGGACCTCATAGGTTTCCTCGAGGAGGTGGGGTCGCAGTGAGGCATGCGTTTGCTCGGCGTCCCAGGGGCATCGCCTACGCAGCGTGGCCACTAGGTCGACGAAGCGTTGAACCTCAACCCCGTCCACTGAGGCCGGGCCAGGGATATAGCAGGCGGTCAGGTGGTCGGGCTCAAGGTGGGAGGGCAGGTCTTCCCACCGGACCTGTTCGACATGCTCTCCGTCGACCCCCAGCCTCTGGAGGACGGTGACCAGTTCGTTGGGGGCCTCATGGACAGCAGCCACCATCTCGGCCAGCACGGCATCGGTGTCGATATGGGTTACCAACAACGGCCCACAAGACTGGGCCAACTCGGAGGAAACCCTGTGGGCGTCGACGATCCTCGCCCCGGTGGCCATTGGGTCGACGCCCAGCCGGAACCAGGCCAGATCGGCGAATGAAAGGCCGGCGACAAGCACCTTCGACACCCGGTCATCGTTGAGGAGCAGTTCAACCGTTGGTTCGCCAACCAAGGGCGATCCCGGCACGGCGTAGAGCACCTGGCCGTAGCGCAGCGCGGCCTGGACCACCTCGTCGACCAGCCGGGTGCAAGCTTCCTCGACCGAACCGGCAGACCGGTGGTGGTCGAGGGCCACGGCTTCAGGTCCCAGCACCCGGTTCGCCGGATGATCGGCGGTACGGGTGAAGCGGTGGCGATTATCGGCGATCGCCTGGAGCGCCTCGGCCGTGCAGAGCTCGGGGCCCGCGGGGCCGAGCCCTACCACGGTGACAGTTCCGGCCATATCCAGAAGGGTCCCTAGCGGGGACCAGCGGGCGGCACCACCTGCCCAACCGTGGGATCCCAGGTGCCGTAACGGCCATCCACCTCCACGGTCCGGGTGAGGGTGGCGATCTGAAAAGCCACGCTGACCGTTCTATCGCCGAGATCCTCAAAGGCGACTGGGGTCACTGGGGCGATCTCATTGACTCTGATCACGTGGAAGCCGAACTGGCTGGGTACCGGGCCAACAAGAGTCTTTCCGTCCCTCAAGGCACCGAGGGTGGCCCGTTCGAACGTGGGGACGAACGAGCCGAGGGGTACACAACCCAGCGTCCCGCCGCGGGCCGCTGAGCCGGAATCCTGTGATAAGGCCCGGGCCACCTCAGCAAACGGGCGACCTGATCCCAGCAGGTCCAGCACCTCCCGGGCATCGGCCTCACTAGCCACCAGCACATGGCTGGTGCACAGCTCGTGGCTCAGGAGGGCGACATGGGCCTCATAGGCGGCTCGTACCTCTGGTCCGCCTGACGCGGCACGGGTCCTTACCGCTTGCCAGTGGATGTAGGTGGGAAGTCGCGCGTCTTCCGGGTCGATCCCCGCAACAAGGAGTTGGTCGCGGGCCGAGTTACGTGCTTTGTCGTCGGGAGTCCAGCCATGTTCGGCCAGCAAGTCGGCCAGCGACTCATTGATAATCCACTCGGCAACCGTCTC
>Ga0209228_1001262_pt1 | contig 12734 bp, 12 predicted proteins | sample METZYME_3_150m_FD_187547 | JGI IMG/M metagenome (GOLD analysis project Ga0209228, IMG submission 187547) | Marine microbial communities from oxygen minimum zone in mesopelagic equatorial Pacific - METZYME_3_150m (SPAdes) (version 2) | ecosystem: Environmental > Aquatic > Marine > Oceanic...
GAGACGGGCACGTAAGTAAGCTTACGCAGCCAGCGCCAGATTATCGTTGGCAGCTAAAAATGTTCTCGAAGATTCATGAGGATCGAGACCTCAGCACGCTACTCCACGTTCACCAAACACGTCGAAACCGTGACGCCCCCTATGCGTATATGGATGGACTGTCAAAAATCTGATCAGAGAAGTTTAGTTCCGAGTAAACCCATTAGTCTACCCGTGCAATCAACGCAAGCCTATGAATTCGCGGCCTCATAAATCTGCAGGTAGTTCTCTAGCAGTGCCTTAACCTCAGAGAGGTTTGTAGTCTGAAATAGCTTCGTACGGAGTTCACGCCCATCCGGAAGGCCTTTCGTGTACCAGCCAAGATGCTTCCGGAAATCAATGATTGCTCTTTGGGGGTCACCCCCAAAAGCAATCGCGTTTTCAGCGTGCTCTAAACAGATACTCAAGCGCTCCTTTACGTCGGGTTTTGGTGGACTCGGGATTCCATCGAGTACTGCCCTAGTCTCTCTAAAAATCCATGGATCCCCATGGGACCCACGGGCGATCATAATTCCTGCGCATCCTGTCTCGTGTCTCATGCGATAAGCGTCCTCAGCACAAGTGATATCACCATTTCCGAGAACAGGAATAGCTAATGCCTCAACTACAGCCCCAATCTCACTCCATCGCGCTTTCCCCTTATACATCTCTGCTCGGGTTCGAGGGTGAATACAGAGCACTCGCGCTCCAGCTTCTTGGCAAGTAAGAGCTATCCCCACTGGGTCGCGAGATCCCTCATTAAAGCCGCTCCTGATCTTCACTGTAGTCGGCAGGCGAGTTGCTTCATCCACTGCTCGAATGATGGAGGTCACTAGAGTTAAGTCACGCAAGCAGCCTGATCCTCCATTACGCTTTACTACCTTCTTCACCGGACATCCAAAATTGATGTCTATGAAATCTGGTCCGTACGTCTCTGAAACAAACGCAGCAGCATCTGCCATCATGCCTGGATCAGCTCCGAAAATCTGGATACCGATCGGGTGTTCTTCGGAATCGAAACGGAGGTATTCGCGAGAACGAGGGGATCCCATAACTATACCAGTCGCGCTCACAAATTCACTTACTACAACATCTGCTCCGTAGGAACGGCAGAGTCTTCGGAAGGGCGATTCACTCACGCCTGCCTGTGGTGCCAGGTAAAGAGGAGTGGGCTCTTTGGTAAAGAGTTCTAGGAAATCACTAGGCATGACATTGCTTAGCCTTTTGGAAGTGGCACTTCTCTTCCACCATCGTGCCTTACAGTAATGCCCAGCCCATCAAGGCAGTTAAGCATAGGGATTAGTTGTTTGCGACTAAGGGGTAGAGCTTCACGGAATGCTGAGGGGCCCAGGTTCACTTGGCCACCGAGGAGATTGCATACACGCTCGACCGCAGCCTCAAACTCGCTCTTTAACACGTAATATCCATCCGCGATAACAACAAATTCTTCCTTTTCTTCGAGGAATTTCAGCAATCCCCAGATATCTGGATCATGAGCTAGATGTGGAGGTAATTCACCTACTAGAGGGGCCGCCAAGCCCATCCTAGTATAGATCTCACGGAGTTCTGTGATCAATTGCTCTTGTCGTGGTGATGGACGTGACTGGTATCCCTGATCCTTAACCCCACTTCCTTGTCTCTCAAGCTTCCCTTCTTTGGTAAGCTTATCGATAACCGCATCTGCGATTTCTGGAGCTGCCCAGGTAGGCAGGCTGGACCTGAGAACAGGTAGCGGGATCGCACTTTGGAGTGGTTTTTCAATATGTCCCTGATGAACTGCGCGTAGGATTAATCGTTCAGCTTCAAGTGCAATCTCTCTTGAGAAGAGCTGGCCTGATGTCAGTAATCCACCCTCGTTCTGGACCCGAGCAACAGCTTCCTGAGCGATTCCAGGTGGTAATCCAGAAGTGATTGGAAGAGCCTTGGTCTCTATACCGTACCAGGACGCTATTGAGAGTAAAGCTTTGACGGCAATGATTGGTTCGCTTTCGAGAACGTTCTCAAGGGCGGCCTGGACAGAGTCATCGAGAACTCTTCGCTTAACCGGCTGTGGTTCAGCGATTACTCCGCCTCCGATTGTAATCATCGGTGAGTAGGTTCGGAGGATGATTCTATCACGAGCACGAGCGACCACAGGTTCTTCAAGACGGAGTTGTACCCAACCTTGGCTCCCTGAAGAAATCTTCTGTTTTGTCAGCAAGGCGCAACGAGCCATAACTTCTGAGGTACCGATATGGACACGGATCCTCTGATTGTGCTTAATGCTACAGTTTATTCCTTGGATGAGTTGAACATGGACGGTTAACATCCACGAACTGTTCCAGTTTGGATCGGAGACCAGAGTAGTTCCTCGGGTCACCGTTTGCCTATTTGAACTTGCTCCACTTAATGCAACGGCTATTCGATTCCCCGGAGTGGCTATTTCAACATCACCCCCATGGACTTGGAGTTTCCGTATCCGTGACTCGAACTCATTCGGGAGAAGTCGCACCTGCGCTCCTCTTCTCAGGGTCCCAGTCCATAATGTCCCGGTGACGACAGTTCCAGTACCCTGAATTGTAAACACTCGATCTAAGGGAAGCCGAGCGAGATCGTCATCGTTCCGTTGTCCGAGGTGCTTGACTGTCTCGCAAAGCTCTGCCTTGAGCCCGTCTAAGCCCTCTCCATTGATCACGGATGTAAAGACCATCCGGGCCCCAGCATAGGGGGTGTCTGCTAATATCTCCTCCACATCACTGCGAACAAGTTCACGCCATTCCTCATCCACCAGATCAGACTTCGTGAACGTAACAATCAATTCTGGAACACCAAGAAGTTCGAGGATAATGAGATGTTCTCTAGTTTGAGGCATGACCCCTTCATCTGCCGCAATAATCAAGAGGACGAGATCCATTCCAGTAGCTCCAGCTACCATGGAGCGAATGAATCCCTCATGCCCGGGTACATCCACAACTCCCAAGCGCTGGGTACCCAGCGCTAATTCAGCGAACCCTAGTTCAATTGTTATACCACGACGCTTCTCTTCTTTCAGGCGGTCCGTATCAGTTCCAGTAAGAGCCTGAACTAAGGCAGTTTTACCATGATCGATATGCCCGGCGGTACCGAGGATCAATTGCTTCACTGTGGTTCAACATCTTGAGGTAGGAGCCGTTGTATGAACTCTAGGGATTTTAGCGGTCTGGATACGACATGATAGCTCAGAAACTGAGAGAGGACTGCCAAGTGCTTTTTGGGATAGTCAATCGCATCATCGATTCGACCCTGAACCAATTGCATAATTTGGAGTCGAGCTACTGGGCCAATTCGAGGGCCATCTATTTTCTCGCTACACTCGAGGCAAGCCATCCCTCCAGCTGAGAAATCAAATCGTCCAACTTCATCTTCGACAAAGTCAAGCTCACACCGAATACACGTCTTCAGTTGGGGCTCAAACCCGAGTACTCTGGTAATCTGCCAGATACCAGACAGGGTGCCCGTCGGAACTTGTGTGGAGTTAGCGCACTCTAAGGCATCGAATCCACGCTCGATTGCTTCAAAGAGTTCTGGGCGACGTTCTTGGTCAGCGTGCATGAGGACAAGTTCAGCAATGGCCGAAGCTCCCCAGAACCGAAGCACATCCCTGCCGAGTCCGTCTCGAATCCGTGTACACGAGAAGTCCTTCATTGTCTGAAGGTCCCGATGGTCTTTTAGATATAAGCTTACGGTACCTGTGGCGAATGTCCCAATTGCCAAATGCCCCCGGCCTGTTCGACCCCGCACGCCTTTCGCCATAGCACTGACCAGGCCGTGGTCTTCGGTATAAAATCGTAGGATTCGGCTCGTATCGCCGTATTCGTGTGATCGTAGGAGCACTGCCGTGGTAGTGACGGGAGCCACCTAGTCAGTTCCTCTAACTCGCTGTAGGAGTTTCGCTCGCTCCATGAGGTACTCCTCATTCTCTCTCTCACTCCAATCCTCTTGGCTCTTAAACGTTTCATCTAGAACAGCAATTCGGTGAATCATTGATTCTCGATCGCCAAGATTAACTGTGGCTCCTTGCGTATTCGCTCTGATGGGATCTCGATTCAAGAGGAACAGCCCCGCCCCGCCCAATACTACTCCAAGTATCAGACTCATCGAGGAGATTGGGAGCTCGAATGGGATCTTAGCTTCGGATAAATTGATGCTCGATCCTGTTAGATTGTCACCTGAATATCTACGATAGGTGGTTCCCGGCTCTAGCTCGACTCGTGGGAAAGAATCGAGGCCTTCCACTATCATTGGAGGCGCTGGTTCCCGCACCAGCAGTTCCATGACTGCAGTTAATCCCGGCATCGGAATTGATACAAAAGGCTCGTCGAGTTTGTACGTTACGACGAAGAGCCTCTCTCCTGGGGGCAATGGTGTCCTAATAAAAAGTTGACCCGCTTCTAGGCTTATGTTTTCCGGGGAGATTTCCGCTTGCCCTAATTCAAAATCAGTGGCCCCAGGGATGAGTGGGTAACTCCAGACGAATCCTGGATCCTCTGAAACCAATGTCCTCCCAGTTTCGTTATAAACCTCGATGAGGTCAGTGATGTGCCATCGATCACCATCAAATTCAAAAAATACATTTCGAATCTCAATCGGAAGATCAGCTCCGCCAGAAGGAGCAAAAGCCGTGTCATAAGTCTGGATTCTGTAAATTGAATCGAGATGTTCTGGTTCAGTTAAAGGAGCTCCGAAGTAGAGGACTCCATCATGTCTGATAGAGGCAAGATAGATATCTCTTACGGCCGGGTCAGGTGGATTGGGTAGAGTTAGTCTGAAAGTCCCGTCGTTCCCTAAAGAAACAGAGTCTAGTTCTCCCTGGGTTCCGCCAATGAGATGATGAAGGACTACTGTCCCACTCGTTAATGCCTCATTCCCTAGTAAGGCCTGACCTTGAAGAAGGGTTTCCTGTCCGCTTTGTGCGACCGCGGCGCTTGTGGTCGTAAAAAGGCCAATTGCTATAAGGAGGCTTGCTAGAGCGAATCGACCAGCATACCGCCAGTGATCAAGGAGTAAAGCGACCAAAATCCTCAGGGTTAAGCCTTCGAAGATGCTCTTCTAACTCGTCAGGACCCATAGGCAGTGGCGAGGTTGAGGGCTCATTACCAGCCGATTTAAAGTCTCCAGCACTAGTGTGTCCAGCGATCTCAAGAAGTTCTTCGTGAGCAAAAATCTGCGTATCAGATCTAAGAGCAATTGCTATTGAATCAGAGGGGCGTGCATCCAACGAGATGATTTCACCGTTCTTAAGAACCGAGAGTTCCGCATAGTATGTACTGTCTTCAACGCGACTGATTATGACTCTTTGAAGACTTCCGCCGAGTTGCTTCATTACTGTGCAAAGGAGGTCATGGGTTAGTGGCCGCGCAAACTCCATTGCTGCGAGTTCAGTCGCGATTGCACTGGCCTCTCCTGGCCCTATCCAAATTGGGAGCACTCGTTCGCCTGAAAGTTCCTTGAGCATTACGACTGGGGTGTTTGTGGTTCCATCAACCCACAGGCTCTGAACTCTAACTTCAATCAGCAATCGAAGTTCCCCCGAGAGATTGTTCTGTACAGCGACTTAGTAGGCATGGGTGCAGCTCCATCAAATACTCCAAAGTAACTCATGGCGTTCTTTAGAACTCAGAAAGAGTAGTACTTCTTGGCTCCCCCTGAGTCCGATATCCCAATTCGATGTATCATTTCTCTTAACAACCCAAAGCATTTTTCAGGTCTTCTACTCGATCAGTTAGCTCCCAAGGGAAGAATTGGGCCTCGGCACCGCCCGCTTCTGGAACCCTCGCTTCTGGTGTGCGACCGAAGTGACCATATGCCGCTGTCGACGTATAGATAGGTGCTCTTAGGCCAAGTCGATCAATAATCCCTAAGGGAGTAAAATCAAAAACCTCTGATACTGCTTGGGCCAGTTCGTATTCGCACACCTGAGCGTCCCGGAGATCTGTAACGAGAACAGAAACTGGTTCTGCCACCCCGATTGCGTAGGCCAATTGGATTTCACATCGAGTAGACAGTCCTGCTGCAACGACATTCTTAGCGGCCCAGCGAGCTGCGTAAGCAGCTGATCGGTCCACCTTTGTAGGATCCTTACCCGAGAATGCTCCACCTCCATGACGCCCTACGCCGCCGTATGTATCTACAATGATCTTTCGCCCTGTCACACCTGCATCGCCATGAGGTCCTCCAGTGACAAAACGACCGGTGGGGTTAATGTGGAACACACAATCATCATCAACGAGAGTTTCCGGTAAGACAGGCGTAATGACTTTCTCTATTAGAGTATTTGTTATCTCAGAATGTCCTACGTCTTCGCTGTGTTGGGCCGACACAACGACTGTGTGTATTCGCAAGGGTCGCCCATCCTCATACTCAACAGTTACTTGAGATTTTCCATCCGGTCTCAGCCAAGGTATTTCTCCCGTCTTTCGAACGTGGGCGAGTTGCCTAGTGATTGCATGTGCATATTGAATCGGTGCTGGCATCAGCTCCGGCGTTTCATTTGTTGCATATCCAAACATCATGCCCTGGTCCCCTGCTCCACCTGTATCAACACCCATTGCAATATCACTGGATTGTTGATCAATACTCGTGAGTACGGAACAGGTAAGAGCATCAATCCCATAATCCGCATCGGTATAGCCTATGCGAGACAGTGCACCTCGAACGACCTCAGGAATGTTTACGATTGACTGTGTTGAGACTTCACCCGCTACAAGTGCGAGCCCTGTAGTCACGAGAGTCTCACAAGCAACACGTGATTTTGAATCTCCCGCTAAGAGATGGTCAAGCACAGAGTCAGAAATATGATCCGCAACCTTATCGGGATGTCCTTCAGTTACTGACTCGGAAGTGAATAGAGAGCGCGACAAATGATTACCCATTTTTGAGATGTGGTGAGATGTGGATTGTATTCTCTGGAGATCAATCGAAAGAGACGCTACCCAATGATTATGGTATCGACAAGTTCCAGCGTCCCTGAAATACCCTTAGGTATTCTGTGTCAAGAAGGCCTCTAGTGCTCGTGCGGATTTATCCCAGGAGTACCGTTCTGCGAATCGCCGGGCATGCCGCCCCATTTCCTCACGAGCCTGTCGGTCTGTTAGCAGTGAACCAATGGCTGTGGTAAGTCTATGTTCGTCGCCATGTGGGACTAGTAGGCCGGTCTCACCAGATACGACAGATTCTCGAAGTCCTGGTGAATCACTAGCCACCGTTGGGGTCCCGCAGGCGCTCGATTCGATACAGGAAATGCCCCACCCCTCTTTAGATGACGTGAGAGCGTGCAGCCAACATGTACGTAATAGTTCTAATTTTCTCTCTTCACTAACATACCCCATAAACTCTACCTCATTACCGATGCCGAGCTTGGTACAGAGAGATTCAAGCCGTCCACGGTCATCACCAGTTCCTGCTATCTTGAGCGTTACTCTTGAACCCTCTTGTGTCAGCTTATTGACTGCATGGAGAAGTAGATCGACACGTTTGTACTTCTTGAGTCGGCCTAAGTACAAGACTGTGGGGTCCTTTGTACGAACGTGGTTTGGGTGAGGGCTGTACCAGTCGAGGTTAATCCCGTTTGGGATCACTTCAATCTGTTTAGCGTGTAATCCTCTTTTTACCAAGTCCTCTTTCGTGCTTTCAGAGACAGCGATTATAGGAGTTTTAGAGAAGATCCAAGGTATAGGTCGTTCAAGTAACCAAGTTGCTGATGCAACTGGAATCCCAGCTGATCCAAACGCGGTTAGCCCAAAAAGATGGTGTACGAGTAAGACAATAGGTGACCGAGTCCAGCACGGTGTGAAGAGAGGGACCTTATTTAGATCCTCGACTACTATATCAAATGACTCATGAGACAGGTGACGCAGATAGTATGCGACTGCGGCTAACGAAAAGGTGTAACGGGTACCAGCTCGGTGAACAGCAATTTCATCAAGATCTACCCGTGTAGCACAACCACTCCAACCTGATGTTAGGAGCGTGACCTCATGCCCTAGCTGGACCATGCGGCTAAAGGTTTCATGGAGATGGATCTCAGCGCCGCCGGCCAAGGGGTTTTCCCGGTCGAGCCAATTCACGACCAGAATGCGCATTGACTAACCCGTCATGTTCTGTGGAATTGCTTGGTCTTTCGATTGGTCCTTGAAGACCGCATCGAGGACACCATTCACAAAGCGGGGTGAGTCACTCCCGCCGTATGCCTCCGCCAAGAGGATGGCCTCTTGGATAGATACTTTCGGTGGAACCTCTTCTAGAAAAAAAATCTCTACTGCTCCAATTCTTAAGATTCCCCTGTCAATGCTAGAAACACGGTCTAGATGCCAGTTCTCTAGTGCCGAGCTGATATGAGCGTCTATCTCTTGAAGATGATCCTCAAGCAAGGCTACTAGTTTCTTTATGTACGGTAATCTTGTCGGTGAAATAAGACGTGTCGCAGACGTGTCCCTAAGGGCTTCTATCAAGGTGCCATCGAACCCTGAGCTTTCCCATTTGTAATGAATTTGGAGGACCCAGGCTCGGGCTCGAGTTCGATCGATTCGTATTCGGTGAGCATACGTCGGCCCATCACTCTCACTCAATTACCAGTCAGCCTTGCATAAAGGTCTAACATCTGAAGGGCTGCCCCCGCTGCCTCATATCCTTTGTTGTTCGCGCCTTCCTGAGCCCTCGCCAACGCTTGTTTGCGGTTGTCCGCGGTAAGTACCCCGAAAAGAATTGGGGTGGACGCCTCTTGAGCAAGAGCAGCCAAGCCATTATTTGCCGTGGAGCATACGTAGTCAAAATGAGGAGTTTCTCCTCGGATCACACATCCCAGGGTTACGATTGCGTCATAACGAGCCAGCCGGAGCACTGCGGATGTCGCCTGTGGTAACTCCCATGCTCCCGGAACACGTATGATCTCAATTGACTCCGGGTTTAGTCCATGGCTTGTAAGGCAATCCATTGCTCCTGCGACCAAGCGATCAGTGACGTCCGTATTGAAACGACTAGCTATGACCGCAATAGAAAGGCCGGTAGGGTCAAATTCACTCGACAAGACACTAATTGCTGCCCCATCCCTACTCATAAGGTATGACCTAACTTAGAGCGTTTGGTTTCGAGATATCGTTCGTTGTGCTGGTTTGGTTCTACCTGCAGTGTCTGAGTGCCTGTGATCTCAATATCATAGCCATCTAAACCCACTATTTTGCGTGGATTATTTGTGAGTAGGCGAATCGAGTGGAGGTTCAAATCCAGAAGGATTTGTGCCCCAATACCATAATCTCTTAGGTCAGGCTTGAAGCCGAGCTTTTCATTGGCTTCGACCGTATCCAGCCCCTCATCCTGAAGCTCGTAAGCCTTCACTTTATTCCCTAGCCCAATCCCTCGCCCTTCCTGGCGAAGGTAGACGATGGCCCCCCGACCTTCCGCATCAAGCTGTCGCATAGCAGCAACCAGTTGTTCACCGCAATCACATCTCATGGAGCCGAACACATCACCAGTCATACATTCTGAGTGCATACGAACCAAAACACCCGGCTTCCCGCTTAGATTCCCCTTTGTAATTGCGAGGTGCTCGCGACCATCGAGCATGCTTTCATAGGCTATGACGTGGAATTCCCCAAACTTAGTTGGGAGTTCAGCCTCAGCAACACGTCGTATGATCCGGGTTTTTGTCAGCTGATATGCGACCATTTGAGCCACGGTTATGAACCTGAGCCCGTGTTCAACCGCCAAATCCTTTAGCTCCTGTCGGCGTGCCATCGTCCCATCTTCATTCAGGATCTCACAAATCACTCCGACAGGAGGCAGGTCAGCCATCCGGGCGAGGTCCACTGAAGCCTCCGTCTGCCCAACTCTCCGGAGAACCCCTCCAGGTTTTGCTCTGAGTGGAAAAATGTGGCCTGGACGCCTCAGGTCACTAGGGTCAGAGTTTGGGCTCGTAAGGACCTCGATAGTTTTTGCTCTATCCTGAGCACTAATCCCTGTCGTCACGCCGAAACGACGGTGAGCATCTACCGAGATCGTAAAAGCTGTTTCTTGCGGATCAGTATTGCGTTGGGTCATAAGCGGAAGATCAAGAGCATCCGCTCGCTCATCCGTTAATGCTACACAGATTAGACCTCGGCCATGTTTGGTCATGAAGTTCACATGATCAGGCGTGACCTTAGCTGCTGCCATGACCAAATCTCCTTCATTCTCACGGTCTTCATCATCGGCTACGATGACCATCCGCCCCTGGCGGATGTCTTCTATAGCCTTCTCTACTGTGTCGAAGTCCATTGTCTCTCTCATCCACCCCGTTTTGAGAGAATCTTATTGATGTACTTCCCAATAAGATCTCCCTCGACATTTACACAATCCCCAGATTCGAGATCACTGAGGTTGGTATGCTGAAACGTGAAGGGTATCACACCAATCTGACAAATGCAGTCTTGCTCTAGTTTACTCACCGTTAAACTTACGCCGTTAATCGTGATTGATCCCTGGGGAATTGTCAGTGCGTGGACGTCTTCATGGATGGAAAAATCCATCATGCAATACTCCCCTTTTTTAACGGACTTAATGAAGGATCCCGTACTATCCACATGTCCCTGAACGATATGGCCATCTATACGGCCATCTACCGCAACAGCTCTTTCTAGGTTGACCCTTTTCCCTAGTTCATACGTTCCTACAATGGTTCTCTTAAGTGTTGAGCCGATAACATCAAAAACAAGACGCCCGGATATCACTGAAGTTACTGTGAGACAGGCGCCATCTACCGCAACTGAAGCGCCAGGTTCCAGTGCGACTGCTAGTTCGGGAGCCTCTATATAAAAACGTCGTGTTTCTTGATGGTCCTCGATCTCATCGATAAGCCCTATTCCCTCTACTATCCCAGTGAACATCAGTCAGATTTCCGGTCAAGCACGATGAGGGTATCCCGACCGTGCATTTCAGGAGGTAGTGAAGGTAGGAAATCTTCCCGTTTTAATGTTTCTTCTCCATCGCTGAATGCCGCGATACCCCCTGCGCCAAGTGTTTTGGGGGCGATGAACAAGTATAGGCGTTGAACTAAATCCTTTCGAATCAAGCTATTTGCTAGCTTGGCTCCACCCTCACAAAGGACCGATTGAACGCCTAATTCCTGAACAATCCTCATAATTGCTTCAAGATCAAGCCCTCGATTAGTTCTTGGCACTGAATGGACATGGGCCCCAAGCGATTCGAGCCTTGTAATTTCGCTTTCAGAGGCATCTTCATGGGTGAATATATGAAGAGGGTTGAGTTCCACATCATCTAATATTGCAGCATCACTGGGAAGTTCAGCACAAGCATCTAGAACGAGCCTCCGGACAGGTCTTCGTCCATGCGGGGCCATACGCACCGTCAGGCGTGGATTGTCCACTCGCAGAGTCTCCGTCCCTATAAGAATTGCGTCGAACCCTGTTCTCAGCCGATGGACTTCCCGTTCCGCTTCCATACCGGTTATTTGGGTCCGCACTCCACCACGTATCCCGATATAGCCGTCTAGGCTAAGAGCCAATTTTAGCGCGATATAGGGCGTTCCATGAGTCTGACCATGAAAAAAAGAAGGGTTTTCCATTCGTCCTGCGATTGAATCCCATACTGGGCCTATTACTTCTATGCCCCCTCGGGCCAACGTATCCCTCCCAGCGCCCTCTTTTGCCCCGGGTTCAGCTACACCGTAAATAACACGGGCTACTCCAGCCTGGACCAATGCCTGAGAACATGGTGGAGTTTTGCCTTCATGATTACACGGCTCGAGGCTTACATAGGCCGTTGCCCCCTCTGCTTTGCTCTTCGCAGCCTCAAGGGCAATGATTTCGGCATGGGGACCTCCAAACTCCCTATGATATCCTTCGCCGACAATCTGATTATTCAACACAAGAACGCATCCAACGAGTGGATTGGGATGCACACGACCCCAGCCCCGTCGGGCGATCTTACGTGCCCAGTCAAGGTAGGCTAGATCTTCTCGAGAAAGCTCTGCTTGATCAGAAATCTTTACATCGTTCATTGCTTGATATTAATCACCGAACACTAAGCCGGGCAGCTAGGCTTAAGAATCCCGATCCTTGCTTGAAATCAATTGGCCCTAGAGCATGTCTCTCTAGCATGGATGGTCCGAAAGCCCAGCCGATTTCGGTCGACAGTTGCAGAATCAATAGACTCAAAGACACACCACTGAAGAGAACTGGGCGGCGAATAATTAACGGAGCCTTAACCTCTGTAGGGTCGGTGTCCTGGGGTAATACAATGAGTCTAACTTCAGAGTTATGCGAATCTATGCCAGCCCCGGCCATCAACCCTAGTGAGGATATACTCTTGCCGATCGTTAGGCGTAAGGACGAGATCGATGGATTAATCACTAGACCAGTTGAGTAGTGGACAGATTCCCAATCAAGGGTCATGGGGGACATGAACCTGCGGGAAACACTGACCGCAATTCCAGGAAGGGTGAATGTTTCACGCACCAGTCCGAGACGAACACCCAGGGAGAACGCTCTCATTCTGCTATCAAGCCCTACTTCCTTAGGGAAGAAAAGGAAATGTCCTTGAGCCAACAGGTCCAACGAGAGTAGCCCACCTATAGTAGGCCTTACTTGAAACCCTTCAAACAATCCTGCGACGAGATTCCCCTGGATTGTCTTAAGTACAAATCCCCCCCTGGCCTGGCCGACCGCAGGTTCGTGAGTGACGACTGGGATATGGGCTCGTAGTCC
>Ga0209228_1001274_pt1 | contig 12662 bp, 11 predicted proteins | sample METZYME_3_150m_FD_187547 | JGI IMG/M metagenome (GOLD analysis project Ga0209228, IMG submission 187547) | Marine microbial communities from oxygen minimum zone in mesopelagic equatorial Pacific - METZYME_3_150m (SPAdes) (version 2) | ecosystem: Environmental > Aquatic > Marine > Oceanic...
ATGGTTACCCGCGCGACCTGTAATTTGATACTCGGTCATCTGCGCCAGGGTGACAGCACGCATATCCTGCTTTGTTCGCCAGGCTTCGTGCCACGTCAGCGTTTTTTGCAAGGCCGTTTGCAATCTCCAGCGCGGCTGCCATCCCAATCGCAAATGTGCCTTGCTGCTATCCAACTTGAGATAATTAGCCTCATGCGGCTGAGGTGTTTCGTCGCATTCCCAGCTTACGTCCTCACGTATTTCAGCCATACGCTCGACTAGCCACCTGACCGAACGTGCATCCTCATCCGTCGGCCCAAAGTTCCAGCCTTCTGCGAACGACATGCCTTCGGTATAAAGTCGTTCGGCAAGCGTCAAATAACCTGACAACGGTTCCAGCACATGCTGCCACGGACGCGTAGACAGGGGCGAACGAATTTTCAAGGTTGCGCCAGCATCCAATGCACGCAGAAAATCCGGAATCAGGCGCTCAGATGCCCAGTCTCCTCCGCCAATCGCATTTCCGGCTCTGGCGCTAGCGAGCGCAATCTCTGAGGCAGCAAGGAACGACTGCCGATAAGCTGATGTCACTAACTCGGAACATCCCTTGCTGCTCGAATAAGGGTCAGATCCGCCCATCGCCTCATTTTCGCGATAACCCCACACCCATTCCCGATTTTCATAACATTTATCGGTGGTGACATTCACTACTGCTCTGACGCCAGGTGTCTCACGCACCGAATCGAGCAGGTGCACCGTGCCCATCACATTGACTTCATAAGTTTCTGCAGGTTGTACATAGGAGTAACGCACAAGCGGCTGCGCCGCCAGATGAAATATGATCTCCGGCTTGGCTGCTTGCATAGCTCGTTTGAGTTTATTCGCCTCACGAATATCGGCAATGACGCTGCTCGCCATACCCAGTTCCACCTCTGCTTCGGCAAACAGATTAGTCTGTGTTGGCGGGCTAAGCGCATAGCCGTGCACCTCGGCACCCATGGCTTGCAGCCACAGCGACAACCATCCGCCCTTGAAGCCGGTATGCCCGGTCAAAAAAACACGCTTCCCCTGCCAAAAATCCGGATTCACTTCCATACCTTCCAGGGCGCCTTGCCACCCAGCCAGAGCCCTTCCAACTGATTCTTGTCGCGCAGCGTATCCATCGGTTGAAAAAAACCGTTATGCTCATATGCCATCAGTTCACCCCTCGCTGCCAAATCGCCCAGCGGCTGCTTTTCCCACGAAATACTGTCATCCTCCACCAAGTCAATACAGCTTGGTGACAGGACAAAATAGCCGCCGTTAATCCACCCGCCATCACCTGTCGGCTTTTCGACAAAGCTATTCACAGCATTGCCATCCACATCAAGGACACCAAAACGACCCGGGGGCTGAACCGCCGTGACCGTTGCAAGTTTTCCATGCTGCCTGTGAAACGCGATTAGCGCGCCCATATCAACATCCGAGACCACATCGCCGTAGGTAAAACAAAATTCCTTTTCATCCTTTACATAGTCGAAAACGCGTTTTAGACGCCCGCCCGTCATGGTGTTATCACCGGTATCCACCAACGTCACCCGCCATGGCTCTGCGTTTCGCTGATGCACTTCCATTTTGTTATGCGGCATATCGAATGTTACATCTGACATGTGCAGAAAATAATTAGCGAAGTATTCTTTGATGACATAGCCTTTGTAACCGCAACACAACACGAATTCATTGATACCATGAGCCGAATAGGTCTTCATGATGTGCCAAAGTATCGGCCTGCCACCGATCTCGATCATGGGTTTCGGGCGGGATGAGGTTTCCTCGCTGATCCTTGTGCCCAAGCCCCCTGCCAGTATGACTGCTTTCATATTTTGAATCTCCTAAATTTTACTGATAGTTAGTTGTTTTCAGTATACCAAGTCATCGCCTCTTTCAAGCCTTCCCCTATCCGGTATTGCGGCGCATACCCCAACAGGCTCTTCGATTTTGATATATCGGCCAGAGAATGACGCACATCGCCTTCGCGAAAATCACGATAGATTGGCTTAGCTTCAACAAGATGAGGGTATAGTTCGGCCAAATTCACCCGCAAAGCTTCATAGAGCTGATTGAGCGTGTTTTGATCGCCGACGGCAACGTTATAGACTTGATTCACTGCCTCGGGATTATCTGTGGTGGCGGCAAGCAGATTGATTTGCACGACGTTCTCGATATAGCAGAAGTCGCGGCTTGTTTCGCCATCGCCATTAATATAAACCGGTTTGTTTTTAATAAGCGAGGAGATCCACTTGGGGATCACGGCGGCATAGGCACCTTCGGGGTCCTGACGTTTGCCGAAGATGTTGAAATAGCGCAGGCCGATGGTCTTGTAGCCATAAGTGCGAGCGAAGACGTCGGTATAGAGTTCATTCACCAGTTTTGTGACGGCGTAGGGGGATAGCGGCTTGCCGATCTTGTCTTCCACCTTGGGAAGGTCAGGGTGGTCCCCATAGGTAGAGCTGGATGCGGCGTAGATGAAGCGCTTTACTTTGGCATCTCTGGCAGCGACTAGCATATTAAGAAAGCCATCAATGTTTGCCATATTAGTTTTGATCGGGTCTTCTACTGAACGTGGCACTGAACCGAGCGCCGCCTCATGAAGGACATAGTCTACTGGTATACCCTCTTTCTCAGAAATAGAAGGATAAAAGATCATCGCCTTTTGGCAGTCTTCTAATTTACGGATATCGCCCTCTATAAAAGTAAAACTGGCAGTATCTAGCAAGCGGTTATCCGCCCGTAACGCATTAGTTGCACACGCTATCGCTTGATCAATGTTACGCTGAAAGCCTGTTTCAAAATTATCGAGTCCGACAACATTCTGATTTAGCTTCAATAATGTTTCTAACAGGTTCGAACCAATAAATCCTGCGACACCGGTTATTAGCCAGGTTTTGGGATTATTTTGTAGTTCCCTTTTTACTTTCTCATATCTAGTCATGTCTTTCAGAGTCGCCATTTGTCAGTTTTCAGTCGGAAATTAGAACCCTTAAGTTTAAGATATGTGACTTCAGAGTTTTTACAGTCTGCCATCTACCTTTTCTGCGGGCAAGATATATTTTATGTCGTAAAGTACATGGTTCTTTTTGCCTAGTGCGCGTATGGCAGTGATACCCATGGCTTTGAATTGGTGGTGCGCCACGGCGATAATAACGGCATCGTACTTTCCCGGTTCGGGTTGCTCGACGGGGGTAATTCCGTACTCCCTTATTGATTCTTCTTTATCTATCCAAGGATCGTAGACGTCTATATTACAGTGGAAGCCACTCAACTCTTGAACGACATCCACCACACGGGTATTCCTGATATCGGGACAGTCTTCTTTGAATGTGAGGCCCATGACTAAGATATTTGAGTCAACTACCTGAATGCGCTTTTTGGTCATCAGGTTGATAATTTCATTGGCGACATATTTGCCCATACTGTCGTTCAGCTTGCGTCCTGTCAGGATAATTTCCGGATAGTAGCCTACCTTCATCGCTTTATGCGTAAGATAGTAAGGATCGACTCCGATACAGTGCCCACCAACCAAGCCTGGTCGAAAAGGCAGAAAATTCCATTTACTCCCTGCGGCCTTTAAAACTTCTTCGGTATCGATACCCAGTCGTCTGAAAATCAACGCTAGCTCATTTATGAGGGCAATATTGATATCTCTCTGAGTATTTTCGATAACCTTAGCGGCTTCAGCCACTTTGATGGAGCTTGCCTTATGGGTGCCTGCGGTAATAATGGAACGATAGAGGGCATCGACTTTGTCGGCTATTTCTAGTGTAGATCCCGAAGTCACTTTTTTGATAGTGGTGACCCGATGCTCTTTGTCGCCAGGGTTAATACGCTCTGGACTGTAGCCACAATAAAAGTTTTTATTGAAGGTGAGACCTGAATGCTTTTCTAGTATGGGCACACAGACCTCTTCGGTCGCCCCCGGGTAAACGGTTGATTCATAGATAACAATATCGTCTTTCGACAGCACTTTTCCAACGGTTTCACTCGCTTTTTCCAACGGAGAGAGATCGGGGCGTTTATGAATATCAATGGGCGTAGGAATAGTAACGATGTAGATATTGCAGGTCTTGAGTTTATCGACATCAGTTGTATAACTAAGATGCGCGGCACTCTCAAGCGCAGCCGTATCAACTTCTAGCGTTGAATCATGACCTGAAATAAGAGCAGCTATACGTGAGCGATTAATATCAAAACCTGTAGTGAGGTATCTCTTCCCGAATTCGACTGCCAGTGGCAGACCAACGTAACCGAGGCCAATAACGGCTATTCTTGTATCTTTAGCGTTCACTCTATTCCTCTAAAATTATAATTCACTAAATGTTACCACCGAAAAATGGACATCAAAATCAGCGACCCGATTGGTCGTAGTTTGCAACCCAAGATACTCACTATACAGGCCCAACAATGACTGATGCGTGGAATAAGACTGGCACTGGCTAGGTTATGGTTGAGCATGTTAGGTCAGATGCTATTGAAAATTACGGTGTTGCTGACTTCTCGACAAAACCCATAGGGGTCAGTAAATACGCGTTACCCCACTTATTGTCTGAGCGCTGGAAATTACCGAATTTAATCCAACCCACATTAATAAAGGACTTAACCAAATAGTGTGTGTTTTACCCAAGCTAACGCCCAACTTCTCAGCCAGCTGGCGCTGAGTGAGATCAGGTTGCTGCTCAAGTATTTTGAGCGCGCTATATTCGAGCTCTTGATTGGTCATAATAAAGGGGTTAAAAGAGTAGTTTATTAGTTCAGGAAGGCTACCGCAGGACGCTGCAAGAACAGATCCTTAAGAAAAACGAAGAACCTACAAGCTAAAAGGCTCCAATCTTGTTCATTTTGAGCAAGATAGCATAAGTGAATGAAATTGCAAATTTAAGAGGTTGTAGTGTTAACTAGCTCACTATTATTGAGGTTTATTTTTGCTCCACCCAACCTAGAGGCACTCACCTGTGAAATACCGTGCTTATCGACACTCTCCTACACGTAGCTTTGTCGAGATATCAATTACAGGGTGATCATCATCGCGAGGCCCGATAAGCCGAAGAATATAACCGCGAGCAGTAGCATTACCGACATCTTTACGAGATCCTTTTATGTGAGAACGAAAAGGTTTTTATCCATGGTTAACCGATGCTAGCGTCAATCAATTTACCCCTAAACCGAACTTTCAACCCTATTAATTCAGGACTATTAAGGTAACCAATCACCTATACATTAACCTATTAGGCAGACTTAATCAGACTTTCGGGCATAGTGCATCACTAACACTAACAGCACTGACAAGATCCCGCCGAGCAGAGTACCTATAATACAGATAAAGGCCCGCTCAGGTTGCGATTTTTCTTCTGGTACCATACTTGGGCTTACCGCCACAAAGACATATTCAGGGCTGGCCTTGGCCAACATCTTATTTTTCGTCTGCTCTGCAATAATGGTGTAAAAAACCTCTCGCATTTTGGCCTCTCGCATTTCGGCGATTGAGGTATTCTCAATCTGAGCCTGCAGGTAGTTAATATTATTGGAGACAATCTCAATCTGAGCCTGCAGGTAGTTAATATTATTGGAGACCTTTGTCATTTGGCGTTGCTGCATGTGCGCGTTAATGGCCGCCACATACATATCCAACCACTGCTTGGCGATCTGCGGAGAGTAATACTCGATAGACACTGACACCAGCCCCGATTTTTTGTTTTCTGAAACAACTAGTCGGTCAGAAAAGGCTTCAAATAAGACCCAACTGCTAGGCGGACCCACCTCACCTGTATTATCATTTTCAACCAACCACGTTTTAGTCTCAGCATCATAGATATCATCGTCAATCTGTAATTCGTTAGACCCTCTACTCCACCCTTCTGCAGCATAAACCTCAACGGAAATGTTATTTTCAGCAATAAAAACGTCGATAAAGCTCCAAGACTTCATGATTTCTTGGGCCATTTGCGATTCGCTGCTTTCACCGCCGCCGATATCAACCCCGGCTAAAGAAGCAAAACCACCCAACTGGCCCAAGGCTCCTGAGAGGTCAGAGCTATCGGATTGTGCTGGAGCAAGCAGCACTGTGGCTTTGTACTGGTCAGACAGTGACAGCGCGTAGATGACAGAGACAAAGGCAAACACAGCTGTAATAGCTATGATTTTTCGACTTCCAGCCCACAGAGCACCAAACAGTTCTCGTAGGTCTATTTCATCATCATATTGAGTATCATTCTGAATGTTATTTTGCACGTTTTATTTCCTTTATTCTAGATAATTTCATCAAAACCTTCTGCAGTATATTTATTACAATTTAAAATTCTTAACAACCTCTTTATTTCCTATAGCAGATGTAGATATTTCTGTGACAACGCTTGTATTTAATAATTTTAATAATAATCTTACTCTATCTTTCGATTTTTTAGATAAGAATATTGCATCTATTCCTGCAAACCTTCCCTCTTTGATGGAGATATGATCGCCCTTTTGATAATCAACTACCGAAACATCCTCTTTGTATATACCTGATTCATCGAGCTTATCTTGAATTAATTTAATAATATTATTAGGGATAGAAGTAAATTTTTCTGAGAACATAACAATGTGACTAACCCCATAACTAGACTTAATAGCAGTCCAATTATCTAACTCTAAGTTAATTTGAGCAAAAAAATATCGAGGGAAAACTGGTACCGGAGAATTAAATTCACTATTTTTATTAGTAGGAGCTATCAACGGCAAAAAAGTTTTAAATCCTTGTTTTTGAAGATTTTCGTTAGCTTTTATTTCTTGTTTTGCTTTTGTATAAATAAGCACCCAGATAATTTCTTTTTTTCCTTTTTTAACTAGTTTCATATTATGAAGTACTTAAAATACTAATGGTGCCCGGGGCCGGACTCGAACCGGCACGAAGTTTCCTTCGAGGGATTTTAAGTCCCTTGTGTCTACCAATTCCACCACCCGGGCTTTGTTCAACATTTTCCTGATATAAACTATCTTATATGGAGGCTGGGGTCGGAATCGAACCGGCGTTCAAGGATTTGCAATCCTCTGCATAACCACTCTGCCACCCAGCCACTTGGCGTGTATTCTATTCCTGTTAACCTTTTAACCAAAATTTAATTTAAATAATGTTTGAACCATTCAGAAACATATGTGAATAAAGAATATAGTGAAAATATCGCAGCAAACCATAGTGAAAATATCGCCACTATCCAAATATCTCTTACTTCTTGAGAGAGAATAAGCGTACTAATAGCTATAATTTGTATTGTTGTTTTGCTTTTTCCAATAAAAGAGACACTTAAGTTTTTTTTTCTTTTTATTTCAATTACGTATTGTCTTAAGGTAGAGATAACTAATTCTCGTGAAACTATTATTAAAGATGGAATAGCCACCCAAGGATCACCCATTAAGAAAACCAACCACACTACTACAAGAGAAACCAACAATTTGTCTGCAATAAGATCTAACAAAGCACCTAGCTGAGTCTCAGTATTTGTTTTCCTAGCTATATAACCATCAAGATAGTCTGTTAATCCCGCAACTACAAATAAAACAAAAGCTAAATAATTATAAAAGCTTGTTGGTCCTTCATTATCTACAAATGACCGAAACCCTAGACTAAGTAAGTAAATAATCGGCACTATAAGTACAATTCTTAAACAGCTAATGTACGAAGCTAAAGTCATATCAATGTAAATTTCTAAAGATTATATTAGCAGTTTTTTTCCCAACTCCCCTTACCTTCATTAGATCTTTAGTACTTGCTTTACTTATCTGATCAAAGCTTCCAAAAAATCTGAGTAGAGCTCTCTTTCTTTCAATGCCCACAGACTCAATGGTATCTAATGAAGATTTTGAAGCACCTTTGAGCTCTTTTTTCCTTTGTTTACTAATAGAAAATCTATGAGCTTCATCTCTTATTTCCTGTATAAATAAAAATTCAGGAGAGTTTTTTCTTAAGCTTAATTTTTTTCCTGTCTCAGTGTGAATTAAGTCCATCTCAGGTTTCCTTCTAACACCTTTAGATATAGCTAACAAAGAGACTCCTTTAACACTAAGTCTATCTAATACTTTCCTTACTGCCTTAAGATGGGTATAGCTCCCATCTATCAAAATTAAAGAAGGTAGAATAAGCTCTCTATCTTTCTTACTAAATCTTCTTTCTATAACTTCTTCCATGGAGCCTATATCATTTCCAGAATTTTTTTTAGAAATATTATAAGTTCTGTACAAATCTTTCACTTTACCCGCTCGGTTATAGGTTATTTGTCCTGCTAATGCCTTCTTGCTCGAAAAATGACTAATGTCATAGGATTCTATTAGCTTTATTTCCTCTTTAAGGTTTAGCTTCTCTGATAGAGAACTAAGTACTTTCGATAGATTTTTCTTATTTCTTTTGTGTCTCTTTAGGTATAAGTCAGTATTTGACTGTGAGATTTTCATTAAACCAATATCTTTATTTTTAATTTTATTGGTAATAGAAATTTTCTTTTTGTGATATTCGGATAAGGCTATTTGAATAGTAGGTTTATCAATCAAATCTTCTGAAACTAGGATTATACTTGGACATGTACTTTCTGTTGTGTAGTAAGATGATAGAAAGGAATCTAATACTCCTTCTTTAAGAGAAAAGTTTTCTTGAATAAAGTTCTTATGTGAAACTATCCACCCACCTCTCACACTCGTAACACCAATTCTATTTCTCTCACTAGAGTGTGAGATAGAAATTGCATCTCTGTCTTTGTTATAGCCAGCTATGCTTTGATCCCTTTGAATTTCTCTTAAAGAAGATATTTTGTTTCTATAATCTGCAGCTTTCTCATAAGATTTATTTGAAGAATAATTATCCATCTCTAAGTACATAACCTGTAATAAATCACTTGTCTTTCCCTCAAGTAAGCTACCAGCTTGCTTGACTTCCTTTAGGTAGTCTCTTTTGCTTATTGCCTTAACACACGGTGCAGAGCATCTCCCTATTTCATATTGCAAACAAGGTCTTTTTCTGTTTTTAAAAAAAGCATCTTTACAATCTCTTAACTTAAAAATCTTCTGTATTATTTTTAGCGTATTTTTTACTGCAAAAGAACTTGGAAATGGACCAAAATACTTGTCTTTAGAGTCTTTTGTTCCCCGAAAAGAAATAGCTGCAGGATACTCCTTGCTGGTAGATAACTTTATCCAAGGATATCCTTTATCATCTTTGAACTGCACATTATATTTTGGCTTTAATTCCTTTATTGAATGTTGCTCTAATAAAAGGGCTTCAAGTTCAGTATTAGTAATTGTTATCTCTAAGAATACAGATTCAGATCTTAGTCTCTTTAGTTTTCTGGATTGCACTTTTGATTTTGAAAAATAAGATTTGACTCTTTTTCTCAAGTGCTTAGCTTTGCCAATATAAATAACTTGCTTACCTGAATCTAAGAACCTATAAATGCCAGGTTCTGTCGGTATGAAATTTAGATTAGTTATTTTTTTATTTGAAAGCCTAATAGAATTTTGCATTTACAGAAGCTTCTAGTGTAAACCTGCTCTTCCGTAGATATCTTCAAGACGGACTATGTCATCTTCTCCTAAATAATCACCTGTTTGTATTTCTATTATTTCAAGTGGAGAAGATCCAAGATTCTCTAAAGAGTGTTTTTGCTTCTTCTCAATATTAATAGAATCACCGAGTTCCAAAGTAAACTGTTCATCTTCTCTTGTAACTCTAGCTTTACCTTGTACTACAAACCACTTTTCAGATCTATAATTATGTTTTTGTAAAGAAAGCTTTTGCTTTGGCATTACTCTTATAAGCTTAACTTTTGTAGAATCTGTCTCCATAAGAACCTGGAAAAACCCCCAAGGTCTCTCTGTTTTTAGAGTTGCTTCATCACTATATAAAGAAGGAGTTTGATCTGATTCTAGCTTCATTAGAGAAACCCAAGAACCAAGATCTGACCATCCAGCGTCCAGTTTTATCATAGAAATATCCTCACATTTTTCAACAAAACCATAATCAAAAGAAATTGGTTTTATGGAAGAAAAAGAAATATTTTCTGGGTAAAACAAATTTCCTTCTTGTGTACCTTTTCTTACAGAAGAATCAATTTTTTTGAAAAGAGAAGGATCTGACTGACGGCTTTTATTTATAAACCAACTCTTACCAAAAATGAAAATCCCTGAATTCCAATAAACATTATTGCTAGCAAGTAGATCTTTTACTTTTTTTGCAGTGGGTTTTTCTATAAATTCTATTTTTTTTGAACTTCCTTCAATTAAGCGAATATATCCATATTCTGAAGAAGCATATTCCGGTTTTATACCAAGTAGATACAATGACTCCTTATCTTCTTTTAAAGCTTTCTTACAGGCTTGGTAGAAATTCATATTATTTGATATGTAATGATCGGAAGGCATGATGATCAACTTATCTTTTCCTAATTCTTCATTGGATAAAAGAGCAGCTAGAGTTATCGCTGAATAGGTATTTTTACTTTCAGGTTCTAAAACTATTAAAGAAGGCTTAAGTCCAGTTCTTTCAAAGGCTTTAGAAACTTGCTTTAAATATTTTTTAGAAGTCACAACTATAGGTTTTTTAAAAAGGCTGTTATTTGCTCTCTGTAAAGTCAAATCAAAGAGAGAAAGATCTTGAAAGATAGGAATAAACTGTTTTGGATTGTATTTAGTAGAAAGAGGCCAGAGTCTTTTACCAACACCACCTGCTAAAATTATTGGGCGAATCTTTTTTGACATACTTTTTTTTAATGAGAACGGACTCCATCAAAAACACATACAAACTCCAATTTTTTATCTGATGTATTGTGCACCCTGTGAAAGTCACCATCTTCTATAAAGATAATATCACCTGCATTTACCTCAAATCTCTTCTCATTAATCTCCATTTCTCCTGAACCTGAACGGAATATATAGACTTCCTCTTGACCGACATGACTATGGCCAGTTGTACTATGAGAGGCGTTCAGCTCAGTTGTGCTTGTTACCAATCTTTTTAAGGTATCATTATCAGTAACAATATACCTTTCGTCCTCTTTAACTACATTCCATCCCATTTTTCTTTCTCCTTTATTAAAAACTTTTTTCTATTTTAATAGGTTTATGTAAGGCATTAAACTGTTTCAAGTATCTGCCTGATCTTTTCACTTGGATCAATTTCATTACTTATCTCTCTGCCTATAACAATATAGTCAGCTCCATTACTAATTGCTTCGGAAGCAGTTGAAATCCTTTTTTGGTCATCACTTTCTTGCCCACTTGACCTTATTCCAGGAGTTACCAAAAGAAAATCTTCTTCTAAATGTTTTCGTAAAACAGACAATTCATTAGCAGAGCAAACTACTCCGTTTAACCCTTCAGTTTGGCAAAGTTCTGCGAGGAGGAGAACTTGATCTTCAGTATTAAGCCCTAAACCAACTTCTTTTAAAGACTTATCATTTAAACTGGTAAGTACAGTAACTCCTACAAGTAAAGGTTTGATTGAAACCTTTTCTACAACTTCATAAGCAGCCCTTAACATTTCTTTACCTCCTAAAGAATGCACATTTAACATCCAAACACCCATCTTTATTGCTACTTCAACAGCTTTTTTAACTGTGTTAGGTATGTCATGAAATTTCAGATCTAAAAATATATCAAATCCTAATTCATTCAGTTTATCAATTATTATAGGACCATCAGCAGTAAATAGCTGGCTTCCTACCTTAACTTTACATTCTTGAGGATTAAGTTTTTTTGCAAGCTCTAAAGCTCTTTTAGATTCCATATCAAGCGCAACAATTATTGGACTTTTCATGAGATCACTTTAATTCTTATTCCTTTTGTAAAGATAAATAGACTCTAAAACTAGACAGGTTATTAGCCCTACAACAAATGAACTTAGAGTAAGTAGCCCCAATTTAATTTGTATCTCCTTAAAAAGAACATCTATAGAAACTTCAACTTGATTAAGTCTCAACAAGAGAAAAGAGGAAAAGATAACTATGCTGAAGATAAGAAGAAGAAGAATTGAACTTACTTTCATTCTTTAACCCAACTTAAGAAACCCTTCTAGAATAAGTCTATCCTCTACATATTCTATTAATGCATGACCGGCGGTGATATGCACTTCCTGAACTCTGGCTGTTTTATTACTTGGAACAAGGAAGGATAAGTCACAATATTTCAATGATTCACCACCATCAGATCCTAAGAAGCCAAGAGTCTTAATATCAATTTCTTTAGCCGCCTTTAAAACTCGTACAATATTTTCTGATTTCCCCGATGTAGATATAGCTAATAAAATATCTTCGGGTTTTCCAAGAGTTTTTAGGTTCCTTTTGAATAAATCTTTGGGATCAAAATCGTTAATTGCTGCTGTAAAAGTTGAAGAGTCTTGTAATAAAGAAATTGCAGGAATTCCTTCTCTATTAACTTCAGAAGTTAGTCTAATTAAGAATTCTGCTACTAAATGTTGAGCGTCTGCAGCAGAACCTCCATTACCACAAATTAAAACTTTTCCTCCATTGAGAATAGACTTAACAACTAGCTCACCCATTTCGACTAAAACCTTATAAAGCTTTTGATGCAGCACTAGTTTTTTTAATTCTAAAGACTCTTGTATAGCGTTTTTAATTTTTAAAGATAGTTCGTCGGACATAATTCCTACTCCTAAAAAGAATATTACA
>Ga0209228_1001275_pt1 | contig 12659 bp, 8 predicted proteins | sample METZYME_3_150m_FD_187547 | JGI IMG/M metagenome (GOLD analysis project Ga0209228, IMG submission 187547) | Marine microbial communities from oxygen minimum zone in mesopelagic equatorial Pacific - METZYME_3_150m (SPAdes) (version 2) | ecosystem: Environmental > Aquatic > Marine > Oceanic | place...
AGAGCTCGACAAGACGCTGTCCGAAGAGGAGACCGTAGAGCTCGACAAGACGCTGTCCGAAGAGGAGACCGTAGAGCCCGATGCTATCGAACCGACAGAAGTGGCCGAGGTCATGACTGACGAGACCACAGGTGGGGAAGCCGAGGTGGAGGCCACGGATGGGAAAGCCGACGATGCCAGCGAAGGTCCTGATGCGGAGGACCACACATCCTCGGACGACGAGGATGTTCAAGGGTGAAGGTCCTTCTGCGAACCGACGTTGAGGGCCTGGGACGTACCGGAGACTTGGTCGAGGTGGCCCGTGGGTACGCCCGCAACTACCTCGTGCCCCAGGGCTTGGCCATTGAGGCTGGCTCGGGTATGACTGCCCAGGCCGAGGCCATGCAGCGCAAGCGGGCCCTGCAGGCCGCAGCCGACAAGACTGAGGCCGAGGAGTCCGCAGCTCGCTTGGAAGGATTGGTGGTGCAGGTGGCGGCCAAGGCGTCGGAGGCGGGTCGTCTGTTTGGCTCGGTGGGAGTGGTCGAAGTGGTTTCCGCGCTGGTTGACCAGTTCGGTCTCGAAGTTGATCGCGGACAGGTTTCTGGCGATCCGGTAAAGGATCTCGGAACCCACGGCTTTACCGTGCGACTCCACCCCGAGGTCGACCTTCAGGTCAGCGTTGAAGTGCAGGCGGAGGAGTAAATCGGTGAACGCTGACGGTCGTCCCCAGAAGGAGGCGATCGTCCACAACCCGTTCCACAATTTGATCCCTGATCAGCGGGGTGGTTTTCCCCTGTATTGGTCGGGTTTTCCTCTAGTGATGCACAGGTCGGTTCGGGCAGGATCAAGGACGATGAGTAGCCATGGTTTGGGGACCGCGCGGTGAACCTACCCGCCGCCGATTGGCCCGACCCGTCTGACCCGTCCGGTCCCGGCCCCCGAACCGGGCCTAGGAGTCGGAAGGGCTTCGAACCGAGGGTGCCACCGCACAACATCGAAGCCGAGGCATCGTTGCTCGGAGCCATGCTCCTTAGCCGTGACGCCATCGCCGACGCCCTTGAGGTGGTCCGTGCCGAACACTTCTACAAGCCCTCACACGCCCACGTCTTTGATGCTGTTTGTGGCCTCTACTCGGCAGGGGAACCGGCTGACCCGGTCACAGTGGCCGAGGCACTTGACCGAGTTGGCCTACTGGATGTCATCGGTGGCCCGGGCACCCTTCTTGAACTCCAGGCCACTACGCCGGCTACCTCCTCGGCCGCGAAGTACGCCCGGATCATTCAAGAGCACGCAACTCTCCGGAGCTTGATCGGAGCCGCCAACGAGATCGCCGAGATCGGCTATGGACGGCCCGATGATGTTGTTAAGGCTGTCGACGAGGCCGAGAGCCTCGTCTTTCAGGTCGGCCAGGGTCGGGTCGCCAACTCGATGGGCGTCATGAGCGACCTTCTCAACGCCAGCCTCGACCAAATTGAGGAGCGCTACAGTCGGGGTAGCGCCATCACCGGTACTCCGACCGGCTTCGACGACCTTGACGAGATCACCTCGGGGCTCCAGGAGGACTCTCTGATCATTGTCGGTGCTCGCCCCGCGATGGGCAAGACTTCCTTCGCGCTGGGTTTGGCGAGTCATGTAGCGGTGAGGCATGACCTCCCCGCGCTTATCTTCTCGCTGGAGATGAGCCAACTCGAGTTGAGTCAGCGGATCCTTTGCGCTGAGGCCCGGGTGGACTCCAAGCGCATACGTAATGGTCAACTCGAAGACGCCGACTGGTCCCGCATCAACCAAAGTGTCGGAACGCTGGCCGAGGCTCCCATCTGGATTGACGACAACCCAGCCACGTCGGTGATGGAGATAAGAGCCAAGTCGCGTCGCCTCAAGAGCAGGATCGGCAAGCTCGGGGTGATTGTCGTCGACTACATCCAATTGATGACCGGCCGGTCCGGGGCGGAGAGTCGCCAGGTCGAGGTGTCCGAGATCAGCCGGGGTCTCAAGTTACTGGCCCGCGAACTCCAGACCCCGGTCATCGGTGTATCCCAGCTTTCGAGGGGGTTGGAGACCCGCCAGGACAAGCGTCCGATGCTGTCCGACCTACGCGAGTCAGGGTCGATTGAACAGGATGCCGACCTGGTCGTATTCATCTACCGCGACGAGGTCTACAACGCTGAGAGCTCTGATATGGGTACGGCCGAGATAATTGTGGCCAAGCACCGTAACGGTCCGACCGGGCAGCTCCGGTTGGCCTTTCTTCCCCACTACACCCGATTCGCCAACTTGGCCCGCGCCGCCTGAGCGAACGCCCACCGTGTTCCTGGGCGAGAACCTGATCGAATGGCTGCTACTAGCCTTGGGGGGGGCGATGGCCCTCGGGAACCTGGCCGCTTTCGTCCGCCCGCCCCGCCAGCCCCGTGGGACCGACCTCGACCGCCCCCCGCTCTGGCGGGGCCTGTCCTATCTGGCTATCGGGGTCGTGGTGGTCATCTGGGCGCTAGCTGGCCTGATTGGTTGATGCCTACACCCCGGACCCTCCGGGACGATGGACTACGGTCCGCCAGCGGAGGTGAATGAAATGTCGAATCAACTCCTAACCCAGGCCGTCGCTCCGGACCTCGCCAGCGCCTGCGGTTCGGAGCCGAGTTTCGTCTGCGAATGGGTATGGGACGCTTCCGGCAACGAACGCCTAGCCGAGATCGTTGGCTGGAGCCTCGAACGACCGCTCAAGGTGGTCCTGATTCTCGCCGCCGCGGTGGTCGCGAACCGTTTGTTGAAGAAGGCCATCGACGGCGTGGTGAACCAGCTCGTGGAAAGCCGCTCCGAGAACGAGAGTGCCGCGGAATCCGATGCCCTAGCAGCAAGGGTGGGCAGGCGGGCTCGGGCCAGGCTGACCAGGATCCACGACCGTTCCGAACGCTCCCGCCAGCAGGCCCGGACCCTCGGTGGACTGCTCCGCAGAGCGACCACCGTTGCCGTCTACGTCATGGCCGTACTACTTGCCCTGGGGCAGATCGGATTCGATCTGGGTCCACTCATCGCCGGGGCGGGAATCGTCGGCTTCGCTGTCGGCTTCGGTGCCCAATCGGTGGTCAAGGACTTCATTGCCGGGATCTTTGTCCTGGTTGAAGACCAGTACGCCGAAGGAGATTTTGTTGATCTTGGTGATGCGTCGGGGACAGTGCTGTCGGTCGGCCTTCGGTCCACCAAACTCCGGGACATCGCCGGGTCGGTGTGGGTGGTTCCCAATGGTGAGATCCGACGCGTCTGTAACTCCTCAGGGCTGGGGTTTGCCAACACGGTGCTTGACGTCGACGTGGCCTACGACACTGATCTCGACCTGGCGGCCAGCGTCATCAAGGAGGTCGCCGACGAATTGTGGCGAGAGAACCTGGAGTCGGCGACCATCCTCGAGGAACCGCAGATTGCGGGGGTGCAGAACTTCGGAGCCGATTCGATCACCATCCGGTTGGTCGTCAAGACCGAGGTCGGCGAACAGTGGGCCACCGGGCGTCAGATCCGGGCCCGGCTGAAGAAGGCTTTTGACGCCAACGGCATCGAGATCCCCTTCCCGCAACGCACAGTGTGGGTCCACCAGGTTGATGACAAAGGGTCCAGTCCTGTCGAGCCGACCACCCAGATTCGCACCGATCTGCTGGAGGGCGGCGGTGGGGGTAGCGACGTTGAGGAGTAGCCGCCCGGTTTTTTAGGTGTCGCTGCGGGAGATGGCCCGTTCGTCGGTTCCCAGGTAGCTGGCTATCACTCCGGGATCGTTCCGGACCTCTTCGGGCACACCTTCGGCGATGATTTTCCCCGCCTCCAGGCAATAGATCCGGTCGGAGAGGCCCATGATCATCGGCATGTCGTGCTCGATGACCAACATGGAGGCGCCCAGCTCCTGCTGGATCTGCCGGAGCAGCGGCCCGAAGGCCTCAGTCTCCCGTTGCGCTACCCCAGCTGTGGGCTCGTCGAGGCACAGCACTCGGGCGTCGAGAGCTAAGAGGCCGGCCAGTTCTACGATCCGCCGGGTACCGGTGGACAACTCGGCCACGAACGAGTCGGCGTAGCGGCCCAGGCCGAGGAAGTCGATCAGCTCGGCTGCCTCGGCTGTCTTGGTTCGCTCCGCTTGCGTGGCGGCCGGCAGGACTAGCGCGGTGGGGATTAGCCGAGCCCGGTGTCGGGCCTCCAGGGCGACCTGTACGGTCTCCCGGACGGTGAGTTCGGGGAACAGCCGGGCTGTCTGAAAGGTGCGGCCCAGGCCCATCCGGGCCCGGGTTGACGCCGATCGGCTGGTTACGTCGCGGCCCAGCAGTTCGACCTGGCCGTCGCCCGGCACGAAGCCGCCGATGGCGTTCATGAGCGTCGACTTCCCAGCCCCGTTGGTGCCGATCAGGCCCACCACCTCACCGGCGTCGACGTGTAGGGCGACTGAGTCGACCGCCCGGAGCCCACCGAACCGGACCGATATGTCAATGGTGGCCAGCGCGACACCGGTGGCCGCTGGTCGGTCACCGATTCCTACCACCGAGGCTGGTGGGGTGATGATGGTCTTGGCCGGTGCTGGGTCAAGTCGCCGCTCCGCCCATCGCAGTAGTGAGTCCCGGGCCCAATAGGCGATCTGGACCAGCCCGCCGGGGAAGTAGAGCAGCAGGATGAGCATCCCGATGCTGGAGGTGAAGAGGGGTACCAGGTTGTTGTCGGGCCAGATGGCTGGCAGGCCTATCACCCATAGAGATCCCAGGATCGGGCCGGTAAGGGTGCCCAGGCCGCCGATCACCACTATCGATACCAGCCGCAGCGAGTCGCCGATCAGGAAGAACCGATTGGTGAACGGGATGTTTTGCACCAGCCCGCCGAGCAGTGCCCCTCCCAGTCCGGCCAATCCGCCGGCCAGGGCGAAGGCCGTCAACTTTGTGCGGCCCGGGGCCACGGTGTAGGCGGCCGCCGTGTTCTCATTTTCCCGCACGGCGATGATTGACCGCCCGATGCCGCTGTTGCGTAGTCGGGCTACTAGCGCCAGCACCACAACCAATGCGCCCAGGCAGACGAAGTAGTAGGAGCGCTGGCTGGACAGGTCTATTGGCCCGAGGCTCCCCCGCCGGAACGGCACGCTCTGGCTGTTCCCTCCCGTTAGGACGGGCCGCCGGTAGATGTACTGGGAGGCGGCCATGGCGAAGGCGAACGTTGACACGGCCAGGAGCAGGCCCTTGATGCGCAGCGCGCCCAAGCCGATCAGCGAAGCGGTCGTCGCGGCGGCCAGGGTGGCTAGAAGCATCGATACCAGGTAGGGCATCGACGGAAGGGTCACCGTGAACAGGTGCCAGCGGTCGCCTAGGCCGACCCCGAATTCAAGACCCCGATTCAGGCCTGCTGCTACCAGGGCGCCGATGCCCGCGAAGGCCATCTGCGATAGGGACAACTGGCCCGCCCACCCGGTCACGACGGTCAAGGACACGGCGCACACCCCGAAGGCCAGGATGCTGGCGTAGAGGAGATGGCGGGACGGTAGGGATACCACCAGTGGGACGACGACGGCCACCACGGCGAGCAGCCCCAAGGTGATTACCGGCAGGCCTCGGACCCACCAGAGTTCCTTAAGGCGGTCCGGAACCGGCCGCCGTCGGGGGCTGAACGAGAACGACCCGTCCTCGTCGATCGACGATCGACTCTGGAAGGCAACTGCTATGGCGACGACTACGAAGATCAGCAGGTCCACTAGACCCATCTGGTCGAGGAAGACGAATTGCACGTGGGCCTGGGCGATGCCGATCACCACCCCGGCCAACAGCGCCCTGGGGAACGAGAACATCCCGGCGATCACCGCGGCGGCCAGGGCACGGGTCATGGTGTTGGGGCCCAGGCTGGGGATCCCGGTGATGGACCCCCGGTTGCCTGAGAGCAACAGCAGGGAGATGCTGGACAGACCACCGGCCACCGTCCACACGAACAGCGAGACGATCTTCGGATTGATCCCCGAAAGGCGGGCCAGGTCAGCGTTGCTGGCCGAGGCCTGGACCGTCTGACCGAACACCGTGCGATTCAAAAACCAGGCCAAGGCCAGGACCAGGAGGGGGACCATGACAAGGATTGTCAACTTGGGACCGGTGACCCGGAGGCCGAGAAGGTCGTTCCACCTGCCACCTACCGGCACGGGGAACCGGACCCCACGGTTTCGTTCGATATCCGGGTAGGCGGCTAGGACCGCCTGCATCAACTGGGCCACGCCGATGGTGGCCACCAGCACGATCACCCTCGGTGCCTCGGCGAGCCGCCGGATGATCGCCAACTCCACGATCGCCCCGATCAGGGTGCCGACCGCCAGGGCGATGGCCAGGGCGACCCAGTAGGGGAAGCCGTAGTTGATGACCATCAGTGCCATGAGCCCCACCGCGGGTAGACCCATGTTGCCCACGGCCAGGTTGATGACTCGGGTGGACCGGTAGACGAGGACGATGCCCAGGGCCAGCAGTCCGAAGACCATCCCGTTGACCAGGCCGTCGAACCAGAGTTGGCGCGTGGTCCACACCCCCAGCACCGGGCCGGACCAGGACGCGGCCAATCCGGCCAATCCGCCCACCTCAGCCGCCCTCCCGTCCTAGGAACACAGCCCGGGCCAGGTCGTCCCGTTCGGCCAACTCGCTGGCCGGGCCCTCGAACCGCACCTGGCCCTTCTCCAAGAAGATGGCCCGGTCGGCGATGGCCAGGGCGATGTTGAGTGACTGCTCCACGACGACGATGGTCTGGCCCTGCTCCTGGAGCCGCTCGACCACCTTGAGCAGGTCCTGGATCACTGCGGGAGCCAGGCCGAGGGAGAGTTCGTCGATGAGCAGCACCTCCGGTTCGTGGAGCAGTACCCGGGCCAAAGCCAGCATCTGTTGCTGGCCGCCGGACAGGGAACCGGCCCGCTGGCCGCGGCGGCTGGCCAGGTCCGGGAAGAGGTCCATCACCCGGGACACCCGCCGGTCCACGTCGGCCCGGTCCGAACGGTGGATGTAGGCCCCCATGACCAGGTTCTGGCCTACCGTCATATCGGGGAACACCCCGCCGCCGCCGGGGAGTTGCTGGATGCCCAGGCGGGTCCTTAGTTGCGGAGACGTGTAGGTGACCGTTCGACCGTCCAGCCGTACCACTCCGCGCCGGGGCACCCCCAGCCCGCTGATCACCCGCAGCATGGTCGACTTACCCGCCCCGTTGGTCCCCAGCAGGGCCAGGGTCTCGCCTCGGGCCACTTCGAACGACACGTCGAAGAGCACCTGGACGGGCCCGTAGGCGAAGTCGACGTTGTTGACTTGTAACACCGGGGGTGGTCCACCACCACCGGCCCGTCGCCGCTGCTCCTCTTGTTCCTCGAAGAGCTCCTGCACGTTCAACGACAGGTCACCGCGGAGGAGTTGGGCGCCCCGGTACATGATCCAGCCACCGATGACCGACGACGGGAGGGTCAGCACGATCACCGTGACCCGTGGGCCCCAGGTGTCGGTGAACATGAACGAGATCAACCCGCCACCGGTAGCCCCCACGAAAAAGATGTAGAGGGTCACCAGGGCCGACCCGCTGCCCCGCAGCCGGTAGGGGACGATCGACTGCAGGATCGGGCCGACCATGGTGAACGACGAGGCGAGCAAGATCGTGCTGGGGACACCGGCGGCGACGAATAGCGGCACGTTGGGCATGAAGAACTGGACCGGCTTGAGGACTCCTGCGACGGCGATGCCCACCCCGATCAACTGCATGATCCGGGTCGGGTCCTCCCGCCATAGTCGGTCGAACTTCGGGCCCACCCAGATAAGGACGACCACCGCGCACACGCCGCCCGCCGTGCCGCTGACCCCCCTCTCTAAGGCGTCCAGGCCGAAGTCATCCTCCAGGAACAAGTTCTCCAGCACCGGGGCGGTGAACAGACCGAACCCCAGAGCGCTGAAGGCCACTACCACCATGCGGACGGTGCGGATCTGCATGAGCCGCGAGAACGCGGCCTCGGTGGAGACCGGTAGGGGGTCCCCCTCGGTGAACGACTCTCCGAGGACGTCGGTCTTTTCCCACCGCCCCCTCTCCGGCTCCTTGAGAAAGAACGAGGAAATGGCAGCCACGACGACCGGGACGCCCAGCAGGTAGTAGCACCAACGCCAACCGTCGACCTCCCCGGGTCCGCTGGCGATCACCGCGATGGCCCCCACCAGGATCGGGCTGGTGACCCGCAGCCCGTTGTTGAGGATGCCGTTGAGGGCGCCAATTCGTCCTCGGATGCCAATCGGGTAGGTGTCGGCGATCACCGACCCGTGTACGGGGATGGTGCTGGCCTTGGCGATGCCCACCCCGAACCGGGCCCAGAAGAACATGAAGGCGTTCACGGCCAGCCCGGACAGGAACACCATGCCGGCGAACACGCTGCTGGCCCAACCGATGATCGGGATGCGACGCATGCGGTCTGTCATCCAGCCCATGGGCAGTGCCCCCAGCACCACGAAGGCGGCGGACGAGCTGGCGATGAAGGTGATGGCGCCGTCACCCACCCCGAAGGTGTCGCGGATGTCGGGGGCCAGCACCGTGATGGCCGCCGTCTGCAACTCCTCTAGGCCGCTCAACATGGCCAGAACTAGACAGGTGGCCGCGCCGCCGCCCATGCGCAGACCTTCCCGGAGCCCCATTCCCTCCGACTTGACACCGGGTAGTAGTTCGTCGGCGAACAGGACATCAGGGGCCGCCTGGAGGGCCTCCCGCCGGGCCTCCTCATCGAGGACCGTGGCGGCTAGTGCCGCGGCCTTCGATGGCTCGGCGACCGGCGGAGGCGGTGTCCCGGACCCCTCATCGCTCATTGTCCCATTCCCCCTCTCGGTGGCACCCGACATCCTCGCATGGAGAAATGTCGGCCAACACAACCGACCATTTGAAGGTCAGCCCAACGGATCCCGGTCGTCGGTTTGCTCGAAGACCCGCTGAACCTTTCCCACCTCGGTGCGGGCCATCGAGCCTGGAGGGACTACCTCCACCTGGACCCGGACCCGGACCCGGGCCAGTAGGGCCGCCTCGAGACGGGACGCGACCTCCTCCGTCCGATCCGCAGTCCGCGAGTCCGACTCGGCCCTGACCCGGAGTTCGGCCATCGTGGCCCGACGGTCCACGACGATCGCGTACTGGCCACTCAGATCGGGGTCCTCAAGGAGGGTCGTCTCGATCTCCCGGGGGTAAACGTTGATGCCCCGGATGATGAGCATGTCGTCAGCCCGGCCGGTGATCCGGGCGATTCGGATCCAGTTGCGCCCCGGGGTGCCGGGCCCCTTGAGGATCCTGGTGATGTCGCCCGTCCGGTAACGCAGCAGCGGCATGGCCTCCTTCGTGAGCGTCGTGACCACCAACTCACCCCAATGGCCGTCGGGGAGGGGATCCCCGGTTTCGGGGTCGACGATCTCGGCGAAGAAGTGGTCGTCGAACACCTGCAGTGCGCCGAGGTCGTCGGGTGACTCCATGGCCACGCCGGGTCCGATTACCTCTGAGATCCCGTAGATGTCCAACGCCCGGAAGCCCCTTCCCCACGCCGACTCGATCCGGGTGCGCATCCCCTCGGACCATGGTTCGGCACCGAGGATTCCAACCTCGAGGTTGAGTCGGTCGAGGAGTCCGGCCTCGGCGGCCCGTTCGGCCAGGAGCAGTGAGAAGGACGGCGTGGCGCAGATGGCTCGGGCCCCGAGGTCCTCGAGGAGTTGGAGTTGCAGGGAGGAGTTCCCCCCAGATACCGGCACGACCGCCGCGCCGAGTCTTTCACCGCCGTAGTGGAGGCCGAGCCCCCCGGTGAACAGGCCGTAGCCGTAGCTGTTGTGGAGGATGTCGCCGGTTCCCACGCCGGCCAGGGCCAGGGCCCGAGCGTTGCATTCCGCCCAGAGGGCCAGGTCGGCGCGGGTGTAGGCGACGATGGTCGGCTTCCCGCTGGTGCCCGAACTGGCGTGGAGGCGGACCACCTTGTCGATCGGGACGGTGACCATCCCCAGGGGGTAGGTGTCTCGGAGATTCTGTTTGGTGGTGAACGGAAGGCGCCCGATGTCGGCGATCGAGACGATGGTCTCCGGGTCGACATCGGCCAATTTCTCTCGCCACGCCTCGTTGGGGCCCTCGGCCAGGCGGCGGACCAGTGTGGCCAGGCGGTCGGATTGCAAACGGGCCTTCTCTTCGGGGCCCGGACCGACGGTGTCGACCGGCCCGCTGGTTCGTGGGCTGCTGTTCACCGTGGTACCCCGGTTTCCGGTGGCCGTCGGGCGTCGTCGGCCGGCCACAGCGGGTTTTCGTCGCCGCGGCGTGAGCCCGGGGTGAAGGTCGCCGGCATGGACACCACACCGGACATGAGGAGGTTCCCCGGGTAGGGCCGGAACAGGTCCTGGTCGATGACGAAGTCGGGAATCCGGTCGAGCACGTGTGTGAACATGACTTCGGCTTCTGTGCGGGCGACCTGCGCCCCGATACACCGGTGGCCTCCGAGTCCGAAGGCCAGGTGCCGGTTGGCCGCCCGATCGAGGATCATCTCGTTAGCCCGGTCGAAGGCGGACGGGTCGTGGTTGGCCGAAACCCAACTGATCATCACCACGTCGCCTCGGGCGACCTGTCTTCCCCCTAGTTCCACATCGCGGGTCGCGGTGCGGGTGAGGGTCTCGCTTGGGCTGTAGAAACGGAGGAACTCCTCTATGGCTGTTGGGATGAGGGACCGGTCGGCGAGGAGTTGGTTGCGGGCATCGGGCGTGGTCCCTAGATGGTGCAACCCCCAGGACACCAGCGATGTCGTGGTGTCGAGCCCACCGGCCACCAGGTTCCACATGATTCCGCCGACTTCGGAATCGGTGAGCGGCCGTCCGCCGATCTCGCAGGTCACCAGGGTGGTGGTGATGTCCTCCGACGGGTTCCGTCGCCGGAAACTCGCAAATTCCAGAAGTTCGTCCCACATGTCCTGCCAACGGCCGACGGCGGCGACGTGTTTCGGGTCGGTGCGCTCATAAGAGGCTGTGGCGTGAAAGAACTCGGCGTAGTAAGCCCAGTTCCCGGCGGGCATGCCCATCGATTCGAGGGTCAGGACGGCGGGGACCGGTGTGGCGTAGTCCAGGACCAGGTCGGCCCGGCCCGTCTCGATCACCTCGTCCAAGAACCAGGTCGAGATCTCCTCCATGCGGGGACGTGATTGCTCGACCCAACGGGGAGCCATGTACGGGTTGAGTATCCGTCGGAGGTCGGCATGGTCGGGTCCGTCGATCTCCGATACACCCATCCGTGGGGTTCCCTTGGGGCGGGGGATTCCGCAGATGCCCTGATAGGAGATTCCATCATCGCTGTCAGGGTCGAAGCGGTGGGCGAACGTCTCGTTGTCACGAGCCACCGCGGCGACCGACTCGTAGTCGGTGACCAGCCAGAACCCCCCGTAAGCAGTGTTGTAGACAACAGGACACCGGGCCCTTAACTCCCGGTAACGACCATGGCGATCGGCGATGAAGTCCGGGTGTTGGTGGTCGATATCAACTGTTCCGTCGGCCGATTCCACGGTCGTAGTGTCCCGCATTGCCCTGGCCTTTGGCGACTCCGTGCCCCCAGAGCGATAGGCCGACAGGCGGCTTGGCTCTACCAGGTGGCCTCCCGGCTAGATTTCGCCAGAGCGATTGTGCGTCGCCGATCTGAGGAGGGAAGCCATGGAGATGAACGACATGATTCTGGTCAGTGTGGATGACCACCTCTGTGAGCCGCCGCACATGTTCGACGAACACCTTGCTGAGCGGTGGCGGGACGAAGCGCCCAAACTCCTCCACACCGACGATGGCAACGACGTCTGGACCTTTAACGGCGCGATCATCCCCAACGTCGGTCTCAATGCCGTTGCCGGTCGTCCCAAAGAGGAATACGGCATCGAACCGACCTCGTTTGAGGAGATCCGGCCGGGCTGCTACGACATCGACGAACGGATCAAGGACATGGACGCCGGAGGAGTACTCGGGTCGATGTGCTTCCCGTCCTTTCCGGGCTTTGCCGGTCGGCTTTTTGCCGACCACCCAGACAAGGAATTCGCCGCTGCCCTCATCCGGGCCTATAACGACTGGCACATCCAGGAATGGTGTGGTTCCTATCCGGGGCGATTCATCCCCATGGCCCTGCCGATGATCTGGTCGGCCGAGGAGTGCGCGGCCGAAGTCCGACGGGTGGCCCAACTTGGATGCCACTCGATGACCTTCACTGAGAACCCAGTGCCACTCGGTCAGCCCAGTTTTCACGACGAATACTGGAATCCGTTCTGGGAGGCTCTTGTCGAATGCGACACGGTGCTATCGATCCACCTCGGATCGTCGGGCCAACTGGTGATAACTGCCCCTGACGCCCCGATGGACGTCATGATCCAGATGCAACCCATGAACGTCTCCACCGCGGCGTCCGACCTGCTGTGGTCGACCGTTCCCCGCCGGTACCCCGACCTCCGGATCGCCCTTTCGGAGGGAGGTACGGGCTGGGTGCCCTACTTCATGGACCGCGCCGACAAGACCTACGACATGCACCACCTGTGGACCGGACAGGAGTTCGGCGACCTCAAGCCGAGCGATGTCTTCCGTCGTAACTTCCTCACCTGCTTTATCACCGACCCGGTCGGGGTGATCCTTCGTCACGAAATCGGAATCAACAACATCTGCTGGGAGATGGACTACCCGCACTCTGACTCGAACTGGCCA
>Ga0209228_1001279_pt1 | contig 12628 bp, 13 predicted proteins | sample METZYME_3_150m_FD_187547 | JGI IMG/M metagenome (GOLD analysis project Ga0209228, IMG submission 187547) | Marine microbial communities from oxygen minimum zone in mesopelagic equatorial Pacific - METZYME_3_150m (SPAdes) (version 2) | ecosystem: Environmental > Aquatic > Marine > Oceanic...
TGGCCCATCGAGTACTGGTCGAGGACTGAGGGAGGGTCCGCAGTGAATGGTATGGCGACCGAATCCCAGGTCACCACGGGATCACGGGGGACCCGACTACTGGGCCTAGCAGCCCTGGCCGGCGTGTTGGCGCTCCTAGTGTTCGCGTTTGTGCTGACCGATCCCGACGTGCGTACCCATCCGACCTCCGGTGAGGAGTTTGGCCAGTTCGACGCGGTGCGCCTCCTGTATCTGCATGTACCGATGGCCATCCTCACCTACGTGGCCTACGCGCTGTGCGCCGCGGCCAGTGTTGGGTATTTGCTCCGGAGGACCCCATGGTGGGACGTGACGGCCCATGCGGCGGCCGAAGTGGGCACCCTGGTCTGTGCTCTGGTGTTGGTCACAGGGTCGATCTGGGGTCGGCCAGTCTGGAATACATGGTGGGAGTGGGGCGACGTGCGTCTGATGACGACCCTCCTGTTGTTCCTGTTGTTTCTCGGCTACCTGGCCTTGCGGCGGGCCGCCGTCGATCCCGAGTCGGCAGCCCGCCCGGCTGCGGTGGTCGCCCTAGTGGCGGTGCTGGATATTCCGTTGATAAACAGGTCGGTGGAGTGGTGGGAGAACCGAACCCTTCACCAGAAGTCGACACTGGCTGAGTTGAAGATCGAGGACCTGACCCTTTTCACTCTGGTTTTGGGGATCGTCGTCTTCGGGTTGGTCGTGGCCTGGCTGTTGTTGCACCGGTTCCGGGTCGGCTGGTTGGAGCGGGCCGAGGTGACCCAAGGGGTCGACCGGGCCATCGCCGAGCGCCGTGAGGTCGCCTCAACTACCGGTGTCGACTCGACGGTCGGGCAGACGAGGGAGGAGTCGTGACCCACCTCGGCTATCTACTTTGTGGATGGGGAATTGCACTTGGCGTTCTAGCCATCTACGCCCTACGGCTGGTAAGGCGCGGTCGCCGACTCAGCGCCCGGGTACCCCCGGCCTACCGGCGGTGGATGCAATCACCGGGAACCAGCGGTGACTGACCTCCCACCATCCGACCTAACTCCCCGTGCCTCGCGCCCTGAGCGACAGGTCCGGCGGGCCTGGTCGAATCTACTGATCGCCCTGGTAGTTGTTGCGGTGGTCGGTGTGCTGGTACGCACCCTCGACGACGCATCCCTGTTCTTCTACCCGGTCGACGAGGCAGTGGAGTTGCGGGCCGAACTGGGCGAGGAACGCTTCCGGGTATTGGGCAGCCCACAACCCGGACTGGTGGAGGCTGTCGCCGACGGTCGGACGGTAGTGGTGTTCACTTTGTGCGTTGGCGAGGTCCTCGCTGACGTGGTCCACGAGGGCGATCCGGCAGAGCTGTTCCGACCCGGCGTGCCGGTGGTGCTGCAGGGTACCTGGCGGCGGGAAGACCCACCTTTGTTAGACGCTCTCGACCGACCAGCCGCCGACGGCTGGCACCTGCAGACCGACCATATGGTGGTCAAGCACGACAATGACTACCGGGCTGAAGGGGCAGAACTGGAGCCCTGCGGTACCGCTCCGTGAGCGCCAGGAGTTGACCGTTCGGTGAACGCTGCCCTCGGCTCGGGATTCGTCGCCCTAGGGCTGGCTGCGTCGATTGTCGGCCTGGCCGCCCAGGCGGTAGGGCTAGCCACGAGCCGGGCCCGGTTGCTGGCCCGGGCGCCGGCCACCGTCATCGTGCTGGCCGTGGCGGCCGTCGGCCAAGTGGCGGTTATGGAACGGGCGCTTATTACCAGGGACTTCACCGTGGCCTACGTGGCCCAGCACGGCAGCCACCGGACACCCGCCCTGTTCAACGTAGCCACCCTCTGGTCGGCCCTGGAGGGGTCGATCCTGCTATGGGTTCTGGTACTCGTCGGGTACTTGGTGATGGTGGCCTGGCGATTCCGGTACCGACTGGCCGACCCGCTCGTCGGGTGGGCCTTGTTGGTGCTCTTCGCAGTATGCACGTTCTTCTTCGTGCTGCTAGCCGGGCCGGCCCACCCGTTCGCATCCTTTGACCCGTGGCCGGGTTATGACGGTCCAGGACCCAACCCCCTTCTCCAGAACCATGTGCTCATGGCTTTCCACCCGCCGATCCTGTACCTGGGCTACGTCGGTTTCACGGTGCCGTTCGCCTTCGCTATCGGGGCACTAGCCACCGGCCGGATCGGAGAGGGATGGTTGGTCGAGACTCGCCGTTGGATACTGCTTGCCTGGACGTGCCTCACGGCCGGGATCATCCTCGGAGCTTGGTGGTCCTACGAGGTGCTGGGATGGGGCGGCTACTGGGCATGGGATCCGGTAGAGAACGTCTCGTTCCTGCCCTGGCTGACCGGCACGGCGTTCCTTCATTCGGTGATGGTCCAAGAGCGGCGGGGGATGCTCCGGGTCTGGAACCTGTCGCTGCTGTGTTCCACCTTCGCCTTGACCATCCTGGGCACGTTCGTCACTCGCTCCGGGGTCCTCGAGTCGGTGCACTCGTTCACCGAGTCGGGCATCGGCCCATTGCTGCTCGGCTTCTTCGCCCTGGTGGCTGCGGTCAGCGTCGGCCTGATCGCCTGGCGGGGCGACGACCTCCGGAGTGAAGGGTCGATGGCCTCACCGCTGTCACGCACCGGGGCCTTCCTAGGTAACAATCTGCTGTTCGGGGCGTTCGCCTTCGTCGTGTTGCTGGGGACAGTGTTCCCGCTGCTGGTCGAGGCGACGACCGGTGATCGAATCTCGGTTGGCAACCCGTACTTCGAGAAGATGACGATGCCCATCGGGTTCGCCCTGCTGTTCCTTATGGCTATCGCACCGGCCCTGCCATGGGGGAGGGCTGACTCCGGGGCTTTGTCTAGAGGGCTGCTGACCCCGGCAGCCACCGGTGCGGTTGCCATGGTCGTAGCTGTGGCCATAGGCAGCCGGGGATGGGCGCCCACGCTGGCCGTGGGACTCGGCGGATTCGCAGCCGGTGGAGCACTACGGCCCCTGCTGAGGGCGGTGCGGTCCCAGGGCCTCTGGGGCCTCCTCGGCCGGTCCAGTGGTGGCATGGTGGTTCACCTCGGAGTGGCGATCGTGGCCGTAGCTTTCGCCTGCTCGTCGTCTTTCATACGCCAAGCCGAGTTTCGCTTCGAGGCACCAGGCGACCGGGCAAACATCGCCGGCCACCAGCTCGTCTTCGACGGCCTTGTGGAGGTAGAACGACCGGAAAAGACAGAGATCCGGGTTGGGGTTTTTGTCGATGGCCGGCGATATGCGCCGGCCATCAGCAGGTTCCCGTTCGGAGGTCGCACAATCGGTACGCCAGCTACTCGTTCCTCGTGGCGCGATGACGTACAACTAGCGGTCCTCGCCGTTCCTGGCGACAATGGTTCGGAAGCCACGGTGGTCCGGGTGACCGTCCAGCCGTTGGTGTGGTGGCTCTGGGCGGGCGGTGGGGTGATGGTCGTGGGCACGCTTCTGGCCGCCCTGCCCGCCCGGCGCCGGAAACCCGCTGGACGGGGCGACGGGGTGTTCGCCACCGAGGGAGTGAAGCGGTGAACACTGTTCGGGCCGCGGCGCTTGGCGTTGCCGTGACGGTTGCCGTGATGGTTGCCGTGCTAGCCACCGGCCGCTCGGGGCCCGACCGGATGACCGCCCACTTGGTGGGGCAGCCAGCCCCTCCCGTGGCCGGAACCACCATCGACGGCGACCGTTGGGACCTCGACGACCAGCGGGGCCGCTGGGTGGTGGTGAACTTCTTCTCCACCACCTGCGTACCGTGCGTACGGGAGCATCCAGAACTGGTGGCATTCGCCGATGCTCACCGGGCGGTCGATGACGTGCGGGTGGTCAGCGTGGCCTTCGACGACCGGGCCTCGGCGGTAGAGGCGTTTTTTCGGGAACGGGGAGGGGACTGGCCGGTGTTAGCTGCGACCACCGGTCGGATTGCCGTCGACTGGGGCGTGGTAGCTGTACCTGAGTCCTACCTGGTGGCACCATCTGGTTACGTGGCCGCCAAGGTGGCCGGTGGGGTCGAGCGCGCCGATCTGGAATCGCTGCTTTCCCGGGCGGGCGCTGACCGATGAACGATCCGGTCCGCCTCCCGGTAATCCGCCTGGCCTGGCTGGCCGTCGCCCTGGCCGTCGCTGCCTCCCTGGCAATCGCCGTGGTCGCGGACCCTCCGGCCTTGACGAATGCCGACCGGGTCCGCCAGTTGGCCGAGGACTTCGCCTGCCCGGTCTGCGCCGGCCAGTCGCTGGCCGAGTCAGACGTTCCGGTAGCCCGAACCATTCGGGCCACCATCTCCATCCTGGTCGACGATGGGGTCGGCGACGACGAGGTGCGTTCCCTCCTGGTCTCCCGGTTCGGAACCGACATCGACTACAACCCGTCGGGCTCGGGGCTAACTGGGGTGGTGTGGGTGCTCCCCGTTGTGATCGGCGGAGTGGCGGTGGGGCTCCTAGCCCTGGCCGTTCGGCGGTGGCAAGGAACTCGGACCGATATCCGGACTCGGAGTGTCCTAGTCGGGACGGCCGGGTTGGCCGTGCTGGCCGGGTTGGCCCTTGCCGGGGCGGCTGGCAGCCGGCGGGGTGACGATGCTCTTTCCGGCGACATCCGGGCCTCGACGCGGACCTTGCTTGTCGAGGCATCGGTGGTCCCACCAGCCGAGGCGATAGAGATCTACGACCGGGTGCTGGAACTCCAGCCGTCGAACGTGGAGGCTCTGGCCTACCGGGGTTGGGCGGCCTGGCGTGGTGGTGACCCCGGGTCGGCTCGGACCGACCTCCACGACGCGGTGACCCTTGACCCGTCCTACCCGGACGCCCGGGTCTTCAGGGCGTCCCGACGACTCGCCGAGGGTGACGCGGCTGGGGCCTCTGAAGATCTGACAGTGCTCGACGGGCTCGACGCCCCGCCGATCGTTGGCGATCTGGTGGTCGCCAGCCGGTTGAGGGAGCGGGTGGCCGACGAACTGGCCCGGTCGGGTGAGGTGGTGGCCGCGCTCGAACTGTTGGACTCGGGCCTGATTGTCCTTGAGGGCTCGGATCCCCGTCGAGCCGCTGCGCCACTGCTAGCTCACCGCGGGTGGCTTTTGGCCACCACCGGTGACCGGGCCTTGGCCGAGTTGAGTCTCCTGTCCCTTGACGAGGCGATCGCCCTTGCCCCGACCGACCCCTACGCCCTGGCTTACCGGGCAGTGACCCTCCACCTTCTCGACCGGAGAGAAGCGGGTTCGCGCGACGCGGACGCCTTCACCGCACTTATTGACCAGCCCCCTGAGTTACTCGAACTGCTTGTATCCCGGGGCCTCCTGACCAGTACGGGCGGCTAGCCACCTCTGTCAGGCGGTGTTCATACGGTTGGAGGAGGGTGGTAGCGGCCCTCGACGACGACGCCTCTCCGGCAGGACAGTTCCCACACCGAGCCCTTGGCGCACCCCCGATCCCCGTGGGTCCGCACCCCGGTCAGCATCAGGTTGTGGAGCATCTCGGAGATCACGTCCCCGTGACTACACAGAACGGTCGTGTCCTTCTGGTCGTCGTCCCTAGCCAGGGTCTCGACGAGCCGAAGGGCCTGGAGAGACGCCCCTTCGTACAGCACCGGGTCGGGGGCGACCTCCAGGCCGGTCCGCCGGGCTAGCGGCAGGACCGTTTGTTGGCACCGGACTGTCCGGCTGGATAACACGACCGACACCGGGAAGTCAGCGAAGGTCTCAGCCAGGGAGGCCGCTTGGGCGACACCCCGGGGGTCGAGGGGCCGGTCGTCGTCGTCGCCCTCCCAGGCGAGGTGGCTGCCGGCCGAGCCGTGGCGGACGACAAGGATGGTCACGGCGCGGTGGTTCCTCTCGGAGGATTATTGGCGACTGGTTCGGGCGGGATCGGCACCACCCGGGTGTCAGACGGTGATGTCGGTGATGCACACGTCGTCACCCATGGGAAGGGACGAGCTCATCTCGGCCTGAGCCTCGCCGTAGAGCACGCCGAGCATGCCGCGGACCAGACCTCGGTCGACAGCGCAGATCACTGGATGCTCGATGGGGGCCCCGCCGAACGGGCAGTGTTCGGACACGATCCGCAGTCGACCGTCGCTGTCGGGTTCGGCTCGGGCGGCGAAGCCGTGGGCCGTGAGGGCGTCGGCGACGGTGTGTAGTGCCGAGCGGAAGGACCTCTGGACATCTTCCGGTCCGAGTTGGGTTGCCATCGAAGCGCCCACCTCGGCGCCCACCTCTTCGGCTAGGCGTTCGGCCTCGGTGTGCGACAGTAGAGCCAGGGCCCGGCCCAGGAGGCTGACCAGCACAGCGTCCTGGCGAACCGGCAACTCCAGCGGGGTTCCCGGTTCGGCGACCCGGTAGTGCTTGGAGGGGCGCCCGGCACTAGCCCCTTCGGCGCGCGTCACCCCGACCTCCAAATAGCCGCCGGATGTGAGCTTGTCGAGATGGTGCCGGGCCACATTTGGGTGCAGGTCGAACCGGGCCGCGGTATCAGTGGCTGTCACGCCTTCGGGCAGTTCGCGGACGTGGAGGTAGATGTCCCTGCGGGTCGGGTCACCGAAGGCACCCGTGATGGCGGTGACCGCGGAGGCGAATTCGGTCGGCGTGAGGGGTGCCCGGTCCACGTCGCTAGCCTACTGACGCGCAGCCCTGCCGGCCTCCGGGCCGGAACATGACCCCTTGTTTCGAGGAGTTTCGTGCCGGTCAGCCAAGCCGATGTGGTCGAGGCCCTGCGACCGGTCCAGGACCCTGAGTTGCGGCGCAGCATCGTCGAATTGGGCATGGTGCGTGAGATCACGGTGACCGGAGCGTCGGTCGGCGTCCAGGTTGCTCTCACAGTTCCAGGTTGTCCCCTCAAGGCGGAGATCACCGCCGCGGTCGAGATGGCGGTGGCCGACCTGGGCGGAGTGGACCACGTGGCGGTGGAGTTCATCTTCATGACCGACGTCGAACGCGAGTCGCTCCGCCGACACCTGCACGGTGATCCGGCGGCCAGCGCCGGCACCAATCCGACGGCCGGACACTCGGAGGGACGGGCCGTGCCCTTTGCCGAGGCCAACAGTTCCACCCGGGTGCTGCTGGTGGCCTCGGGGAAGGGAGGGGTCGGCAAATCATCGGTGACGACCAATCTGGCCGTGGCGCTCGCCGCGAGGGATCGCGACGTAGCCGTGGTCGACGCCGATGTGTGGGGTTTCTCGATCCCGCGGATGCTTGGGGTCAACCAGTCGCCGACGGTGATCGACGACATGCTCATCCCGCCGGAGGCCCACGGGGTGCGGTGCATCTCGATGGGGTTTTTCGCTGACGAGGACCAACCGGTGATCTGGCGGGGTCCGATGCTCCACAAGGCGCTCGAACAGTTCCTCACCGACGTCTACTGGGACGAGCCCGACTTCCTTCTGGTCGACCTGCCGCCGGGCACTGGCGACATCTCGATCTCACTGGCCGGGTTCCTTCCCTCCTCGGAGATGTTTGTGGTGACCACCCCTCAGCCGGCTGCTCAGAAGGTCGCTCAGCGGGCGGCCTTGATGGCTGAGAAGGTCCACCTGGGAGTGTGCGGCGTGATCGAGAACATGTCCTGGTTCACCGGCGATGATGGCACCCGTTATGACCTGTTCGGTTCAGGCGGCGGCCTGGAGTTGGCCGAACGGTTTGGTGTGCCGCTCGTTGGACAGGTTCCCCTGGTCCCTGAGCTGCGCGACGGCTCGGATACGGGCTGTCCGGTTGCGGTTGACCCGTCGACCGAGATCGGTGGAGTGTTCGCCGACATGGCCCGGGTGGTCGACGAGGACCTCCGGCCCACCAAGCGGCGCCACCGTGAACTAAAGATCGTCTAGCCGACTGGAACGAGGAGGTCATCGTGGACGTGCGGATCGGGGTGATTCATATCCCTAAGGAACTCAGCGTAGAAATGCCCGACGACACCGATCGGGAAGACCTTCGGGTGCGGATCGACGAAGCTCTGGCCGGCACCACGGCGACACTCTGGTTGACCGACGCCCGCGGACGCCAGATCGGGCTCCCGTCCGAACGGATCGGCTACGTGGAACTTGGCGCCGACGAGGGTGACCGTCCGGTTGGCTTCGGCTAACCCCTGGGTCGGCCCGCTCCCGGCGGCACCGGCGCGCCACACGAACCGTAGGCTGGCTGAGCATGGCCACCCTGGCTGAACTGGCCCGTCGGCACAGCATCCTCGACGGGGAACGGATCGCCCACCTGCAGGGCCTGACCGGCTGTTGGGGGCTCCTGGCCGACTTGTCCTTCGCCGACCTTGTGCTCTACGCGCCGACGGCCGACCGTCCCGGCGCGCCGATGGTGCTGCTGGGCCATGTTCGGCCCACAACAGGAGCAACCCTCTACCGGGCTGACTTGGTTGGGCAGGTCTACGAACCCGAACGCCGACCGGCGGTCGTTGAGGCCCTGGACTCCTCAAAAATCGTCAGCGGCATTGTGCCGGTGGGGGCCGACCGTCACATAAACCTGATGGCCATCCCGGTGAACCATCGTGGACAAGCCATCGCCGTAGTGGGTCAGGAGCGGACCCCTCCGGCAGACCGGCCACGCAGTGAACTAGAGCGGACCTACCTGGCGATCTTCGGCCGGTTCGCGTTGATGCTCGAGCAGGGTGAGTTCCCGTACCCGGACGAGGACCGCTTCCGGCATCGCACCCCACGGGTGGGGGACGGCCTGTTGTTGGTGGACCGGGCGGGTCGAATCGAGTTCGCCTCACCGAATGCTGTCTCGCTGTTACACCGGCTGGGTTGGCACCGCGGGGTAGTCGGCGCACGCGTAGAGGAAACTGGCCTTGGTTCCACGATGCTGCGTGCTGCGTTCGCCCGATGCTCCTCGGTCATTGATGAGATGGACAGCGGCAACGAGGTAGCGGTGGTCAGCCACTGCTTCCCCTTCCTGGAGGGGGGTCAACCCACCGGGGCGGCAGTGTTGCTCCGCGACGTCACCGAACTGCGACGTAGAGACCGTCAACTGGTCTCCAAGGATGCCACCATCCGGGAGATTCACCATCGGGTGAAGAACAACCTTCAGACGATTTCATCGCTACTCCGGTTGCAGGGTCGTCGCCTCGGCTCCGAGGAGGCCCGGGACGCCCTCGAAGAGTCGGTGCGGCGAATCGCGGCGATCGCCGTGGTCCACGAGAAGCTGGCCCAGGGCACTGACGGCGAGGTGGCCTTCGACGAGATTGTCCGCCCGCTGGTTGATGTCGTCGAGGAGGGGCTGTCCTCGCCATTGCGTCCGGTGGAGTTCGTCGTCGAGGGGGACGCTGGGGTGCTTCCGGCCCGTGTCACAACGACGCTTGCCGTGGTAGTGACTGAACTGCTCCAGAACGCCGTCGAGCATGCCTTCCAGGGCCGTAGGGCCGGCCGAGTGTCTGTGGTTCTGAGTCGGAGGTCGCAGGGGCTCCTAGTGGAGGTGGCCGACGACGGGACCGGCCTCCCCGAGGGCTTCACGGTAAACGACTGCGCTGGTCTGGGCCTCACTATTGTGCGGACTTTCGTGGAGGGAGAGTTGGGTGGTTCGATCGACCTACGGCCGGTGCCAGGCGCCTCGGGTACCGCCGCGGAGGTCCGTGTGCCGGCCGAGGTCCTCGCCGGGGCCTGGGAAGAGGCCCAAGAGCCGGTAGCCGGATGAGCGAAGGCCGTCCTCTGGTCATCGCCCACCGGGGCGCATCGGCGGACCGGCCCGAGAACACACTTGGGGCGTTCACCGAGGCCCGGGCCCAAGGTGCCGACTGGGTAGAGCTGGATGTTCGGCGTTCCGCCGACGGGGTGCTGGTCGTCCACCACGATGCCCACCTAGCCGATGGCCGACTCATCCGTGAAACCGTCACCGGCGACATGCCGGGGAGCGTGCCCAGCCTGGCCGAGGCATTCGAAGCCTGCGAGGGCATGGGCGTGAACGTGGAGATCAAGCACCTGCCAGGGGAGCCCGACTTCGCTGAGGTGGATCTGGTCTGTGCCGCGGTGGCCGGCCTGGCCGGCGCCTACCGACCGGTCGGGCAGCTGCTCCTTTCGTCATTCGACATCTCGGCGGTGGACCGGATCTTGGCGGCCGACTCGACCCTGCCGACGGCCTGGCTGGTCGTAGAGCGCTACGGCACGGCGCAGATTCTTGACCGGGTCGAGGCCCACGGGCACGGAGCAATCAACCCGTGGGATGAACTGGTCGATCAAGCCCTGGTGGACGAGGCCCACCGGCGTGGCTTGAAGGTGGTGGTATGGACGGTTGATGACGGCGATCGGATCGTCGAATTGGCTAACTGGGGCGTCGACGGGATCGTTACCAACCAGGTGTCGATGGCTCGTCGGGCCGTCGATGGGGCTTGACGGTCCTTATTCCAGCACCGGCGATCCAAGGGGCACCACCAAGTCGAGCACTGCCGGTTCGTGGCGGAACCTCAACTCGTCTGCTTCGCCAAGGTGGTCACCGTCGACCTGATACGGCAGGGGGCGGTAGCCGCTGACAACCGCTTCGACCACGTCACTCCGGTGGTCCACGACAGGACTGGCGGCAACCGGCGGACCCCAAAATCCGAGCGCTCGGACCAGGACAGGGACGATCCGGGCCAGGGTCAACGACCGAAAGGTGACCACCGACAATGGCGAATCAAGTGTGGCGGCGGGGTCCAACGAGAGCCTCCTGGTACCGAGGTATGTGTATGGGTCGGTGTTGAGGCACACAGTGAACAGGCCGTCGACTCCGGCCGTTTCAGGGTCGCCGAAGGCTTCCTCGTCGGTCCGGCGACTCGAGACCCGAAAGGCGGGCCGACGCCGGTCGTAGTGCCACAACCACGTTTCGGCAGCGGCCGCCACGAACAGCGGGTGGCCGGCGAACCGCTTCAGTAGGCCGCCGCGCCGTTCAACGCGCTCAACGACCGCCGCGTCAAACCCGACACCGGCGTGGAAGAGGAAGTAGCGGTCGTTCACCGATCCGAGGCCCACTCGTCGTACCGAGCCGGCCTCCATGGCGTCGAGCAGTGCGCCCGTGGCCTCCACTGGGTCGTCGGGTAGCCCCAGAGTGCGGGCGAAGACGTTGGTGGAACCTCCGGGCACAGCGGCGAGAGCCGTCTGGGTGCCGGCCAAACCGTTCGCCGCTTCGTTGAGGGTGCCGTCGCCACCGAGGACGACTACCACGTCGATGCTGTCATTGGCCGCCCCTTGGGCGAGTCGGGTGGCGTGGCCCCGGCGGCTGGTGGCCGCCACCTCTAGCCGGTGGTCGGCCGACAGGGCTTTCTGGATCACGATCCGGGTGCGGGCCGTAACCGACGAGGCCGACGGGTTCACTATTAGGAGGACCTTCATCGCCTCCTGAGGGTAGCGGGGGTGCCGGGTCCCGTATCGGGGTTCGGCGCCCAGCATGGTGGTCGTCTCAGGCTCCGGTCGGTGGAAGTGCACGCCGGTCCAGGAGCCGGCCGCAAGGTGATGTTGAGCGAGTGGGACCGCCTGGCCGGCCACGAGGGGTCATCGAGCAGCGGGTGGTCACACGGGTTGAGGAACTCCTGAAGCTGGGTTTTTCAAGCCGATCGCCGTTAATGGCCTCACCGGCACCATCCTGGGCAGCCACCAGAAGACAGCGGCGGCCTCCTTGGGCTGGACCTGGTGGCAGTGCTGCGAGGTCGACTATCTCTCGGACGAACGGATTACCGGGGAGGTCTGGCCGAAAAGCGCCTGGACGTCGGTCACCAAGGCTGACGTGCTTGAGATGGCCGCGTCGGGCGAGGTGTTTCCGGCCAAGACCTCCCGACAAGTGATGCCTTTCACGTGGCCGCAACTGGTTGTGTCCGTAGGACGACTCGGCTGTCCTACGGGCAGGCCCTGACCTGCGAGGGTTGGCAACTGACTCCGATCGCTCAGTGTGTGTGATTGGACCGCGTGGTAGGCACACTGTCGGCCATGGATGTCGTCGTGTGCGTGAAACAGATCCCCGATCCGGCCGATCCGGGAGACCTGGATGCCGAGACCAGGACGCTTCGACGAGACACCAAGTTGATCCTTGACGAGTCCGATTCCTACGGGGTGGAGATGGCTCTCCAGTTGGTGGACTCTGCCGGAGAGGGCGAGGTACGGCTGGTTTCGATGGTGCCGAATAGCGAGATGAGTGGACTGCGCACCGCGCTGGCCATGGGTGCGGCGAGCGCGGTGTTGGTGAGCGACGAAGCCTTGGCTGGCTCGGACGCCCTGTCGACCGCCAAGGTCCTGGCCGCGGCTATCCGACGTAGCGAACCTGACTTGATTCTGACGGCCACCGAATCCAGCGACGGTTATACGGGCACCGTTCCGGTACAGGTCGCTGAACTGCTGGGCCTTCCGTCGGTGACCTTCGGTCGGGAGGTCACAGTGGCCGACGGTGTGGCGACCGTGAAGCGGCAGACCGAGGCCGGTTACGACGTGGTCGAATGCCCGCTACCTGCGGTGATTTCGGTGACCGCCGGAGTAGTGGAGCCCCGCTACCCATCCTTCAAGGGGATCATGGCGGCCAAGAACAAGCCGGTCGACGAACTGGACCTAGCCGGTCTGGGCATCGACCCGACGACCGTCGGCTGGTCCGGCGCCCGCCAGGAGATTATTGACGTTGCGGACGCTGCGGCCCGGGAGTCCGGTGAGGTGGTGGTCGACGAGGGTGACGCCCACGAGCGCATTCTGGCTTTCATGGACGAGCTAAAGGTCCTTTAGGAGG
>Ga0209228_1001282_pt1 | contig 12612 bp, 9 predicted proteins | sample METZYME_3_150m_FD_187547 | JGI IMG/M metagenome (GOLD analysis project Ga0209228, IMG submission 187547) | Marine microbial communities from oxygen minimum zone in mesopelagic equatorial Pacific - METZYME_3_150m (SPAdes) (version 2) | ecosystem: Environmental > Aquatic > Marine > Oceanic | place...
GAAAATAACTAAAGATTGCATCCTTTCCTTTTACTACAATCTCTAACGGTGGCTCAACCAGAGGATTCCCATCTAAAAATAATAGTTTAAGGTGTTTTAACTGAATTATTTCTTTGGGTACGTGCGTTATACGATTTCCTCTTAGGTCCAGACCAGTAAGGTTTTTTAGATTAGCTATTTCCGGGGGGATATCTGTGATTTTGTTGCCACGGAGATAAAGCTCACCTAGCTTTTCTAAGTAACAGATTTCTATTGGGAAGGAAGTAAATTTTTGATAATTGAGTCCCAGCCTTTTTAGTTTTTTTAGATTTTTAATTTCGATGGGAAGAGATTCAAGTTCATTGCGGCTCATATCAAGATCCATCAAACTGGAAAGGTTTCCTATCTCAGGTGGTAATTCTTTAATTTTATTATCCCCCCATGTTAGAGAGGAGCGGCGGTTCGCTTTTGCAGTTTGAATAATTTTTAAGATTTTTTCGTTAGTCACGGCTCTATACTTTTTTTATATATATAGTTTGGTCGATGTCATTTTGATAGAAAAAAATACGCTATTAATTTTTGGATGGCGATCCTTCCAATCACCAGCTTAAAAAGCGCTCTGATATAAATACCACATTGAAAGGGCACCTAAAGCTGGAATAAAAATTGTTAGAAAAACCTGTCGCTTGTTCATTGTTTCATTAAAAAAAATAAATTTTTAAGAAAACCTTTTCATTTGTTTGTAGTCAAATCATGGCTTATCTATAAAGTTTAATAGCCATAAAATATTATATGGGTGTTTATGATGGTTTTTTATATAAAAAACATTATTTGTTTCATGAAACAGAGATAAATTAGTCCTCAAGGACATTATTAATTGTGTCGATAAGAGGGGATAAATTATTTCATGTTTATGAAAGGGCCTCAAATATAATGAATGCTATTTTTATAACTCTCCTGATTACTTTTGGTTTTGCCACGTTGCTAGCAGCTACTTATAAACCAGCACCTAGAAAAGAGCAGAAAATAAACCGTCCTTCGAAACAAATAAAACCAAAAAAAATAGTTATGGGCCCAGATAACCCAGCATGGTTGCAGATGTATACTGAAGAGATGGCCAAAAGAAACACAGCCCAAACAGCTAATGTGCTTAAAAAATGGATTGCTGATGATACAAGAATCGAACTCAGACCAGATATATCAAGATAAACGATGAGATGTCATCCAACCAAAATTAAATTTAGTGATCGTAGTTTGATTTTGTTAAAAAAATAAAGAAATGTAGGCTTATTTTTTTATGTCTACATTTCTGGAGTTGCGTCCATTAGAGGCGCTCCACCAGAAGCAGAACTAGCTTCCCTTTTTTCATCTTTTCCAAAGTCATGAGTCATTTCTAGACGCCATTTCCACCATGTTACCTCTTCCTTAATTTCATCTGAGGCATTAGGTGGTAGTTGAAGGCCAAAAGTATTTGTAGAGGTTTCTCCAACCTTACAACCTTCCGGTATGCTAAGCCCGTTCTCGACCATAACGCCAGTCGGATCTTTTATAAGCTTTTTCTTAAATTCTTCATCTTTTAAAGCTTTTAAAACGATGTTATTCCATTTTTTGTCGAGTGCGTCTTTTTTATTCTGATCCATAGTGTATCCATTTATTTGTGATCCCTTTAGGGGACAAGTTCATCTGTCTATCGGTACATGCCGATAGTTTTTTGATGATAAGTACCTTTAATGCGCTAATGGTATTTATTTTTAATAGTAACTTCAATCAACTTTTAAGTATTATTTCCCGGGCTTTGTCCATAGCCTCCCCTAGTTTTTCTGTGTAAATGCCACCTGCCTGAGCCATGTCGGATCGTCCTCCACCGCTCCCTCCAACAATACTAGAGATTTCTTTTAGTATATTACCTGCGTGAAAGCTACCTTCCAGATCCTTTGTTACTCCGGCTGCAAGTAAAACCTTTCCATTTGTAGAGGACCCAACGATTATAACACCAGATTTTATTTTATTTTTTGCACTATCAATAAATGATCGGAGAGTCTTAGCATCCATTCCTTCGAATTGTCTAACAAGCAGAGAGATGTTGCCAACTTTCTGTATGTCATCATCAAAGTCGGATCCTTTTCCGCTAACTAGCTTTTCTTTTAAGAGGGTGATCTCTTTTTCCATTTCTCTTGATTTCTCAAAATTTCTTTTGATTCGGTTTATTTCCTCTTCTGGGGATACTTTTAAAAGCGATCGAATCGAAATTAAAGTTTTATTTTCTTCTTGCATAGCAAAATATGCAGACTTTCCTGCTACAGCTTCAATACGACGTACCCCGGAAGAAATACCCGCCTCCGATATAACTTTAAATAGACCAATATTTCCAGTTGCGGTTGTGTGGGTTCCTCCACAAAGCTCTTTACTAAAATTCCCCATAGTAACTACTCGCACATCTTCACCATATTTTTCTCCAAACAATGCCATAGCGCCATCTTCAATAGCTTTTTCGATTGGTAACTCACAAGTTGAAACGGATAAATTTTCTCTTATTTTTTCATTTACACGCTCTTCAAGTGTGTATTTTTCTGTTGAGCTTAGAGGAGAGAAGTGTGTGTAGTCGAATCTCAATCGTTCAGCAGTGACCAGCGAACCTGCTTGCTTAACATGTTCACCTAAAATTTCTTTAAGTGCTGCATGGAGTAAGTGAGTTGCTGAATGATGCAATGCGGTTTCTGATCTGGTTTCTGAGTCTACCTTTAGTTTTAAAGTATCGTTTTTTTTAATAATCCCTTGAGTGATCTTAGCTTGATGACTAATAACCTCCGAAATGGGTTTGGTTGAGTTACTGATATTTAGTTGGACAGCTTCATTCCATGCGGTTCCTGAATCTCCAATTTGGCCGCCAGATTCCCCATAAAATGGGGTTTCGTTCAGTATTAGTTCAACTTCATCCCCTTCATTAGCAACATCGACAGGCTGTGACTCTTTCAGAATTACTAATACTTGACCTTCCGCCAAGGTTTTATCGTATCCGAGAAAACGAGTTGGTTCTTGATTTTTTATAAAGTTGTTAAAGAATGGAGAAACCAGCATTTCCCCGGAACCTTTCCAAGAAGCCATTGCCTTCTCCTTCTGTTCCTGCATAGCTTTATTGAAACCATCCAAGTCAAGACTTAGACCAACTTCTTTTGCATACTCTTCTGCTAAATCGACAGGAAATCCAAAAGTATCGTATAGCTTAAAGATTTCATCTCCTGGGATATGGTCAAGTTTTTCTTTACGCACCTTATCAAGGATTTCATCCATCCGTTGCATTCCAAAGTTAAGAGTATTGGCAAAATTTAATTCTTCATTTTGCACTACTCGATGGATAAAACTTGAGTTTTGTTTAAAATCGGGATAGGCATCAGAGAAAACTTTGGTTACATAATCTGTGATTTTAAAGAAAAACGGGTCTTTCTGTTCTAGGAGTTTCCCATGCCTTAGAGCACGTCTGAGAATTCTTCTTACGACATATCCTCTCCCTTCGTTGGAAGGAAGTACACCATCTCCAACAAGAAAAGCAACTGCCCGAGCATGATCTGTTATAACTCTGATCGAAATATCACATTCTATGTTAGAGCCATAAGGTTTTCCGGTAATTCGGCAGACTTCTTCTATAATGTTCATGAGAAGGTCGCATTCGTAGTTTGAAAGTTTTCCTTGAACGACCGCTGTTAAACGCTCTAAACCCATTCCGGTATCTATGCACGGATTTGGTAATGGAGTAAGGTTTCCAGAAGAATCGCGGTTGTATTGCATGAAAACTAGATTCCATATTTCAAGATAGCGGTCACAATCACAGCCGACGGCACAGGTCGCTTTTCCACATCCTGCTTCTTCTCCTTGATCAATATGAATTTCCGAGCAGGGACCGCATGGGCCTGTATTGCCCATCGACCAGAAGTTATCTTCTTCTCCAAGACGGCTTATGCGGTTGGCTGGAACGCCAATGCCATGGTTCCAAATATCAAATGCTTCATCGTCATCTTTGTATATAGATACGTATAACTTGTCCTTAGGCAGTCCGACTATGTTAGTCAGAAAATCCCATCCATATTCAATTGCTTCTTTTTTAAAATAATCTCCGAATGAAAAATTTCCAAGCATTTCAAAAAAAGTATGATGCCTTGCAGTCCGACCAACCATTTCCAAGTCATTGTGTTTACCCCCAGCACGGACACATTTTTGAACGGAGACCGCTCTTTTGTTAATACTGTTTTCTTCACCTAAAAAAATATTTTTGAATTGGACCATGCCAGCATTTGTAAATAATAGACTGGGGTCATTTCTGGGTACGAGGGGATAACTTTGAACGCGAGTATGTTTTTTGTCCTCAAAGTAATTTAAGAATTTTTTTCTAAGTTCACTGCCGGTCATAGCGATAGCTTGATTTCAAAAAATGAATGTTTTGCGCATTGTACTATAGCGTTCAGATAGAAGCTTTTTGATTTTTAGTCTTTTCGATGTTAAATAACACTTGCTTTAAGGAGGTCATGCAGGTGAATGATTCCATCAATCTTTTTTCCATTTTTACTGACAACCAGTGAAGTGATTGAATGTTTTTCCATTAGCTGTACTGCCTTTGTGGCTAGATTATTTTGTTCTAACCATTTTGGGAAGCTATTAGATAGGTCACGTGCACGAATTTTTGATACATCTTTTTTATGTTCAATCATCCGCCGAAGATCTCCATCTGTGATAATTCCTTTGAGCTGTTTCTTTTTATCTACAATTAAAGTTACACCAAGTCGCTTTTGAGTCATTTCTGAGATAATGGTTGGGAGATCTGAGTTTTCGTAAACGATCGGTACTCGCTCTCCAGTGTGCATTAAATCCCCAATGGTAGTCAGCATTTTTTTCCCTAGGCTGCCACCAGGGTGGTTGTGTGCAAAAACCTCATCTTTGAACCCATGTAACTCAAGGTATGCAATTACAAGAGCGTCTCCCATTGCTACCATTGCTGTAGTGCTTGAGGTAGGAAGAAGCCCATTTCCTCCAGCTTCTTGTTTGACACCAACATCAAGAACGTAGTCACTGCGTAATGCCAGTGTAGATTTAAGGTTTCCTGTTATCGCTATTAAAGTGCAATTAAGACGTTTGAGAGTTGGGAGGAGCTTTATGATTTCTTCAGTTTCTCCACTGTTTGATAACGCAATAATAATATCTTTTTTAGAAATTAGACCGAGATCACCATGAATAGCCTCTGCCGCATGCATATAAACTGCGGATAACCCAACGCTGGACATAGTCGCAGCAATTTTTTGACCGATTAAGCCTGATTTCCCCATTCCTGTGATAATTAATCGACTATTTTCATCGCCCAATGCATGTACACTATTTAAAAAACTTGGGCCAAGTCGCTTGGCTAAAGAGGCCACAGCATCACTTTCAATTTTTAAAACGCGTTTGGCTGCTTTTAAAATCGCGCGATCTTGAATTTCTCTTCTTTTCAAGATACTCTTGTCCTTGGCCATAATATTCTTTAACTATTTATTTTTAAAAGCTCTTAGGGACTCAGTTGAACGAATTTTATACTAGCATAAGTCTATTCGCTCAGCAATCCAAGTTGCTGAATTTATGTGGTTAATTTGATTTTTGGTTTGATGTTTGTTCACCAAAATATTTTTAAAAATTTTATCTTATGCTCAAGCCCAAAACATTTTACCTGATAGACGGTTCTTCGTACATTTTCCGTGCATTTTTTGGTGTGCGACAACAACTTTCAACATCCAAGGGATTCCCAACAAATGCTTTGTATGGATTTATAAATATGCTGCAAAAGGTAATTCGTGATGAAAAACCGGACTACCTTGTCGTTGCATTTGACAGCCCTGAAAAAACATTTCGCCACAAGATATTTCCAGACTATAAAGCTAATAGGGATGCGCCCCCGGAAGAACTTTCTAAACAATTTCCTTATTTTGAGCCCCTTGTTGAAGCGTATGGTCTATCAAGTATTCGTCGACCTGGGTTTGAGGCGGATGACATCATAGGAACGTTAGCTCTAAAAGGAGGGCAGGAAGGTTTGGATGTAGTTATTGTCAGCGGTGATAAAGATATGATGCAACTGATATCACCTAATGTACATATGTTGGACACTATGAAAAATAAAAAGTTCATGGATAAAGAAGTTTTAGAAAAGTTTGGTGTGCCGCCAGATAAGGTTATTGAGGTGATGGGTTTGATGGGAGATTCTAGCGATAATATTCCTGGTGTGACAGGGGTTGGCCCCAAAACAGCAGCTGAGTTAATTCAAAAGTTTGGTTCTATAGAATCTCTATACAAACGTATTGAAGAAGTAGAAAAGAAAAAAGTAAAAGAGAAACTGGAGCGGGACAAAGAGAGTGCTTTTATGAGCCGTGAGCTTGTTTCTATTGATACTGGAATGGACTTGGAGTTCAATTCAGATCTAATGAAACCAGGTAAAGTGGATAGCAGCACGCTAAAAAAAATGTTCGAAAAATTTGAATTTGTATCGTTTCTTGAAGGGATGCAGGGAGAGGTTAAGAAATCTATTGAGGTTGATCGCTCAAACTATAAAACTATTTTGACCGAAAAATCACTCAAGGATCTTATGAAATCCTTAGTTAAGAATAGGTCTTTTGCATTTGATGTCGAAACTACAAATAAGCGACCAGTCTGGGCAAGGATGGTTGGTATCTCATTTTCATTTGAAGATGGAAATTCTTATTATATTCCTTTGGCTCATAGATATTTGGGGGCTCCCGATCAATTAGATTTAAAAATGGTCTGTGAAAAACTAAAAACAATTTTAGAAGATAAGAGTATTAAAAAGTGCGGTCATAATATTAAATACGATCTTATTGTTTTGGCCAATGAAGGTATTGCTTTAGATGGCTTGGATTTTGATACGATGATTGCTTCTTACCTGCTTAATCCGTCTAGTCGAGGTCATGGCTTAGATGCTCTCAGCATGGAGTACTTTGGACACAAAAACATTACCTATAAAGAAATGGTAGGTAGTGGAAATAAGGAAATTGGCTTTGACGAAGTTGAGGTTGGCCCTGCAACGGAATACGCTGCTGAGGATTCAGATATGACTTGGAGACTCAAAGGAAAACTCCAGCCAAAGCTCATAGATAGTACACTAAAATTATATAAGGAAATTGAATTACCCTTACTGGAGGTTCTTGCTGAAATAGAATTAAATGGTATTTATATTAACCGAAAACATTTAGTAGAACTATCAAGCAAGATAGATAAGCAGCTTCTAACTTTAGAAAAGGATATATATATACTTGCAGATGAAGAGTTTAATATAAACTCTCCAAAACAACTTTCTGTAATATTGTTTGAAAAGCTAAAGCTGCCGGTAATTAAAAAAACAAAAACCGGATATTCTACCGATGTGTCAGTGCTGGAACTACTCGCTCAAGAACACAAACTTCCCGAGCAAATTCTTTCATATCGTCAGCTAGCTAAACTCAAGTCAACCTACGTGGATGCTCTCCCAGGCGAAATTTTTAAAAATACAGGACGAGTTCACACTTCTTTTAACCAAACAGTTGCAGCTACGGGGCGACTAAGTAGCAGCAATCCTAACCTTCAGAACATTCCGATTCGGTCTGAAATGGGGAGAGAAATACGTAAAGCCTTTACTGCCGAGGGTGACAACATGCTTTTATCTGCGGACTACTCTCAGATTGAGTTGCGAATTCTTGCTCATCTATCAAAAGATAAGGCTTTGAAAAACGCTTTTGATAAAGGCGAAGATATCCATTCAAGAACAGCTGCAGATATTTTTGGTAGTGCTCTTGATAACGTTGATGACGACTCACGGCGTATGGCCAAGGCAGTTAACTTTGGAATTATTTATGGTCTCAGCGCCTTTGGGCTTTCACGTCAGCTCAAAATTAGCCGGAAAGAGGCTAAGGATTTTATTGATCAGTATTTTTCATTGTATAGCAAGGTTAAGGGTTTTATGGATAACACAATTTCTGAGGCTCGAGAGTGTGGGTATACCTTGACTATGTTTAACCGTCGAAGGTACTTACCTGACCTTAAAAGTGATAATAGACAAACTAGAGAAAGTGCTGAAAGGGTAGCCATTAATTCCCCAATTCAGGGTAGTGCCGCTGACCTCATTAAAGTCGCTATGATTCAAATTTCTAGAAAACTAAAAAAATTAAAATTAAATTCAAAGATGATTTTGCAGGTTCATGATGAGTTAGTTTTTGAATGCCCTGTTCATGAGCAAAAGGAAATAGAATCTTTAGTACGCAAAGAAATGGAAGGGGCTTGTCTGCTTTCGGTTCCGCTTATTGTTGATATCGGTTGGGGGAAAAACTGGAATGAAGCTCATTAAGTATGATAATGAGGCCATCAAATTTTTGAGATAGTAATTTTCTAACGTCAGATAAAACAATAAAAAATGATAGCTGGTAAGGAGGCTCCGCAAATAGATGCTATGATTGATTCTACAAGTTGGTTTGGGCGTCGGTTAAGGTGTCCGCTTGTCTTTCCTTGTATAGAGATAGGCTTTGCATATCCGAAATCTTCCATAATTTCCCTTCTTTTCTTTATTTAGTTTTAGTTACTAGCATAAAAAATAGAATCCATTCCCAAATCTTATCGGTAGATATCCGCTTATACTTTAGTTTAATTATATGGGCGACTCTATGATGATTGCTCAAGCTAAGGCTTGAGGGTGTTGATGTTTCTATATTTTTTGAGGTAGGTTATAAAAGCTTGAGAGATTGCGAGAGAGGAACTTAATTATTTCTTTTTTAATTCGAGCGATGCCGAATTAATGCAAAACCTCATTCCAGTTGGTTGGGGTCCATCAGGAAAGACATGGCCCAGATGAGAATCACATTTGTTGCATATCACTTCTGTCCTGCTCATAAAAAGTGAATTGTCTTCTTTGGTCGTTACTTTTTCAGAGTCTATGGCTTGGAAGAAGCTCGGCCAGCCAGTGCCTGAGTCAAACTTTGAGCTTGAGTCGAATAGTTCGTTGCCACAACATACACACTGATAGGTACCCTTTTCTTTGCTATCCCAATAGCTTCCACTGAATGCCGGTTCAGTTCCTTTTTTCCTGCATACCTTAAACTGTTCGGGTGATAGTTGCTGCTGCCACTCCTCATCATTTTTTGAAATTTTTTCAGTCATTAGGGTCTTTTAATTTTTTTATTTTAGTGGGTTGCCTAGAGTACTTTATTTTTCTGTTGTCCTTCTTCTTTGACAGGCTCTGCCGGCTCATCTTGTAAATCGAGTCTAAACAAATTTTCCTGTTCTTTTACATCGTGGTATTCAATACTATTTTTTACTTGTTGCTCGAACTCTTTGTTAATTGAGATAGGTTGTTTTTTTAATTCTGGAGTTACTGTCCCGAACCAAACCCACTTTAAAGTTCGGACAAAAAAGACCGAGCCTAGATAAAGTAGTGACCAAATGGCAAGAAAAGATATAAATATTATGGTAATGGTCCTTTTGAAGCCAACCCCCCCAATTGAATTAATAATTATATTCAAATGATGAGCATAATGAAATGTCGTTGCCAGAAGAACAGCAGGCAAAGTAATTTGCCAAAACCGGCTTAGCTTTGAAAGTATGTCCATAAATCATCTCCTCACAATTTATCTTTCAAAATAAAGAGGTGGCCTTAAAAGCGCGAATAGGGTCGTATTTGTTAAATTATATATATTTATGGTCAATTATACCAAAAATTGGGTAAAAAATCATAAATATTTCAATAAAACAATAGTTTACAAATTTCATATTTTGAGATAATTAAAAAAAATAGCCTTAAATGGGGATTTTTTTTTCAAGTAATTGGTCTAAAGTATCGATAAATTTTGTATGACAATAGCTAGGAGATAGGCTTATGAGAATCCCTGAAAATCATAATGATAGATTCAGTTTGAGTATCTGGAAGAGACGGGATAAAAAAGTTCAAAAGTCTTTTGAAGAAGAGTTGAAGGAAAGTATTAATAAGGGAAAGTCCCATATTAAGAAAAAACTTCAAAAGAATATTTTGGACACCATAATTTAAAAAATTGAATGCTGAAAAAAAATAAGTGAACTTTATTCAGTCGTAGTCTTAGCTGAATTTAGTATCGCTTGGTATTGTTAACGAGTAAGCCATCTACCGAATATTTTCCGCCACCACTAATGAGAAGAGGAATACAAATACCTATTACCAACAGGTGATATTCAAAACCCTCTCCCGCTTGCTTGCCAAACCAGTTCATGAAAAAACCATTGGGGCTATGGACCGTTATAATAGCCCCTAGCATTATGCAAATAATTCCGAACGCGGATAACCTAGTCAAAAAACCAAAGATCAAACCCAGTGCACCGAAGGACTCTCCCATAATAACCAAAAAAGCTATTATCCAAGGTAAGCCCGCTGTCTGGGTAAAGTAGGTCATTGTGTTTGTAAAGCCAAAACCACCAAACCATCCCAAAAGTTTTTGTGCTCCGTGAGGAAGAATTACCAAGCCCAAGATTATTCGTGGTATCCAGTATGAAAAATTATCACTAGTCTGAAATAAGTATTTCATCAAAGTGGTCATAATTGCCTCCTGCTATAAAAGGTAGGAATATAGATCGTTAAAATAATACAATTAAATTGGTTGTGATTCTAGAAGTTATCCAAACTAATTAATAACCCACTGCTTATACCGCTTTAAAAAACAACTTCATTCAGATGGTATATATCGGGTTGTCCCAGTTTTTTCTATGTAGTGCAGTCAAGGCCGATCTTTAAAGATTCATTAGACCGGTAAAGATAAAAATAAATTGGTATGCAAGTACGGCCGGAAGTAGGTGGGGGTGCTCCCTTATAATCTTTTACCTTCACTCGGATTATTTTTCTTTGTATTGGTTTTTATCTTCCTGAGCTTCACTTGATTGGGCTGTGGTTGGCGGTCAATCTCTAATAATTGTTCCTGCTTAGGAAAACTATCTCTAAACAGTTTATACATCCATAATATATCATCTTGCATCTCTTCGTACGACCCATAGATTTTAGTTATGTTTTGATCGATCGCAAAGTCCAGCTCGGCGAAGGTCACCTGCCTGGCAAGATCGATATCAGTGTTGTCTGGCGGCAACACATTGTCATAATGCAGGGTGATCCCTCCGGTGAATAAATTGTTCGAAGTATCGAGTGTGATCGTGTTGTCATTGATGTCCGTCGCGGTCCTTGCGCCGGCAACCGCTAAGATAGGGTTGGTGCCCAGGTAAATATTAGTTACACCCGTAACCGTAAGGGTACCGCTATCGGAAATATTTAACGTGGTTGCGGTAGCCGTCAAATCCCCGCCGATCGTCGAGGTCGCAAAGTTTAATCCCGCATCATTGATGATCGTGGCGTTTCCTGTCCCCTGCGTCGTGAGAGAAATCGAACCGTCCACAGCAAGCTTGATCATATTAATGACACCGTTATTAGCGTCAGTGATTGCGACTAAGTTGCCGGCAACAGTTACCGGACCACTGTCTGTAATACCTGCTGCGGCGCCACTTGTTAAGGTCAGGTTACCGCCCACTGACGCGGAAGCGATATCAATGGCTGTCGTTCCGTTATCAATGGTGACATGAGCATTTGTTCCTGTACTGCTTAAGGTAAATGCTCCGGTGAATGCGTTTGTTGAGGAAGCATCGCTAAGCGTAATGGTTTCGTTAGTACTGCTCGTGGTAAAAGAAGAGGTGCCGCCAATCGTAAGGTTTCCGCTCTGCGTGATGGAACCACCTGATGCTACCACCAGGTTGCCGCTTATGGTTAGCGCCTGAAGATCAAAGTCGGTGCTGTCGGTAATCGACACACCTACCAAGGTTCCTCCGGAAGCGAAGGTGACCGCGCTCGTAAAGGTACTGGACTCATCCAAAATAATGCTTTGTCCGCCTGCCGCTGTGAAGGTCGACGTACCCGTAACATTTAATGCACCGCTGTCTGTAATTCCTCCACCGGCAGTGGCGGTGACCGCATAATTACCGGTAACCGTCGAAGCTCCAAGATCAATTGCATTTGCATCCACTAACGTGACATCGACACCGGTGACACTAACCGCGCCTCCAAAATCATTAGAGGTGTTACTCAAGGTGACATCGGACCCGCTGGAAGAAATCGTTGTGGTGCCAGGAACCACCCAGGCTCCCGTTTGCGTCACCGTACCTGACTTAAGAGAAAGGTTTCCAGCCAAATCCCCGCCGCCTGCCGCGACTAATGTCAAGGCCGCAAGAGCGATCGCGTCTACCGCGTATACCGTCAACCCTGCCAGGTTGTCGCCTGGTGGAGCAGCGAAGGTGAGCGCGCCTGAAAAATCATGGACCGGCTGTAATGATGCATTCACATGATCAAGAATAATAGCCTTACCATCGCCTGCCTTGAAGCTCGCCGTTTGGGGACTGGCCGTGGTGCCGATCGTAAGGGCCCCGCTGTCTGTGATCCCGCCGCCTGCGATGACTGTATAGGCTCCCGTTGTGGTGGTGGTACCAAGATCAAGGTCGTTGGTATCTGTAACCTGAACAGTGGTACCAGTGACTCCAACTGCACTTGTAAAGTCATTCGATGCATTCGTCAGGGTAACCGCATTACTTCCGGCTTCAATCGTCGTTACTCCTTCAATATCGAGAACTGTC
>Ga0209228_1001285_pt1 | contig 12598 bp, 10 predicted proteins | sample METZYME_3_150m_FD_187547 | JGI IMG/M metagenome (GOLD analysis project Ga0209228, IMG submission 187547) | Marine microbial communities from oxygen minimum zone in mesopelagic equatorial Pacific - METZYME_3_150m (SPAdes) (version 2) | ecosystem: Environmental > Aquatic > Marine > Oceanic...
AGTTTCCTCGCCAATCATCGCCGCAGCCCCTAACCCGCCACCGACAAAAACACTAAAACCCAACTCTCCCTTATTGTTTCGAACCAACTTCAAACCTAGGTCATGGATTCTCAATGCAGTTTCGTCAAGCTTTGCCCCGTTTATGGCAATCTTAAACTTACCAGGAAGCCATGAAAATTCAGGATGCAGATTAAACCAGCGTCTAATTAACTCACAGTATGGTCTTGCATCTTCAATCTCTCCTTCAGTTAAACCAGAAAGTGGATCTGCAGTAATATTTCTAGTTGCTTTACCACTGGTTTGAATTGCATGAAGTCCAGCATCAGTTAAATCACGTAACAAATTAGCAATTTCAGGTAGCTGTATCCAATTGAATTGTATGTTTTGCCTAGTTGTAAAGTGTCCAAACCCTCTATCGTATTTATCGGCAACATCCGCAAGCGCTCTAAGTTGATTTGAGCTTAAGATCCCATATGGAATCGCAATTCTTAGCATATGAGCATGCAGCTCCATGTATAGACCATTTCTAAGCCTTAAACTTCTAAACTTGGCCTCATCTAATTCACCAGATAAATAACGGTTTAGCTGCTTTTCAAATTGATCAACTCGTTCTAATAAAAACTTCTTGTCTTCTGCGTTATATTGGTACATTTTTAAAACTAATCTAAAATATGATGCGAATTATAGTAAAATATTCTATTTTCAATTATTAAATGATTTAAAAAAGAAATTTATTCTAATTTATTTTTATAAATAAGAAAAATATTATAATTTAATCTTTTTTTATATAACATTATGGACGCCATTGACATTAAGCTTTTGAAACTTCTACAAAACAACGCTGAACTTACAGTTCAGGAACTTTCCTCTGAAGTTCATTTATCAACAACTCCTTGCTGGAAAAGGATTAATCAATTAAAAGATAATGGCTATATCAGTAAAACAGTAGCTCTCGTTGACAGAAAAAGAGTTAATTCTAATGTTACTGCCATGGTAGCGGTAACTGTTACTAATCATAATCAAGAAAGAATCAAACTTTTTTCTAAAATAATTAAAGAGATTCCTGAGGTCATTGAATGCTATCGTATGAGCGGTGAAACAGACTATCTTCTAAAAGTTGTTGTGAGTGATATTGAGAGTTATGATATTTTTTATAAAAACTTAATTGAAAAAGTTCAATTCTTAAAGGTGACTTCAAATTTTGCAATTGAAGAAATTAAAAGTACAACTGAAATTCCACTGACTAAAATGGAGCAACTCATCAAGTCTTAAATTTAGATCAACACTTTTGTTAAGCCTACTATACAGACTAATATCAAAACACCTCCCATCCATCTTTTGAATTGAGTATCGTTTTCAATAATTTTATCGTGTACTTTTAAACCCACAAAATGTCCAAGCCCTGCTACTGGAATGAGCATCAATGAAAACTGCCAGTTAATATAAACATCGACTATTATAAAGGCACTCATCTTAATAGTAACTAACACAAACCATAAAACAAATAGCGTGTTCCGTAGCCTTTTAACATTAATATTTTGCATATAAACTGCCACTAAAAGTGGCGCACCATTAAGCGATGTTCCAGAGATATATCCACCCAGAATTAGAAGCAGTCGACTTATCCAACCCTCTCGAGATGCAATTTGAAAATTCATAATCCAAGTCAGCGCATAAAACGAAGTAATTGAATACACAATGAGAGTCATCACAGTTGGTGGAAGACTAATAAGACCTATTACCCCAATAACTTTTGCTGGCAATATCCATGGGAGTGATTTTTTCAAATAATCCCAATCAACAGCATTTAGAGAATTTGCCAGAGCAATTCCTGAGAAAAATAGTAAATGAATTCCTATAATTGGTAGCCAATCAATGGGCGATCCTCCCACAACCATTAGAAGAGGAAGTCCAAGCACCGCTCCACCAAATCCAAGACCGGTTCTAACAAAGCCAATCCATACAAAAATGAGTGAAATAACGACTATTTCAATTGAGGAGAATGCCATAATATCAAATTATGCTTTAAGGTGAAGAAAAAAGTAATTACTTTGTAATTACATTGATTTAATAATCTCTGCTAATTGTTGTGCAGACTCATTAGCTAAATCATTATCAGCACACTCAACCATTACTCTAACGAGTGGTTCTGTGCCAGACTCTCTAACTAAAACACGTCCATTCTTAGATAATTTTGACTCAATTGTTTTGATTGCTTGAGTTAATTTAGATTCTCTCTGGAGGTCAATCTTTGCCTCTGACTTAATGTTTATTAAGACTTGTGGATATTTTGTCATACTACCTTTGAGTTCCAAAAGAGATTTACCTGATTTCGACATCACCTCTAAGATTTGTAAAGCAGCAATAATACCGTCACCAGAGGTTGATTGATTTAAACAAATAATGTGCCCAGATCCTTCACCGCCAAGAATTGCTTTATTATTAATCAACTCTCTCATGACATGCCTGTCTCCAACATCAGCCTCAATAAAGTTAACTCCAATATCTGATAAAGCAGATCGAATACCTAAATTAGTCATCTTAGTGCCTACAACAGTATTTGAATCTAAATCGCCGCTTTTTTTCCATGCGGCAGCAATAATATAAACCAATTCATCGCCATCAACTTTTTGACCAGTATGATCAACCATAATGAGTCGATCACCATCACCATCAAATGCTATCCCAAGGTCTGCCTTGTTCTCTAGGACTTCTTTTTGAAGGTGTCTCGTATCAGTCGCTCCACACTCATGATTGATGTTATAGCCATCTGGAGTATTATTGATCATTAAAACTGATGCACCTAACTCGACAAACACATCTTCTGCAATATGATATGTTGCGCCATTAGCACAATCGATGACAATTTTTAAGTTTGATAAATCATTAGATTTGTCAAATGTAGATTTACAAAACTCAATGTACCTTCCTACAGCCTGCTCATAGCGCTTTGCTTTTCCGATGGACGACGAATCAACACTGACCATTGGCATTGAAATCTTTTTTTCGATTGCTTTTTGTATCTCATCATTTAACTTGACACCTTTACTTGAAAAAAACTTAACTCCGTTGTCATGATAAGGGTTGTGTGATGCGCTAATGACAACACCCGCAGTTGCTCCATACGCTTGAGTGAGGTATGCAATAGCTGGCGATGGCATCGGTCCAAGCATCCCAACGTTTACTCCAGCGGACAAGAAACCAGCCTCAAGAGCAGACTCAAATAAATAGCCTGATACTCTTGTATCTTTGCCAATTATGACACTAGCATTTCCAACTTTTTCTCTTAAAACAGAACCAACTGCCCATCCAACCTTCAATAAAACATCAGCCGTAATAGGTGAGGTGCCAACCTCGCCTCGAATACCATCTGTTCCAAAAAAATTACTCAAAATTACTCCCTAAAATTTTTAATTTGTTGCCATACTTTTAGTGCATCATTTGTCTCTTCGACATCATGAGCTCTAATGATATTCGCTCCATTCTCAACAGCAATTAGTGCCGCGGTAACACTTCCAATCATTCGCGAATCAACGTCTTTATCGCCAAGTAAGGTCCCGATCATTGATTTTCTGGATAGCCCCGCTAGAATAGAGACGCCAAACTCATTAAACTCTGAGAGGTTCTTTAACAAAGCTATATTATGACCTAAATTCTTTCCAAAACCAAATCCAGGATCTAATGTGATTGAACTTAGCTCTATTCCTGCAAGCTCACATGCTTCGATTCTTTCTTTAAAAAAACTCTTGATATCTTCAACGACATCATCATAACTAGGATTATCCTGCATTGTTCTAGGGATTCCCTGCATATGCATTAGACAAACATCAGATTTAAGTTTTGCTGCCATTTCGATAGCACCTTCAGCTCTTAGTGCATTGACATCATTGATAATACTGGCTCCAGATGCTACAGCTTGCTCCATTACCTCTGGTTTAGAGGTGTCAATTGAGATAGGTGCCTTAATTTGTCCAGAAAGTGCTTCGATCACTGGTATGACTCTGTTGAGCTCCTCTTTCGCAGTAACAGCTTGGGCTCCAGGACGAGTGGACTCACCCCCAATATCGATAATACCGGCCCCATTTTCAACCATCGATTTAGCTTGGTCAATAGCAGAACTAGCATTAAAAAACTTACCGCCATCAGAAAACGAATCGGGTGTTACATTTAAAACACCCATAATGATTGGCTGGGTAACCTTCATCGCAAGAATAAGTTACGCAAACTGCTCTGTACCACCATCTGCATCAGTCTTCTTATCTGATGAAGATTTTGAGCTCTTTGAATCTTTGCCTCCAGTACCAAGTTCCGAAGAGACCTCTTCAGAGTCAACAACTTCCGCTGCCTCTCTCATAGGAATTCTTGCCATTAAATCATCTATTTGATTAGTATCAATAGTTTCAAACTCAACCAATGCGGCAGCCATTGCATCCAATATATCTCTATTGTTTTCAATAATCTTATATGCTGCTGCATAATTGGTATCAATAATCTTACGAATTTCACTATCAACCTTCGTAAAAGTTTCATCTGAAATATGCTTATGTTTTGTGACTTGGCGACCTAGGAAGACCTCTCCCTCATCCTCGCCATACGCCATTGGGCCCATAACACTGGACATGCCCCAGAGTTTAACCATTTTGTGTGCTATTTCAGTAGCGCGCTCAATATCATTGCTCGCTCCAGTAGTCACAGCCTCCTCACCATAAACCAATTCCTCAGCAATTCGTCCACCAAATAGTGAAGCAACTTGTGAGTTGAGCTTACGTTTTGAAATACTATAACTGTCTTTCTCAGGAAGGAACATCGTAACCCCTAAAGCCCTACCTCTTGGAATAATACTAACCTTGTATACTGGATCATGCTCTGGCATTAAGCGTCCAACAATGGCGTGTCCAGCTTCGTGATATGCTGTCATTTCTTTTTCTGCAGCATCCATCACCATGCCTTTACGCTCTGCGCCCATCATGATCTTATCCTTAGCTTTTTCAAACTCTTTCATGCCAACAAGCTTCTTACTGAAGCGAGCAGCAATTAATGCCGCCTCATTGGCAAGATTCGCAAGGTCTGCTCCAGAAAATCCTGGGGTGCCTCTAGCAATGTCCATGGATTTAACATTTTTAGCAATAGGAAGTTTTCGCATATGAACTTTTAAGATTGCATCACGTCCGTTAATATCAGGAAGTCCAACTGTAACTGTTCTGTCAAATCTTCCTGGTCTAAGAAGTGCTGGATCGAGGACATCTGGTCGGTTTGTCGCCGCAACTACAATAACCCCTTCGGTACCTTCAAAACCGTCCATTTCGACTAGCATTTGGTTGAGTGTTTGCTCACGCTCATCATGACCACCGCCCATCCCAGCTCCACGCTGGCGACCAACAGCGTCAATCTCATCAATAAAGATGATACAAGGCGCATTTTTCTTAGCCTGTTCAAACATGTCTCTCACTCTTGAAGCGCCTACACCAACAAACATTTCAACAAAGTCGGAACCAGAAATGAAAAAGAATGGAACGTCTGCCTCACCAGCAACTGCTTTAGCTAGTAATGTTTTTCCAGTTCCTGGAGGACCTACCATAAGAACGCCCTTAGGTATCTTTCCACCAACCTTTGTGAATTTACTTGGGTCAGATAGGAAATCAACTAACTCTCCCACCTCTTCTTTTGCCTCTTCCACACCAGCAACATCTTCAAAGGTCACATGAGACTCGTCCTTAGTGATTAAACGCGCTTTAGATTTACCAAATGACATTGGGTTTTTGCCGCCCATTGCGCCGCCTGCACCACGCATCGTGTACATGATGACTCCAATTAGAAGAAGTATAGGTGCTAGTGAAATTATTAATTGTTTTATAAAACTCTCTTTTGCAGGAGGGGTTGCTTGTACAGAAACACCATTATTCAAAAGATCGCCCATTAACCCGAGATCGCCAGGACTATAAGTTTCAAACTTTTCACCGAGCGAGGTAACACCTCTAATGTTGCTACCAGCAATGGTAACGCTTGTCACATTTCCTTGCTTAACGTTTTGAATAAACTTAGAGTAGCTAATATCATTAGATTCGCTAGTGACATTAAACTGCCCAAAAAGCGAGGCAAGCACACTACCAAGGACCAACCATAGTAAAATATTCTTATACATATACTTTAATTTAACCTAAATTAGAAAGGTAAATATACCCTATTGATATCTTATATATAGGGTTTGATGGCATTTTTCAAGGTTTAATCAATATTTTTTATAACTATGACATAATGATTGTGACAATTTTAAAAACTGCCCCTCTTTCTAATGCTCTAGCGTTTTATAAATAAAGCATGAATATAAAGCCCGAAAGACTCCAAAAATCACTCTCAGAACAGTTAACTTCTATTTATTTTGCATTTGGCGCAGAAATACTTCTCGTTGAGCAATCTTTATCTCTAATTAAAGCTACTGCAAAAGAAAATGGCTTTAACGAGCGCTTCAGGTTTGATATTGATGGTAACTTCTCCTGGGATAGTATTTTCAGTCTAATTTCTAGTCCCTCTCTTTTTTCTGAAAAAAGAATCATTGAGTGTCGCCTAACAACCGGCAAGATTGGTGTTAAGGGCTCAAAAGCACTCACAGAGCTGGTTGAAAGTATACCAAAAGATATTTTGCTAATTATTTCCTCTGGAAAACTAGAGATGGCTCAGCAAAAAAGCAAATGGTTCAAAGCTTTAGATAAAAATGGAATCGTCATTCAACACTGGGAAGTTCAAAGCAATCAATTAGTTGGATGGATTACAGGAAACATGTCTCAACTTGGCCTTAAATCAAATATAGAAGTGGCAAACGCAATAGCCTACTGCACTGAAGGAAACCTTTTGGCAACAATGCAAGAAATTCAGAAACTAAAAATTGCATACCCAGATGGAAAAATAAATCTTCAAGAATACTTAAATCAGATTGACCAGCAATCTCATTATTCAGTTTTTGGAATGATTGACTCAGCACTTCAAGGGGATACAGATAAAGTCAACAAAATATTTAATTCTCTTGTCGATGACTCTACGCCTCCAGTTATTCTTATTGCATCGCTTTATCGAGAAATTAAAAATTTAGTGACAATGTCTATTGAACTCAAAACCAATCAAAGCATTGAAGCAATTCTAAATAATCATCGAGTTTGGCAAAAAAGAAAACCATTAATCTCCAATGTGCTCAAAAAGCATAGCTACCAAAAGCTTCAAAAGCTTCTTTTAAAGCTGGGTCGTATTGACCGCTCTCTCAAAGGTATGGATAATCTTAACGTTTACGATGAACTGCAAAGCGTAGTTCTCTCTTTATCTGGGAAAAATAATGGACTCAATAGCTGAACTAATAAATAAAATCGGTCAAAAGGCCAAGTCGGCCTCTGAGTCTTTGAGAATTGCTGGAACTGAGCAAAAAAACAATTCTTTGATGAGTATTGCACGTCTAATTGAGGAAAACAAACAACTAATTCTTGATGCCAATTCTTTGGACATAGAGTCGGCAAAAAATAATAACATTGATGATGCACTCTTAGATCGCTTAATGCTCAATGATGAGAGGTTAGATGGTGTTATTGAGAGTCTTATTCAAGTTTCAAAGTTGGATGATCCCATTGGCAATACATCTGCATTTATAGAAAGACCTAGTGGAATCAAAATTGGGAAAATGATGGTTCCTCTCGGCGTTATAGGGATGATTTATGAGTCTCGTCCAAACGTCACAGTTGATGCTGCAGCACTCTGTATTAAATCTGGAAATGCCATCATTCTAAGAGGAGGCTCCGAAGCTATTAATTCAAATATGGCTTTTTACTCTTGTATCAAAAAAGGCCTTGATGAGGTTGGACTTAATCCAGATTCAGTTCAGCTGATTGAGATTACAGACCGAGAGGCAGTTTCAGAACTAGTAAGCGCAAGCGATTATGTGGATGCAATTATTCCAAGGGGAGGGAAGGGGCTCATAAGAAATGTCAGTAAAAACGCCAAGGTTCCAGTCATTAAGCATCTTGATGGTGTTTGTCATACCTATCTTGATAAAGAGGCAGACTCACAAAAAGGGATTGATATTGCATTTAATGGCAAAACCAGAAGATACGGCGTATGTAACGCTACTGAGACTCTACTGATTCACAAAGATTTTGACTCAAAAGCCTTATTAAAGCTTATAGATCTTTTCATTGACAAAGGAGTTGAGATCAGGGGCTGTGAAAAATCACAACAACTCTCAAGTGCTATTAAAAAAGCCACAGAGCATGACTGGGAAGAGGAGTATCTAGCGCCCATTCTTTCGATGAAGATTGTTGACTCAGTTGATGAGGCAATCTCTCACATCAATACCTATGGATCAGCACATACCGATGCCATTGTTACTGAAAATGATGAACATTCAAAAAAATTCTTGTCCGAAGTTGACTCATCTTCTGTTATCGTAAACGCTTCAACCGGTTTTGCTGATGGATTTGAGTATGGATTGGGTGCTGAAATTGGAATCAGTACAGGAAAATTTCATGTCAGAGGGCCAGTTGGACTTGAAGGATTAACATCACAAAAATACATCGTCATGGGTGACGGACAAATTAGGCCATAGAGAGCATTTACGATGACAATAGATGAAAAATTAGCAATTATTCAAAGAGGAGTCGATGAAATATTACCTCTTGATGAGCTTAAGAAAAAACTTCAAAAAAACAAGCCATTAAGAATCAAATTAGGAATGGATCCGACTGCTCCTGACCTTCATTTAGGTCATACAGTAGTGATTAACAAAATGAAGCAGCTTCAAGACCTTGGTCACGAAATAATTTTCTTGATAGGTGACTTTACTGGAATGATTGGCGACCCTACTGGGAAAAATGTAACTCGAAAGCCGCTCACAAAACAAAATATTCTTGAAAATGCCAAGACTTATTCAGATCAAGTCTTCAAAATATTGGATAAGGATAAAACCAAGATTGCCTTTAATTCTGAGTGGATGAACAAAATGAGCTCAACTGAAATGATTTCTCTTGCATCAAAGCATACTGTTGCAAGAATGCTTGAGCGTGATGACTTTTCTAAGCGCTATAAAGGTGGGCAAGCAATCTCAATACATGAGTTCTTATACCCTTTAGTTCAGGGTTATGACTCAGTTGCGCTTAGAGCAGATATGGAACTAGGCGGCTCTGATCAAAAATTTAACCTTTTGGTTGGAAGAGAACTTCAGAAGCAGGCAAATATGGAGCCTCAAGTAATCCTGACCATGCCTATATTAGAAGGTCTAGATGGTGTTCAAAAAATGAGCAAGTCTCTGGACAACTATATTGGTGTTGATGAAGACCCTGACAGTATGTTTGGCAAAATCATGTCAATTTCAGATGATCTCATGTGGCGATACCTTGAACTTTTAAGTTTTGAGTCGCTTGAAACTATTGAATCATGGAAAAAAGAAGTAGAGAATGGCGAAAACCCAAGAAACATTAAGTTTCGCTTAGCGGAAGAGATTATTGCTCGCTATCATGACAAAAAACAAGCAAAAAAAGCGCAGCAAAACTTTATTGATAGGTTTGCAAAAAACCAGATTCCAGAAGAAATGGATGAATTCACTTTTTCAAAAGGAATTAAGGTTGCCAATCTACTTAAAGACAGCAATCTTGTAAGCTCAACATCCGAGGCCTATCGAATGATTAAGCAAGGTGCAGTAAAAATGGATGGTGAAAAGGTTAATGATAAAGAATTGACCTTAAACGAGGGTACATCCGTCTACCAAGTTGGAAAGAGAAAATTTGCTAGAGTTACAATTAGCTAATTTGAACTAATCAAGCGTATAATATACTCATCTGGGGATGACATGGCTTCGACGAGGAGTTGGATTTCAAGGATGCATGTCGAGGATAAAGATGGCTCGTAAAAACGTTCTTTAAATAATAGTTGCAAACGAAGACAACTACGCTTTAGCAGCATAATGCTAACCGTTACTTAGGAGTTGTCTGTACTTTTAGGATAACGGTCGCTAACAGACTCGCCACTATTATTATTTTAGGGTAATAGGGTTAAAACCTAATCTAAAATCGCTTTCTACATCCCTGTTGGTCGGGTGGTAAAAAGTTAACTCAATAGACCTATACTAAGCATGTAGATTTCTTGACTGAAGGTTTTCGGACGGGGGTTCAATTCCCCCCATCTCCACCAATCATCTTAATTACATTAAAATCAGCTCATTTACTTTGGATAATTAATATGAAAAGTAAGGCGTTGGAGTGGTTTGGGGTTATTACAGCAATAATGTATTCGATGATGGTAGCATTAAATATCGGTGTTGAGTTTGCAGGCTTTCTTTTACTTCTTATTTCAGCATTATCGATTGGCTATTGGGCATATCTTGGAAAGCACCAGGGAATTCTCTTTCTCCAGTTTTTCTATGCAACGGCTGGAATTATTGGTATGGTAAGGTGGTATTAAGCTTCTAACTATCGAAATACTCTGTATAAACCTCCTTGAGGCTTAGAGAATGATGATTCATCATTTAAAATTAAAATGGATCCATCTTCTGCTACAGCAACATCCCGAATTCGACCCAGTACTTCATCTATCAAAATGCTTTCACTCTCTGGCAGTCCATTTGCATTGATCGAAATTGAATATAATCTTCTAAATTTTAAGGAACCCACCAAAAGATCTCCTTGAAGCTCAGGAAACATCTTACTACTATCAGATTTCAAAGGATAGAAATCCATTCCAGATGGCGCAATAGATGGAACCCAGACCCATTCTGGATCATTAAAGCCTTCCATACTCTGATATTCGCTCACTTTATCATCTGTTCCATATTCAAAGCCATGGCTTACCAAAGGCCAACCATAGTTTTCACCAGCAATTATTAAATTAATTTCATCGCCTCCCTTTGGTCCATGCTCATGGGTCCAGATTTCTTTGGTTTCAGGATTAATTTTCATTCCCTGCGGATTTCGATGTCCAATTGTATAGTTTTCTGGAGCCCAACCCTCTAGTTTTGGATTATCAATTGGAATACTTCCATCTAAATTAATTCTTATAATTGAGCCTGCATGCGTCGAAGCATCCTGAGAATTAAAACGATTTCCACGCTCTCCAAGCGTTGCAAATAATTTACTATTACTTATTTCAATGCGACATCCAAAATGATAACTTGACCAACTTGGATTGTTTGATTCAAAAATTGTTTTTCGTTTTTCTAATTTATCATCGACAATAACTGCCCGATCTATTGCTAGCACAGTCCCTTCAGAAGTGTCTTTGGAGTAGCAATAAAAAACTGTTCCATCGTTATAGATTATATCCAGAAGGCCACCTTGCATGGTTGAGGCCACTTTGGGTACATTATGAATTTCAGAAGAAGATCCATCTGAAATATTGATATGAAAAATGCGACCTCTTTTCTCTGTAACTAGAAGTTCTCTCTCATTAATAAAATCCATTCCCCATGGGTTTTTTAATGTCGGACCAATCTGCTCAATTTGCAAACTGTCTGCTTTGACTGAGATAGAGATAAGACTGAAAATACAAATGAAGATTACAAAAAAATTTGACATTTTATGCTTTACTTATTTACTTAAGAATTCATTTGAACACTCAATGATAATCTCTGACAAATGATTACAATCCTCTAGAGAAAATGTCAAAGGAAGCCTCAAATCAAATAAGTTAGAGAGAATCTCATCAGATTGATTTAATTGTTGCTGGCTGACATATTTCCAGCTCTTGTGATTACTTGTAAAGCCACTGGGATTATCATTACCAAACCATTTAAGCTCAACACCGAGTTGTTTATTTTTTTCAATAAATAACTCAGCTTCAGCTTCAGTGATTCCAGGAATTCTAAACTGAATAGAGCTGCCCACATATCTCTCTTCTTCAAATCTTACTGGAACCTCTATACCTTTAGCACCTTTTAGCTCTGACTCAACTAATTGATAGCGCTCATTCCAGCGATTAATGTTCTTCTCTAGGTTTGTTAACTGGGGCCTAAGGATTGCAGCTCTTAGATTATCCATACGTCCAGAATAGTTTGGCGTTTGAAGTCTGATATCAGAAAATGCTTCTGGTTTTGGCGCTGCACCATGCCTTTCATAAAACATGTAAGAGCCTGAATAAATAATTGCTCGGGCCATAAAATCCTCATCATCTGAAGTCAAAAAGCCTCCTTCTCCAGAATTCAAATGTTTATAGGTCTGTGTACTAAAACATCCAGCAAGTCCAAAATTACCGCTCTTTTGTTTTTTCCATTGAGCGCCCATAGTATGAGCGCAGTCCTCAATCAAGATTAAATTATTATCACTGACAATTTCCATCAAGCTATCCATATCGACAAGGTGACCTCGCATATGGGATATCAACAAAAAGCGAGCTCCACTCTCAGACGCTTTTTTGGAAAGATCATCTAAATCTAGAACAAGATCTTTTGTAATTTCGATGAATAGTGAAGTTCCTCCAGCATTAGAAATTGCACCTGGAACAGGTGCAAGAGTGAAAGCATTCGTCAATACACTCTCACCCAGCTTGAGTCCAGCAGCTTTTAATGCAACACTCATAGCATAGCCCCCTGAAGCACACGCTAGGCAGTATTTACTTCCCTGATAAGCTGCAT
>Ga0209228_1001288_pt1 | contig 12575 bp, 11 predicted proteins | sample METZYME_3_150m_FD_187547 | JGI IMG/M metagenome (GOLD analysis project Ga0209228, IMG submission 187547) | Marine microbial communities from oxygen minimum zone in mesopelagic equatorial Pacific - METZYME_3_150m (SPAdes) (version 2) | ecosystem: Environmental > Aquatic > Marine > Oceanic...
CATCCGTTTCTATCGCCGAACGATGAGTGGGCCGACTTCGAAATTTTTCCTTATCGTGTCGCTTCCTGGCTCAAGAGTCGACCGCGAGGTAGCTATGTTCGAGACGCGTACCTAACGGGTCTGCAGATAGAACGCAGAACGGGTGTCAATCCGTATCGGTTTGGCATGGTCGGTGCTTCGGATACACATAATGCCGGCTCGCGTTTCGATGAGAGGACGTACGCGGGCAAGGTCGGGCTGCTTGATGCTGTTCCAGAACGCAGGGGGTCGGTTCCCGTTCGCGTAGAAGGTACGGTCCCGGCCTATCGACATGTTTTCCGTACGTATTACGGAGCGTCCGGACTGACGGGTGTGTGGGCGGACGAGAATACACGTGACGCCATTTTTTCGGCATTTACTCGGAAGGAAACATTCGCGACAAGTGGTCCTCGAATTCGCGTCCGGATGTTTGCAGGTCATGACTTTCCGAATGACATGCTTGCGCGTAGCGATTACGCGCGAGTTGCGTATGCCCGAGGAGTTCCCCAGGGGGGCGTATTGCGGCGCCGACGAACGGCCCCCGATTTGTTGGTTGTTGCGTTGCGCGATCCGAACGCCGCGCCCCTACAACGAATACAAATTGTTAAAGGCTGGCTCGAAAACGGTTTGAGGCGGGAGCAGGTGTACGACGTCGTTTGCTCCGACGGTGGCGAAGTTGATCCTGGTACGAACCGTTGCCCAGACAATGGCGCCGACGTTGACCTTGCAACGTGTGCGATTCGAAAGAACATTGGAGCGGCGCAACTTTCCACGATCTGGAAGGATCCCGATTACGATTATGCCCAGCCATCCTTTTATTATGCTCGAGTAATCGAAAATCCTAGCTGCCGTTGGTCAACGTGGGATGCTGTTCGGGCGGGTGTCACGCCCCGAGCTGGTTATCCAACTACTGTACAGGAACGCGCCTGGACGTCTCCGATATGGATACGTTAGCGCGTTGGCGCGAAAACTAGTGATCGAGCCTCGTCGTTAAGCTTCGGCACTCGGCCGAGTCGATACCTCTGCGTGCCATCGCTGAACGTTCGCGCAATGTTCAGGAATTGGCACACGCGCGGCGCCGGTGGCGAAATCGATCGTGCATAAAGCGGTAATGTCCGCGATGCTGAAGGAATCGCCTGCGATGAATGTCGAGCTGCCGAGCGCTGTATCAAGCGATTCGTAAAAACGGAGTACCGTATTCTTTCCGCGTTCCGCCAGGGCTGGAATGGCATCGACCGAACCGGCGTTGCCAGCTAACCCGCGTGATGAGAAACCCGGGAACGAATTACGGAATGCATCGGCGGCGCCAAGAAGACCATCAAATTCCATGTGTCTTTGTCGGGCTTCTATATGGGCCTTACTAACCGCATCGGTGCCTAATAGCGGTGGTTCCGGGTGCGTTTCCTCGATGTAGCGACAGATCGCTACGGTTTCATCGATGACGGTACCGTCATCTAGAACAAGCGTCGGTAAAAGGCCTCGGGGATTGACGGCGAGGAACGTCTCGTCGAGATTCTCACCCTTGATGATGTCGACCTGAATGTTTTCGTAATCGACGCCTTTTTCTGCCATGAAGATGCGAACGCGCCGAGGGTTTGGTGCCATTGCACTATCGTAGAGTTTCATTGGTTTTTCTCTTCCGTTCCGATTGGTTTCATTTCCTCATGGTCTGATGGCCAGTGCAAGACCACTGCTTACACCATAATTGCGCCAGTCGATACAATCGTGGTGCATTGATAATGCTCAAGGATGACTGTGTACGACGAAGTTCATCGGCCCCGATTTCATTTTTCCGCTCGTCAAAATTGGCATAACGATCCCAACGGTTTGGTATACCAATCGGGTCGCTGGCACCTTTTCTTTCAACACAATCCTGAAGCGAGAGTGTGGGGCAACATGACCTGGGGGCACGCGGTTAGCGATGACCTCGTGCATTGGAACCAAGTGGAGCATGCACTGTATCCGGACGAGCATGGGACGATGTTTTCGGGATCGGCCGTCGTCGACCGGTTCAATACTTCGGGGTTGGGTGAAGATACCTTGCTCGCGTTCTACACAGCGGCGGGCAATCACGTTGAGCCCCCGAAACCTTACACCCAGTGTCTCGCGTACAGTACTGATAGTGGGGACACCTGGCTGAAGTTCGAGGAAAACCCGATTGTTCCTTGGATTGACGCACATAATCGAGATCCAAAAGTAGTCTGGCACGCGCCGACTCGGTGCTGGATCATGGCGCTTTACCTGGCCGACGATCGGTTTTGTTTACTACGATCTACCGACGCTAAACAGTGGGAGCGCATACAGAACGTCACCCTAGAACACGACAGCGAGTGTCCCGATTTCTTCCCGTTGCTAGACGAGACCGGGATCGAACGCTGGGTATTTTGGGGTGGGAGCGGGAACTATTTGATTGGCGATTTTGACGGTGCTTTGTTTTCGCCGTATTCGAAATGTCAGCCTTGTGAGCATGGAAGCAACGGATACGCTGCCCAAACATGGAGCAATGCACCGAGCGGGAGATGCGTTCAGATTTCCTGGATGTCTGGGGGACGGTATCCAGAAATGCCGTTCAATCAACAAATGAGTTTTCCAGTGGAACTCTCCTTGCGAAGAAATAATGGCATCTGGGCCCTGTGCCGGTGGCCGGTAGAAGAGATTGAGTCAATCACAGAGCCGTTAGACGTTCCCGTGTCCATCGGGTTCGATGAGTCAAAGCCTTGGTCCATGCCCGTTTCAGGAGACCTGTTTGATATCGCATTTGATGTGTCGACGGATGACGGTTGCCAAGTAGTAATGACGATTCGCGGTGTACCCCTAACGTTCGATTTTGAACGACGCGTCGTCAACTTTCGGGACAGCAACGTTCCGATGGTTGGCAAGGACCGTGTGTCGGTACGTTTGCTCATTGACCGGACGTCAGTCGAACTGTTTTTGGGTGGTGGTCGGGTGAGCGCGAGTTTCTGTTATTTACCCGACGCGTACGTTGCGCCTTTGGTTTTCAATGTACGCAGTGGTGCTGCCAGGCTAGATGGCGTTCGGGTGAAACGCGTTGCGGACATTTGGGAGTCTGTTTGATAGTCACTTTTGTTCTGAAGTCTGTTGAATGGAGAGTTCCTGGTCGGTTCTAGGGGATCTGTTCGAGCGCCGATTCATCTCAGTGGCGACTTAGCGTTACTCGAGCCTGAATCCCTCGTAGTCATTTGCCACGACCGCTTCGCACCTCGCGCGGTAACGATGAATTCCGCCGACGTAGGGCATGAATACGCGTGGTTTGCCGGGAATATTTGCGCCGAGGTACCAAGAATTGCAGGTCGGCGCCGTAAACATCGTGCCTTGACCCACGTCATTGACATGGGTAACCCATTCGTTTTCGGCGTCAAGGGTCGGCTCAATGGTATCGACTTGGTTATTTCCCAGATGCTCTAGGCAGTCCCGGATCCAGTCGACATGCTGCTCGATGGCGACCAGCATGTTGCTTAGTACCGACGGACTCCCAGGGCCGGTGACGGTGAAGAGATTGGGGAACCCTGCCATTTGAAGTCCCAGGTATGCTCGCGGTCCGTCCTCCCATTTATCGATAAGGCGTTGGCCGTCTCGGCCACGTATATCAATCCGCTTGAGTGCGCCCGTCATTGCATCGAAACCGGTTGCATAAACGAGTATGTCAATGTCGAACGACTCATGATCGGTTTCGATCCCGGTAGCAGTAATCCTGTTAATGCCGCCGTTGCGTAAGTCAACCAGAGTTACATTCTCCTGATTAAAAGCGGCGTAATAGCTCGAATCGAAAACCTGACGTTTACAGCCGATAGGGTAGCCGTGTGGTTTGAGCGCCTCCGCGGTTTCGGGGTCATCGATAATCTCTTCAATTTTCTCTCGATAAAGATCACACGCGACTTCGTTGGCCGATAGATCGGTTAAAACATCCGCGTAGGTTCGTAGACCTGAGAAACCGGTTTTGGCTAGTTCGACTCGGCGTTCCTCAGGGGTTAAATCCATTATTTTTTTTGGGACGGGCAGTTGTGCGACGGCCCGCGCCCCAAAACTGGAAATCCCAACGGGCGACTCACGTTGCATCTTCCGAATATCGGCGTAGCTGGCTTTGACCTCCTTTCGGTACTTCTCCGACAGTGGGCGGTTAAAGGCCGGCAAGGTGTAAACGGGTGTTCGTTGAAAGACGACGAGTTGTGCGGCCGTCTCGGCTATCACGGGGATTGCCTGAACGCCGGACGATCCCGTCCCGATGATGCCCACCTTTTTGCCGGTAAAGTCGACGCCCTCGTGGGGCCATGTGCCGGTGTGATAAACCTGGCCCTGAAACTTGGTGTCGCCAGTAATCGGAGGCTTGTTGGGCATAGAGAGGCACCCGGTTGCCATGACGCAATAGTGCGCTTCCAAACGTTCTCCATCGTCTGTCTCCACTAACCACCGAGCGCTGGCGTCATCAAACTCCATCTTTGTGACCCGCGTATCGAACGTAATGTCTCGCCGGATGTCGTACCGATCCGCGATGTGGTTGGCGTATATGAGGATTTCTTCTTGTGACGCCATCACTTCGGACCAGTTCCACTCTTGTTCGAGCTCTTTATCGAACGAGAACGAGTATTCAATGCTCGGAACGTCGCAGCGGGCTCCGGGATAGCGATTCCAATACCAAGTTCCGCCGACATTGCTACCGGCTTCGAAAGCCCTAATGGTCAGACCGAGTTCGCGGAGTCGGTGAATCATGTACATCCCTGCGAAGCCGGCTCCAACAACGACGACATCGACATTTGGCATTGGATCCATGCTTGAACTTTTGTCTGAGGATGTACCGTTAGTGGAGGCCATACAGTGTTTGCTTCTCGGACTATGAATCTTTGAGTCTGCCCATTTTGGTGACGAGACTCAAAGAATCGGCGCAAGATATTTCGATTGCCCCGCCGATGTGGCGTGTCGAATCGGTTACTAGAACCATTTTTTCGTGGAAGTTTTCCATCGAAATTCCTCGAAATTAGGACGACGGAAACTTCAACGAGTCAAACAGACTATCTCGGGGCTTTTGAACCATGATGGCCGCCTTCACGAGGTGGCTCCGATACGGGAACGAACGGTTCGCTTCGGTTAATCGAGGATCAGCGAGTCTCCTACGGCGATCATCCCGGCCTCAACGACCGAGGCATAGATGCCGAGATTGCCATTATTGGCCTGTACCAACGTCCTCATCACTCGTGGGTCTTTCGGTAGATCGTCAAAACCGTGTGTCGTCATAATGCATCGCGGACACGCAATCTCGAACTTCAATTTTGCAGTTCCGATACGTCCGCTTTTCCCAGCCCATTCTTCCTCGGGGTAACCGGCTTTATCCGTCTCAAGCAGGATGTTCGGACGAAATCGGCGGACATCGAATTTTGATTGATCGGAGTGGTCCTCCAAACTTTGCAGTGACGCCTTCGAAATGAGGAGTAACGGAAAGGCGTCGAAGTAAGTACCCGGTGGAGATTCATATTCGAAAAGCTCTTTCGGGAATCCACGTAAATCGGGGAGGGGTTCGTCGGGCGTTCGAGCAAAGATTTCACGAAGGCTTCGTTGTGCGTCGACGCTTGGGTCAGGCGCGGCTCGTCGGTAATGGTCGAGCTGTTCTTTTGGAAGAATGGGCCAAAGGGTGACCTTCGTGCCGAGTGCGCGGCTTAGCTTTTCTTCCGCGTCGGCATCGTTGGTGCGAATGACCGAACCGTCGGCAAGCCGAATTTGGGCGGGTGGTGAGACATTTGAATCGTCGGGCTCCTGCTCGAATTCCGCTGACATGCCCATCAACGAGGGGTGACGTTTTCCGCCCTTGATACTGGCTAGCTCCTCATCTTTAAGCGCCCATGCCCGATCGCCAGGAATACCGTTAACCGTTAATAACGCTTCATCTAGAGGATGCCCCCCCATGCTTTTGATCGGGTAGCGGAAAATACTTGCAATGGTTGTTCTCATGAAAAATCCCTATTTTTCGAGGCTCCCGAGGTGCCGTGCTGCCACAACTAAAATGACTGTCAAGATCGCCTCGGATCCGATCAATTGAGCGGCAAAATCCGCATTTCCCATTGCCGCTGCCAACGCACGAAAAATACCAGCCACTCCAATAAATCCCGCTGGAATGTATAGCAAATAAGTCCGACCTCGAAATTGGCCGATGGTCATCAAGACGCTATTTACTAGGAAAAAGCTCCCGAGATCGCCTATTTGGGTACTCGCTCCTATGCCGGCAAGCAGGGACATGCCAAGACCCGCCGCGGCCTCTTCAGGTTGGAACAGCCAGTTTACGCCCTGGTAAAAAAACAAAACCGTGGGAAGGGCAACAAGTATGCGGATCAAAACCGTTAACATGCGTCACCTTAAGCGTTCCATACGTTAACGCTGTAATAACAGATATCGTCCAGGAAAGAGAAGAGCTTATGCAACTTATTGAGCCTATCCGTCGTGATCTCTTGCGACGTCCATGGTGGATGACCGCAATGTACATCTTTTGTATTTACATGACGTTTATTTACATGCCCTTCGATATTTTTTTGAAGCCAGTGGCAAATGACGAAGAGGTTTGGTTTGGGATTACGTTTCATCAAGAGTGGGCTAAGGCGCTGGCGCCCCTTCATTGGTTTGTGTACGCCGCGCTGGCATGGGGTTTTTTCAAGATGCGTCGTTGGATGTGGCCGTGGGCATCGGTGTACGTGATCCAGGTGAGTTTTTCGATGGTCGTGTGGAATCTTGTTGACGAACGTGGTGGTGGTTTGGTGGCGGGGTTGCCGGCGGGAATTATTTTTCTGGCCCCGGCGATTGCGCTTTGGCGTGCCCGTGAGTTGTTTGAGCCGGAGTGATTTCGGCAACCGAACGCTTGCAGACTACCGCTACTATCGCGTGACTCGATGCTCTAAAAATCCCCATCAGATGGTGACATAAGATAAATAAAAAACTTAAAACATAATGTAAAACAACTAGTTATATAACTAATCACCTAATTACATTAATATATTTATGTGACGAAAATCAGTCAAAATGGATTGGAAGCGGGGCTCTTGGAAGTTCAAACAGAACGCCTCAGATTGCGTGCGCCGAACGAAGGTGACGCGGCTGATCTGACCAGGCTGCTTGACGATTGGAATGTGGCGAAGTGGCTTGCCCGGGTTCCGCATCCGTATCAATTGGCTGATGCATACGCGTTCATTGAATACTCGCGAGCGAAGGAATCTTCTGAATACGATCGTAACTTTATTGTTGTTTTGGGTAGTGAATTGATCGGTGGTGTAGGGCTAACGGGTGAAACCGCTGGGGTCTTGGAGCTCGGTTATTGGATCGCCCGAGAACATTGGGGATGTGGTTATGCGACCGAAGCTGCGGCGGGTTTGATCGGGTACGCCGAAACCACACTGGGATGTGCGCGATTGGAAGCGAATTATCAGGAGGACAATCTCGCGTCTGCGCGTGTTTTACGGAAACTCGGCTTTCGGGTCTGCGGTAAAAAAAGTATTTTTTCACTTGCCCGCAATCGCGATGTGAGTAGCACCGGCGTTTTCCTGGACCTGAAGCGCTAACTGAAGTGACGTTTCGGTTCGACAAAGTTGTACTCGCGTGGAGCATTAGTGTTGTCTTGTTCGGAACGGAAATCTTTGCAAGTGATTTAGTTCTCACCGTCACGAATATCAAGCGACCAGGGACGCTTTTTGTCACTGTCTACCATGACGCTCGAGCCTTTGTTGATGACATGGTGAACACACGAGCACCGGTGGAGAAACCCGGTGTCCATTCTGTGACCCGCGAACGTACGACAGATAAAGTAGCACGACTTGTTATAGACGTTCCGGACGGAATCGTGGCGATTGCCGTTTTTCACGACGTTAATGGAAATGGCGCGGTCGACGAAGGTTTTTTGGGGATACCAAAAGAACAATACGGCTTCACCAATAATGCGCGTCCGTTATTTAGACCCCCGACTTATCACGCTAGTAGCATAGTGATCGAGGGTCGTACTGCCCACTTGATCAAGCTGAGGTGACGAGCCAGATTAGTTTATCCAGCTAGCCGAATGCTTTGGTGTCGGCGAGCTTCTTCCAAAAATGACAGGCAACACGATGGCCCTCTTTGACGAACTCTTCGGCTGGCTCCGAGGAACGGCATTGGTCCGCTGCATGCGGACATCGGGTGTGAAAGCGGCATCCACTTGGGGGATGGATAGGTGAAGGGACGTCGCCCGACAAGATGATTCTTTCGCCACGTCGACTGGGGTCAGGTATGGGAATCGCCGAAAGTAAGGCCTCCGTGTATGGGTGTCGCGGAAACTTGTAAATTTCTTGGGCGTTGGCTTGTTCCACGATCTTTCCTAAATACATGACGGCGATATCGTCGGATACGTGTTTGACAACGGCGAGATCGTGAGCAATGAAGATCAACGCTAGGTTCATTTCGCGTTGCAGATCCATTAATAGATTGATCACTTGGGACTGAATCGAAACATCGAGCGCTGATACGGCTTCGTCACAAACGACAAGCTTTGGTTTTAATGCAATCGCTCTGGCAATGCCTATACGTTGGCGTTGACCTCCTGAAAATTCATGTGGGAAGCGGTCCAACGCATCGACTTGTAAGCCGACACGAGTAAGTAAATCACCTGCCCAACGTCGACGTTCGGCGGCCGTTCCCATTTCGTGGATCACGAATGGTTCTTCAAGGATTCGGCTAACCGTGTGTCTTGCATTCAGCGATTCGAAAGGATCTTGAAAAATGATTTGCACGTCTCGGCGGAAGGCTTTGAGCTCTGCTCGATTCATGGCTGCAATATCCCGACCCTCGTAGAAAATTTCGCCCGCGGTCGGGGCGTGTAATTTCATTATGGTCTGTCCGACGGTGCTCTTGCCGCAGCCAGATTCGCCGACGAGTCCCAGGGTCTTGCCCCTTTCAATGCTAAAAGAAACATCTTCGACGGCTTGTACATTTCCGATACGACGCAGGAACACACCACCTCGGACAGGAAAGTATTTCTTCAGCCCTCGGACTTGTAGCAATGACTCCTTCATATCGTCTCTTCTGTGACTGGATGGTGACATGCGAACTCGTGCTCCGCCGTGTGAACGAGATCAGGTGATCGGAGCTCACAATCGTCTTCGGCATTGAGACAGCGGTTTCGAAATCGGCAGCCCTCGGGCATGTCAATCAAAGCTGGTACTGCTCCAGGTATGGTCGTCAGGGGTTGTTTCGGGGTTGCGTCCAATCTAGGGATCGATCGCAGTAGTCCTTGCGTGTAGGGATGGCGAGGTGTCGAGAACAGTTCGGTAACGTTGGCTTGCTCGACGACACAGCCGGCGTACATGACGGTCACCCGATCGCAGAGCTCGGCGATCACGCCAAGATCGTGGGTAATAAAAAGAATAGCCATCCCGGATTCTCGCTGCATCTCTCGCAACAGATCGAGAATCTGGGCTTGGATCGTGACATCTAGCGCCGTGGTGGGCTCGTCAGCTATGAGGAGGTCGGGCTGCATGGTAAGCGCCATGGCAATCATGACGCGTTGTCGCATGCCGCCTGATAACTGATGCGGATATTCGTTTAGACGCTGATCCGGCGCGGGAATCCCGACTCGTTCGAGCATCGCAAGAGCACGTTGTCGTGCGATAGTGGTTGTTAAATCAGGCTGGTGTAGCTTTACCGCCTCTATGATTTGATTGCCGATACGATGGACAGGGTTTAGCGCGGTCATTGGCTCTTGGAAAATCATCGAGATACGGTTGCCACGGACGTCGTGAAGTTCTTCTCTAGGTAGCGCGACGAGGTCACGGTTTTGAAATCCAATAGACCCCGCCGTAATTTTACCGGCGGGCTGTGGTAAGAGGTTCATGATGGAGAGGGCGCTGACACTTTTTCCGCATCCTGACTCGCCGACGAGACCCAACGTTTCTCCAGAACTTAGCTCGAAGCTGACCCCGTCGAGTACTTCAACGTAACCTGCGTCGGTATCGAATCCCGCCCTAAGATCGCGTACTTCAAGCAAGGCGGCCACAGTTCACTCCGAGAGGTATGTTGTGTCGAGTATTGATACAGGGGCGGTCTCTGGCGCGGTATTGTCAAGAACGCTTTGTCGCTCCAGTTCGTCGATCCAAAACTGGCCACCCATTGGATTGAACAAGCCTCCGACGCGAGTCCCTCTAAATTCGGGCAGCTTCATCCAACGCCAGTACGCGTCTCGTGTATACGGCACCTTAAAGGTGAAAATCACGGCGCCGGTGTCATGCAACATCTGTTCAAGCTGATGGGCTAATTCGACGCGATCCGTCTTTTCGGTTGCTGCACGATACTGGTCAATCAGTGTATCCATTTGGGGTACGGCATTGTTGGTGAGGTTGTTGTTCTGCGGTTTGTTGGCATTGTCGGAGTGATAAAACTGGCGATATCGTGGTGACAGGCCGCCGCCGGACCAGCCCATCCAGGCAATCTGATGTTTCTTTTCCAACATCTGTTTGAAAGATATGGAGGAATCGAGCAATTGCAGAGTCAAATCAATCCCGGCCTTTTTAGCTTCTTCCCGGAGAATCACGAGACGTGGTGTGTGATGTGATTGACCGTAGGTAACGCGTAAAGACAATGTCTGCTGGCCCTTGGTACGAATGCCGAGGTCGTTTCTTTCAGTCCAACCGGCCTCGTCCAGTAATGTGTTCGCTGTAGTCAAATCGAATGCGCGCGCACGAATCGACGGGTTGGAATAATCGCCATAACCCTCGTGATGTGTATGCTGCCTTCGATAGTCGCCGCGGAGCACCGTCGTGATCACCTTGTCGATGTTCATGGCGTGCGCCAGCCCGTAGCGTACTTTTCGATCCGAAAGGATGGAGTTGGATTGATTCAACCACATGCCGGAGGCGGGTTGCGGGTTGTCGGTGTAAAACCAGATCTTGTGTATATAACCGTTGTCGAAGTCTTTGCCCTTGAATTTATCGTGCCAAAATTCCGGTAGTACACCACCGAATGTATCGAGCTCACCTTTAAAGAAATGTTGTAATGCGATGTTCACATCCCGAATCACCCGAACGCGTATCCGGTCGGGATTAAAACGGTATCTGTAGTACTTGAGGTCGTTTCCCCACCAGTCTTGCTTTCGCGTGAACTCGATGTACTTACCCTTTTCTATTTTTGAGAACTGGTATGGGCCGTTGTTGGGTTCGACCTTCCAGTTGTTTTCCCGGACCCAATTTTGATCGAGAACATGAAAGTGTTTGGGAACAGGTCCCATGCTGTACTCGTAGAGGATCTCGTCTTTGGGTTTCGCCGACCCGCCCTCGACGGAAATGGTGTAATCGTCGTACTTCACAACATTGACGATCTGGGTTGTGTAATGGTTGTTGTACCAAGGAGCGACGATGTGTTTCGAACGCATGAAGTCGAGGGCGTAGAGGTAATCGTCGGCTGTAATAGGCGTTCCGTCGGACCACTTGGCGTTTGGGTGCAATCGGTAATAGACGGTTTTTCCATCGTCGTCGAAGGCCCAATGGGTGGCTAAAGTCGGGATGAAATTTCTTGTATTGGGGTGAAGACTCACGAGGGATAGAAATCCAGCACGTGTGTACCCGGCGAATGAGCCGTTGGAGTCGGGTCCTACCCGACGGATCGTGAGAGGGAACGCGAGGACATAGGCACGAAAAGTCCCGCCGGGCTTGGCATTGGGTGAGGCAAAAATAGGATCCTCGTTATTGGTTTCCCAAGTAAGGTCGTTGGGTAAAACGCCACCGACTGGGTACGAAATAATTTCTTGCACGACATCTCGTGGTGGTTCAGCTCGTGGGTCACCTTTATCGTTGGTCCCGCAACCAATTAACGCGAGCATGCCAAGAAGAGCGATCAAGGCGTTGGCGACAGGGTTCATATACAGATGCATGTTTTCATTACTCGTAATAGGCGAATTTCTTCGGATCAAAAGCTTCGCGAACCGCTTCTCCAACGTAGGTCACCATTAGGAGAATTGCCACCATCGCGCCGACGACTGACGTCACTAGCCAAGGAGATTCTAATTGGCTTGTACCTTGCGAAAGCAATTCGCCCCAGCTCGGGGTTGGTGGCGGTAGGCCGAAACCGAGGTAGTCGAGAGCGGTGAGGGAGGTGATGCCCCCGGCGATCGCGAACGGTACGAACGTGACGATGATCGAGATCGAGTTCGGAAGGATGTGGCGGAATATCACGCGAACGTTGCTCGCTCCGAGCGAACGTGCTGCAAGCACGTACGCTCGAGTCTTCTCTTTGTACGTGCTGGTCCTCATATACCAAGTCATGGACATCCATCCAAAAATCACCATGACGATCATCAGCGTCCAGAAGTTGGGGATGATCACCGAAGCAATAATCATGATGACGTAGAGAAAAGGTACGTTCGACCAAACTTCGATAACCCGCTGAAAGAAGAGGTCAAAGGCGCCTCCCCAAAATCCCATCGCGCAGCCGAGTGCCACGCCGATCGTGTAGTTACAAATCAATAGAATCAACGAAAATGCGATGGCGATTCGGAATCCGTAGACAAGTCGTGCAAGCACATCTCGACCGGTGGTGTCTGTTCC
>Ga0209228_1001290_pt1 | contig 12564 bp, 11 predicted proteins | sample METZYME_3_150m_FD_187547 | JGI IMG/M metagenome (GOLD analysis project Ga0209228, IMG submission 187547) | Marine microbial communities from oxygen minimum zone in mesopelagic equatorial Pacific - METZYME_3_150m (SPAdes) (version 2) | ecosystem: Environmental > Aquatic > Marine > Oceanic...
TTATATTTTGCCATAAAGATGGACCGCTCTGAGGCCGGGATCACATCGTCAATACAATCGAATTCGCCATCGCAGCGTTCATTAACCATATTCAACAAACCGAATGGCCCGGCTTCACGATTGCGTAATACCACTTCTGAAATCGGCCTGCAAAGCATGTTGTTATAGGCCTGGAGGGCGGCTGGTGTGACACCATGTTCTAGGAATTTTGCGCCCATGATGCGTCCGTCGACAATAGCTTGGCTAGCTCCGTTTGATCCTGTCGGATACATTGGATGTGCAGCATCCCCGAGAAGGGCAACTGGCCCTTCAGCCCAGTGCGAGATCGGGTCACGGTCAATCATTGGATTTTCGAAAACTTCCTCTGCTTCTCGTATCAGTGATGGTACATCTAGCCAATCATAGGTCCAATCCTCAAAATGATGGATAAAACTTTCGATCTCCACACTCCGGAACCAGCCAGTATTATCATGCGTTGACGGATCGTCATAAGTGACTTCAGCAATCCAGTTGATTAAAGCGAGGCCTGTATTTGGATCGGCCTCAGAAATAGGATATATCACCATACGTTGGCGGTGGTTACCGAGACCTACGAAGGATGATTTCGTTCGAATTGGCCTCGCCCGCGAAGTGCCACGCCACATGATAGCGCCCCCCCAATGGATAGGAGGTTGCCTAGGAAACATAGCGCCACGGATTGCAGAATGAATACCATCTGCTCCGACAAGCAAGGTTCCATTTTCATAATCGGGTCCATCCGGCGTATCAAGCTGTAGCGAGACGGTTCCATTTTTATGAATATCATACCCTTTAGCGCGACACCCAAGCCGTATTGCGTCGTCTCCCGCCAGGTCCCGGAACCTTCGATAGAGTGCCATGTGGAACTCCCCTCGATGCACTGCATACTGCGGCCAGGAATACCCAGCAAGTATCCCGCGCGGCTCTGAATATATTTCCTGACCTTTCAGCCCGACAAGTGCCCACTCTTTAGCCGGTACACCAAACTCATTCATTTCCGCAGCGGTGAATCCGAGGTCAAACATCTCCCTAACTGCGTTCGGCTGAAGGTTAATCCCGACGCCAAGAGGCCTAGGGTTGCGCACGCTCTCGCAGACAATACACTCAATACCAATCTGATTCAGTGTTAATGCAAGTACAAGACCACCAATACCTCCACCTGCGATAACAACTTTATCTTTCGACATTGCCCCCATACTCCTTGATGAGCTCGATCCCTATACCTTTTCGCCGAAATCCGTCTGCACCATCAGGAGTCGCGTCTGACGGTCTGCGATCAGTGACTGTCGCTTGGCAGAGACCTGCTTCGTGTCTCCAGTTGGGTTCAACAGTTGATGCCATTCGCTAATCGAACGGTAGGCCGTTAACTCCACCACCTCGTCCGCCGCCGCCAGCAGATCTTTGCCGTAGAGCACCATACGTGCATCATGCGCTCGAAGCCAAGGCCAAAGCGTCTCCGCGGACAGCTCGCGAAACTCTGCCTCGGATCCCGAGCGAAGGCGATAACGGCACTCTGCAAGTATCGACTGAGGACCATAGGTCAGCGGGAGAGAGGCTAACTCATCACCGCTATTGCGGTAGAAAGGCGTTGGTTCGGATAACTCGTTGTCGTATTCGATGATCTTTGTACGGGAGTGATCGATGAGCCGTGGACGACCGGCAAAGATCGTGCTGGCGTGCCGAGTTTCTTCAGTACGTTCAGGATCTGTTGTGAATGCGCCCCAAGGTCGCGTTGCGGTCCAATGATCGAAATCCGCATAGGTCGAATGGGTGACCACGACGTCCCCCCTACCACCGAACGCCCAGCCTCCGAAACCGATCATCTGTGCGCCGTTGTGGCGCATTTTGACCCATGTCCCAAGACGACTCTGACGCTCAAACTCCTGTCGGTGATCGCGAGTGACGGTGAATTCACGCTGTACCAGAATGCCCATATTCCCTCCTGATGGATTGTGTTATTCATTATAGACACTTATTTCCGTGTAACGACTGGTTTGGAAGCTGCTGCTGCCAGACAAATTGAGGAAGCATTAAATTTGACGCTTCCAGAAAGTTCGGAACCATATTTACGGAAATCACTAATTTGAAAAGTGAGGTAGGGGGCAAGAAAAGGGGATTTTAGTCATAAATGAGTGGTAGCGAGGGCATGACTCGAACCTGGAATCTTTGGATGATGACTAAAATAATACGGAGGGAAAGTATTTTCAGATGCATCGGTATTGCTTTCACGTATGTCTCTCGAAATTAAGCATCCAAATGTTGTAGGCAAGTAGGTGGGAAAAGAAAGATTAGATGTCGATGCCAAGCAGTTTGATAAATGACTTCTTTTGCTCTTCGCTCATCTCATCAAAAATAGGAACCAGCATCTCTGTCACTGGAAAATCAGCAAACTCCGGAGATGAGGTTTGCATAGAGGCGGCGATATTGTGAAGTCCATTGCCTTCCTCTGACCCTGCCATCAATGGACCACGTACAGCTTCCGGGAAATACCGTTCTGACGGTTGCACTTCACCGTATGGATCTTCACGCCCAAGATATCTCTCAATTGCTTCACGCATTACAACTTCGCCGTCACCGCGCTTTAACTTCCCTTCAGCACCATAAAAGGCACCAGACTGGTTACACAATGCTGCCCAGCGTGCTCGGATGTGAAATCCACGGAGCGCAAGTGCTTCTTCTGGTTCACCATCACCACCAGTTATTTCACCGTTCCTGACCATGATGTAGTAACCACACTGTGTGCGCCCACCTTTCATCAGTCGATCTGGCGGATGGGTATAGCGTTCAGTAAAGGCCCATTCAAAATCAGCAGGCAGGTCAGCCGCCTTAAGAATTTTTACAGCTGCAGCCGCACAGGCCTCGCCCCACTTTTTAGACCCAAACTCACCCTCTTTTTTCAAGCTCGAAATATCTATAATGTACATAATATTCTTGTATTTCTATGGGTTCGCTAATATTAAACTCAACTTACGTTGAATATACTACATGGTGTGTAATAATCGAATAAATAATCTCACATATAAGCCGATTAACAGGTATCATTGCCAACAATCGGGAAGGAATCTGATATACATGATTCAGAAAGAAATGAGGAAAAAGGAATCAATAAATGACACAGCGTAAGGTGCAACATCCGACCAACCGAGGTAAACCAAACTATGGGTTTGCTGGATTAGTCTCATTTCTTAGAACACCAGTCTGCCATGATCTTGACCAGTTGGACGCAGATATTGCCGTGATGGGCGCGCCGACGGATGAAGGCTCTCCATTCATGCCCGGTTCACGATTCGGGTCACGCTCGATAAGGGAGCAATCTCTACGATTCGGGGCTAATGGCGTTGGCTACTTTGACCACGACACTAACAAAGTGTTCCTAGAATATGAACTTGATAATAATCGAATTGTAGATGTGGGTGACGCGAATGTCATTCCCACTGACGTTGAAGGTACTTTCGAGAATATTACTAACCTGACTCGGATGGTGTTGGATAAAGGCGCAATGCCAGTGGTCCTAGGAGGCGACCATGCTATTACCTTTCCAGTTGTCCGAGCATACAATGAGCCTCTCCATGTCGTCCATTTCGACGCCCATATCGACTATAGACCCTTTGTTCACGGCTTCGAATACACTAATTCCCATGCTTTCCGTCACATCCACCAGATGGACCATGTTGAGAGCCTTACACAGGTTGGAATTCGTAGTATCCGCAACAACAAGGCTTGGATTGACGACTCTATCAACGATGGTAACCGTGTCATAGGAATGAAGGAGTTTAAAGAGATGGGTCCGAATGGCATGGCCGAATTGGTTCCGAAGGATGCCGCAGTATACGTGAGTATCGACATCGATGTACTGGACCTACCGTTGGTTCCGGGGTGTGTGTCTGCCGAACCCAACGGAATGTCGTACACTGATCTTCGGGACTCACTAGCGATGTTGGCGAGACACACCGAGATCATCGGATTCGACCTCGTTGAGGTCAACCCAATGGTGGATGTAGGAGCAGGTATCACCTCATACATGGGCGCCCACACCATATTGGAATTTTTGGGGCAGATCTGTGATCAGCCCAGATGGATCGCTAAGCGGGGAAATTAGAGAGGATAAAAAGTTGGAGTTTCTAGAAAGAGTATAAATTCGATTGAAAACGGAATTTACATTCCTAGTACAACACTGTCACTCACTACTATCACTAATAATAGCAAAAGCATTGAATTGTTCAGTCTAGGACTTATTTCAAATACCTCAGCCATTGAATAAATTATGGATGAATTTGTAATACAAACAAATAGATTAACCAAACATTACAAGAATGTTGTAGCCGTGGATGATCTCTCAATTCAGATACGTCAAGGCCGAGTCTATGGGCTACTTGGGCCAAATGGTTCCGGCAAGACAACTACGATGGGAATGTTACTGGGACTCCAGGCCCCTACTTTCGGGACCTTTAGCCTGTTCGGTTATAACCATGGCCATCGGGAGTTATTACGGCGGGTTGGGGGTCTTGTCGAAAATCCCTCCTTCTATCCCTATCTTTCAGGATACGAGAATCTGAGATATTTTCAGATGACATCCGGGAGGGGTTCCGAAGAGGAACTTGAAAGTTTGCTTGATCGAGTAGGATTATCAGGTAGGGGACATGATTTGTTTCGGACTTACTCGTATGGGATGAAACAGCGGCTTGGGATTGCATTAGCTCTTCTAGGGGATCCTGACCTCGTGTTCCTAGATGAGCCTACCAATGGTTTGGACCCTGAAGGAATGATTGAGATGCGAGAATTGATCAAGAGTTTAGGGGACGGTAGCAGAACTGTACTTCTTTCCAGCCACCTGCTTCATGAAGTGGAGCAAGTTTGTGACAGCGTAACGATTATTTCAAAAGGTAGGCTCATTGCACAAGGGGAAGTTTCTCAGCTAATTGCTACGGCTGGAAGCGAACAAATACGTATAAAAACTACTGACGATAGCAAGGCACTTCGACTGCTATCGGTCCTAGGTTGGCTTGAAGATATAGCCATGAATGAAGACTCACTTTTGATTACCGCACCGATTGAACGTTCAGCCGAGCTAACCGCAGCCTTAGCAAATGCAGAGGTATATGTGGCTGAAATGGTGCCCGTTCGAAAATCCCTCGAAGAGTATTTTCTAGAAGTCACTGCCCGTGAGAATGAGGGTTTGCAGTGATCTCTAATCTTCTGATCTTGATAAAAGGTGAGTGGTTCAAGCTGAGACGGCGGTGGTTATTGTGGATATTGCTTGCTGTAATCATCCTTGTTTCGCAGGCATTTCTTTGGGGATTTTATACTGTCCATCACGTAACAGAAGGTGAAGGGACCAACACTTTCCTCTCTGATTACCAGTATACCGGTGATACAGCCACCGTACAGGTGTCCTGTGCCGAGCTGCTCGATGGACGTCTCCAAGAAAGAATCCAACCGCTTTCAATAGAAGAACGTTTGATAGTTGAGGGAGAAATAGCTGAATGGGGACCGAAAGAGTGTTCAGACTACGCTTATGAACCCGAAAAATTTTTCATGTTCATGTTACCGACGAGTATTGTGGGAAGTATCTACCTCGTGTTTCTGACCGGATTACCCTTTATGCTAATCATGATCCTATCGGCATCCTTGTTGGGGTCAGAGTACGGATGGGGAACACTGCGGGTTGTTGTCTCGAGAGGACTGGGGAGATGGCAGCTTATATCTGCCAAGCTGATTTTGTGTGTTCTAGTAGCTTTTGGCTGGTTGGCCGTTATGGTGCTACTTAACATTGTGTCCAGCATTTTGGCTGGGGTAATTCCTCCTGACGAGGGAGTATCACTAATAATGTTGCCTGAGGGAGATACGTGGCCATCAGTCCTGTCTACATTTTGTAAGTTTATTGGTAAAGCTCTTTACGCGACTGTCCCATATATATGTCTTGGAACCTTCTTTGTCGTTTTAACTCAATCGACCGCCCAAGGGATTTCCTTGTCGGTCGTGACATATGTGGCGGAAGCTATGGTGGTACCCGCGTTGCTGGCTATTTCCGAAAAACTTGAAAGAATCAATGAGGGTCTTCTGAGCTCGAATGTTAGAGAATGGATTTCTTTAGGAGACTCAAAAGCAGCAGAGGCCTTGAAAGGTGCAGAGACACCCGACACCCTCCAAGCCTTCTTAGTGATATTGGCTTACTCTGTAGTAATGCTCGTAATTTCAATATGGCTTTTCCAACGTAGGGACCTCTCAGGTGCAAAGGGAGAATAGACTATTGCAATGCTGGAAACTTTTAATCAGCCAAGAATTTGTCAGCTGATTATCAGCACGCACTATTTTAAAAAGTGTGGTACTAAGTAAAAAGAGGGGAATTTAGTCACGAATGAGTGGTAGCGGGGGCAGGACTCGAACCTGCGACCTTTGGGTTATGAGGAGGACTAGGAAGTGTTCATGAAGTGTCATATTTTCTACCCAGCCACAGGAATGCCTTCCTCCTGTTCATTTGGTGCAAATAAATCCATATTGTTTTGAATAGTTTTCCGGTTTTATTTCCGGTGGGATTTTATCCGGAAGGTAATTCTAGCTCCGAAACTTAAATACCCGTAAATTTGCGATCTATTTACTATTTAAATCGACCAAACGATTATTCACCTGTACCAAAAAGGTGAATTCGGTACTGTCCTAAACAACCCAAACAACCTGTCTCCACCTTTATCGTATAAGAGCCTGTCTCAGGGAGTATGGCCATAATATAAGCATCAGTACCTCCTCCACCATCATCATCTTCAGCTAGCTTAACAGTAGCTCCAGACCGAGGTCCCCATAGTTCTACGTATGTGTCCGGTCGGGAGTCAGGAAACTCCATGGATTCTTCAGCGTCAACCCTGAGATCAATCTGCTGTCCTGCAATTCCATCAAAGTACCAATCATGAATAGAATCCTCATATTCGAGTATACCGGTTATACTTGGTGCCGCTCCAATAGCAGAGAAGGGAAGGATTTCTATAGTCCCCATTTTCTTTATAGCATCGGTCACAGTAATCTGGGTTACATTCTCTTCCGTTGAGTAGACTAGGTTTGGATAGGGATAAACAAAATACTCAACCCTATAAATATCTGTTATAGGCAGATTTACAAGCATCGATACGGTGGATGCATCGTATGCATAAACAGCATCAATTTCCACTCCATTAGAATCACGAATGGTCAAACCTAGTTGATTTGCAAAATATTCATGATCGAAGTAGATGTCTAGATTTTCCGTTTTATTATGACTATAGTCAGCAGCTATCCGAATAGCCTGGCCTGCAGTTCCAGATAAAGTCCACATGCGCTGCCCGCCACCGCGATTTTTTGTTGACACGTTTTCAGGGGTGTCTAGTATTAAAATACTAGGGTCTCCCTTTGTTATATGTAGCCCACAGGAACAATCTCCTGAAGGGGACATCACTATCTCGTGAATACCTGTTTCGTCAATAATCATTTCAGTAACAGTATCCTTATTTTCATCAATGTAGTCTTCTATTAAAGTAGATCCGCTGGGATTTTTCATTCGTACATATGTATGACCGTCTAAATCTGCATCCCAAATTTTCATATATATCAACTCACCAGCAGAGGCCTCAAAGGTAAAATTCAAAATTTCTCCCGAAGAGAGTTCGCTCACTTGGTCTTCACCAAAAACTACATCTTTATAAATTGGTTCAGGTGGAAACTGAACTTGCAGGGTGTAATCACCCCAGCTACTATCATCGAAACTTCGCACAATTACAGTATGGGATCCTGTCGCCAAAACTTTAAATTTAATAAAAGAATCTGTATTTACAGGACCATCATCATTTTGAGCCAGTAGAACGCTCTGCCCGCCGGCAACATCAGGTCCCCAAAGTTCTAAATATGTGTCAAGCATCGAGTTTTCTTCGGTTGTGACAGCTATCTCAATGTCCTGACCTGCAACCGCTTCGAAATTCACGCTATTTGTATCACCAACAAGAATTTCACCTACTACTGCCTCCCCAATCTCTATATCAAACTCTACTGGTCCTCGTCCTTCAAATGCTGGTGCCGGCGCGGCTGCCGGTGCTGCTGCTGCTGACGGTGGGGCTGCCGGTGGAGCCACTATTTGGTCTACTTGATCAAAATCGAATAGATTGAAATCCATTGTTATTGACGCTATTCCTTCGCCACCCAGTAACATCATAGCCAACATTTCCTCTTCGGTGGCTTCACCTTCGCTGGCTTCAATATCGGCCATTTTGATGTCTATAGACAATTTTCTAAGGTGAAATGAGTTTGCATCAACCCAGTATTCCAGAACCATATCTTCCGGCATATCTTCATCATCAAAGTCTAATATCGACAACACTTTTCCAGCGGAGTTCCCTAACTCCTGACCAAGATCCCAAGAAATTTTGTAAACTTCCACGCCATCTAAATCCTCAATCGTTGGGTCTACAGTAATTGGGAATGCGAGAAAACTTTCAGTACCAGTCCAAAATTCTCTAGGGTCTACTCCTTCAAATGAGTAAGATTCATGCCAGTCGTCCTCCATAAATTCCCGCTCGTAGGCAACACCATCAACCTGCATTAAATCGCCCTCAATATTGAGTCCCATCATGTTCACCGATAGGGTTTGTCTGAGGTTATCAGGAGCATGAAATTCACCTTCATAGGTCATCGGAATCTCTAATCCACCCATAGCCATTCCCAAAACTACTTTGTACCGCATGGACTCTATAGCATTCATAGTCCGGCTAGCCCTGCTGAGTATCTCTTCTGAAGAAGGTGTTGATTCAGAAGTCGGAGTTGGTTCAGGAGTTGGTTTAGGGGTCGGAGTTGGTTCAGCACTGGGGGCTACAGTGGCTATAACCTCTGGTGTTGATGTTGGCTGGGTGTCAGAAAGTTCTTTTGCAACCCTAGCTTCCACTGTTGCGTCGATGTTAACTTTTGGTTGAGGTTCAACAGTTGAACAGGCAAAAAGTGTTATCAGACCACTCAAAATCATTGTCACGTAGAGTATGCTGGACTTCATGGCAAACCTTATAAGGAAGTAATAAATACAATTTTTCCAAAATATAACAGATTGCTATTCAGATCAGGAATATTAATGCAGTACTTAAAACTACTTTTTGGAAGCAGATAACGAAAAAGTTAACGGAACGCCCCATTTATGATCTGGAACCTTCCATTTTCCATCGTCACTTCTGCGTAGATAACTAATCCAGCTGCCGTCTGTTGCATATGGATATTCTGCAAAATTATCTATATGAAGACCCGCTTCAAGTAGTGCTGTTATGACTTCACCAATAGAGTGACTCCACTCATAGGTGGAGTTTTTGATGGGACTCTCTGGATTGGCATAAGATCCTTCAGACTCAAAAATTTCAACACCCTCATTAAAATAGGAATTTTTAAGTACGACGTCGTTTCCTGAACCAGAGTCCAGAGTGTTCATAAGGGGATGATATTCCACTAAATGGAATCTTCCTCCTGGTTTCATACACTGTTCGATTTCTTTTGCCCAGTTCGTAAGATCGGGAAGCCAGCAGAGTACACCATATGAGGCAAACACAATGTCATATTTTTCGTCTAAATTGCTTGAAATATTGTATATGTTTGATTCAATAAATCGTGCATGAAGTCCAGATTTCTTTGATAGTTCATTGGCGGCCGAAATTGCGGCCGGGGAAAAATCAACTCCCGTAGCGATGGCACCCAATCTCACCCAAGATAGAGTAGAAAGTCCAAAGTGGCATTGCAGGTGCAATAATGTTCGGCCACTGACATCTCCTACCAGTTCCAACTCCAAGGAATCCAAAGAGGTTTTGCCTTTGAGAAAACTCGGGACATCGTAGAAATCTGATTGCACGTGTTCTTCAACTATAGAATCCCAGAATTTCAGATTCGAATCTTTGTAGTCTTTCATTTTGCAGGCTCCAATCAAAATTCGATGTGAAAAATTTTAGCGGTCGGAACCCAAAATTGTAAGCCGATTGTCGGACAATTGTCGGATACCACTAATTTGAAAAGTGGGGTAGGGGGTAAAAAGAGGGGAATTTAGTCATGAATGAGTGGTAGCGGGGGCAGGACTCGAACTTGCGACCTTTGGGTTATGAGACCTCAGCTTTACACGTGATTGACATTTAAACACTCCTATTTTTAATATTCACCGGCTTACCATGTGGTGTAGATAAGTAAGCCTGTGTCCAATCTTCTTTTAACAGAATCAAAGTATTTTGATTACTAATTTTCTTTTCTATTAGAATTTCTTCTAAGGCATTTAACCAACAGGAAAAATAATCATTATTACCATCTAAATTTTTTGTATGTAATCTTTCTTTTTTAAGAGCTTCCCCAAAAACTTTAACAAATTCCTTCCAACTAAAATTTCCTTTTTCTGACAATTGAACAGTAATAGCAAATAATTGACTATGCCAAGGATTCTGGAAAACAACTTGATCTTCATTTTTATTTGTAAAAGGTAAATTATAATCAGATTTCATTTTCATATTTTTTATAAAAGTTTAATCTTTATAAGGATTTAAGTATGGTTCCCATAAATCCAAAAATATGCTGTCATTTTCATGTTCAGCTGAGATACCCCATAATTCTGAGGATTTGAATTCTACAGTATATAAAGGTAAAGGGCTTTCTCCCAACCCGTGAGCATTTTTATCAGGGAAAACATGATTTTTATTATAAGAATAAATTTTACCTACTCTTCCCATAGCATATGTAGGTAATCTGGTGTGCCCACCATTTACATTCTTATTTGGACTATAACTTTGAGTAATAATTTTATCCCCTATGTTAAAAATAGGACTTACATTTGTATCTCTAATTGATGGCCCTCCCCAGCCTAATGTTTTTTGAACATCTTCAGCTAACCAGGTTCTATCATCAAGAATTACATTTTGGTTAGAAAACTTATCTAAATTACCTTTCTTAGCAGCAGCAACATATTCCTTTAATTCATCTAACGAAATAAGTTTTTTATCTATTAACAGATTAGTTAGAGCCGCCAGCCATTTTTCATAATAAGAGAAATTTATATAATCTTTGGGTGGCAAACATTCTCTATAATGTCTACTGATATCTAGATTCCATTCGCCTAAAGCACCAGCAGCAAGTGTAATTGCCCACGCTTTTGCCTGCCAATTATGTTTAAAAGTTGACTCAAAATTAATAACTTCATTTTTGTTGTTTCTTGGAACTGGTATCGGTCCATCTCCAAAACGTCCTCCCATATCATGCAGTCTACTCATTTAATTTCCTTTGGTAACCCTGTGCCTATCATTGAATTTCTAGTAACCAACTCTGCAAGTTCAGTCTCATCCATATTTTCAGTACCATCAGGTCTCATTGGTAACACTAAATATCTTAGTTCTGCAGTTGAATCCCAGACTTTTACCTGAACTTTTGGATCTAGAGATAAACCAAATTCTGAAAGAACTTTTCTAGGTTCTCGTACTGTTCTAGACCTATATTCATCACTTTTATACCAAGTTGGTGGGAGACCGAGTACTGGCCATGGATAGCAACTACATAATGTACAAACCACCACGTTGTGAACATTGGGCGTGTTTTCAACAACCACCATATTTTCGCCTTGTCTTCCTTGGTAACTCAATTCTCTTATAGCTGATGTTGCGTCATTCAGAAGTCTTTTTTTATATTCTTCATCAACCCACGCTTTTGCAACTACTTTTGCACCATTTTGTGGACCTATTCTATTTTCATAAGTGTCAATCAATTCATCTAAAGTTCTAGAATCAATTAAACCTTTATTTAGAAGTAAAGTTTCAACAGCTTTTACTCTTAGTTCAGGATCAGAAGGCAATTGTGAATGTGCGTGATCATCTGAATGGGTGTGATTATGAATAATATTTTTATTTTCACTCATAAGTGATCCTTTTATGCATTATTTTATTTTTACCCTGGGATTATATAGTTGTCAGCACGCACTATTCTAACAAGTGTGGTGATAGGTAAAAAGAGTGGGATTTAGTCACGAATGAGTGGTAGCGGGGGCAGGACTCGAACCTGCGACCTTTGGGTTATGAGGAGGACTAGGAAGTGTTCATCTCGTATCATATTTTCCACCCAGTCATGATAAGTTCTCCCTGCCGTTCACCCAGTACAAATAATTCCATATTGTTTTGAATATTTTGCCGGTTTTATTTCCGGTGGGATTTTATTAGGCAGCTGGCTGTTGTCTAAACTTCTAAGATTTTCATCCTTTAATAATAACTGTTGCTCAACATTCAAAGGGGCTTCATCCGCCACCATCTCTATCCAGCGAGCACACCCAGACACAGATTTTTGAATTATCTATAATGGCGCCTTTAACTACTCAATCAGCTTGAGGATAGTTTGGTAAAAATAAAGCCGCTTCGAGAATTTTGTTTTTGTAGCGGCTTTGTTATTGAAGTACTACTTTGAAAAATAAATGATAGAGTTTTGTGACTTAAACCTAGACGCAAAAGGGGGACTAAATTTGGAAAACAAAAAGAACTTGGTTTTCATTTGTTCGGATCAACAACGAACCGACACAATGCACTGTTATGGCAA
>Ga0209228_1001293_pt1 | contig 12560 bp, 9 predicted proteins | sample METZYME_3_150m_FD_187547 | JGI IMG/M metagenome (GOLD analysis project Ga0209228, IMG submission 187547) | Marine microbial communities from oxygen minimum zone in mesopelagic equatorial Pacific - METZYME_3_150m (SPAdes) (version 2) | ecosystem: Environmental > Aquatic > Marine > Oceanic | place...
GCACCCACCACGACAACGACCGTCCCCCCAACCACCGCGGCACCCACCACGACAACGACCGTCCCCCCAACCACCGCGGCACCCACCACGACGGTTGACCCGAAAGTCATCCTCACCACCGAACAGTTGAACGCCTATGTGGCTGAGGCGGCAGCGTTCGAACAGGCGGCCACCGACTGGCTGCTACCCGAGGGTCTTCAACCGTCGGCCGGAGGCGCACCAGGCTTTACCCGCTACGTGTTCCGGCAAACCTCAGCCGGGGTCGTTCCGACCCTGGTGGAAGGTCCGCTCGGCACCCAGGTCCGCTGTCAGGACCCGGACCTCCCCTGCTCCTACGGCGACCTAAAGGATCTCCTCCGGTCCGGTGACCCGATTCCCGGGGAACTCGACCTGACCCCGGCCGAGTTGACCGAGCTGGTCTCGGAACTGGACGCCTTGAACGGTTTCCTGGAGGCACATGCCGACGTGAACACAGCCTGTGCCGAAGGCTACGTCTCCGACCGGATCCAGACGCCGAACATGGGCTCCCACTTCTACCGGGGCGACCTCTTCGACAACGGGTTCAACCCGGCCGAGCCGGAGATCATCCTCTACGCCCTGGCCGATAGCAGCCTGCCCAATGAGGTACTCGGTCAATGCCGTAATGGTGCCTGGGACGGGAAGCCGATGGTCTTGGTGGGTAGCGCCTTCCTGCTCCCACCTGGTGCGGTGGGTGTCGACCACCCAGGGGGATTCACCGGCAGTCTCGACAACTGGCACATCCATCTGAACCTCTGCCGGAGTAACAGCGCTGGGCGGGATGACTTCGTGACCGAGGAGGAGTGCGATGACCGGGGCGGCCGATTTCACCCAACCATCGGATGGATGATGCATGCCTGGGCGGAGACCACCCGCGACAACCAGATGGGAGTGTTCTCCATGTGGAACCCGGCCATTGCACCGATGGCTGACCCTTCCAATGTTTTCCATTCGCGAACCGTCCGCGGTGACGACTTCCCGGAGGGCGCGCGCCAGTCGTTGGTGACGAACTTCGCCTTCGAGTCGACCATCGAGGTGGACGCCGGACAGAGCATCTACTTCAACAACAGCGACTCGGTACCCCACACGGTCAGTGCAGGCAGCCCTGATGAACCGGACCTCGGAGCATTCGACTCGGGGATCCTCAACCCCGGCGACAACTTCAAGGTCGACACGTCGACTCCTGGCGCCTATCCGCTGTTCTGTGCCCTCCACCCCGATATGACAGCAACGCTGGTAGTCCGGTAGTAAGCGTCAGCGACCCAGCGGTCCGGTCAGTAACCAGGCCCGCCGCCCGCCGGGCTCCAGTCGCAACGCCTCGCTGAGACCCGGTCGGATCTGGCGAGCAAGGGCCCGCTCGGCGACCAGTACGCCGATCCGCCACCCGGCGAACCGCTCCCGGGCCACCCGACCGAGGGTGGCGTAGAGATTGCGCAGGTCACCGGCGGCCGAAAGGCGGCCGCCCCAGGGAGGGTTTGTCAGTAGCAAGCCTGGCCCGCCGCTGGAGGACGGGGGCAGCAGGTCCGAGATGGCACCGGTTCGCCATTCGATCACCCCAACCACCCCGGCCCGTTCGGCGTTGGCGCGGGCTGACGTCACCGCGCCGTCGTCCCGGTCGACGGCCAGGATCGGTGGCGGTTCGGCGGCCTCGGCCCGCCGACGGTCCGCCTCCGCAACAACGCTGGCCCAGGTGCCCGGTTCGTAGCACGGCCAGGACTGGAGGGCCATGGGGCGCCCGGACCCGGCGGCTACCCCGGTGGCCACCAGAGCTGCCTCGATTGCAATGGTGCCCGACCCGCACATCGGGTCGACCAACGGGGTGGCCGGATCCCACCGCGCAGCGGCCAGCATCCCAGCGGCCACCGACTCTCGCAGAGGAGCCCGGGCTGTGGCTTGGCGCCAGCCCCGCTCGTGAAGGGGTGTCCCCGAGGCATCGACGCTGACTGTGAACCGGTTGCCGACAGCCCGTACTACCACCAGTTGCTCGGCGCCTCCCGTCGAGCGACTGCCCAGGCTCTCGGTAAGGCGATCGCCGATCGCCTTGTCATGCCAGAGCCGGGACCGGCGGGTGGTGACCCGGAACCTGACCGATACATCAGGGGCCAGCCACGGCCCCCAATCGAGACCCGCTGCCGCGCCCTCCAGGTCGGCAAACGACGAGGCTTCGAAGCGGGCCACCCGCACCAATACCCGAGTGGCACAGCGGAGGAACAGGTTGGCCGCGTAGAGCTGCCGGGTGGTCAGACGGCAGGTGACGCCTCCCTTCGTAGCGCTGGTTCGTCGCACCCCTAGGGAGGCCAGTTCGTTGGCCACCGCGTCCTCAAGGCCGGGCGGGCAGACGACGAGAACGCCATGGGTCGGAGCGCGCCGGTCGGCCACAACACAACCATGACATCCCGGCACGGCCGGGACCGCGTTCAACCCGGGGCGACAACCGTGTCGGGCACCCAAGAGCCGTGGAAGCCGTCGGGCACCCGCCGGGGCAGGTGGATACGGGCTACCGGAGGGCCGGCCATATCACTCCCGTCGAGGATGACCAGTTCGGCCGGTCCGCCGACCCGGTCGTTCACGCACACCAGCACCCAGCCGTCACCCTCGTCGGTGGATCCGTCCTTGGGCACGAGTAGCGGTTCGGCACCGAAGCGCCCCTCCCCGTGGTCGTGCCGGACCACCTCGCCGGACTCGACATCGACCCGATGGGTCGGTCCCAGTTCTAATCCGTCGGCGGTGTAGGCGTAACGGTGCCGTCGGGTGCCGACCCGGGGGTCATGGTTCGGGAACTCGTGGTGGCCATCGGCGAGCAGTGTTTCGGCCACGGTCGCCGTTGCCGGATCGACCACCCACCGGGCGAGCGTCGGCGCACTGTCCCCGATCGGTCCGTTTTGGTCGCCGTCGAACATCCTGTTGTAACGGCAGAGGTCGACCACGACGGTGCCGTCGTCGTCGTAGGCGTTGACGGGATGGAACACGTAGCACTGGGGGGCCTCGCACCACACGATGTCGTCGGCGGTCCCGTCACGTGGGAGGAGCCCGACCCGTGCTGGATGGTCGGGATTCCAGGTGAACGGGAAGAGGGCTCCGCCCATTGCGGCCTCGATGTCTAAGCACACCGGCAGGTCGTAGACGAGGGCGTACCGGGCTGTGAGCGACATGTCGTGGATCATCGGCATGCCGCCTACCGGCACCTCAGTCATCTTCGCCACCCGGCCGTCGCCGCTTACGACCACGTGCTGCACCCGGTCGAGTTGGTCCGGATAGGCGTAGCAGATGGCGTGTAATTCGTCGGTCGCAGGGTCGTACTTAGGGTGGGCGGTAAAGCCGGCGGGCAGGGTGCCGGCGAAGCCGTCGTACCCGATGGTGTCGAGGTCGTAGGTGAGGGTCATGGGCGTGGTGCCGGCCTCAACCATCGCCCAGGTCTTCCCGGCGAAGCCCCCCACTGCCGTGTTGGGGCCGAAGTCACGGTCGCCGAACGAACGACCCGTTGGCGGGTCTTCGCCCAGTTCGGCCGCCATGCGGGCACCTCGTACCCACCGGTTGCGGTACCACTCGGCTCGACCACCCCGCAGCCGCACTCCGTGGATCATGCCGTCGCCGAGAAACCAATGGTGTGTCGCCGGGTCGACGACTCCCCGCGGGTTGGGTCCGTTCCGCAGCCAGCGCCCTTCTAGTTCCTCGGGAATCTCACCGGTCACCGCAAGATCGGTTGCAGTCACTTCCTCTTGGACTGGCGCCCGAGTTCCTTCCAAGTAGACGTTTCCCACTGTCTTTTCCTCCTGTCCTATCTGGACGATCAGTCGGGCGGAGTGCCAACCAGGCTTTCACGGAGCTCTCGCTTGAGGAATTTGCCGTTGGCGTTCTGGGGGAGGGGTTGGTCGAGGAACCAGACGTATTCGGGGACCTTGAAACTGGCGATCAACTGGCGGGTGTGGTCCCGCAGTTCGTCGGCAGTACAAGAGTCATCGTCCAGGAGCACTACGGCCACCCCGACTGCCTCGCCGAGGCGGTCGTCGGGCACGGCGAATACCGCGGCCTCGGCGACTGCAGGATGCTCGTAGATGGCCGCCTCCACCTCCGCCGAATAGACGTTCTCTCCGCCCCGCAGGACCATGTCCTTAGCCCGGTCGACCAGGAAAAGGAACCCGTCGTCGTCGAAGTAGCCGATGTCGCCGGTGTGGAACCAACCGTCGGTGAGCACCTCCGCGTTGGCCTCCGGGTGGTTCAGGTACCCACGGAACACGTTGCCACCCCTCACCCACAGTTCGCCGGTCTCTCCGACTGGGAGGTCGTGGCCGTCCTCGTCGATGATCCGACTCTCCATGATCGGGCAGGGCGAGCCCGCTGATTCCGGCTTGGCCAGAAAGAAGTGGCCTGCGTTGATGGTGACCACTCCGTTTACCTCGGTGAGGCCGTAGCCGGTGGCCGGCCGACCCTCGGCCCGCTCCTCGATCTTGTGGACCAGGTCGGGCTGGACGGGCGCACCACCCCCGCCCAGGTTCTGGAGGCTGCTGGTGTCGCGCTGGGCGAAGTCCGGACTATTTAGGAGCTCGCGCACCATGGTGGGCACCCCGGTAAAAGTCGAGGGACGCTCCCGTTCGATCAACTCCAACGCCTCCTCGGCATTCCACTTGTGCATGAGGATGAGCTTGCCGCCGGCAGCGGTCATCGGGTGGACGCAGCAGTTGCACCCGGTGACGTGAAACAGGGGCACGGCGAGTAACGAGCCCACTTCGCTCTCGCCGGTTTTCTTGTCGGAGCCCGGGGGCGGCTCTCCGGCGTCGACGGCCCGCTGCTGGGCGTCGAGAGCCATGGTCTGCCAGAAAGCCAGGTTCAACAGGTTGGAGACAGCCCCCCGGTGGGTGAGTAACGCTCCCTTGGGTCGTCCGGTGGTTCCCGAGGTGTAGAAGACGCACACGTCGTCGTCCGGGTCGATCTCAACTGGCTGCGGATCCTGGAGGGCGCGGCCAGCGATCAGGGCATCCTCCCAACCGACGGCATCCCCGGGTAGTTCTTTTCCGGCACGCACCGTGACCATGTGGAGGGGCCGTTCAGCTCGGATCCTGTCCAGCGCCGGGAGAACACGCTCAAGCCGTTCCCCGTCGCAGATCAGGACCTCGGCTCCGCAGTCGTCAAGCGCATATTCCATCTCCGGTCCGGTCCACCAGGCGTTCATGCCGACCGCCGCGGCTCCCAGGGAGGCCGTGGCCCAGTAGGCCATCACCCATTCGGGGTAGTTGCGCATGGCTAACGCCACCCGGTCGCCACGTCCGACACCCTCTGCAGCCAGGTAGGCCGACAGGGCGGCCACCTGGGCGTGCGCCTCTACGTAGGAGATCCGCTCCTCCTGGTAGACGAGGTAGTCGCGCTCCCCGTGGCCGGCCGACATCTGCCAGATGGGAATCAGGTTGGGCGGGGCCGCGTCATAGACCCGGGTTGGTACCCCGTCCACCTCGACCACCGACCAGGCAAATGGGGCGCCCGGTGCGGTCAACGAGTCCCACGCCGCCCGGTAGTACTGATCCAACTCGGCTCCTCCGGTCCCATTCCGACGACCCACGCCGGTCGGCCCGGGACGATAGTTGGGCACTGGGCCGTCTACCGTGGCGGGCCCGGATGATCGGAGGGGGAGGAACCGAGGATGGAGGAAATCAGTTTCAATGACATCGATGGCCTGAACGCGGCGGCCGGTGAGGAATGGGGCCCGTGGGGTCCCGAGTATGAGATGACTCAAGAGCGGATTAGTGATTTTGCCGATCTGACCGGCGACCACCAGTGGATCCACGTAGACATCGAGCGGGCCAACGCTGGGCCGTTCGGCGGACCGATAGCCCACGGATTTTTCACCCTCAGCTTGGTTCCGATGCTTTCTGCGATGCTTGACGAGGACGGCATGCGGATCAGCGGGGCCAAGAACGCGGTGAACTACGGCGGCGATCGGCTTCGGTTTCTGGCCCCGGTACCGGCCGGATCCACTGTCCATGCCCGGAGCCGGATCAGCGAGGCCCGGGAGCATAAGCACGGAACCTTGGTGGCAACCCAGATCGCTATTCACGTCAAGGGTGCCGACGTCCCCTCGGTGCTTTACGACTCTCTGACTCTCTATCAGGGCTGATCGACCGGGGCTAGGTACCGGTCGCTGCTTGATGTTCCGGGCGACCCGGACTCTTGCGTTGAGTCAGTTGTTCTTGATGGTCATTCCCCCGTCGACCATCAGCACATGCCCGGTGATGTAGCTCGACGCGGGAAGGGCCAGGTGGAGAATGCCGTGGGCCACTTCCTCTGGTTCGGCATAGCGTCGGGTCGGCACGCGACGTCGGGCGAATTTTCGTTTCATGTCTTCTGGAATGGCCTCGGTGATCCCGGTTCGGATCGGTCCTGGGCCGACTGCGTTAACCGTGATCCCGGTTTCGCCGAGTTCAACGGCTAGGGATCGAGTAAGGCCGACAACCCCGTGCTTGGCAGCGGTGTACACCGTCATGTCCGCCGAGCCGCCGACCCCTTCAGTAGAGGAAATGTTGATGATACGACCGGCTGGCGCGTCGCGGAGGTGTTGGAGCGCGGCGCGGATGAGTCGCATCTGAGCGGTGAGCAACAGTTCGAGACCGTGATGCCACGCTTCTTCCGCGTCGGGGGCGTCGATCGGGGTGCCGATCGCCGCTCCGGCGTTATTGACCAGAACGTCGATGCCGCGGTTCGTCTCCGCTCCCCATGTCGCCACGTCTTCGACAACCCGGTCAATGGACTCAGCATCTGTCACGTCGAGTATCCATCCGCGGGCTGCCCCACCGGCTTCGGTGATCTCGTCGACTACCGCGTCGACCCGACCGTCGCCTAGGTCGGTGACGGCTACCCGGGCGCCCTCGTCGGCGAACAGGTGGGCGGTGGCTCGACCGATGCCTGACCCGGCGCCGGTGATGAGCACTACGTGGCCTTCCACTGAGCGGCTGAGACGACTGAGTCGGGTCACGACGACCCTCCCGGGTCGGCAGCGCCTACGACCCCGGCGGCCCGCAGGGCGGCGATCCGATCGGCGTCTATCCCTAGTTCGGCCAGCACCTCGTCGGTGTGCTCCCCCACTCGGGGAGCCATCGTAGGAGTGGGTGGTAGGTCCCCGTCGATGTGGACGGGCAGGGGTAGTTGTTCGGCTCCCAGGTCGTCGATTGCGTGGAAGGGCATGCGGTGGTCGAACTGCGGGTCGTCGGCCACTGTTTCGGGGGTGTTGACCGGGGCGATCGGGGTGTCGACCCGGTCGCCGAAGGCCAGCCACTCCTGGCACGTTCGGGTGCGGAAGATGTCCCTCAGCTCGGCTTGGAGCTCCGTGTTGTGCCGGGCGTGGTCGGCGTAGGTCGACCCGGGCCATCGTTCGAACAGGTCGGGACGGTCGATGCCGTCGCAGAAATTCTTCCAGAACGCCTGCTCGGAGGCCATGAACAGCACGTGGCCGTCGGCCGCTTCGTAGATCTGGTACCGGACCCCTTCCCACATGCCGGCCAGGCCGGGGGCGCGACGCTCGTAGTCGTCGGATGGGTTGCCCGTCACCTGGTCGTCGGGTCGCAGGTAGGCCCGACAGGTCTCGATCCGGTACCAGTCCATATAGGCCGCGGCGTCGGACTGGGCCACTTCGATGTCGCGACCTCGGCCGGTCTCCCGGGCGTCGATCACTGCGGCGAGAATGCTCAGCGCAGCGAGCATCGGGCCGACATTGATGCCGATGTTGGGCAGGGGTGGGATCCGGGTGAAGCCGTCGTCGTCGACGACCGGTTCGATCAGCCCGGCCCACGTGTCGTAAGCGATCCCGTGGCTGGGTAGATCCCGGTATGGGCCGGTGGCCCCGTACCCGGAGATGGTGCAGAACACCAACCGCTCGTTGTCGGCCCGCAGGTCGTCGGAACCCAGCCCGAGCCGGGCCAGGGTCCCGGGACGCATCGCCTCTATGACCACGTCGGCCCTCCGGGCCAGGTCCCGGTACAGGTCGGCTCCCTCGGGGGCCTTCAGGTCGATGGCCACGCTGCGTTTGCCGCGGTGGGTGTGGAGGTGCATCAGTGACGTTCCGTCGACGATCGGCCAGGTCATCCGACGTATGTAGTCACCGGTCGGCGACTCCACCTTGACCACGTCGGCTCCCAGGTCGGCCAGGAAGGTGCCGACCAGGCCCGGACCGAGTAGGGAGCTCTCCACCACCTGCAATCCGGCGAGCATGGGCTGGTGAGTCATCAGCCGATTCTTCCCTCGGTCCCGACCCTCGGCAAACCGTGAAGACGAGCGGCCGGCCCGGAACGGACCCCGGAGGCACGCCGGGTACCCTTCGGGGGTTCCCCCGACCCGAAGGACCACGGCCGCGAGACCATGACCTCTCTCGATACCACCGAGGCACCTGTTGCCCACACGGGCCTGGGCGAACTGGCGGGTCGCCACCGGCGTGGGGTGCAACTGTTCGGCGGGATCCCCTACGCAGCGGCCCCGGTGGGCGACCGGCGCTTCGCCCCACCAGCCCCTCCCGAGCCTTGGGAGGGGGTGCGCGACGCCCGCCGGTTCTCCCCGGCCGCCCCACAACTGCCCGGGGAGGGCATGACCGACCGGCTGCCGGTCCGATGGGATGAGGACTGCCTGTACCTCAACGTGGTCACCCCGGCCTGCGACAACAGCCGGCGGCCGGTGTACCTGTGGATCCACGGTGGGGCCTACCAGCACGGTCAGGGTGCCGTGCCCTGGTACGACGGCACCTCGTTCGCCACCCGGGGCGACATTGTGGTGGTGACCATCAACTACCGCCTTGGTGCCCTCGGGTTCTGCGACCTGGGCTCACACCTCGGAGACGGGTTTGCCTCGTCGGGGGTCAACGGCACCCTTGATCAGGTGGCGGCCCTCCGGTGGGTGCGCGACCACATCGCGGAGTTCGGCGGTGACCCGGACCGGGTGACCATCGGTGGCGAGTCGGCTGGGGCGTTCAGCGTGTCGAACCTGCTGGTCTCGCCGCTGGCCGACGGTCTCTTCCACCGGGCGATCGCCCAGAGCGGGGCCACCCACCATGTCCACGACCCTGAGGCGGGAGCCCAGGTGGCCGACGAGTTCCTGGCCGAGTTGGGGCGACCGGACGCCGGGGAACTACGCGACCTGGATGCCTTGACCATCCTCGAAGCCCAGCAGGCGGTGATCGAGGCCCGCGGCTACGAGGCCCGCGGCATCCAGCCCTTCTATCCCACCTGGGGCCACGAGGCTCTTCCCGGCCCTCCCATCGACCTGGCGGCCGACGGCCGCGGTGCGGGAGTAGCTCTGCTGACCGGCACCAATGAGGACGAGATGTCGCTGTGGGGGCTGGCCACTCTCAGCGAGGCCGGCCTGCGCCGCTACGTGGGCGGGATCGTCGACGACTCGGACCCATTCATTGACGCCTACCGGCCCCGCGTGGGCGACGACCCTGGCTGGCTGGCCTGCGCGGTGAGCACCGACTGGGTGTTCCGCATTCCCGCGGTACGCCACGCCGAGGCCCGCCACTCCAACGGGGGCACCACCTGGATGTACCAGTTCTCATGGGACTCCCGGGCTTTTGAGGGACGGTTCGGGGCCGCCCACGCGTTGGAGATCCCTTTCACGTTCAACACCTTGGACCGGGCCGGGGTTGACGCCTTCATAGGTGACGGGGAGGTCCCCCATGGGCTGGGCGAGGTCATCCACGACGCCTGGATCGCCTTCATCCGCGACGGTGACCCGTCGACCAGCGCGCTGGGCCACTGGCCGTCCTACGAGCCGGACCGCCGGGCGGTCATGGATCTCGACGAGGAGTGCAGACTCGTCGACGACCCGGCGGCCGGTGAGCGACTGCTGTGGGACGGCATCCGGTAGAGGGGCGCTGGTGAGCGACCCGAAGCGGGTGTTGGTCATGGGAGGCACCCAGTTCAACGGACTGGCCCTGGTCCACGAGTTGGCACGCCGCGGTCATGAGGTGACCATCCTGAACCGAGGGGTGACCGAAGCGCCGCTCCCCGCCGGCATCAACCGCCTAACAGCCGACCGTTCCGACCACGACGCGGTGCGAGAAGTGTTGGGTGGCCTGGAGTTCGACGTGGTCCAGGACATGACCGCCTACCACCCGGAGGATGTGGCGCTCATGGTCGAGATCCTCGACGGCCGGGTCGGCCATTACGTGTTTGCCAGTTCCACGGTGATCTACGCGGCAGCCGACCTGCTGCCCATCGGCGAGGACCACCCGGTGGAACGGGGCGACGACCAGATCGAGTACGGGATGCACAAACTGCTCTGCGAGGACCTGCTCGTCGAGGCCCACGCCGAACGGGGGTTCCCGGCCACCACGGTTGCTTTCGCCATGGTCTACGGGCCTCGGAACATCATCCCCGACCGGGAGCAGCGTATGTTCGCCCGCCTGGAGGCCGGACGACCGGTTCTGGTGCCCGGTGACGGGACCACCGTCGGACAGGTCGGCCACGTCGAAGACCAGGCCCGGGCCCTCGAGGCGGTGATGGGCATCCCGGCCTCGTTCGGCCGGCGGTACAACCTGACCGGGCGCGGTTACTTCACCGACCTCGGGTACGTGCGCACCACCGCGGAGGTGTTGGGGGTCGAACCCGACATCCGGTTCATTCCCGCGGCGTTCATGGAGGACCTGTGGGACGGTCGGATCGAATTCGAATCGGGCGGGCAGTCCCGGCCCAACATCGACATCCGGACCAGCGAGGAGGCAGCCCGGCGGCAGGCCGCGATCCGCCACCGGTTCCGCTTCACCTCGGTCATTCCCCGGCTGGCCCCCAACATCCACCGATGGAACCGCAACGTGGTGTTCAGCATCGACGCCCTGCGCCGGGATACCGGCTGGGAACCGGAACACGACCTGGCCTCCATGGTGGCCCACACCCATGCCTGGCACTCCGAGACCGGTGGCCGGGACTTCGACTGGGCCTACGAGGAGCAGATCCTGGACCGACTCTGCTAAATAACCCGGCCGGTCCCCTATCGGCCAGATGTCTCGGCAACCGTCGGATAGTGGCAGGCCACGAAGTGGTCATCACCCACGGCCCGCAGGACCGGTTCCTCAGTTGCGCACCGGTCGTCGGCCCGAGGACAGCGAGTGCGGAACCGGCAGCCGGACGGCGGGTTGATGGGGGACGGTATTTCGTCGCCGATGGCTGATTCGGACTCGTCCACGGTGGCTGCCGGCTGGGGGGCAGAGGCCAGTAGCACCCGGGTGTAGGGGTGAGCGGGCGCCGAGTAGAGGGTGTCTGCATCACCGACCTCGCAGACTTTGCCCAGGTACATGACGATCACCCGGTCGCTGACGTTGCGGACTACTGACAGGTCGTGGCTGATGAACACCAATGTCAGGCCGTAACGGTCCTTCATCTCCTCAAGGAGGTTGAGGATCTGAGCCTGTACGGATACGTCGAGGGCGGAGACCGGTTCGTCGCAGATGAGGATCTCGGGTTCGAGTACCACCGCGCGGGCAATGGAAATTCTCTGGCACTGGCCGCCGGAAAATTCGTGGGGTCGGCGGTTGGCGGCCACCGACGGGTCTATGCCCACTGCTTCGAGGACTTCGTCGACTCGGACCTGGATCTGCTCGTCGTCCTGATTCTCTGCCCAGATGTTTAGACCCTCGCCGACGATGTCGCGCACCTGTCGTCGGGGGTTGAGAGAAGAGATCGGATCTTGGAAGATCATCTGGATGCGGGGCCGTACCTGGCGCAGGTCCTCGCCCTCCAGGGCGGTCAACTCCGCCTCTTGGTCGGTGCCCGGGTCCAGCACCACCCGACCGGAGGTGGGGATCGGCAACTGGACGATGGCCCGGGCCGTGGTCGATTTTCCGCAGCCCGACTCCCCGACGATGCCCAGTGTCTCACCACGTCGGATGTCGAAGCTGATGTCAGACACGGCGTGGACAACCTGGTGGCGCCCGGTCGGGAACTCCATGACCAGGTTCTCGACCCGGAGGACGACGTCGTCGTGGTCGCGGAGGTGGACGGTGCCGCTGCCTGCCATCAGTCTTCTGCTCTCAGGGGTGCGACATCGGCAACCGTTACCCGGCGGGTGAACTGGTCCATGTCGAGGCCCGCGGCGGTGGTTCCGACCGACTCGTTGGCCGCCCGGGCCTCGCTACCAGACGGTGTGCCGACCGGCGCGTGGCACGCGCACATGTGGCCAGATCCATGGGAGGTGAGGCCGGGTCGGTCGGTGAGACATTTGCCGATCGAGTATCGGCACCGGGGGGCGAACGGGCAGCCTTCGGGGATCTCGATCACCTCGGGGGGGCGGCCGGGTATGGGCACCAGTCGGGTGTGGCTGGGGGTATCGATCTTGGGGATGGTCTCCAGGAGGGCCTCGGTGTAGGGGTGGCGCATCTCGGCAAACAGGGTGGCCGTGGGTGCCTCTTCCATGGTGTGGCCGGCGTACATGACCATGATCTCGTCGGCCCGACCTTTGACCACGCCCAGGTCGTGGGTGATAAGGATCATGGCCATGTCCCGCTCCCGACGGAGGTCGTCGAGCAGGTCGAGAATGTGCTTCTGGATGGTGACGTCGAGCGCGGTGGTCGG